>Ga0209628_10003067_pt1 | contig 11558 bp, 10 predicted proteins | sample TergutCu122P4_FD_187285 | JGI IMG/M metagenome (GOLD analysis project Ga0209628, IMG submission 187285) | Cubitermes ugandensis P4 segment gut microbial communities from Kakamega Forest, Kenya - Cu122 P4 (SPAdes) (version 2) | ecosystem: Host-associated > Arthropoda: Insects > Digestive system...
TTCGGGGTTGGGCGACCAAACGTCGCCCCTACGAATGGGCGACCGCAAAGGTTCGCCCCTACAATTTCCTGCCTCCTGATTCCTAATTCCTGATTCCTGATTCCTGTAATCATGTCACCCCTTCGGGGTTGGGCGACCAAACGTCGCCCCTACGAATGGGCGACCGCAAAGGTTCGCCCCTACAATTTCCTGCCTCCTGATTCCTAATTCCTGATTCCTGTAATCATGTCACCCCTTCGTCGTTTCACTATTCACTAATTAATCGCTTCCCGGATGCGGAGCAGTTTTTTAAGGAGACCTTCCAATAAATCCAAAGGCAACATATTGGTAGCATCCGATTTCGCTTGTAATGGTTCATGATGCGTTTCGATAAAAAGCCCGTCCGACCCCACGGCGATAGATGCTTTTGCAATCGTTTCGATCATATCGGGAAGACCTCCTGAAATGCCCGATGTCTGGTTGGGTTGTTGTAAGGAATGGGTGATATCGGTGATCACCGGAAAACCGAATTTCTTCATTTGAGTGATTCCCCGAAAATCGACCACCAGATCGGTATAGCCGAATGAGGTGCCGCGTTCGGTAAGCATCACATTAGGATTTCCGCAGTCTACCACTTTTTGTGCAACAAACCGCATCGATTCGGGCGACAGGAATTGACCTTTTTTGATGTTTACGATTTTGCCTGTTTTAGCTGCAGCGATGAGCAAGTCAGTTTGTCTGCATAAAAAAGCCGGTATCTGTAAGATATCCACAAATTCGGCTACCATTGCCGCTTCAACCGTCTCATGGATGTCGGTTACAACTGGAACACCAAAAGTGTCGCGTACTTTTCGCAAGATTTTCAACGCCTTTTCATCGCCAATACCTGTGAATGAATCGATGCGTGAGCGATTAGCCTTACGGTATGAGCCTTTAAACACATATGGGATTTTGAACTTGTCCGTTAATCCAACAATATGTTCAGCGATCGATAAAGCCATCGCTTCATTTTCAATAACGCAAGGCCCAGCCAGCAGGAAGAAATTTTCCGTTTTTGTTAATTCTTTAATTGTCATATAAATAATCCATTATTAATTCAATTTTTTCTTCGGTTGGAACGGCTGCGTCTATCCAATGGATGGTTAAACCGCGTCGTTCCATGCCTCTAAACCAGGTCATCTGTCGTTTGGCGAATTGATGGATGGCAATTTCCAATTGGTTTATCATCTCTTCGCGGGTGAGTTTACCGATGAGGTATAACGTCAGGAATTTATATTCTAAACCGTAATAAATTAAATCTTCCGGAGAAATTCCGGAGTCAAGTAAAGCGCGTACTTCGTCAATCAAGCCTTCCTCAATACGTTTTCGCAATCGTAGCGCAATTTTTTCTCGCCTGAGTTCCCGGTTGATATCAATACCGATGATCAGGCTGTTTATTGGCTGAAATTCGCTGTATTCAGGCGTCATTTTCAGATAAAATTCTTCTATTTCAATGGCTCGAATAGCCCGTTGGGCGCTGTCTACATCAGTTTTATTATGGAGTTTTTTATAGTTCGATAGTATTTTTTCTAATTCATTCAGCGATTTCCCGGACAGGGCGCGGCGCAAATCTGGATTTGGCGGCACATCCAACAGTTTGAACCCTTTCAGAACCGCTTCGATGTACATTCCGGTTCCACCGCATAATATTGGAATTATTCCTCTGTCTTTCAGTTTGTTATAAACCGAAAAAAAATCGTGCTGGTACCGGAAAACACTGTATTTGGTTCCCGGTTCACAAATGTCAATCAGGTGATAGGGGATTTGTTTGCCGTTTACCACATAGTCGTTGAGGTCTTTACCCGTACCAATATCCATCCGACGGTACACCTGCCTTGAATCAGCGCTGATGATTTCGGATTGCATTTGTGCGGATAAAGCAGCAGCTAACTGTGTTTTCCCACAAGCTGTCGGCCCTAAAACAGTTATTAACTCGTATTTTTCCATTACTTACCGTTTGCAAAAGTAATATTTTAATTGATAACAGGTGTCAGCGCCAAAAATTATTATACATCCTATTTATAATATTTGTTGATAAATGGGGATGATAAACAAAAAATCTTCGTACTTTTGCCTCTTGAAAGAAAGAATAAAAATATGGTAGATACAATTCATCAATTCATTAAGGAAGTCAACAACGTCATTTGGGGTTGGCCGATGCTTATTATTTTGGTAGGGACTCACATTTTCCTGACTTTTAAATTGAGATTTATCCAGAAGTACGTTTTCAAAGCAATCAAACTTGCTGTAACGAAGGATAAAGATGCGCCGGGTGATGTCAGCCAGTTTGGCGCTTTATCAACCGCGTTGGCGGCTACGCTGGGTACGGGAAACATTGTCGGTGTGGCTATGGCCATTTATCTGGGCGGCCCGGGCGCCATCTTTTGGTTGTGGATCACCGGTTTTTTTGCGATCGCCACCAAATATGCGGAGGGTTTGTTGGCCGTCAAATATCGGGTTAGAACCTCGGATGGCAAGATGCTGGGAGGCCCGATGTATGCTTTGGAGCGCGGATTGAAAATGAAATGGTTAGGTATTGTGTTTGCCGTCTGTTTTTCGATAGCGGCCTTTGGTACCGGCAACTTGGTTCAGGTCAACGCCATTTCGATGATGATGGAAACGCAATTTCATGTCAACGTCCATGTCACCGGCATTTTATTATTTATTATTACATTTGCGGTTATCGTAGGCGGTATCAAGTCGATTTCAAAACTTTCCGTGCGAATTGTCCCGACGTATGCGGTTATTTTTATACTCATGAATCTGTTTGTCATCGGCATGAATATCACATATGTACCCGAAGCGCTTGTCTTAATTTTTAAAAGCGCTTTTACACCACGGGCGGCAGGCGGTGGTTTTGTCGCGTCTACCATCTTGATGGCTATGCGTTATGGCGTCGCTCGCGGACTTGTATCTAATGAATCGGGTTTAGGTTCAGCGCCTTTAGCGGCAGCGGCTGCCACAACGCGGAATCCGGTTCGACAGGCATTGGTATCCATGTCGGCTGTTTTTTTAGATACGATTATCATGTGCTTCCTGACCGGATTGATGTTAGTTACAACGATTCTAAAAAACCCCGCCGGATATGACGGTCTTGAAGGTGGTCAGTTTGTGTCGTACGCCTATAACCAAATACCCATCATCGGGCCGATCATACTTACCATCGGCATTTTCCTTTTTGCATGGACAACTGTGCTTGGCTGGAGTTATTATGCCGAAAGAACGATGGAATACCTGTTTGGTAAAAAATGTATTTTGCCTTTCCGGATTTTTTTCTGTATCATCGCTTATGTCGGTTCGGTTATTCCATTAGCCTTTGTCTGGGATGCAGCCGACTTGTTCAATGCATTTATGGCTGTACCCAACTTACTTTCATTGATACTCCTCAGTGGCGTCTTAGTCAGCGAAACGAGAAAATATCTATGGAACGACAATTTAGATGCCATATCTACCGACGAATTGCCATCAATTAACAATTAAAAAGCCACATTCCGGTGAAGGAATGTGGCTCCAAAAAAAAACGTTATGAGAAAAAAGATTAGCCGTTCACAGTTTTCATGTGAGCGATTAAGTCCAATACTTTAACAGAATAACCCCATTCGTTGTCATACCAGGAGACCACTTTGACAAAAGTATCGGTCAATGCGATACCGGCTTTAGCATCGAAAATCGACGTGCGGGAATCGCCAATGAAGTCGGATGAAACGACATCATCTTCTGTATAACCGAGGATGCCCTTCAATTCACCTTCTGCCGCTTCTTTCATGGCCGCTTTGATATCGGAATAGGATGCCGGTTTTGCTAAGTTGACTGTCAGGTCAACCACCGAAACATTCAATGTCGGAATACGGAAAGCCATACCAGTCAGTTTGCCGTTCAGTTGGGGGATCACTTTACCTACTGCTTTTGCAGCGCCTGTCGATGATGGGATGATATTGCCGGCAGCAGCGCGTCCTCCTCTCCAATCTTTAGCCGAGGGGGCGTCAACGGTTTTCTGTGTTGCAGTCGTCGCGTGAACGGTGGTCATCAAACCGTCGGTGATACCGAATTTGTCATTCAAAACCTTGGCGATCGGAGCCAGGCAATTCGTTGTGCAGGAAGCGTTCGATACGAATGGCGTTCCTTTGACATAAGCGTCCAAGTTGACGCCGCAAACAAACATCGGTGTATCATCTTTCGAGGGCGCCGACAAAACAACATATTTAGTGCCGGCATCGATGTGTCCCTGCGCTTTGTCTTTCGACAGGAACAGACCGGTCGATTCAACGATATACTCAGCGCCTACGGCATCCCATTTCAAATCGGCGGGATTCTTTTCCGAAGTAACGCGAATCACGTTTCCGTTCACAATAAGATTGCCGTCTAACACGTCAATCGTTCCGTCGAACTGACCGTGAATCGTATCATATTTCAACATGTATGCCATGTAATCAACACTAATCAAGTCATTGATAGCGACGACCTGAATGTCATTTCTTTTTTGCGCTGCTCGGAAAACCAATCGTCCGATGCGACCAAACCCGTTAATACCTACTTTAATCATTGTCTACAAATTTAATAGTTAAAAATATCTTGAATACGTCATTTTTTTAAGTTTTTCGGGCGCAAAGGTACGGTTTTTTCGTCATACCTGCAAAAAAAAAAGAAAAAACTGTATTTTTTCTTTTTCATTGACTATTACCATATCTGCTCAGGTCTCCGTTGGAGACACATGCGGATAACCCCTTGTTACCTTCTACCATGAATAATAAAATGTATTACACCTCTATCTTGTTATGTTAATTATAAAAATAGTATCTATATTTGCACCCGTATTCAAAGTGGAAATTGCTGAACATTACGAGCAATCATTGCCCGAACTCGAAGAAGCTGTTGCCTCTTGCGAAACAAAAGTTAAAAATCATTTAATGAAAATGGGATTTGTAATTTAATAATCAATATATGAATGATTTAGATAAAACAAGTAATACGCTTTACAATCAGATTAAGGAAATTTTAATCGCGGCGCGAACAAAAGCATATTCAGCCATCAATTTCGCAATGGTAGAATCCTATTGGATGATTGGCAAACAGATTGTAGAAGTACAGGGAAACAACGAACGCGCCGAGTACGGCACACAACAATTGAAATACCTTTCCGAAAGGCTTACACAAAACTTTGGGAAGGGGTTTACTGTAACAAACCTTACTTATATGAGGCAGTTTTACAATATGTACCCAATTCGTCACGCACTGCGTGATGAATTGGCTTGGACTCACTATCGGCTGATAATGAGGGTAAATAACGAAAAAGCACGTAATTTTTATATTGGTTTAAATGTAAGAACATGACCGACAAAGAATTTAAAACAACTGTAGCTGATATTCAGGCTTCGCCCAAAGAATGTGAGTGGGTGGAAATAAAGGAAAACAACGCCCATCCCGAAGAAATCGGCGAGTATATTTCCGCTTTGGCAAACGGTTCAGCCTATATGGGGCAGTCGAAAGGGTATTTAGTTTTTGGAATGAATGATAAAACCCATGCCATAACCGGTACAACTTACGAACCGAAACACGAAAAAGTGGGTAATCAGGAAATAGAAAACTGGATTGCAACTCAGCTTTCGCCCCGAATTGATTTTATCATTCATGAGGCGAAAGTAAATGAAAAACGGGTTGTACTGTTTATCGTGGGTTCGGCAGGCAATACACCTGTAAAATTCAGGGGGACAGCATGGATTAGAGTTGGCTCATACAAGAAAAAACTTGCCGACCATCCCGAACGCGAGCGGAAAATCTGGCAAAACATTCATAACAGTACATTCGAAAACCGACTTGCCCTGACGGGTATCTCGGCAGACGAAGTATTGACGGTCATAGACTACCCTTCCGTTTTTAGATTACTGAAAATCCCTCTACCGGAAAATAAATCGGGTATTTTAGAAAAACTGACTGAGGAAAGAATCATAAACAATCGAGCGTCAAGTTATGATGTCACCAACCTTGGGGCGATTCTTTTTGCCACCGACTTGAAATATTTCAGTACACTTTCAAGAAAATATGCTCAATATTTGCCGATATGGGGATAATCTTATGTGACGGCAGAGTGACTAAGCGCATTTTTTTATTCGTATATCGTTGATTATCAAATATGTTTTATGTGACTGATATGTGACTAAGCGACAAAATAGAGAAAATATGAAGACGGAAGAGGCAATATTTAACGGCATTTCCCTCAAAGGGAAAATCTTATGTAACGGACATGTAACTTTTTTATCAACGGAAATAATATCAGAAATGGGAAAATACTTATTGATGAGGATACTAATAGAGTTTCGCAAAATGAGTTTCAAAAATATAAATAGGAACTGCACGAATACAGTATATTTCTTTCAATAAATGGAACTATAGGGCATGTTGCTTTTTACAACGATGAAAAAATTGTATTAGGGAAAAGTGTAGCCTATATAAATCTGCTTGAAGATTTTGATAGAATGAACTATATCAGGCTGTTACTAACAGCAAACAAGACGATTTTCGTGGAAACATTGTCAAAATCAGAATCATAAAGAAAGCATTAAACCAGATATTAAAAAATGACAACGAGGTAGAAAAAGCCTACGAATTAGTCAATGTGCAACAAGATTTTTAATCACAGTAGAGACGGACGGCCGTCCGTCTCTACATGGAAAAAATCACATAAATCATAGTCAATGACGAGAATATTGATACAAGAAATTGAAATAGAGGTCATAAAAAAGAAAATAAAGCATATGCACCTTTCGGTATTGCCTCCCAATGGGGCGGTACGCATTTCTGCGCCATTGTCGGTTAGTGATGAAACGATTCGGCTTTTTGCCTCTTCAAAAATCAGTTGGATACGCACACAACAAAATAAATTTACGCAGCAATTACGGCATTCCGAGCGGGAATTTGTATCCGGCGAGACCATTTACATTTGGGGAAAATCCTATGATTTGCAGGTAGAGTTTAGCGCTAAAAGCAACAATTTTGAGCTTGACGGCGAAAAAGCGATTTTAACCGTCCGTCAAGAGTCTTCTGTAAAGCAGCGCGAAAACGATGTCTATGAAGTGTTGCGGAAATATTTGAAAGACGAAATCAGTCGCTTGCTTCCTGTTTGGGAACAAAAAACGGGGCTGAAAAGCAAACAGTGGATCATCAAGTACATGAAAACCCGCTGGGGTACTTACAGCATAAAAACCGGGTCTATCTCATTCAATCTGCAGCTTATCCACAAGCCGGTTGAGTGCTTAGAGTACGTGATCGTTCACGAACTCGGACACATAAAACATCGCAATCATGGTAAAGGATTCATTGCCTACATGGATAGACATCTGCCTTATTGGCGCGAAGTCAGAAAAAAACTAAATGCGTCAATTGTTTAGACTTAGTATAACTTAATCATTATAAAAAAATAATCATATGAAAACTCGTCGAGATTTTTTAAAACAGGCTGCAATGTTGTCGGCTTTTATTGGTTCGGTGCGGATGTGTCCGGCTGTGGTGACTCACACCGGTGCGTTGGGGAAAATGAAACTCGGACTGGTCACTTACCAGTGGGGGATGGATTGGGATGTACCGACGCTGATTGCGAATTGTGAAAAGGCGCAGCTTTCAGGGGTCGAACTTCGGGTTGACCACGCACATGCAGTGGCGCCGCATTTATCTGCGGCAGAGCGGAAAACCGTTGCCGAGCGATTTGTCAACAGCGCCATTACTTTAGTTGGTTTCGGTACGAATTTCAATTTTCATTCACCCGACGCTACGAATGTGCGTAGCAATATCGAAGGCGCAAAAGAATACGTCCTGCTCTCAAGAGATTGCGGGGCGACCGGTGTGAAAGTCAAACCGGATGCGCTGCCTAAAGAGGTGGAACAGGAAAAGACGATTGCCCAAATTGCCCGATCCCTTCGCGAACTGGGACGTTTCGCTGCCGATCACGGTCAGGAAATCCGATTAGAAATTCATGGCGGCTGCGCTTCCATACCGGTCATAAAAGCGATCATTGATCAAGTACCTGAAAAGAATGTTGGCTTGTGTTGGAATTGCAACCCGCAGGATTTAGTCGATCCGGGCTTAAAAGCCAATTTCGATTCTGTCAAAAAACGGCTTTCTGGAATTATTCACATTCGAGGCTTGAAATCACCATCCTATCCGACCCAAGAGTTGTACAAACTCTTGCGCGCTGAAAATTACGGCGGATACCTGCTTATTGAAGAAGGCGATACGACACTGTCAGCCGATGAACGCATCAGGCAATTGGCGCTGTCAGCGATTACCTTTGCTGAATGGCAAAACGACTGTGAATAGCAGCCCAGTTGTCTTGCGTCTGAGTTGAAAAAAGAAAAAGTCCGCACCGCCGGCATTCCTCTTCAATTATCGGCACATCTTCCGTAAAAAAACCGCTCATAAAAAGCGATCCTTCCGGTTTTAATGCCTTGGCATAATGGCGGATATCACTCAACAGGACATTTCGGTTGATATTGGCGAAAATAGTGTCGAATGGACGATAACGGGCGATTTGTTCAGCGCCTCCAAGAACGACATCGATATGTTCTGCGTTATTTAATCGGCAGTTTTCGATGGCATTATGATAAGCCCATTCATCGATATCAATAGCTACAATGGGCGAAGCGCCTTTCATGGCCGCTAATATAGCCAAAACAGCCGTACCACAACCCATGTCTAAAAATGCTTGACCTGTGATGTCAAGTCCAAGTAGCTCTGAAAGCATAAGCGATGTCGTTGCATGATTGCCTGTTCCAAAGGCCATTTTGGGATCAATCACAATGGAATACCGGTAACCGCTTTGTGCCGGATGGAAGGAGGCACGGACTAAACATTCTTTTCCAATGGACACCGGTTGGAAATAATTTTTCTCCCATTCTTCGTTCCAATTGCGACTTGTTATCAAACGCGCCTTATAATGAAAAAGCACACCGGAAAGGGGGAATTTTTTTAAACAATCCCTTAATGCCGATTCGTTAAATTGTGAATTGTTGATATAGGCTAATAAACCGTTCTCTTCCGAAATAAAACTTTCAAAACCAATAGCGACGAGTTCAGATGCTAAGATATCGTTAATGGCCTCTGTTTCAATGGATGAATCGTAAGTGAATGATAATTCGAAGTAATCAGACATGACCCATTAAACGGTTGATGTGGCGATTGAATATGTTTTCGAAGACTTGTTGCCCGACGACTTCTTTATGGGTTTTCAGGGCGTCTGTAAATATTTCGCCATATTCAGCCGCTACTTTGAATCCGACATGGATTAATTGGCGGAAGTTCGGGTTGAAGTCAGGATGTCCCGGCACGTGACGCAACGTATCGGCTAATTTTTTCCCTGTCCAGCGCTCCACATCCTTAGCAGACGGCAGTTTGGTCTTATCAATGTCGATAACGGTTGCGTAGGGGGCGCAAAGTTCGTCGAAACGACCAAGAGCGCCCGAATAAATGGCTTTTGCCAAATCAATAGCCTCTTCGTCCTCGCTCATGGCCAGACCAATGATTTCTTCGAGCCAGGTTGTACCGGCTGTTTTGATGTGAATACCTTTATCGTATTTTCGGATCAATTCACCGATGATTGGATAAATTGAAAACTTGTCGCTGCCGGAATGGATACTGAGTTTGAGGTTTTCGGGCAACCCAAATGTTTTAACCGCAAAATCAATAACCAATAAATCCTCCTCAAATTCTTTAGCAAACTGTGTCACATCGCCCACGTAATCTACCCCTTTATTAAACCGACCGGTGAATTTTGGCGCGATGGTTTCCGCCGGTATCTTTTCGCGAGCGAGAGCGCTTAAGATAAAAAAGAGTTCGATGGGCGATTGGGCATCGTTGACTTCGTCCATCGACACTTCGGCAACGAAATTATCCGCTCCTTTGGCTAATTCGATGTGACGGTAGATTTTTCCCGCTTCCTGGGCGGCAAATAAAAATTTTTCAGCGATACGCGTCAACGTTTCTTTCGAAACGTCGAACGGTTGCTCGATACCAGGGATTTGCAACTGACCGGTGTAGATTAGATTTGCGGCGACAAAAGCATCTATATCAGCTTCGGCGGCTTTTTTCCCGATGTAATCAGCCACATCAAGGGTGAAAAAATCCGATGCTTCAATAAATTTGTCTACATTCGTCAGGTTAATGTGGTCGGCATCGACAAAATAAGAGCCGGTATAACCCAATGCCATAACGGCAGCATCCGCTTCTTGACGCACATCAGCCGGTGTTGAATGGATGAAAGAATGTTCGCGGTTTGATTTGTTCCATACCGGAACTATTTCAATACCAAATTGTTTACTTGCTTCAATTAAAGATTTAAGTTGAGCTTCGCCTTGATGTGCAAAGCGATCGCCTGTTCCGAAGGAGTATTTTCCAATTTTCATAAAATTAAGTTTTAAAATGCATGTGCAAAAGTAGGTTTTTTTTTATTTCAAGACCATGTTTTACGTTTTTTTTTATTTTTTGAACGATTTATTGAAAAAAGAATTACCTTTGCAGTCTCTATTTAAAGTTACTATTAACCTAATAAACAAATATATATTATGACAACACGAAGAAGTTTTCTAAAAAATGCAACCTTAGCTTCCGCAGGTATGGCCATTGGCGGGATACGCCTTAACGCCTCATCTTATAATCAGATCATTGGCGCTAACGACAGAGTTAATTTGGCTTGTGTGGGGATTGGCAATCAGGGTGCAGCCATAATCAATGCTTTCAGACGGACAGGATTGGCTAATGTAGTGGCTTTGTGCGATATAGATATGGGGGCGAAGCACACGCAGGAGATCATGGCCATGTATCCCGATGCGCCGCGTTTCAAGGATTTCAGGATGATGTTCGACAAAATGGGGAAAAAATTTGATGCCGTTTGCGTTGCAATTCCTGATTTTGCCCATTTTCCGGTTGCCATTCATGCCATCAAAGAAGGTAAACACATTTTTGTCGAAAAACCCTTGTGCCGTACGTTTTTAGAAGGCGAATTGATGATACAGGCTGCCCGAAAAAACCCGAAAATTGTGACGCAAATGGATAATCAGGGACATTCGGAAGCCAATTATTTCCAGTTTAAAGCGTGGAAAGACGCCGGCATTATTAAAGATGTGACAGCGGTGACTGCTCACATGAACTCCGACCGTCGCTGGCACCCTTGGGACTCCCGCATTTTTAAATATCCGGCGCCCGATCCGATGCCACCCGGAATCGATTGGGATACATGGAATATGGCTAATCAATACCATGAATTTAATGAAAGGTATCATCCCCTGACCTGGCGTGGTTGGTATGATTTGGGGATGGGCGCGCTGGGGGATTGGGGTGCACATATTATCGATACGGTCCATGAATTTTTAGAATTGGGATTGCCTTACGAAGTCAGTACGCCGATGCTGAAAGAACACAATGATTATTTTTTCCCGATGGCATCGACGATCGAATTTAAGTTTGCAGCACGGAAGAATATGCCTCCACTTGTTATCACCTGGTACGACGGTGTGGATAATCTGCCGCCTTTGCCCGAAGGGTATGGCGGTTCG
>Ga0209628_10003068_pt1 | contig 11557 bp, 11 predicted proteins | sample TergutCu122P4_FD_187285 | JGI IMG/M metagenome (GOLD analysis project Ga0209628, IMG submission 187285) | Cubitermes ugandensis P4 segment gut microbial communities from Kakamega Forest, Kenya - Cu122 P4 (SPAdes) (version 2) | ecosystem: Host-associated > Arthropoda: Insects > Digestive system...
TGGTTTCTTTGCACATTGATAAATGCACAAATGAAATTAAAAATCTTCTGGTTAAGTGTCGTCCTGTTACTCTTTTGTCGACACAGTGACGGGCAGGAAACCGTTTCGAAAATCGACAAGGCGGACTTGATGAGGCACATTCATACGCTTTCTTCCATCGCGTTTGAAGGGAGAGCTATTGATAATGACGGCCAACTCAAAACGCAGGATTTTATCGTCGAGCGCTTTAAAGAACTCCATTTGGCGCCTTTTTTGCTCGATGGCTATTTGGAAAAATTTTCGTTGAATCAGACCGAGAGCGGGCATTTTTCTCTTGAAAAGCCACAAACGGGCGACATCGGGAAAGTCATCGAAACGGCCAATGTGATTGGCATGATTAAGGGTAAAAGCAATCAATCAATCGTGATTTCTGCGCATTACGACCATATGGGGTGGTGTGGTCAGGGCAATGACACGCTATACCGTTATTATCCGGGCGCAGATGATAATGCGTCGGGGGTGGCGGCGTTGTTTGAACTTGCAGAAGAGTTTGGCCAATACGAACGGTTGAACTATTCGCTGATTTTTTTGGCAACTTCGGCTGAAGAAGGTGGTTTACTGGGGTCAAATTATCACGTCAACAAGCCTGATTTTGACCCTGAAATGATCATTTGCAACATCAATTTGGATATGATTTCAAGGTGTGACAACAAGAAGACGGACTGTAATTACCTTTATTGCATCTATCAAGAGATACCCGAAGCGTTGGAAAGCCTGATTAAGGCGGCGGACAACCGTTATCCCAACTGTTCATTTGACTATTCCCATCACGATACGGGTATTTTTTTCCGTACCGACACCTATAATTTTTCAAAAAAAGGGATTCCTGCCATCTTATTTTTTGCCGGTTTTCACGACGATTACCACAAACCAACCGATACGATCGATAAAATTGATTTCGATGTTTTTGAAAATCGCGTCAAACTCATCGCTTTAGTCATCCAATTGCTGCAGCAAAGATGATCTCTGTGGTTCTCCGTGTCCCTCTGTGGTTCTCTGTGTAATACTGAACCCTCTCTTGTGCCCTAACCCTTCATCGAATCCCAAAACCAATCCGTATCCCTACTTGTAGCACAAATCCGTTATATCCATACGAATACATATAAGCGTCAAACGCCGGTTTGTTTTCATCGCAATTGGTAAAACGCAACGCATAACCTCCAAAGACATCGAATAAAAAAGCGTGCCGTGAAGGAATCTGATACCCGATAAAATTATTGAATCCAAACCGGTCGATGTGTTGTATTTGATAATGCTGCTTGTATTCAAAGTACTGAAGACCGTCTTCGGCATAATCTTCAAGGCCTTGCGACCAATATTTAATGTTCAGGTTTGTATAGGACAAGCCAATTCCAAAATAAAACGACCTCCGGGCATCAAGGAAATGCTTGTAGTTTAAATCCAAACCGGCGCCTTTTAAACCCGAATAAGACTCGCGCCAACCCCAGCTATACCCGGAATCGTAAAAAAGATCGCCTTGATAATAATAATTAGGCTTTTCCTTCGAATTAAAAGAGCGGTAATAGAAGGCCGGACCAAATTGCAACCAACCCGGCCCTTTGCCCAGACGAATCTCAATATCATACCTGATGCTATTGTTGACAAACTGAAAAGGCTGTATGGCAAAAGTCATTTTTTTCTGGGTATGTGCATACCGGGTATTTTCCGTACTGACGGATGTTTGCTGCGCATGGATTTGCAGAGAAACCGCAAATAAAGCTACAACGGCTAAATAACTGATTTTTTTCATTGATTTGACTATTTAATTTCAATTTTACTGACATATTTCAAGCGGGCGCCGGTATAATCAAATTGATATAACCCTTCTTTGGCCGTCAAGATAAGTAATCCATCCAAAGGGATGACATCGTAAGTGTCGCGAATATCGACTTGATCAATATCTGCAAGATCGTCTATTTGTTTGATGTTTAACGGATCGGAGATGTCGAATACTTTCAATCCTCTGTCGCATACAAACAGTTTGGAGCCGTCTACGCCCAATCCGGTCGGGCCTTTCATCGATACAGTCTTTTTCAAAACCGGATTCGTAGGCTGGCTGACGTCGTAAATTTGCAATACATTATTAGGCATAGCGCCGCACCGAGAAAAATTGGTGTTTAACGTTACAAAGGCATATTGGCCTTGCGCTACGACCGGATCGCAACTGCGGAGATGTATGGCCTGCCCTAAAACCATAGGAAACCGCGGTTCGGCAATCGAATAGATATACATCCCGTTTCGCGAACCGATAAATAACAGCGTATCCATCGGATAGATCGTTTCGATGTCAAATCCAATTTGCACATCCTTCATGTCGGAATATTTGGGGTTTGATGCATCTTCGATATTGAAAACTTTTAAGTTATTTGAGGTGACGGTGTAAAGCACATCGCCCTTAATCGCAAAACGCGCCATCGATCCTCCTTTTCCCTCGCCCGCATTTGCATCAGCTTCTGATGCAGTGCGATCTCCTCCGGAACAGGAAGAAAGGATAAGGGAAATAAAACCAAAAAACAGTATTTTTTTCATAAGCTTTTTTTTCTGAAAACTGAAAACTGAAAACTGAAAACTAATTCATTTTTTTCCATTCGACAAGGACATAACCGCTCGGACGTTTATAATAAGGGATAAAAACAGCATCTTCCGGAGGTAACGGTTCGGGGAAAACATCCCGTATGCGCTTTGTTACCTGTTTGCTGTCCAAGTCGAAGCTCACTAAATCGACAGCATTGTCTAAGTACAGGATATGACCCTTCACGGCCATATCGATACAACCCGGCGCAAGGATAAAACCTTCTTTAACCGGACGGGCAGGGTTCGAGTTGTTGATGACATGCACGCCCTTATAACGCTCGTTGATAAAAATATAAGGGGCACGAAAGTAGATTTTTCCCGTCCGTACCATGTCACGCGCTCCAGGGATATACGAGACCGATTTTTCCAATACATCGCGGTGCATAAAGACCGGCGTATACGAATCTCTGACAGGCATGTCCGAACCTGTAAACAGGCCCATGAACATCACAAAAACGATAAATAAAAAAATTCTCTTCATATAGTTATTTATTTAATTTCAGTTCGAAATGATCGTCTTTATTTTTAAGGGTAAAGCGAATCAATTTTGGCTTTCGATATTCGGTCCATTCACTTGCTGAACTTGATGAAGTACACCAACCGGTGTGATGAACAGAATCCACTGACACTGAAAGGTTTGTTTCTGCAGTCAGGGTGTATTTGCCGTAAACGGTCGGGAAACAACCATTTCCGCACCATTGTTTGGTGTAACTTTGAAAAGAGCCGTCTTTTGAAAAGACAACAAACGACCCATACTCAAATTCCACGTTCGGGTCTTTGGACGAACACGTATAAAGTTCAATCGTATCATCGAAACAAAACAAATAATCGGTTTTTATTTCCGTTTCATACCGGATCAAATCCGTTAAGTTCATCTCTGTTTGATTGCATGAACCCAGAAAAATTAGAAAGCAAAAAACTCTTTTCATTATGTATGCCATTAGTTATCAGGCTTTTTTTATCATTCGACAGGGTCGTCCATGCGACCGATAAACAGGATGACGCCGGTACTCTTTTCTTTTATCAGGTAGAGGAACGGGCGGTTGGCAAAAAAGGAAACAGGCATACTGGGACCGGCGGCATCTTTCATCCCAATGACTGTGACGGCGGCAGCTTCGGTTCCTTCTTCATTTACTTTTACAAACGTTTTTTGTTTGATATAGGAAACGCACAAATCCCTGTCGGAAATATTAGCGAAACCGCCTTCAAAGATTTGCTTCATGCCTGCGTTTTGTACCGGTTCATTCAGTTCAATACTGCACTCGATTTTAAAACGCGGCAGTTTAAGCTGTACCTCTTGGTAGCGCAGGTTGTTTACAATGTTTTGCCACTTGTCATTATCCAAGTAATCAATCAATTGGTTGAGATTTGTATCGTTTGCAGGTAATAGGGCAACCATGCTGAACGCCTGATTACCGTAAGGGATTTCGACGCATTGCAGGTATTCGTCAACATAGTAAGGCATGGTTTTGGTCTGCGTCATCAAGTTGACCTTCTTCTTTTGATTATCCACTTTGGTGAAATCTTCGGATTTAGTATTCGCTTTATCAAACTGATTTTTCCATTGGCCTTTGAAATAAAGGGCATTCATCAGGTACATCACTATGTCACAAGGTATGGGTTTGGCGATGATTTCCTTGATCAGGTTCTTTGTTTTGTCGGCGCACCATTTATTGATGATATCGGCAGCGTCGGATTTGCTGAAATCAAGCGCCTGCACCTGTGCGTCGAAGTATTTTTTATTGACGTCGATAAAAGGCTGTTTGACGGTCAACGTGTTGCGATACCAGATGGAATTGGCGATGCTTATCTGCGTTTTGGGGTCTACTTTCAATAGCGCCTGAGACATTTTTTGATAATAGGCGTTGATTTCGGCATCGGTGAAATCAGCCATACCCAAAACTTCCGCCATCTCTGTACGGGTATCGCCCGAAGCGCCATTATAGAGCATACCTAAGGCGATGTTAAGGCTCAATGGCGAAAAGAACATGTTATCGCCCAAAACCGACACTTCCTTGAACATCTGAAAAGAAAAACGGTTGTCGATTTTGGCTTTTTCGCTCTGCTGGAATGTTAAATCAATCGGTTGGGCAGGCATATCATTTCCTGTAATATCTTCATTGTTACAGGCAAAGAGACCAAACAGCAAACCCGACAGCGTTAAGTAACGAAGTAATTTTTTCATATCATTTTATTTGGTGTGTTTTTTATCTTTCTTCAGTTGGTTGATGAACTTATCCCATCCCGTTGCAATCTGGTTCATATTTTGTTCACGCGCACCCGATGTATCGGGGGGAACAGGTTGATTCTGGGATAGATTATCGGGCGGATAACCGTCTAACAGGTAATATTTGTTTTCTGTCGGGTTATAATAAAAAACCAAACTGTTGATTATTTCCGAACTGGGGCTGTTTACACGCACAAAAGCAGAAAAGAGAAACTCATCGGCGAGATAAAATTTGATCACCTGCACATTTGTAAAAGCAGCTTTCATGGCCGAATTGTCCTTAAAACGAATTTCTTTTGTTGTTTCGTTAAACCACAGCATCTGGTCGCCGGTAAAAATGATAGCTTCCACGATCTTCGTCGCATCATCGCTGCTCGCCCTGACAATGATACCGTTAGGACTGTTTTTATCCAAATCTGCAGTTATCATCTCTTTATTCATGCATCCGATTGCCGAGAAGCACAAACTGATTAAAAATAAGACTTTTATTTTCATCTGAATAAGTAAACTAAGGATTAATTGTATCTTTCAACTGAACGGTAATCACTTTAGTCGCTTTCCCGCTATACCAACTCCCGGATCCGCCTTTCAATTCCGAACTGAAAAAAGTGACCTTTGTCGAGTCGGTTTCAAAACGGACGTTTTCGGCGATGTCTTCAAATTTGATCTTGACATTGATCGAATCATTCGACGGGAACCCGACATATTTATATTCAAAATTTCCGTTCTCTTTGGTGTAAAGCGTGTCTTTAAGTTCATTCGTAATGATGGGTCGGTCGGGATTATAGCCCGAACCGGCGCGCTGATGATGGTCAGCGCTTGGCACTGTGACTCTGACGCCACTCAATCCGTTCCCTTGGGAATCCGTCACTTTTCCCGATACGATGAAATCGGCGTGTGGCATCCCATATTCAACTTTAGGCTCTACAATCCCACAGGAGGAGTAGCCAAGTAAAGACAAGATTCCGGCGATAACCCAGTTGGATGCCTTTAAAATTTTTCGTTTGTATTTTTCCATATTCATATGTTTTTTACCAATATTAAATCCCTAAAGGGATTGTGGAATATTTATTTTGATTGTGGAATAATTATTTTTGATTCTACCAATATTAAATCCCTAAAGGGATAATGGAATTGATTCCTGACTCCTGACTCCTGACTCCTGACTCCTGACTCCTGACTCCTGATTCCTGACTCCTGACTCCTGACTCCTGACTCCTGACTCCTGACTCCTGATTCCTAATTCCTGATTCCTGACTCCTAATTGGGTTCATCCATGCGTCCGATAAACAAGATGACACCTGTACTTTTTTCCTTAATCAGGTAGAGAAACGGGCGATTGGCATGAAAAGGAATAGTCGGTCCAGGACCGACAGATGTAGGCGCCATTTCTACGACCGTAACGGCGGCCGCTTCGGTGCCTTCTTCGTTGACTTCTACAAAGGTCTTTTGCATGATCTTGGATACGATCAACGGCACAGTCGATATATTAGAGAAATCAGCCAGATAGTCGTAAAAAATCCGTTTCATACCGACATTCTCCACCGGTATGTTGAGAGGTATTTTACATTCAATTTTGAAACGCGGCAGTTTCAGCCAGACGGCTTGCTCCCGTAAATTGTTGACGACACCTTCCCATATTTTATTGTCCAAATAATCAATGAGCTGGTCGATATTCCTGTCGCCACAGGGAAGAATGACCATCATACTGAATGCTTGGTTGCCGTAAGGCATTTCGACGCATTGCAGGTATTCGTCAACATAATAGGGCAGGGAAGCTGTTTGCTCCATCAGGTTCACTTTCAGTTTACTGCCGTCGACTTTTGTAAAATCATCGGGTTTAGTTTGCTTTTTATCAAATTCAAACTGCCATTGGCTTTTGAAATAGAGGGCATTCATCAGGTACATCACCACATCGTCGGGTATTGGCTTGGCAATAATATCTTTGATTCTGTCCTTCGTTTTATCGGCACACCATTTATTGATGATGTCGGCGGCATCCGACATCCGGAAATCGAGCGCCTGCACCGCCGCATCGAAGTATTTTTTATTGACGTCGATAAAAGGTTGCTTTACAGGAAATGTGTTATGATGCCAGATGGAATTAGCGATAGCGATCTCTGTCAGCGGGTCAATGGCCAATAACGTCTGCGACATCTTTTGGTAGTACGCATTGATTTCGGCATCGGTGAAATCAGCTAAGCCGAGTACTTCGGCCATTTCTGCACGGGTATCACCAGCAGCCCCATTGTAAAGCATCCCCAGCGCCATATTCAAACTCAACGGTGAGAAAAACACATTTGGCGCTTCGCTATTATCCGACACTTCCCTGAATATCTTGAATGTAAACTGATTATCGGCCGTCGCTTTTTCGCTTTCCCTAAGTGTCAATTCGATAGGTTTAGCAGGAACGACCTCATCCGTTGCTGGCTGGTCTTCCATGTTGCAAGCCAGCAACCAAAAGCAGGCAAGGCCTGCAGCAAACGTAATTTTATAAATTCTATTCATCTTTTTTACCAATATTATATCCCTACGGGATTATTTTTTGTTTTTACCAATATTAAATCCCTAAAGGGATTGTGGACTATTTATTTTTGAATTCTACCAATATTAAATCCCTAAAGGGATTGTGGAATATTCTTTTTTCTTTTCTCCTGACTCCTGACTCCTGTCTCCTGACTCCTGATTCCTGATTCCTGATTCCTGACTCCTACCCCTATACCGCATGAACATCGAAATACCCTACTTAGTAAAATGAATTATTTACAAAAGGGTCTATATTAGTCGGTCAGAAATGATTTTCAATAAAAAATTTGTTTCCCGTTTTCGTAAAGAAACGGTCGTTCTTCCTTTCCACGTGTATGATTTCGCAGCCAATAAAGCGTTTTTGAAGGGATTTTTTCGTATTGTAAAAATACGGTGTCGGCAGTTTGTATTCCGGTAGATTGCCATTCGCCTTTCCTATTATAAAACAACTCATATAAATCGCCCTTGCGAACATTGTTGTCATCGTTCCTGTAAATATACCGGATAGCATCTATCTTATAGGGTTTGTCTAAACGGAGACCCGCCCATCCGGTACTCGGCGGCAGATCATCAAAAAACGTCAACGGATCGCCATCAAAAACTGCATGTTTCGTATCATTGGGAAAAGTCATTGCCGAAGTGTCTGTCCCGATGACTTCACCCGTCAACTTTATACCGTTTGAATAAAATTCCGCTTCAGCCATACCATTATATCCTCCGGTCTTAGATGATAAATAACGTACATAGCGAAATTCACCTGGATGATCTACTTTGACGTTCATCCAATTGAAACCGGAAGGTTCGGGTATCCTATGCAGCGTTACCGAATCTCGGAAATCAGGCGTATTAGCGCCTTGAAACAGCCCTCCCTCCGATTGTTTATGATACCAGGGCAAAACAATCGGAAGACGAAATTTTCGCGACAATGTCATGGATTGTAATTCACTCATGTCGGTATCTAAAAACTGTATTTTTTCAATTCCGTGAAAGATAAACGGACTGGTAGCCGCTATGTCTCTCTCCTCGTTTATCAACCGAATTTGATACAGTATATCAGGCTCTACATGCCTGAATTCGGCAATACCTCTCTTCGGTTTACACCAGGCAATCGGTATCCAATCACTGTTGTCAAAAACACACAGATAAGCCAAATCTTTCCTTTCTAAACGAACAGAACCGTCTATATGTGCGGTAATATGCGTATCAGGACAATATTCAAACGATACATCCCGTAACAGAACATCTCTTAGTCCACCTTCGGGTACGTAAAGCTTATTGTACTTCACGCGAAGCGATTCTTTTTGAAGTGCAAAACATTTCCTGTAGATTTTTCCATTCAGACGCATTTTCCACCTGCCGTCAGAAATCAGGTTACCATCCATTTGAAAGCCAAAAAGTTTACCGTCTAAGGTATGTGTATAATTCCAAAAGTGACTGTTGACGTTGTGATCCGGCTGTTGAATAACCATATCTACTCCCGAAGGAATACCAACCGAGCGAAGCATATATGCGCCAAACTCAGCCACATCTTTGCAAGTCCCATATCTGTTTTTTAAAATAAACGTCGCTTCAAAACCGCTCAAATTTAGTTCAAGCGCCCATGTCCAGGGTGGTTTGTGATATTCATTGAGCAGATGCAAACAAATTTGATCTAACCTGTTTCCATGGTCCATTGTATCTATAATCGGTTGAAAAGCTGCATAATACGCTTCTTTCCAATAATCAATCGGTTCGTTAGCTATCCGGTAGGGCAATATTTCTTCGCAAAAGATCTCAAAAGATATATGTTTACCCCACGTCGCTTCTTGCCACACCCGAAAAGAAAAGTCGATATTTCGAATCAAGTACTCGGAAGATACATGCTTAACATCCGGCTCAATTCTGATTGTCCCCGAATAATGTCCGTTTAACTTTTGAAAATCTTTCCATGATCGGTCTGTGATTTCATTTTCCTCTAAGTAGCGTTTGAAAGCTTCCATCTTCGAATCGCGAACCGTAAAGTGAAAGGGTATATTAGCAATCAGGAAAAATGCAGACTTCAATTTCAACTTATCTTCCGGTAGTAGACTATAATGCTTCAAAACCTTCTCCAACTCAGCACGATTTTCACCTGCATGTTTCAGCGCCCATTCCACATCCGCTGGATACTGGGCACAACCCAGCGCTACAATTAAAATCCAAAAAAATAAAACAGCTTTTTCCATGTTGATTAATTTTCAATTCTCTTTAACGTTCTGTTCCATCGACGCTTTCCAGAATAGTCGTCTTTTGATGTCAATACTATTGTCGCCCTGCCAATGATATACGCTTCAGGTATCAATCCAAAATAGCGCGAATCCTGTGAATTCATCACTTTGTCGCCTGCCACGAAATACCAGTTACTGCGAAATGTATAATTCATAGCCAACTCACCGTTAATGTAAACTGCCGAATCTTTTTCTTGAACATCCGCATTAGTTTCGTATACAATCATCCTGTGAAACAGTTTGAAGTTCTCTAATGTCAACGGTATCGTTTTTCCAACTGCCGGAATATATAAAGGTCCGAAATTACGGATATTCCAATTCAGGACACTATCATAGGGAAAGGTACGTTCAATCGATTTAGGCAATTCACCCTGATATACAGCCAGCTTTTTTTGTTCATCCCGGTTGCCAACAACTTCGGAAAGCCCTGCAATATGATAATACCCCCCTTCAATGGAAACACTGTCGCCCGGAAGTCCGATACACCGTTTCACAAAAATATTCTCCAAGCTCATTCGAATAATGCCCCAATTATGGCGATATGGAAAATTGAATACGATCACATCGTTTCTTCGTATTTTACGGAACCCGGAAAACCTAACCATGGGCGGATCACTGTTTTCGTCAAATTGAAAACGGGTAAAGATACGCGCGCCATAAGTCCATTTGTCGGTAAGAATAAAATCACCAGGCAAAATGGCAGGTTCCATCGAATCGCTCGGTACAGCATAAAAATTACACAAAAACAACCGTATCACCAATGCCAACAGCGCTGACAGAATGAATAACAGAAATATTCTGACTATTGTTTTTAATAGTGACCTTAATCTCTTAATTGTCAATTCATAATTCATAATTCATATTTTATAATCAATTTCCTCGCTTCATCCCGCATCTCACGGATTGCTGTTGATGGGACTTTCACAGGTTTATTGAGCAAAGTTTCGGCGATAGCTATTGCTTTATCAGTTTGATGTGTCTCCTGATATAATTTCATAAGCAAATACAACGGATAATGCCGGTTGGGTACAATTTGTGATGCCCGAATATACATTTTTTCAGCTTTACTATACGCTCCCAAACTTTTATAGTTATTTCCCATGCAATTGTAAATCATTGGATCGCTGTCAATACGAAGATACTCTTCAAATATTCCATTACTTTCGGCAAATTGTTCTGATTTGGAGAGGATTTGTCCAAGTTCAAACAAAAAAACTTTCTCATGACGTAAAGCGGGATACAATTCCAGGTAGTTGTCGACTGTCTCTAAACTGTGATTGATTTGGTAATGCATTTGAAGCGATGACATTTTGGAATACGCATCGCGCTTAGACAGGATTTGGTATGCCCCGAAAGCAGTTATGGACCAGCAAATTGCCAAGAATCCCATTTGTAAACGTAATGGAAAGGAAATGGACAGTTTAGAAGAAGAAGGCGCTAATAATGCCAAAAGAACAACAAAAAAGATGCTAAGCGGCAAAACTGAAAACGGATAGGAAAAAACGGCAAAAACAAGAAAAGCAAGAAAGGATGAATGGAAAATTGAGAAAGGAGAATTGCAGAAAAAGAGAGTCGAACCTATTGTTAATAAAAAAATTATTAATCCCACAATCCCCAATTCAACAGTTATTTGTACATACTCGTTAAAAGCATAGTCAGGACTGTCAGCTACCATTATTTGGGAAGCCGGACGATCCTTTTTGAGAAAAAAAGCAGCCTGTGCATTGCCGTACTCAGCGGCATACTTGCCGTAGCCTAATTCATCCACACATTTGCAGATACTGTAAAAGGCAATTCTGTGCGATCGCCAGTTTTACTATTTCCGGCCCATTGCTCAATTTGATTTAATTCGCTGTTTTCCTCAGAATCAAGGGCAGGTTCTTTTAATGCTTCCTCCAACCGGCGCTTGCACAGGTAATTCGAGCGGCCCTTCATTAATAAGGTT
>Ga0209628_10003069_pt1 | contig 11556 bp, 7 predicted proteins | sample TergutCu122P4_FD_187285 | JGI IMG/M metagenome (GOLD analysis project Ga0209628, IMG submission 187285) | Cubitermes ugandensis P4 segment gut microbial communities from Kakamega Forest, Kenya - Cu122 P4 (SPAdes) (version 2) | ecosystem: Host-associated > Arthropoda: Insects > Digestive system >...
GAAACAAATGGGGCATCGAACGCGTTTGGTCGGATCCTCCGGGTCCGCTTGAAGACGAAGAATCGGCGATCGGAACAGAATGGACTTATTTTACGGTAGTAATCAAAAGCAGCGGCGTATTTCTCTATAAAAACGGCAAGCTTTATGATACTGATCCGTGGGCGGCGGGAAGTTTCGGCAACGACGGCATGACGGATACAATGATGGAACAAATGGCATACGCCACAGGCGTAACTCTCGGCGCGTATAATTGCGATTGGTGGAAATTCGGAGACTTTAAAGGATTCATAAGCAGCGCGGCGCTTTACAATAAAGCCCTTACGGATGACGAAATCAAAGAATTATTTATCGCGTCCGGAGGTATTTATGAAGAGCCTCCCGCAACCGAAGCTGTAACCGTACCGGAAACAACCGCAGCGGCTGCCGAAGCGAATAACAACGATAATAATAACGGCGAAAATCCGGTTGATGAAACGGCTGCGCCGGAAGTTACGGAAAAAGTGAATGACGAAAACGGCGGCAATTCGTTGATGATCATATTGATCATTGCGGGGATTGTCGTTATAGCCGCGGTTGTGGTTGTTATAATAATTGCGCTAAGTAAAAAAGGCAAAAAAGACGGCAAATAAATTTACTCATTTATTTGAATTTCAAGTTCTTCGCCGGGATCCGCGGGTTTGCCTGACGGGACGCCAATTATGGGATAATTGTTTTCGTCCCACGTTACGGGTTGCGTCCATGCGTTTCTGCCGGACCAGCCTGTTCCGGATTCCGGATTTGCGTGGTAGATAACCCATGTTTGATTGCCGTCGGGCGACGTTGTAAAAGAACAATGACCGGGGCCGAATACTTTATCGCTTTTGGATAGTATCGGCTTTTCGGATTTTGTCCATGCGTTAATATTTAACGGATCGTCGCCTGTAAGAGTGAGAAGCCCTAAACAATAATCATCGGTCCAACTGCCGCTCGCGGAATATACGATGTGCATTGTCCCGTTGTGTTCGATAGCGACAGGCCCTTCGTTTATTGTAGGGTTGCCGATCAATTCCCATGATTTTTTCGGCGACGATATTTTTACGCGTTCGCTTGATATCGTGCAGGGGCCGCTCATTTCCGCGATATATAAATTTTGGGACACGTTTGTGTTTCCCATCCAGCCGGACCAAATAAAATACATTTTGTTTTTATACGGCATAACTGTGCCGTCAATAGCCCATTTGTCTGTGCTGTCGGTGATTTGTCCCATGAAAGTAAATTCGTCCAATGGGTTTTGGGTCGTGCCTTTTAATACATACATGCGGTGATTTTCGTTTTTTCCGTCGTCGGCTGCCACATATATATACCATTCGCCGTTAAGATAGTGAAGTTCGGGCGCCCATAATTCTTTTGAATATTTTGTGCCGGCGGGGGGCAGCCATACTCTTATGGGCTCTGCGGTATCTATGTCATAAATATTTTTGATTTTCGCAACGCAAACCCCTCCTTTTGAAGATAAGCAGTAATAATAATATCTTTCATGAAATATCAACCACGGATCATTGCCGTGCGGCGCGATTGGATTGGTGAATTTATACATTCTTTTTTCCTCCTTTGTGATATTTTTGATACCTGTAATAGTTGTTGTATTGATATGATCTGTGTTGCCGGTTATATTTTCTGTTTCGGCGTTTAAATTTGCTTTTTTGCAGGATAATAAAATAAACATAAAAAATACCGATAAAACGACTAACGTTAAAATTATAGGCTTTTTCATTATACACCTCGATTGATAAATTTGTTTTTACTAAATTATAATCTATTATTGTGAACATATAAAATAATTAAAGGATAAAACATGAAAAAAATCAAGAATCTATTAAAAATATTTTTGATCATGCCGTTGATAGTTGCGGGTATATCGTCATGCACGCAGCCGAATAATAATACGGTTGATTCAACAAAAGAATTGATCAATAATACCAGTGATGAAATGATTTCGACAACAAATGAAATCACCGCACCGCAAATCATGACGGAAACGAAAACCGAACCTGCGTCTAAAAATCGTTCCGCAATTATAGATAATAAATTGCCAAAAGAAATGGGAATGGGGGATCATTCTATGTTTAACGTTCCGCCGCAAAATATCCATCCGAGATTATACATACGCGATTTCGATTTGCCGGAATTACGAGAAAGAGCGAAACAGTCCGGCACGCAGATCGCAAATTATTACAGTCAAATCAAAAGTTCGGCAAAACGTGAAAACAGCGGCAAATTACCGGAAACGAAAAAATTGAACGAAGATATAAATTTGCTCGACGCGATCAAATCAAAAGCTTTGATTTATCTTTTGGACGACGATGTGCAATATGGGCTTGACGCCGTCAGAATGGCGGAAGAATATATGGCGACGATTTATACTTCATATAACACAGACGGTTACGCGAGAGGTTATCAAATCGGCAACGCTATACATTTAGGCGCGATGGTTTACGACTGGTGTTTTGATTTGCTGACGCTTGAAGATCAAACAAAATATATCAATCATTTCAACCGGTTGGTAAATTATTTTGAATTTAACGATAAAGATAATCCGTTCCCTGCGGGATTTGAAAATTTTAAATACGGCTGGTCGGTTATTTCGGGACATCATATCGAACAACAAATCAGAGATGTTTTGGCGTTAGGCGTCGCTATATACGACGAAGAACCGATGTATTGGGATTTTATTTCGGATTTTGTATATAATCAATTAATGCCCACTTCTAATTTTTTAATGGATTTGGGGACATGCTGGGAAGGTACGAGTTACGGTCCGTCGCGGTTTTGCCAAATCGCCAAAATAAATGCGATATTGTACAGAATGGCCGGCGAAGGCAAACGCGAATCTTTATTTTACGATTCTGTCATAGACTGCATGAAATCGTATTTATATTACAGAAGGCCGGACGGCCAGTATATGCGTATGGGCGATATGTTTACGACAAACCTGCCGGTCGGCGTGCCGCATGAATTTGGCGACTTGCCTGCGCTTTTATATGTAAACAGTATCTATAAAGATCCGTATCTTATGACCGAAATGAACAAATTAGTCAAATTCAGATATATGCCGCTGGTCGAATCGTTTATTTTTTGGTGTGAAATCGTTCCCAAACCTGTCACGGATTTGCCGTTGACAAATTATTTGAAAAAAAGCGAAATGCAATGTTTCACAGGCTGGGAAAAAGAAATCAATTTCGATTCAAACGTCATGCACGTCGATATGAAAATCGGAGAATATCCAACGTATAACCACGCCCATCAGGACGCGGGGTCTTTTCAGATTTATTACAAAGGCGCGTTGGCTGTCGACGCGGGAATTTACGAGGGCAAAGACGGCGCGTATGCTTCAAACAGCGATATAAACTGGAACAAACGGACGATATCCCATAATTCTATTTTAATATATGATAAAAATGTCGAAGAAAAATATGAAAAATTCGACGCTTGGGGAAGAATATTTGAAAGATATTTTTTCAAAGACCGGATGCCTCCGGGTTACGTGAACGACGGCGGCCAGCGTGCGGCATTAAACGGTTCCGTTCCATCGCAGGCGTATTTGGATCATAACGGCAAGTTGGTGTACGTAAAAAATTATAACGACGGAACGGATATGGAAATGCCCGTATCAGAACAGTGGCGTTCGCCGAGAGAACTGTCGCATTATATCGAGCCGAATACATTGGAACCAAGTTATTCTTATCTAAAAGGCGCGTTGCAGGAAATGTACGATTACCGTGCGGAAGTAGTCAACCGTTCTTTCCTGTTCCTGAATTTTAAAGACGACAAATATCCGGGCGCGTTGATCATATTCGATAAAATCACGTCGACCGATCCGAATTACGAAAAATATTTTCTTTTGCACAGCATGTATGAACCCGAAATCATGAAAAATGATAACGGTTTTATTACAGGATTTAAAATACAAAATACAAAAGATCACGGGAAAAACATGAAATACAACGGACAGCTTGTGGATACGCCGCTCTTGCCAAGAGGGGATAATCTTGAATGCGAAACAGTCAAAGGATTTAAAGTTTTCGGATATGACGCGTCGAACCGTCCGAATGGAGCGTCGGAGGAATTCGGCGAATATATGTTAATGATTAAACCGAAAAATCCCGCGGGGACCGATTTGTTTTTGAATGTTTTGCAATGTCAGGACGCGGGGACACAGGAATTGCCTGTTGTTATGATCGGCAATGAAACGGACGATATGGTCGGCGCATTGATTCATGATTGCGCTGCGATGTTTTCGGCTAACGGTAAAATTTTAAATAAAGAAATAAAAATCCCGGCTTTAAATAAAAACGGTATGATAAAATATCATGTTGCAGATTTAGCGCCGGGGATATGGGAATTTTATGACGAATCAAAATTAATATATGCAAAAATCATAGTTTCAGATGGCGGTAATTTCGGATATGTTGAAGCGCCCGGCGAAAAGGCTTATACGTTCGTTCCCGAAAATCCGGATCCGATTGAAATAAAACCTGCGGCCGGTTCAGGCATGCCGCAAATGATCAACGCGGTTGTGGAAGCCACGACGATGATCCTTACGTTTGATAAGCCGCTTGACGATACGATTCTCGACAGGTCAAAGTTTAAAGCGTCCGGTTTGGCGGCAGATAAATATAACAGCAGCGGCGGAAAAAAAATGCCGAAATTTTCTTCGGCGGTGGTATCGGAAGACGGGATGAAAGTGATACTGGAACTTCAAAATACAGCTCTCGGTAAAGATAACGACGTTAAAATAAATTATACCGGCGACGGAAATCTTATGGCAAACGGAAAAGCGCTTGACGCGTTTGAAAATATACCCGTAAAAAACAATACTTATGTTTTAACCGTGCCGCCGAAAGTGACAATGGCGACGATAAAAGGCAATGAATTGGAAATAAGATTCAGTATAGCGTTATATAATGGCAAAGGAACCTGTAAAAAAGCCGACCCGGAATCGTTTAAAATCGAAGGCGTGAACAACGGGAATTGTAAAATCACAAAAGTTTCGGTAGATAATACTGCAATAATATTGAAATTGGATCAAAATTCGGTCAAAGGCGACGAAATTTATGTGAGTTATGAAATACATGAGTCGAATATAAGATATTCCCCGCTGACAGACGGCAGAAATGAAGTTGAAGCTTTTAAAGTTATCGTAAAAAATAATAACCGCGGTGATGACGGCAAAAAGTTTTGACGATATTTGACGATATTTAATGACATTTAACGATAAAAGTATTTTTTTCGTATTCTGTGGAAAAATATATACAAAAATATATATTTATTTACGGAGGCGAAAAAAATGAAAAAAATAAAAAGCGAATTTTTTACGGAAAAAGAAGCAATTTCGGCGATGGATAAAATAAAACCGTATTGCGGGAATGTCAGGATCATATTCGGCGAAAATTATGATCAAAATTATATACCCGACGAATATGATTTTGATTTTCCGCGAATGAATCATTTTAATGCTTTGAATTGCGGCGGTTTCGGTATGAATTCAAATTGGTATTCGAATTCGTATCATTGGGAAAATCAATACAAACAAAATTTTTATAGATCTGAAATAACACGCTTGGAAATCGATGTTTCCGACGATCATTACGAATATGTGAAAAATATATTATATTCCTGCGGGGCTATGTTTATATATTGAAATTATAATAAAAGTATGATAAAATAGAAGTAAAATAGAAATAAAAATAGTAAAGGTATAAAATGATATGAACAAAAAAAATTTACTTTTTATTATGTGCGACCAGCAGAGATATGACTGCGTGGGTTTCGCGGGGATTCGCCCGGTGAAAACGCCGAATATCGATAAAATCGCGCAAAAAGGAGTTTGGTTCAAAAACGCGTACACGGCGATTCCGGTTTGCGCCCCTGCGAGGCAGTCGATTATCTGTGGGAAACGCCCGGAATCGTTTGGAGCTTTGTGGAATTTTCACATCACGCATCCGGTATGCGAAGTCCCGGCTGACGGGTTTATTTATCCACGGCATTTGAAAGAAAACGGATATAATACCGCGTTTTGCGGCAAATGGGATATATCGGCGTCGAATCCGCCGGAAAAATACGGGTTTGACCTGTTTGTAAACGACGGTTCGATTTATGCCGAAATCAATCAAAAATATCAAAATATATCTTATCCTAACGGTATTTTCGGCGATCCGTGCCCGATTGATCTTGAAGATTCGCATACCCATATTTTGGCAAAAAAGACGAATCAAGTGATAAATAATCTCGCAAAACAGGATAAACCGTGGTTCGTAAACATCGATTTTGGCGAACCGCATTTGCCGTACCGTCCGTCCGCGCCGTTTGACACGATGTATCAGCCTGAAAATGTGGAAAAGTGGGGGAGCTTTGACGATGAATTTATAAATAAGCCGTATATACATAAACAACAGGTTATAAACTGGAACCTTGAAAACAGGACATGGGAAGAATGGGCGAGAAGCGTAGCGTTATATTACGGATATGTCAGCCAATACGACGACGCGATCGGCAGGATATTGCAAAACCTCGAAGATACCGGGCAAATGAAAAATACTGTGATCGTTTACACATGCGATCACGGAGATCTATGCGGCAGCCATAATATGATAGACAAGCATTATGTCATGTACGAAGATTTGGTCCATGTACCGGCGGCGATCCGCTGCGACAGTTTACTGAAACCGCAAATCTTCGGCGGATATATACATAACACGCTTGATATTGTTCCGACGGTTTTAGATTTATTGGATATAGCAAAACCCGAAAATGTTTTGCAAGGGGAAAGCGCCGCGTCTGCGTTGATCGACGGTGAAAAATGGGACAGGGATTTCGCTGTTTCAAGTTATAACGGCCAGCAATTCGGGTTGTATTCGTCGCGGTGTATTAAAATCGACGGATATAAATATGTCTGGAATCTATCGGATATCGATGAATTCTATGATTTGACTGTCGATCCGTGGGAATTGGATAATATTATATACGATCAATCAAAATTAGATTTGATTTCACAATTGAAAATAAAATTATATAACGAACTTGACAGATGTAAAGATCCTATGATTAGTTGGGTAAAAAACCAGTTGTTGAAAGGACGAAAAATATAAAATAAAATTTTACAAAACGTTCTGTTATAATATGACATGATGCTGTCAGGTTTATTGTGGTATAATTGATATATTGATATATAATAAGGAGTGTAGAAAAGTATGATAGAATTACCTGAGAGCAAATGTCTTGCAGATCAATTTTTAAAAGTATTAAAAAATAAAATGGTTTTAAATGTCATTGCGAATCAATCGCCGCATAAATTCGCGTTTTTCAGCGGTGATCCGACAGAATATCATTCGCGGCTTGCCGGAAAAACAATCACCGGATCGGATTCGTTCGGGGGGATGGCTGAATTGCAAATAGAAGATTTGAAACTTGTGTTTTTCGACGGCGTGAATATCAGATATCATTACGCGGGCGATCCGGTTTCGCAAAAAAATCAAATGTATATAGAATTTGACGATTCGACTTCGATCACATGCGCTGTTCAAATGTACGGCGGAATGTTATTAATCGATAAAAACGAAGATAATGGATTTTATAAAAGCTCGAAATATAAAATCAAACCGCCGCAATTAGAATTTAACGAAACTTATTTCGATAATTTAATAAAAAATTCAAAACAAAATTTATCGGCAAAAGCATTTTTAGCGACCGAACAGCGTATCCCCGGACTCGGAAACGGTGTTTTACAGGATATACTTTTCAATGCGAAAATACATCCGCGCCGTAAAATAGAAACATTATCCGAAAAAGAAAAACAGAATATGTATGAAAGCGTTGTCCAAACCATATCCGATATGACGGCGAATGGGGGACGGGATACCGAAAAAGATATATTCGGCGTCAACGGCGGATATAAAACAAAACTTTCGGCAAAAACAAAAGACAAATCATGCCCTGTATGCGGAAATGCGATCATTCGCGAAGCTTATCTGGGCGGGAATATATATTATTGTCCCGGTTGTCAAATTTATAATAAAAATAGTTGACATTTGATGTATATTTTTATATAATTTTTATATAGAATTATAGAATGTCGGATACGAATAAATATACGAAAGGTATATATTTTTTTATGTTTATTAAATTGATCTGCTGCGATGTTTTTACCCGCATAGCCTGCGATCTTGTTTCAAAATCCCCGCATGTCGTCGATTTGGAATTTGTGCCGATGCTGGCGCATGACGAACCGAAAAAATTAAATCAAATGATCAAAGAAAAAATCGACAAAAGCATAAACGAATCGGGACGTAAATATGACGCTGTTATTTTGGGTTTTGGTTTATGCGGCAATTCTGTGATCGGTTTATCATGTTCAATACCGATGGTGATTCCAAGAGCGCATGACTGCTGCACAATTCAAATGGGAAACAGGGAAAATTTTATCGCGGCTTTTAAAGATATATTGAGCGCGCGTTGGAGTTCGACAGGATATTTTGAACGCTGCCACAATTTAAATCATTATTACGGGACAGAACAGCATGCTTTTTATAAAACTTCGATCGAATATATGAATTATGTCGAACAGTACGGTGAAGACAACGCCGATTACATATGGGAAACCATGCACCCTGATATAGAAACCAACGAAGTCGTTTATATAAAAATCGACGGGTTTGAATATTCGGGTTCTTTTGAAAATTATAAATCCGAAATCGAAAAAACCGATAAAAAATTAAAAATCGTCGACGGGGATATATCGATGCTCAAAGCTTTGATCGACGGCGAATGGGACGACGAAAGATTTTTGGTTGTTCCGCCCGGTAAAAAAATCGCCGGAGTTTATGATATGCAATATGTGATGAAAGCGGTTGAATAAAATAATAAAATTTTGTGAGGGGAAAAATGGCGAAAAATACGGATAAAAATATATATAACGATGAAACGATATCGTCTTTGAAAGGCGCGGAAAGGATCAGAAAACGTCCGTCCGTCATGTTCGGTTCGGACGGGCTTGACGGATGCGAACATTCTTTTTTTGAAATTCTGTCGAACTCTGTGGACGAAGCGAGAGCGGGTCACGGAAATACGATTATTATCACTTCATACGCTGATTTATCGATCAAAGTCGAAGATTTCGCGCGCGGTATTCCGTTGGACTGGAACGAAAAAGAACAGAGATATAATTGGGATTTGATTTATTGCGAATTATACGCGGGCGGCAAATATAATAACATAGAAGGCGGGATTTACGATTATTCGCTCGGTTTAAACGGACTTGGAGCGTGCGCAACGCAGTATGCTTCTGAATTTTTTGAAGTCACGTCTTATTATAATAAAACAAAACATCAGGTATCGTTTAAAAAAGGCGAAGCCGTAACGGAATTGATAAAAGAACCGTTAACTACAAATAAAACCGGAACGGTACAATATTGGAAACCCGATCTGGAAGTTTTTACGGATATCAATATCCCGTATGAATATTATACGACCGTAATCAAAAAACAGGCGATCGTAAACGCGGGCGTAAAATTTTTATTAAATTTTCAGGACAGGGAAACGGGGAAATTTATCAACACGGAATATTTGTATAAAAACGGCATACAGGATTATATCGAAGAACTTGTCGGAGAAGATTGCCTGACAAAACCTGTTATGTGGAACGGCGAAAGAACGGGGCGCGACAGGGAAGACGCGCCCGAATATAAAGTGATCATGCAAATCTCGCTTTGTTTTTCGAATAAAATATCAAATATCGAATATTATCACAATTCGTCGTATCTCGAACATGGCGGTTCGCCTGATAAAGCGTTAAAAAGCGCGTCGGTCTCCGCGATCGACAAATATTTAAAAAATAATAATAAATATAACAAAAACGAATCGAAAATCGTTTTTCAGGATATAGAAGACTGCCTTGTCTGCGTGACAAATTCGTTTTCTGTTGTGGCGAGTTACGCGAACCAGACAAAAAAAGCGATAACAAATGTTTTTATCGCGGAAGCCATGACGGATTTTTTAAAGCATAATTTTGAAGTTTATTTCGCGGAAAACCCGATGGACGCAGAAAAGATCGCCGCGCAGATTTTGATTAACAAACGGTCAAGGGAAAGCGCCGAAAGCGCGAGATTGAATTTAAAGAAAAAACTCACGTCGGGAATGGAAATCGGCAACAGGGTCGAAAAATTCGTGAATTGCCGGACAAAAGATATAAGCCTGCGCGAATTATACATAGTTGAGGGCGATTCGGCCCTCGGATCATGCAAACTCGCGAGAAACGCTGAATTTCAAGCGATCATTCCCGTACGCGGAAAACCGTTAAACTGTTTAAAATCTACATACGAAAAAATATTTAAGAACGAAATCATAGTCGATTTGCTCAGAGTAATCGGCTGCGGCGTGGAAATCAAAACGAAATCAAATAAAGATATCACGGATTTTGATATCAATATGCTGAAATGGAATAAAATTATAATCTGTACAGACGCCGACGAAGACGGTTATCAAATCCGAACTTTGATTTTGACGATGTTTTACAGGTTATTGCCGACTTTGATTAAATTAAATAAAGTTTTTATCGCGGAATCGCCGTTGTTTGAAATAACGTCGAAAGACAAGATCCAATTCGCGTATAACGAAAAAGAAAAGAACAATATCGTATCAAAATTAAAAGAAAAAAAATATACTCTGCAACGTTCAAAAGGCCTCGGCGAAAACGATCCCGAAATGATGAGCTATACGACGATGGCTCCCGAAACGCGCCGTTTGATTTGCGTAAATCAAGACGACGATCTTTTGACGGAGATCATGTTCGACACGCTTTTAGGCGACGATTTACCCGCGAGAAAAAAGTTTATTTCAGAAAACGGGTATCGATATATCGAAGCGGCGGATATATAAAACCCAGCTGTCATTACGCGCTTGACGCGAAATCCCATGAATAATTAAGAAATTGCGGGTCAAGCCCGCAATGACGAAAAATGAAAGTTGAGGTATTATACATGAACAGTAAAAATTTATTGGAAAACATCGAATGGAATTCATGGTTCGCACGCAAAGAATTATCGCCGGAATTTTTTATGGACGGGGAAAAATTAAAAATCGTCACGAATAACAATCAATATGCTTACGGTAAATTTATAAGCGATTATATTTTTATATCAAATTCGCGTTTGGTAATTTTTGAATCTGATTTTATTTATGAAAATGTGGATAATGTCGAAAAAAGTATTTTTGGCATGATCGATTTTTATGACGGTAAAAAAGTCATGCTTGAAAGAACTTATGTTGATATTATCGAAAAAAACGGCGTAAAAAAATTATACGTGAAATTAGACGCGCCTAAAAATACTGCGTATGTAAAAATTGAATTGGGTTTGAGATATTGCGCAAACGCCGTTGTCGAATATGATAATATCAATTTTGATACTATTACTATTGATATGAATGATATAAATGAATCCGAACCGCTGAGAATCGTTAGGATTGCCACGACTTATAAAGAACAGCAAAATACGCTTGAAAAAAGTTTACAGGATATGATCG
>Ga0209628_10003070_pt1 | contig 11554 bp, 5 predicted proteins | sample TergutCu122P4_FD_187285 | JGI IMG/M metagenome (GOLD analysis project Ga0209628, IMG submission 187285) | Cubitermes ugandensis P4 segment gut microbial communities from Kakamega Forest, Kenya - Cu122 P4 (SPAdes) (version 2) | ecosystem: Host-associated > Arthropoda: Insects > Digestive system >...
TTTTGGGAATTATAGGAAGTAGGACGTATTAATTGGTAAGAACATTCATCTACCCATTTATCAGATAAACGAAACCATTCTTTTTTAATGCCTGCGAGAACAAATCCGTGTTTTTCAAACAGTTTTATACTTGCGATGTTATCAGAAATCAGGTTACAGGCAAGTTGGTGAAGATTGAGTTTGCTGAAAGCGTAATCTATCAGCAGATTTAGTGCTTCCGATGCGTATCCATTTTCCCGATAATTTTGGTGAATGAGCAATCCAATATTGGCACGTAAATGCTTGGGATTAAAATCAAACAAGTCTATCAGTCCAATAGGTTTTCCATCGGCACATTGACATATTACCAACCGCAATTGTTTTGAGGCGTAAATATCGGTGTTTATTGCTTCCATCACGTATTGTTCCAACATAAAAGAGGAATAGGGAATAACGGTATCGCTTACATTCCAAATACTTGTGTCGTTTTCAAAAGCGTATAAATGCTGTACGTCTGACAACTCCAATGCCCGCAAAAAAATATCTTTTCCTATCATATCATTCGTTTTATTATTTTCAATTGGTGTGAATATTCTTCTTTTTCAATACAATAGATGCCTTTTGTGTCTATGGCATCTAAACGGACTTTTCCGCTGGCGTGAATAATTATTTTTGGACTTAATACTATTCCGGTATGGGTAATAAATCCCTCTTTATTTTCAAAGAAGGCTAAATCGCCAATTTGTACTTCTGACAGAGAATGAACGGTTTGCCCTTTCAATACTTGCTTAGAGGCATCTCTGGGCAGGGAAACTCCTGCAATTTTAAACACTACTTGGTTTAATCCCGAACAGTCTATTCCCCACAAGGTACGTCCGCCCCACAAGTAAGGAGCGTTTAAATAAGATAATGCAGATGCTTTTATTTTTTCCTGCAAAGAGTTGTCTGATTTTACAGATTGTATTTGAATCTCAAACAGTTCCGCACCTAATCGAATTGTTTTTTCATCATACATGGGCAACGTTGAGCCAGCAGGAATAAAAAAAGATAGATTCCGTTTTTTGTCTAAAATAACCGCCTGTGAAGATAATACATCATACTGTTGGCTCAAATAATATTTTTGCCAACTGCTTGGGTGCATCAAAACGATTTGTTGTGTATCAATGTAGCCTGAATAATCATCAAATTGCGTTTTTATTTCTACCCATCCTGCCGAAGATTTAGTATCAACTATTTGGTATGCCTCGCCGAACAATAACTGCGTAACCATTTCAGAACGATGATTTGCCGCCGCCCGAACAGGTATAACTCCAATATTACAAAATCCAAAAATATCCATTTAAAAAAAATGCAAAAGTACATAAAATTTTTGAAAATATAAAAGCAAGGTTTATCCTCTTTGATTTAAGGGCACTATATCCTTTAAAGTTTAAAGTTTAAAGTTTAAAGTTTAACGTTTAAATAAATCACCAAATCACCAAATAAACCTTAAACTTTAAACGTTAAACAAATCAACAAATAAACAAATTATTTCACCTCCACCTCTTCTTCAAACGATTTGTGTGCGGCATAATGTCTCCATTTTTCAATTACTTTGCTCATATCATCTGGCAGCGAGGAGTCAAAAAAAAGTTCTTTGTGGGTTGTGGGGTGAATAAATCCAAGACTTTTAGCGTGCAACGCCTGTCGGGGTAACATGGAAAAACAATTTTGAACAAACTGTTTGTATTTGGTAAACGTTGTTCCTTTCAAAATTCGGTCGCCGCCATAGGTTGCATCGTTGAATAATGGATGTCCAATATGTTGCAAATGTGTCCGAATTTGGTGTGTGCGACCCGTTTCCAACCGACATTCTATAAGCGTTACATAGCCAAATCGTTCAATCACTTTCCAGCGGGTAAGGGCGTGCTTGCCATGCTTGCCGTCAGGATACACGCTCATTATTTTTCTGTCTTTTATACTCCGCCCCACATGCCCTTCAATAATGCCTTCGTCTGCTTTCATATCGCCCCAAACAAGTGCTTGATAGGTTCTGTTTATGGTATGATGAAAAAACTCTGCTGCTAATTTTGCCTGTGCATATTCGGTTTTTGCTACTACCATGATGCCCGAAGTATCCTTATCTATGCGGTGAACCAGCATCGGATTTTCTACTTTCCCATCGTGTATCAATAAATCTTTCAAATAAAAACACAAGGCATTGACCAAAGTACCTGTATAATTTCCATAAGCCGGATGCACAACCATTCCCGCCGCCTTGTTGATAATGATTAAATCAGCATCTTCGTATATAATATTTAAAGGAATGTCTTCGGGTATAATTTCTGTTTCACGCGGCGGATAGGTTAAAACCACAGAAATATCGTCAAATGGTTTTACTTTATAATTCTGAATTTTAGGATTTCCATTTACGAGGATATTGCCCGCCTGTGCCGCCTGTTTGATTTTTGTGCGTGAGGTGTTATCAAGATGATGCTGCAAATACCTGTCAAGCCGCAACAATCCCTGTCCCTTGTCCACTTTAATACTAAAATGCTCATACAACTCATCATTCTGCTCTTGTTCAGCATCGGAAAACAGATTTTCTTGTTCTATATTATATTCTAAATCAGTATCTTTTTCCATTTTCTTATTTTTGTCTGAACTATAATTTTTTAGCCCCCCTTAATCCCCCTCAGGGGGACTTTTTGGGTTGTGGCTTTTTTTGTCTGAACTATGATTTTTAGCCTCTCCCCCCGCCCTCTCCAAAGGAGAGGGTGCTGCTGACGCACGAAAAACGCTGAAAATGTACCCCTAACAGGGTTTGAAACCCTGTTAGGGGTTTATCTTGTTCATCTTTTAATCTTGAAAATCTTGATTCAGACAATTTTTTTATTCTTTCACTACTTTAATCATCTTCCCACCTACTTTCAAAAAATACAATCCGTTTGCTAAATGACTTATATCTATCGTTGTTTCGGGGGACAATTTAGACAATTGGGACGTAAATACAACTTGACCAATTACATCATAAATCTCAATCGTAGCCTGTTCCCCTCCTTTGGGGTTAGGGGAGGCTATTGTCAATTGCCCATTCGTTGGATTGGGGTATATTCTCGGGAAGGACGCAATTAATTGCGTCCCTACAATGCCAACCAATGACGTAAAACTTACATAAATTTGGTGGTCTTCGGTAACATTTGTAAACATATAAAAACCATCTGTTTTTGCTGTTGCATTCTCTACGTTGTCTATACGCACTTTGTCGATGGTATAGCCTGCGTTTGCCGCAAAATAAAAATAGGGACTGTTGCTGCCGTGGCTTACCGTTACCGTGCCGCTTGGTGAAATACTGCCGTTGCTGCCCGCAGTAGCAGTGATAGTATGGTCTTTTACCTTTATCCATTGGGCAAATAAGGTAACGTTTGCCGTTGGAATATAACTGTCGCCTGCATTGCCGACAAAATTTACACAACTTGCCTCTTTATACCAACCCGCAAAAGTATAACCTGCATTTGCAGCGGGAGTTGGCAAAGTTAATGCTCCATTCCATTTTGCATAAATTGTATGGTCTGAAAATGTTGTTACAATCGTTGTTGCGGTTATTGCATTCACAAAACCTGCGTCTAAATACCAGCCGCTAAAAATTGGATTGTACGTATCGCTGCCGTTTGCTTGTGCCGAACCATTATAATTGTAGGTTATTGTATATTGTTTTGTTGGACTTGGCAAACTGCCGTAAGCACTGTAAAAGGTTACGGTATTAGATGGAGTGGTATTGCCGCCTGTTGCGCCATTGTAATTATATGTTACGGTAAATGTTTTACTTAAGCCGTCTCCGCCCCAATTTACAGGAATATATGCCCTATCTGCAAAGCAGCCGCTGCCTGAGAAAGTTTGCCTATTGCTGCTTGGCGTTGGGTTGCCGTTTATGATAGATGCAGCCGTGCGGTTTTGTGTAGTGTTTGTTCCCAAATTATAAAATGTTCTATAAAACATATCGGTTTTATCTATTTCTGTTTGTGCCAAGCGTGGAAACGTAAATACATTATTTACTTGAAACGCAGCACCAGAGCAGTTGACGAACATATTGGTGGCAAAATAACTTCCAATCGTTGTAAGATTTTGCGGTAAATTAAAAACAGTATTCATTGTAAACGCGGCACCAGAGCAGTTGGAGAACATATAGGAGGCAAAACTACCCCCCACCGTTGTAATTGAGTTCCAAGCAGTAGAAAAAGTAAAGGCAGGTCCCATAGTAAGGTTTGTGCAACCGTAGAAAGTGCAATACCACTCATAGTTGGGCGGCGATGTGGTGTTTGCTGTAATTTCTGCCTGCGTCCGTGTCATAAGCGGCGTAATGGGTGAAATTACTTTGGTAACCAAATTTTTATTGGTCTGCACATTCGCACCGTTTGTGTAACCATAAAACCCAAAGGCAGCGAGCCACCTGTCGTTTCCGCCTGCAGGTGTAAGGGTAATTTGGTAAGTACCTGCCGTTGCGTACGTGTGGGTAATACCTGCACTTGTTGTAGAGCCGGTACCGTTTACCCCTGTACTTGTGTTGCCGTCTCCCCAATTGATATTCCAATTGTAGGTTTTTCCACCGTTGCCTCCGCTTACAGGTATGGCAAAAACCTGATTTGCCGCCGTGGTGGTAACTTCAAACTTAAATTCTTCTTGTGCCATTGCACTTGCTACGCTCAAAAGCGTGATACTCATCAGTAAAAATGATCTTCTCATTGGATATAATATTTAGTTTATTAAAGATAATATGTAAAATTTTGCAAAGGTACATTTTTTTTTTATATTTTGAAAATGATTTTGTTTGATTGAATGAAGACTATGATTTTTTTTTTTGAATATTTGTCTGAATCAGGATTTTTTTGTCTTGAACCACGATTTTCATAAGATTTTCAAGATTGGCAGGATTAAAAAAACGCCGTCATTGCGGGTTTAACCCGCAATCTCCTGCAAAACGGTATATCGTCATTGCGAGCCGTGAGGCACGAGCGGCGTGGCAATCCAGAAAATATAGCAAAACCTTTTTTTGTCTGAACTATGATTTTTTTGATTGAATGAAGACTATGATTTTTTTTTGAATATTTGTCTGAATCAGGATTTTCAGGATTAAAAGATTAGCAGGATTTTCTAATGACTAATGACTAATGACTAACGACTAATGACTGTATTATCTGTGTGCTAATTTTGCGGGTCAAGCCTGCAATGACAGGAACAAATAACCAAATCAACAAATAACCAAATAACAAAAAAATTATGTACCTTTGCAAACTTAATTTGAAGAAGTAACTATGAGGCGAAAGTCTGAAAAATTGCAACATACATCTGATAGTTTAAAAAAGAATATTATTGAGGCGTTACAAGATAAAAAAGCATTGAATATCGTGGAATTAGATATGTCGGATGTAAAAGTGTCATTGTTTGATAAATTTATTATTTGTACGGCTACTTCGACTACACATGCCGAGTCCTTGCACGACAACGTTGCTAAATTTGTAAAACAAAATCTGAAATTAATTCCAAAACATACGGAAGGATTGACTAATTCGCAGTGGATTTTAATAGATTATTTTGATGTTTTGGTACATATTTTTTTGAAAGAAAGTCGAGAATTTTATACTATTGAAAGTTTATGGGCAGATGCAAAACGCATTGAATATAATTTTGAATTGAATTAATTTATGGAAGAAAAGAAAGAAAAGGGAAAGGGAAAAGAGAAAGAAAAACAACCGTATCCGCCGGATATGAATCCAAACAACAATAAAAAGGGATTTAATTTTTATTGGATGTATCTTATTTTGGGAGCATTTTTATTGTTTATGCTATTTTGGCGGAACAACGATGCTCTCACAGAGATAGATAATGTGAAACTGAAATCAATGATTTTGCAGCGGGATATTGAGCGGATTGACATCATGAAGCATAAAGATATTGCCAATATTTACTTAAATCCTGCTCATATTAATAACGATACGTCTTATAAAAAGGCGTTTGAGTTGAGTAAAAAAGGTCCCCATTTTTATATCGAAATTTCCGATGCGGCGACTTTGCGTGAAGATATAAACGCAGCGCAAGACGAACTGTTTCAGCGGGAAACGATTGGAATGAGCGATGATGAAAAATTGGAAGCAAAAGAACATTTTAAAACAATTGTTGTTAAAACCGATAACACCAAACAATTTGGACTTGATACCATCATGTTTTGGATTTTGCCCGCCATGCTTATCTTTTTTATTATCATGATGTACCGCGGCGGAAAGGCAGGTGCCGGTTTGTTTAGCATCGGTAAGTCAAAGGCACAACTTTATGATAAAAATACGCAAGTCTCCATCACATTTAAAGACGTTGCGGGCTTGGAAGGTGCCAAAGAAGAGGTGGTTGAAATTGTTGATTTTTTGAAAAATCCTAAAAAATACACCAATCTTGGCGGAAAAATTCCCAAAGGTGCTTTGTTGGTGGGACCTCCCGGAACAGGAAAAACCTTGTTGGCAAAGGCTGTGGCTGGTGAAGCAAAAGTTCCGTTCTTTTCGCTTTCCGGCTCTGATTTTGTAGAAATGTTTGTCGGAGTGGGTGCATCGCGGGTGAGAGACCTTTTTGCAACCGCCAAAAGTAAGGCTCCCTGCATTATTTTTATAGATGAAATTGATGCCGTAGGTCGTTCCCGTAGCCGCAACTCAATCACAGGAGGAAACGATGAACGAGAAAATACATTAAATCAGTTACTTACCGAAATGGATGGCTTTTCTACCAACGCAGGAATTATTATTTTAGCGGCGACCAATCGAGCAGATATTTTAGACAAGGCATTGTTGAGGGCAGGTCGTTTTGACAGACAAATTCACGTGGAACTGCCCGATTTAGAGGAACGATTGGACATATTTAAAGTGCATGTCCGACATTTAAAATTATCAGCGAGTGTTCGGTTGGAGTTTTTTGCCAAACAAACGCCGGGATTTTCGGGTGCAGATATTGCCAACGTTTGCAACGAAGCAGCCTTAATAGCCGCTCGAAATGGAAAAGAAGAAATAGACGAGCAGGATTTTCTCAGTGCCGTTGACCGTATTGTGGGCGGGCTGGAAAAACGTTCTAAAATTATTTCTCCCGAAGAAAAAAAGGTAATTGCTTTTCACGAGGCGGGACATGCTACTGTTAGTTGGATGTTGCAACATGCAGCCCCCTTGGTAAAGGTAACGATAGTTCCGCGTGGAAAATCGCTGGGAGCGGCTTGGTATTTGCCCGAAGAGAGACAAATCACCAATAAAGAACAATTAATTGACGAAATTTCTGCCACACTTGGCGGACGTGCATCTGAAGAACTGATTTTTGGAACAGTCTCAACAGGTGCGTTAAACGATTTAGAACGGGTTACCAAACAGGCGTATGCCATGGTCGCTTATTATGGATTGAATAAAAAAGTAGGAAATATTAGTTATTACGATTCCTCGGGTCAGCAGGAATATTCGTTTACCCGTCCGTACAGCGAAAAAACAGCACAAATAATTGACGAAGAAGTATATAATTTGATAGAAAATGCCTATCAAAAAGCGATTTCTATTTTGAAAAGTCAGCGGACTAATTTAGAAAAATTAGCGATGCAACTTTTGGAAAAAGAAGTTATTTTCAGAGAAGATTTGGAAGATATTTTTGGCAAACGCCCCTTTGATAAAGAACACGTTATCGAAGAACAGCCAAATGTTTAGTGTTTAATGTTTAGTGTTTAATGTTTAGTGTTTAATGTTTAGTGTTTAATGTTTAGTGTTTAGTGTTTAATGTTTATGAATCTCCGTGATGATACCTAAAAATCCGAGTTATATATTGATTCATAATATTTTCGTCAAATTTAGTAAAAATGTGTTAATAGACTGTATATGTTAAGGGAACTCCTAAAAATTCAATTCGTCATTGCGGGCTTGACCCGCAATCCCCTGCATAGTGCATTTAACAAGGGGATGCTGAAACAAGTTCAGCATGACGGAGTAATTTTTAGGAGTTCCCTTAATTGTTAATTATTAATTGTCAATTGTCAAACCTGTGCCTTACTCCCGCACAAGATTCGGGTTGAAGCAGCGAAATCATCTCTAAAAATATTTCTTCAGGGCTGTTTACTGCGGCTACACCAAACGCTTCTTGCAGTTGGGCGTAGAAGTGATAGTCGTTCCACCCAAATTCGCAGGTTTTTACGGCGTTGAAGTTTTGCGCCACCTTGAAAGATGAGGTAAAACTGCCGCCGATTTCAATAGCAAAATTCATGGGCAACACCAAATCGGCTACTGCGGTGGTTGCGTTTTCAAAGAGCGATTGCACACAAATAAAAGAGGCTGGTTTGAAGAACTGTTCTGCCACTTCAAGGTTTTCTACATCGGCGTTTTCGCCAAAAATGAAGATGTTTTTTGCAGAAACTTCTCCCGGACATTGAAATTGCGTGGATAAATCATCTGTTTTCCACACTTTTTTCAAAAGTTCTAAATATTCGCCCTCAATTTTCCGAAATCCGGGTCCATACTCAGGATAAATTCCCATGTCGAATATTCCCTGACTGTTGCAAGCCATTTTTAATTTCATCATACCGGAAAACATTTTGCCCTGTTTTTCAGTGAGATAGAGTGTGTTTTTTAATTCTAAAAAGGTGGAGGTGTCTATCGTTTTTTCCGATACAATAAACACTGTTCTCGGTATATCTATTAGATTTTGTGCCGTTTGTTCTATTACGGTTTGAGTGCAACCTGATTTTTCAATCAGCAGTTCATAGTCTTCCTCTAAAATTTTTTTCTTATAATCTTCAAAATTCAATGCCAAACCCTCCAAAAAAATACCGAACGCTTTTTCGCTACTAAGGTAGTAATAATTGATTGCTCTAATAAAAGCATAATAATCTGATACATTTATAGTTTCATCCATTCTTCGTGAGTAGAAGCAATTCTTTTCTGTAGTAATATAAGTAACGGGGATTTTGTTTTCATATCTCATATTCTGAACAATATGACTTATTACAGGGTGGTCTTGCGCCAAATTGGTGCCGAAAATGAAAACTTGTTTTGCCTCCTGTAATTCGTGAAGTTGCAGATTATCATTTTTATTGAGGTTAAAAACGCTATCTTTATAAAACGTTGAAGCAGTTCCAAGTGAATTTGTTTTTACGCCTGCCCGTGCCCATTTTTGAATCATGTACATACTTTCGTTGGTCATAGTCGGGTCAACGCTAATGATGTTTTCTTCACTTTTTGTTTTTGAGACCTCTTTTTTAATTCTTTCTATCGCTTTTTCCACAGAAATCGGGTGCAATTTTCCGTTTTCTCTGAGCATAGGCTGCGTTATTCTATCTTTTCTATTAAAAACAGAATATCCGAATTTAATCTCCCGATTTATTAAACCATATTGATTTACAATGCCTTCACGGGCGGTGGCACCATACACTTTGTTTTTATACATCAACAAATTCACTTCAAATCCTTCCGAACCGAAGGGGTCAATGGCAGGGACTTTTTCGTAGGGCAGCGGCAATGGTTTGGTTTTAAAATTCTCGGTTAGGGCGCCGGTAGGGCAAGTGTCCACGCACAAACCGCAGCCGTCGCAGGTGCTTTCCAACAGATTGTCTTCCAAATTGGGAGCAATATAAGTTTTAAAACCACGCTTGAAAAACTCCCACGCTCTGTTGCCTGAATATTCTCTGCAAACACGCACACAACGTCCGCAAAGAATACATTTGTTATTATCCAATTCTATTTGAGGATGTTGTGAATTAATCTCAGATTTTTGATACTCCCCTTCGTACTGTTTTTGCTGGGCACCATATTGGGTAGAATATTGCTGCAATTTGCAATCATAGAAGGCAATGCAGCCGCATTCCAAACAACGCTCGGCTTCTTCCAACACAAGTTCTTTATTTTTGTAACCCAATTCAACTTCGTCAAAGTTATTTCGTTCTGTTTTATCTAAAACCGGCATTTCATAACGATGACAGGGGGTAAATCGGTTTTGATAATCCTCTTTTTCCTGAACTTTAAAATTCTCTTTTTTGCTGATAAAAGGGAGTGTAGGGGCTTGAAACGGAATGTTAAACACGTATTGTTCAATATATTGTGCCGCCGTTTTTCCACCGGCAATTGCCTGAATAATATTTGTAGGACCGGTAACGGCATCGCCGGCAGCAAAAATATTGGGAATATTCATTTGCAAGGTAGTTTCGTTGGCATCCAGCGTTTTCCACTTATTGAGTTGAAGCGATTGCGGGGCATAGTATTCGTTAATATGTTCCAATACATTATATTCAATTTTTTGTCCGGTGGCGGGAAGCACCAAATCGCAGGGCAGGTCAAACTCGCTTCCTTCAATGGGAACGATGTTGGAACGTTTCGAGCCGGGCTGTTTTTCTGCTTTCATTCTAATGCACTGTAAACAGGTGAGTTCTCCTTTTTCGTTGTAATAAACGGCTTTCGGGGCAGCAAGAAAAATATACTCAACCCCCTCCACTTTCGATTCGTGAATTTCGATGGGGTTTGCCGGCATGTCGGCTTCGGTGCGGCGGTAAAGTACAATCACATCGGTACTTCCGCAGCGGCGGGCAGAGCGGCAGCAATCCATAGCGGTGTTTCCGCCTCCCACCACGACCACTTTTTTACCTCTTAAATCCAAATCGTTTCCGGTTTCTGCGTTTTTTTTCAGAAAATCTATACCGGAGATTAGGTTTGGTGCAGGTTTTTCGCCAATTCCGAGCAAGTCGCCCTCTTGAGCACCGATAGCCAGAAAAATGGCATCATATTTCTGAACCAAATCGGCATACAATAAATTTTTTCCTAATTGTTGATTTGTAAATATTTTGGCACCCAATTTGGTAATGTTTGCAATCTCCCGGTCTAAGATGGCGTTGGGTAAGCGGTATTCGGGAATACCGTAACGCAGCCAGCCTCCTGCCGCTTCTTTCTGTTCGTAAATATCTGCCTGAAATCCTGCTATTTGCAGATAGTAGGCGGCGGTTAATCCTGCGGGACCGCTGCCAATAATTGCCACTTTTTTACCGTGGGCAGGTTTTACCTCCGGTGTAAATGGCGATTCTGAAACCAAATCAAAATCAGAGACATAACGTTTTAAATAGTCAATGCCCACCGGAATATTATCTTCCGTGAGTTGTCTGCGGCATTCGTCTTCGCAGGGACGCACGCACACGCGTCCGCAGACGGCAGGCAGCGGATTGGTTTCCTTAATCAGTGCCACCGCTTCCTGATATAATCCTTTTTCAATCAAAGAGATATACCCTTGAACGTCCACACCGGCAGGGCAGGTTAGCGTGCAGGGAGCCACACAATCGGCATAGTGATTGCTCAACAACAATTCCAATGCCATTTTCCGTGATTTGACCACTTCGGGAGTGTTTGTAAAAATTTCCATTCCTTCCTGCACAATGGTTGAGCACGAGGGCTGATGGTTTCGATACCCTTTTATCGCTACCACGCACACAAAGCACGATGAAAACGGCTTCAGTTTGGGGTCGTGGCAAAGCGCGGGAATATCAATTCCTACAGATTTACAAACATTGAGAATGGTTTCGCCCTGAGGCGCAACTAAGGGTTGGTTGTTG
>Ga0209628_10003071_pt1 | contig 11553 bp, 5 predicted proteins | sample TergutCu122P4_FD_187285 | JGI IMG/M metagenome (GOLD analysis project Ga0209628, IMG submission 187285) | Cubitermes ugandensis P4 segment gut microbial communities from Kakamega Forest, Kenya - Cu122 P4 (SPAdes) (version 2) | ecosystem: Host-associated > Arthropoda: Insects > Digestive system >...
CGATCTCGACAAGCTGTCGCTGACCCGCGACGGCGAAACCGCCGTCTCGCGCGTCCGCTTCGATCTCGACCTGCCCTCGGCGGCCGAGGACGACGCGCCCCTCGGCCCCGGCATCGCCCTGCCCGAATGGGACTACCGCAAGGGCCTGCTGCTGGAAGGCCATTGCCGGCTCCAGCCGATGATCGCCCGCGACGCCGGCCGCCAGCCCCTGCCGCCGGAACTCGCCGCCACCGCCAAAAAGTTGCGCGGCCAGTTCGCTGCGCTGGCGCCGCAGCGGCGCTGGCTGAAAGCGCAGCCGGATGGCAGCGAACTGGACATCGACGCCTGCGTGCGCAACCACGCCGACCGCGCCTGCGGCCACACCCCGGAAACCGGCGGCTATCTCGCCCAGGCCCGCTGCGAGCGCGATCTCGCCTGCCTGCTGCTGGCCGACCTCTCCATGTCCACCGACGCCTGGATATCCGACAGCCACCGCATCGTCGACGTCATCCGCGACTCGCTGCTGCTCTTTTCCGAGGCGCTGACCGCCACCGGCGACGCTTTTGGCATCTACGGCTTTTCCTCGCTGCGCCGGCAGAACATCCGCTTTCATCTGCTCAAGGACTTCGCCAGCGCCTACGACGCCGCCGCCCGCGCCCGCATCGTCGCCATCAAACCCGGCTTCTACACCCGCATGGGCGCCGCCATCCGCCAGTCCGCCAACATCCTCGCCGAACAACCCGCCGCCCGGCGGCTCCTGCTCATTCTCACCGACGGCAAGCCGAACGATCTCGACCTCTACGACTCGCGCTACGGCATCGAGGACACCCGGATGGCGGTGCACGAAGCGCGCCGCCAGGGCCTTACCCCCTTCTGCGTCACCATCGACCGCGAAGCCGGCGCCTACCTGCCCTGGCTGTTCGGCCCGGCCGGCTTTTGCGTCATCCGTAAGCCGGAAGAACTGCCGCGACGCCTACCCTTGCTCTACGTCCAACTAACGAGGGACTAATCACAACGATGTATTGCTGGCGAACTAGGCCGATGGAAACATGATGACATCTCACTCAGGCAACAGTCTCATGCAGTCACACCCGCCCATCAACATCGAAGCCCTGCTCAGTCACGTGCCGCTGTTCAACGGCCTGATACCCGGCGAAGTCAGCCGGATCGCCAAGGCCACGCGGGAAATCCATGTCGGCAGGGGCGACATCCTGTTCCACAAGGGCGACCCCTGCAACGGCTTCCACCTCCTGGTGTACGGCCAGGTCAAACTGGCCTTCACCTCGCCGCAGGGCACCGAAAAAGTCGTCGAAATACTCGGCCAGGGCCAGAGCTTCGGCGAGGCGCTGATGCTGATGGACAAGCCCTACATCGTCTTCGCCCAGGCGCTGACCGATTCGCTGTTGCTGCACGTCTCCAAGGCGGCGATCTTCGAGGAACTGGAGCGCGACCACAACCTCTGCCGCAAGATGCTGGCCGGCATGGCCATGCGCCTGCACCAGTTGATGGGCGATGTCGAATCCTACTCGCTGCACTCCGGCAAGCAGCGCATCATCGGCTACCTGCTGCGCGAACTGCCCGACGAAACCCCCGGCAGCATCGGCGGCCTCAACGTCACCATCACGCTGCCGACCAGCAAGGGCATCATCGCCTCGCGCCTGAACCTGACCCAGGAACACTTCTCGCGCATCCTGCACGAACTGATCGACCTCGGCCTGATCGTCGTCGAAGGCCGCAAAATCCACATCCCCTCGGTCGCCAGGCTGCGGCAGCACGAGCGCTGAACAAATCTGTGCCGACCCGGCCGGATGCCCACGCGATGACCTTGGCTCCTCGTTGATTCATGACGGCGGCTCCAGAACTTATAATTGATGTTGCGTGGTGAAACAGGGTTTGGAGAAGCGAATGGAAAACATGGCAATTAGCGAGGTGACGGTCATCATTCCGACGATGGCCGAGGAGAAACGCCATGCTTCCTTGTTGCGCGCCATAGCAAGCATCTCCGAGGCAACGAACAGGCCGGTACATATCGTGGTGGTGATAAATGGCAACCAGCGTTCGCCCGATGTCGAGCAAAGCCTGCGAAATATCGGCCATCTCGAATTGCTGTCGCTCGAAATTGCCTCTCTGCCTTTGGCGCATCTCGCCGGGAGGCGTGCGGTCAAGACCCGCTATTTCTGCTTTCTCGATGATGACGACGAATATCTGCCCGGCGCCATTGATGCGCGTGTCGACGCGCTTGCTGGCGATGAGAGTATCGATTTTGTCGTGACCAACGGTTACCGCCGGTTGGACGGTACCGATTGGCCCTGCCTCAACGATCTGGACAAGGTGCCGGCGGCGCCGCTGGCCCAACTGTTTCGCCAGAACTGGCTGCCATCGTGCGGCCCGCTGTTCCGCTCCGATCGGATTGGCGAGGCGTATTTCGAGGATGGCCCCGCCTATGGGGAATGGACCTGGCTGGCATTCCAGCTCTGTCTTGCCGGAAAAAGAGTCGGCATGCTGGACCAGCCGACATTCCGGATATACGACACGCCGGAGTCGGCATCGAAAACGCCTGCTTACACGGCTGAGTTCAATGCCATGTATCGAAAGATGCTGGCCAGGAAACCGCCGAGGCAAATCGCTGCGCTGATCAAGAAACGCATTGGCGAAGAATTTCACTATGAGGCGGATTCGTTGAGGCGGAAAGGGCTGCGGCTGGGGGCCTGGAAAGCGCACCTGAAAAGTCTGTGTTACCCCGGCGGATGGCGATATCTGCCGTTTTTCAGGCATCTGGCTTTTGCCGCAGGGCAAGCGCGCTTGGCGCAAGGAGGCAAGGCCGAACAATGAAGCGCAACGGCCAGGCAGTCGGTTCAAACAGAGCTTCAAGCCTATGTCATGATCTCCTCGATCGCCAAGCTGCGACAGCACAAGAAAGAACGGGGGCGTCGGCCACCAGGGAAATAAAGAGGGCGGGGAAATCCCCGCCCTTGTTCATGGCGCCGCTGGCGCCCGAGTTCTATCGACCATCATTTATCGACCAGCAAGTTGCCGTTCTGCAGCAGGTGGTTGATGATCTGCTGCTGATCCCCTCCGTAACTACTGGTGAGATCGACATTCTGCAAGACGATGGTCTGATCCTCGAAGTTCGCGTTATAAACACCATTCGCGAAGCCGCCGCCGGAACTGACATGAATGATCGTGCCGCCCTGCCCGTCGCTTTGGAAGTTCAGGTACTTGGTCAGGTTGCCCGCATTTTCACCCTGTAACAGATCACGCAGGTCGAGCGCATCGCCGCCGCTAGCGCTGCCGTAGCTATCGACAATCCTTGCGCTTACGTTGAAGTCCGTCACCGTATCGAGCGCCGGATTGGCAGGCTGCACCGGGGTTACGCCATCTTGCGTATGCACCTCGCCATTGCTGTTGAGACCGGCGTGAGTCCCCTTGTCAGCCAGATTCCAGACGAACACATCGCTTCCCAGGCCGCCGGTCAGCGTATCATTGCCCGCGCCGCCGACCAGGATATCGTTGCCATCCCCGCCGACCAGCGTATCTTCGCCGCTGGAACCGACCAGCAGCATCGCCGATGCCGAACCATCAGTCGTGTCTGTCACAAGGTGCCCGCCGATCATCGCGCTGTCGACCACCGTCGCGGTCACATCAACCGTCACGCCGCCGACATGGTCAGCCGCCACCGAGATGTTCAAGTTGTTCCCGTCGAGATCCTTGATGGTGACCGCGCCAGTCGCATCATCGACCAACCACTGATAGTCGTGATGGTTTGGATCATTCGCCATGAACGTCCAGGTGCCATCGCCGTTATCCGTCCCCGCCGACAGCGTGCCGCCCGATACGGCAACGGTGATTTGCGTGATGGATTCCGAACCGTCGATATCGGCCGGCGTCGCGTAAATCGATAGCGGCAGAGTACTCGGCTCTGCATCCGCGGCAACGAACTGAACGGAATGGATCAGGAAATCGTCGGTGTTGGCACCTCCGGCATAGGGGCCGGGAGCAAAGAATTCGATGTACTTGATCGTCGAATCCCCGGCAATCGTGATTTCCCGAATGGCGTCGTTTACATTCGACTCCCCATTGACGACTCCCTGTGTAACGACATTGTGATTTTCGTCATACGCCACGTATTGGGCATGCTCCGCGATGGCAAGCCATATGAATTGCACCGTCGCGCTCGCCACCGGAGCATCGAAGGTGACCACCGTCATTTCCGAACGCCAGTCTTCCACGGGGGTTGCGCTACCCGACTGGCTGACCTCGGCCTCCCCTGGGCCAGTCCCATTGTCATAACCGCCTCCTGAGCCAAAACCAGTAACTGTCCCTTCGCTATATGTAGCCACCCGAGTGGGTGAAAGCCCGCTACGATCGAATACGTACACGCCGTTGGCGAAATCGCTGTTGGCGAGGTCGAGGCGGAGGTTGTTGAAGGCCGTTACGCTGAACCCAAGATTGTCAGCGCCAGCATTGGTATGGTCGATGGTGATCATGCCGTTTTCGGCCGCCTCCATCTGCCCCAGCGTCACCGTCACAATCGGCGTATCCGCCACCGGCGTCACTGTGATATCCAGCGTGCTCGATGCGCCGCTTTCGGTGTTGTAGGTAATCTGCGGCACCGGGCCGGAGTAGTCCTGATGCGGCGTGAAGGTGTAGTCGCCATTGCTGTTGATGGTCAGCTCGCCCTTGCCCGTGATCGTTGCGGTATCGCCCGCGTTGTACGTCACGCCGTCCACCTTGAAGTTCACCACGTCGCCCGGGTTGGTGTCATTACCCAACACGTTGCCGGAAACCGGCACATCTTCCGGCGTGACAATGGTGTCCGGGTTCGCTTCGGACGTCGTCGGCTGCTCCACTACGGCGGTGCTGGTCGTGCTGCTGGTATCCAGCGCCTCGTAGTTGCCGCCCGAGGTGGAAGCGATGCTGAAATCCACCACGCCTTCGCCCTGGGGCGCCGTGACATCGACCGAGCCGGTCGTATGGTTCGCCAGAATGGTGATTTCGGAGCCGTCGTTCAGCTTGATGACCAGATCGCTTTCCGGCGCGTGATCCACCGTCGCCGTCACGGTGATCTTGCCACCTTCGGTCACGCTCGGATCGGAAGTCAGTGTGATGGTGGTGAGGTCGGCGTCATCGACGACGGTCGTGCTGGCCGTGCTGCTGGTGTCCAGCGCCTCGTAATTGCCGCCCGTGGTGGAAGCAATGCTGAAATCGACCTTTTCGTCACCCTGGATGTAGAGATCGTCGGGGCGCGTATCGACTTGCACCGAACCCGTGAATTCACCTTCCTTGATCGTGATCTGCGAGCCGTCGTTCAGGGTGATGACCAGATCGCCGCCCTGCGGCGCGTTGTCCACCGTCGCGGTCACGGTGATCTTGTCGCCTTCGGTCACGCTCGGTTCGGAACTCAGCGTGATCGTACTGATATCGACGTCCCGTATGTTGGTGCTGGTCGTGCTGCTGGTGTCCAGATGCTCGTAGTTGCCGCCCGTGGCATCCTTGATGCTGAAATCGACGGATGTTTCCCCCTGGGGCGCAGTGACCTCGATCGAGCCGGTTTTGGCTCCCACGGCAATCGTGATGATGTGACCGTTACCCAGGTCGATGACCAGATCGGTGTCTTGAGGCGCGTTATCCACCGAGGCCGTCACGGTGATCTTGCCGCCATCGACCACGCTGGCATCGGAGGTGAGCTTGATCGCAGAGGTGTCGGCGTCGTCCTGCACAACGGTACTGGCCGTGCTGCTGGTGTCCAGCGCCTCGTAATTGCCGCCCGTGGCGGAAGCAATGCTGAAATCGAGCTTTTCGTCACCCTGGATATAGAGATCGTCGGGGCGCGTATCGACTTGCACCGAACCCGTGGTGTCGCCCACCTTGATCGTGATGGTGGAACCATCGTTCAGGGTAATGACCAGATCGCTATCCTGCGGCGCGTTATTTACCGTCGCCGTCACGGTGATCTTGTCGCCTTCGGTCACGTTCGGATCAGAAGTCAGCGTGATCCTGGTGGCGTCGGCGTTGTCCTGCACGACCGTGCTGGTCGTGCTGCTGGTGTCCAGATTCTCGTAGTTGCCGCCCGTGGTGGAGTCGATCTTGAACTCGACGATTTCGTCGCCCTGCTTGTAGGGATCATCGCCACGCGTGTCGACTTCGACCGAACCCGTGGTTTCGCCCGCCTTGATCGTGATTTCGGAACCGTCATTCAGCTTGATGACCAGGTCGGTTTCCGGCGGGTTGTCCACCGTCGCCGTCACGGTGATCTTGCCGCCTTCGGTGACGTTGTCATCAGACTTCAGCGTGATCGTCGTGGTATCGGTATCGTCCTTTACGACCGTGCTGGTCGTGCTGCTGGTGTCCAGATTCTCGTAATTGCCGCCCGTGGTGGAGTCGATCTTGAATTCCACGGGTACGTCGCCCTGCTTGTAGGGATCATCGCCACGCGCGTCGACTTCGACCGAGCCTTCGGTTTCGCCCGCCTTGATCGTGATCTGCGAGCCGTCATTCAGGGTGATGACCAGGTCGGTTTCCGGCGCGTGATCCACCGTCGCCGTCACGGTGATCTTGCCGCCTTCGGTGACGCTGTCATCAGATTTCAGCGTGATCGTCGTGGTGTCGGCGTCGTCCTGCACAACGGTGCTGGTCGTGCTGTCGGTGTTCAGATTCTCGTAGTTGCCGCCCGTGGTGGAATCGATCTTGAATTCCACGGTTTCGTCGCCCTGCTTGTAGGGATCATCGTCACGCGTGCCCACATCAACCGAACCGGTGGTTCCTCCCACGGGAATCGTGATGATGGAGCCGTCGTTCAGGGTGATGACCAGGTCGGTGTCCGTAACGGGTTTGTCCACCGTCGCCGTCACGGTGATCCTGCCGCCCTCGATCACATGGGTTTCGGAGGACAGCGTGATCCTGGTGACATCGGTAGCGTCCTGCCCGGTGGCGTTGCCAGTGTCCTCGGCGGCGCGAGCGACGCCGATTGCGGAGCCATCATAGGTATACAGTTCCTGCCCGCGCTCGGTGCCGTACTGGTAGGACAGCGGGGTGACGGCTTCGACGATGCGCGCCAGTTCGACGAAGCTGTGGCCTTCCTTGCCCGGCCCGGTGTTGCCGGCGGCCGGGTCTTCCAGCAGTTGGTCGATGTTTTCGCCGCGGGCCAGGGCGCCGGTGAGGCCGCTGAAAACCTTCGGGTCGTTGGCGACGGCGCTGTCGGTGGCGTCCGGCTTGAAGTCGGCGGCGACTTCGGCGTCGATGCGCACGACATCGCCGGGAACGACGGCCATCTGCCGGCCATCGGCCAGTTGCAGCATGACCTGGGAGCCGTCGGTGGTGACGACGGATTCGCCTTCGCGGATGGCGTCGCCCAGCTTGAGGACGCGCATGTTTCCTTCGGCGTCGCGGGCGTAGGCGGTTCCATTGAGGGACGAAACGTGGGCGATTACCTGAGCTTGGGCCATGACAGTACTCCTGGGAGCGGTTGCGATGATGTCAATATAGGCAGGGACCTTCGTCCTGCCTATTGCACCAAGGTACAGTCATGGAGCCGGCGCGGGGCCGGCGGGAGTCAGAGCGGCAAGCCGTTGATCCGCAGCGACAATTGCAGACGGTCGCGCAGGCCCAGTTTCTCGAAGATGGAGGTCAGGTGGGCCTTGACCGTGCGTTCCGAGATGTTCAGTTGCCGGGCGATTTCCTTGTTGCTGGCGGCGCTGGCGACGAGCCGGGCGACTTGCGCCTCGCGTTCGCTCAGCGGCGCCGCCCAGTCGCCGGTCTGGGTTTGCGGGCGCTGCTGTGCGAGGGCGCGGACGCTGCCGTCCATGACCCGGCGCAGCAGATTCTGGCCGACCCACAGGCCGCCGTTGCTGACGACGAGGGCGACCTGGCGCAGCACTTCGGGGGCGGCGTAGCTGTTGCAGCAGCCGACGGCGCCGGCGGCCAGCGCCTGGAGCACGGTTTCTTCGTCCGGTTCGTCGCTGAGCAGCAGCCATTGCTGCCGGGCGGCCGGGCCGCTGGCCGGCAGCGCGGCGCCGACCGTTTCGCCGGCGCGCTGGCGGAACCACAGGATGCCGGGGCCGACGGCCACGCCGGCGTGGGCGCGGGCCAGGGCGCGCGCTCCCGGCATGGCTTCGAGCCAGTTCGGCAGGGCTATGGGCTGACGATCAATAAACCAGTGTTGCATCATCACCGCTCCGTGAGGGCCACGCTTTTGGCCCGCAGTACAGGCTTCAGCAAATAGGTCAGGACGCTTTTCTTGCCGGTCAGAATATCGACCTGAGCGACCATGCCCGGAATAATGGGTAGATTAGCATCTCCGAATCCTGGGCGGTTGGTGCGCACGCGAACGATGTAGAAGGCGTTGCCTTTTTCGTCGGTGATGGTGTCGGCGCCGATGTGTTCCAGCGTGCCTTCCAGGCCGCCGTAGATGGCAAAGTCATAGGCGGTGAATTTGACCATGGCCTGCTGCCCCGGATGCAGGAAGGCGATGTCGCGGGGCTGGACGCGGGCTTCGAGCAGCAGCGCGTCTTCCAGCGGGACGATTTCGATCATGTCCTTGCCGGGCTGGACGACGCCGCCGACGGTATTGACCAAGAGGCGCTTGACGGTGCCCTTGACCGGCGAGCGGATGGAGGATTGCTTGACCCGGTCGGACAGGGCGACGCTGCCTTCGGTCAGGCTGTTGAGCTTGCCGACGGTATCGGAGAGTTCGCGCCCGGCTTCGTTGCGAAAGTTCAGCCCGACTTCCTCGATCTTGCGCTGGGCTTCGCCGATCGCCGCCTGGCTGCGGGTGATCTGGGCCGAGGCCATGTCGCGCTCGCCGCGGTAGCGGGACACGTCGCGCTCCAGGCGCAGCACCTCGACTTCGGAAATGGCGCCGGAATTGATGAGCGGGCGCGTCACTTCCAGTTCGCGCGAGGTCAGTTCCAGCCCTTGCGCCGCCTGCGCCCGCCGCGCCTGCGCTTCGTTCAATTCCTGCTGGCGCTGGGCCAGTTGCTGGCGGACGACCGATACGGCGGCGTTCATTTCGTCGCGCTTGGCGTTGTAGAGCTGACGCTCCTGCTCGACGACTTCCGGCGCTTCCTTGAGCACTTCCGGCGGCGGCACGAATTCCTTGCCGTCCGACAGCGCCCGCAGGCGCGCCGCCCGCGCCATCAGGGTCAGGGTCTGCGAGCGGTTTTCATTGACCGAGGAGACGAAGCGCGTTTCGTCGATCTTGATGAGCAGTTGATCCGGCTCGACGATCTGGCCCTCGCGCACCAGAATTTCGCCGACCAGGCCGCCATCGATGCTTTGCAGCACCTGAATCTGGCGCGAGGGAATGACCTTGCCCTCGCCGCGCGTGACCTCGTCGAGCTGCGCGAACGACGCCCAGACGATGAAAACGGTGATGATGAAGGCGATCAGGCGCAGCAGCATCCTGGCCCGCAGCGGCTCCTGGCGCAGCATGGCGAGGTCGGCGTCGGTGGCGAAATCGACGACTTCGATTTCCTCGCGGCTCGGCAGGCGGCCCAGTATTTTTTCGATGACCGGCGTGAACAGGCGGGCGATCCCTTGCAGCAGCCACAGGAAGGGGCGCACCAGGATGAGATGGAGGATTTTCATGAGGCCCGCCCGATGCGCCCGCTCTGCAGCGCCTGAATCACCTGGTCGCGCGGGCCGTCGGCGACGACGCGGCCATCGTCGACGACGATGACGCGGGTGGCGAGGTCGAGCAGGCTGTTGCGGTGGGTGACGATCAGCACGGTCTTGTGCCTGGCCAGTTGCGTCAGGCGCTGCTTGAATTGCTGTTCCGAGGAATAGTCCATGGCGCTGGTCGGCTCGTCGAGCAGCAGGATCGGCGGGTCGAGGAGCAGCGCGCGGGCGATGGCGATGCTCTGGCGCTGGCCGCCGGAGACGGAATCGCCGCGCTCGCCGATCATCATGTCGAAGCCGTCGGGATGCCGGTTGACGAATTCCGCCAGCCCGGCGGCCTCGGCCGCCGCGATGACGCTTTCATCGTCGGCGTAGGGGGCGCCGATGGCGATGTTGTCGCGCAGCGTGCCGTAGAACAGCGTCACGTCCTGGGCGACATAGCCGATATTGCGCCGCAGGTCGGCGGGGTCGAGCTGGCGCAGGTCGACCCCGTCGATGGCTACCGAACCGGCGCTCGGCCGGTACAGGCCGAGCAGCAGTTTTTGCAGCGTCGTCTTGCCGGAGCCGATGCGCCCGATCACCACCACCTTCTCGCCCTCGGCGATGCGGCAGGTGAAGCCCTTCAGCGCCGCAACCGAACTGTTCGGGTAGCTGAAATCGACGCCGCGGAACTCGATGTTGCCCCGCAGATCCGGGCGATGCACGAAACCGGCGTCGTCCGGGCGCTCGACCGGCTTGGTCATCACCTCTTCGAGCGAGGTCAGCGCCACCCTGGCGTTGTGGTACTGCATCAGGAGGCCGACCATCTGGCCGAGCGGGGCCACTGCCCGCGAGGTCAGCATGGTGCAGGCGATCAGCCCGCCCATGCTGAGCATCCGCTCGCCGATCAGGTACACGCCGGTGATGATGACGGCGACGGTGACCAGTTGCTGGATTTCCATCGTGCCATTGGTGGCGCTGGCCGACAGGAAGCGCATCTGGTTGCTGACCCGCGAGGTGAAAGCCACCGATTTTTCCCATTTCGACTGCATGACGCCTTCCGCCCCCTGGGTCTTGATCGTTTCCAGGGCGGTCAGGCTCTCGATCAGCGTCGCGTTGCGCAGGGCGCTGGCCCGGTAGGTGGTTTCGGACAGCGCGTGCATCTTGTGTTGCAGCACGTAGGCATAGATGACGACGACGACCATCGCCACCAGCACCGGGATGGTCAATTGCCAGGCGATGATGCCGATGACCAGCACGAACAGAAAGGCGAAGGGCAGGTCGATCAGCGCCGTGACCGAGGCCGAGGTGATGAAATCGCGCACCGTCTCGAAGGAGCGCAGATTGGAGGCAAACGAGCCGACCGCCGCCGGGCGGGATTCCAGGCGGACGCCGAGCACGCGCTCCATGATGCTGGCCGAGAGCTTCATGTCGATGCGCCCGCTGGCCAGGTCGATGAAATGGCTGCGCAACAGGCGCAGCGTCATGTCGGTGCCGATCACGATGGCCACGCCCAAAGCCAGCACCCAGAGGGTTTCCGTGGCCCGGTTGGGCACCACCCGGTCATAGACGTTCATGGTGAACAGCGGCATGGTCAGCGCCATGACGTTGATCAGCAGGGCCGCCGCCAGCACGTCCCGATAGACCGGCATCTGCTCGGCGAGCACGCTCCAGAACCAGTGCCGCAGCTTGACCTGGCCGACCTGCGGGGTGCGCTGATCGAAGCGGAAATGCGGCCGGGCGAAGATGGCGACCCCGGCATAGCGGGCGAGCAGTTCGGCGCGTCCGAGCGTCACCGAACCCTGGCCGGTTTCGGGAAAGAGCAGGCGGGCGTTGTCGCCCGTCTCGTCCCAGCCGAGCAGCACGCAGGCGCCCTCCTCCTTGAGCAGCAGCACCACCGGCAGCAGCGCCGGGTCGATGCGCTCCAGCGTCCGCCGCACCAGCCGGGTCGCCAGTCCCGAGCGGCTCGCGGCGCGGGCG
>Ga0209628_10003072_pt1 | contig 11552 bp, 3 predicted proteins | sample TergutCu122P4_FD_187285 | JGI IMG/M metagenome (GOLD analysis project Ga0209628, IMG submission 187285) | Cubitermes ugandensis P4 segment gut microbial communities from Kakamega Forest, Kenya - Cu122 P4 (SPAdes) (version 2) | ecosystem: Host-associated > Arthropoda: Insects > Digestive system >...
TGCTGCATGCGGATCTCCGTTGAGCCATACATCACCTTCAAGGGCCCTTGGTGGGGCAAGCGCTGCCAGCGCTTCCGCCACATGCAGCGCAACTACTGATATTCACCCCAGTGTGTTGTTTGTGGTAAGGCGCACACTTATGCGGGGAGTGCGGTACCCCAAGGCAACAGCTTAAAAGTGCTGTAGATGTGAGGGAAGTCACACAACCTACTACCAAGGCTGTGTGAAGTAATCAGAAGCCAAGGTGTCACTAGCAAAGTGAGCACCTGTTTAACGCAGTAAGTGCAGCGGCGCACTCAGGCGTCCTGGCGGCCTGCATGTCTAGTGGGGCCCTCCTCAGAGCAGGAGAACCTGGAACTGACTGGAACCACATAATTCAATGGGGCCATGTTGTTGAGGCTACCAACTGATTCATAACCCAGCCCGGTCACCTAAACATCTGTGCTGTCAAGTGACCAAGGCCAGGAGTATGGGCAAGAGTACAAATTCTGCGCCCAATATCATGGAAGCCCCTAAACAGGCCCCAGTGACTAAGTTGAAAATAACCAGGAAGCCTGTAAAGTCTTCACATCCCAATACCTTGATGACTGCAACACAACCCAACCAGTTGCCCAGCAAGGATTTTTCCAATCTTGACAACATTCTGGTTGATGCATGTGCAGAAATTACTCATAGGATTCTCACATCTGTTCCCACCCTCCTTCTGGGCGAGCTCGCTCACGTGCTATCCTCAAAACCACTGTCTTCTTTGTAGCCAAGTATGGCAGCATGGCTTAGAAGGGCAATCCAGACTACAGCCTTGTGGTTGGCCTGCTGCAATGCTGATGGTGTCTGCAGCGAGACCCTCACTGGAACTTTTCTTGGTCAACACGGTGTTGAAATACATCTCTTAAATTAGACACACTTCAGAACAGGATCATTCTTTCGGTTTGGGACTATGTTTGCCACCGAAGGTACCAGTTAACAGAGGGAGGTGGAACAGCTATACTGCCCCGTCGGTGTCTTTATCACTATGCTGTACCAGTCCAGGGTCTGAGGCACTTGGAGGCAACTGCAGAGCATGTCATGTTGGCCAGTGGACCGTTAAGAATCCTGGCGGTCTACCTCTCACCTTTCTGGCCCCTGATCAACTTGCAAATGTCTGCCTGCCTGGGCGGCGGTATTCCTGCTCTCATGGTGGAAGACCTCAATACCAAGCACATGGATTTGGCTGATCACAAGGGGCAGGCTCCTGCTTTATTACATCAGTGAAAATTCCTGTTTGATTTACGGGCCGGACACAGTGACCACAGTTCAATACAACTCCCCTGCCACCCATCGTGGTCACAAAAAAACCTAATGATGGTAGTGTATCTGACCACGTACTCCACATTGAGTTCAGATCACTTACCTATATTGATAGATGCACATTGCCGATCATCCTTTCTTGACCTACAGGATCACCCCAATTTCAGATGGGCCGACTGGGCCAAATTCCATGCCTGTTGGGAGGGTAGAATTCCATCCGAGCTATGCCGAATGATGTGACAATCAACAGTTGTGTTGAAAAACTGTAAAACACTATTTCGAGGGCGTTGGAAGCTTCTACTGCCAAGAGTAACCTGCGTGATGAGCCACAGCTCCTTTTGCCGGCTGGTGCATTGGATGAATATGCTTGAAAAACCAGCTAAAGAATCAGTGGAAAATCACTATAGACCCCTCTGAAAGCTGAGGTCAACCATCTGTAGAATTCAGTGACCTACCAGCCTAACGAGTGGAGCAATGACCATGGAGCTCCGCACGGGAAAGCAGTCACTGTGGAAGATGACTAGACGGGTGATGAGAGTTCCAAATCCCTCACCTTCTTGCTCTCTTGGACTTGACTGACAGTCTGAAGCTTCAGTTTCAGCCTGTAAATAACTCGTCAGATCTGGCAGTCATTGAGGTGGTTGATGGGGTGATGTGAGCATACTCCTTTGCTCCCACTAACAAACCTAAGTTAACGAACCACACAGAGGCTCAAGATGCAATCTGTGGTCTCAAGGATGGCAAGGAACCAGACTTGAGGTTTTTTGCATGCCTTTTCCCTCAGTTGTAAGGCGAATGACAGGGTATGATACACATAGTCGAGGCACGAGCCACACTCCCCTGAGGCATGGCGGCATCACCAGTGCCTGATTTTCATGGCGAGTCTAACGTTAAACATTACCAATCTGGCTTAGAATCCCAGAAAGCCTTCCAGCCAAACTGATACCCCCCCACCATAAATGCCTGTTGCCTCTTGAACAATGGTCCTCTGTCCACTTCAAGGTCTTCAGTGGCAATGGGAAACTCATTAGCATAAGTGCAATGTGCTATCGGTTAAGGTGTCTTTTATTGAGCCCTGTTATGCAGTAAAACATAGGTCCATTGTTACATGTGTGACTGAATGGATGAACAAACAAACCGGACCAAACCAAACCAGACAGAGGGATGTCTACTTGTGCTCGTATAAGTCTCCGCCCTTAACTTGGTGTTTAAAGGGTTAAGCAAATAGGGCATAATGGAGAGGGCTAGTGTCTTCTGACTGTGGGTAGGGTATGTGGTGGGCTGTTTAATAGAGAGAGTGAAATATTGGGGTCTGTTGAAAGGCTGTTTGCTCTTCCATAGATTGGTCCTGCTCAGTGGAGTTACTTAAGTTAGTTACTGAATTGTATTAAGTTGTTTATGTCTGCAGTTTGTAATACAACATGGGAGTTCTTGTTTGGCCCCAAGAAGTTTTTTTTTTACCCAAACATTCCAATATGTTCTTCCTGAAATAAATACTTGCTTGCTGTAAGTTTGCAGAATGTCCATAAATGATTTTTATCATGTATTACTCAGAAAATGTTAAGGTGCAGTTAAGAAATACACAACACATGAATGGTCAACTCAAATAGTGTTATTAAAAACTAATGAAGTCCAACTGACAGTTCTTATTTCTTCCACAGCTTGTTCTTCACTTGGCAAACCACAACCACCCTCTTCAAAGCTCTCAGATACAATCTGCAACAAAAATCTCCCTGGTGACAACCAAGGTTCCATTTTACCTCCTTCCTTGCAACTCATCCCACCACACCCTCAACAACCGCCATCAGTGCCCCAACCACCTCCTCCACCACTGATGGTAACTCCACCAGGTCATCATTCTATTGGGTCATTATCAAGTTCAGACTTGAAAAAGTCCCAACAGAACCAGCAATCATCCCATCCTAACCTTCATACATCACATCATCATCATCAGCAGCAGTCATCAGCACTGCGTGCACTGCAGCAACACATGACTCCGAGTGTTTATGAGATGGCTGCCCTAACCCAGGACCTTGATACTCAGGTCATCACAACGAAGATTAAGGAAGCTCTTCTTGCCAACAACATTGGACAGAAAGTAAGTGCCATTGTATTATTCACATGTAAATGAAGTTATTTCTGTGTATGCTATGAAGGCATAGTGGTGACTGGAAGTACAGCTTATGCATTCTTAACACAGACACTACTTGGAGGTGCTTTATTCCTGGGGAGAAGGCCCCTAATACCAATTTAATAAGAGGGTAAATTGTGGTCTCAGAACTGGTATGGACATTTTAGAGAAGAGAAAAACAATTGCCTCTGCCAGAAATCAAGCAACAGCTGTATTTTCATAGTATATTACTTGTATGAAATAGCTAAAGCAAATGTATGTAATGTCATCAAACAATTTTCAGACCTTTTTTTTGGGGGGGGGGCTAACTGTTCTTACTATTCCAAGTATTTCTCTTGTGGCTTGATTTGTTGAGTCCATTGGTTGCACAGTTGCTTGAAGAATTTGTGAAAGTCTTGTGTTTTGTGCAGCCTTGTTCTTGAATCATGAGAATGCCATAAAATCCAACCTTCAGTGCCACTGTGAGTTTTAGTAAAAGGAAAAAGTCACACAATGCTAGATCTGTGAAAGTATGGAGAGTGCAGAAACATAATCATGTGACTTTTGGCTAGAAATCTGATTATTCTGTTTTGCTTATCATTCAGCAAAAAAGGAACAGATTTTTCAGGTTTACATTGCATGTTCAAATTTTGTGCTGCAAGTTTTGGTTATGATACAAATGAAATTCCCACTTCATTAGCCAAGTTACTGATAGTGACACTTCTGTTTTCATGCCACACTTTTGTTGTGGATGGCTGTTCTGAAAACTGATCAACATTGACTACAGTACCATAACCTTTGACTTGAATTTAAGTAATAAATGTTTGGGTTATGCTCATTGTTTACTCTTAGAAAGCAAGTTTTAACATTCCATTGGGTCCCTGCAGTTGTGTTTCGTAATTTGATAAATAATTTGATGCCCATGTGCTATCCTTCGAAATTTTTGACTCGGCAACAAAATGCATATCATACAGGCCAACACATGAAGCTTACTTCTGAGTGTTGCAAGTTGTAACCTTGAAATGAATGTAAAATAATGTACCAGATTCAATTGTACCTCTACCTAGCACAGAAGCTTTTTCCTTCTTTAGTAGTATCATATTGCAGGCATTATATAAGGTAACTGATCACATCACAAAGTCCAAATTGTTACTTGTTCCTGAAAGTTTGTTATGGTGCTGTGTTATCATAATGCAAAAGTGTACCTTGAATTTTGTTTAGTGCCTAGATTTGAGGTTGTCTACATTTGAAGACTGGCAGCCATGTCTCTGTCTGCAGGCAAGAAACAAGGAAGGCCTAAATGAATGGGCATTTCCCTCCTTGTTTCTTACTTAAAGATGGACATAGAGTCAGGCTGCAAAACACTGTTTACATAATCTGGCTAACAGACAATGGACAAAGTGTGAACATCCTCATTTTATTGTTCCTCTTCTTTAACCTGTCATTACCACACATGAAATATTTTATTGTCCTTGTGATTTAGCATTCAGAAATTCTGTACCGGTAAAATAAGAATTTTTTAGTATCAAACACCTGTATATGGACAACTGAAAGAACTTGTAGAGAAGAATGATTTTAGTGCCCAACCTTTCTTTCTTATGTTGCAATAAATGTCTGACTTATACTTCCTTTGGAAGAATAATTTCAATTCACAGATTTGTGGCACGAATGTTCGAGTTTTGGTTGGTGTTCATGTGTTGTTGTCAAGAAATATCAAGTAATATTTAGTGCACAATAATTGTTATTGACAGTATGGACATAGTTTATTATATGCAGAAACATTTGACGCATTTCCTTCATAAAAGATAAGGCTTGGTCTAAGAATTTACGAGTAGTAGAAACAAATGAACATTTTTGTTAATTTCAGATCTTCGGAGAGGCAGTGCTAGGTCTGTCACAAGGTTCTGTGAGCGAGCTGTTGTCCAAACCTAAACCATGGCATATGCTGAGCATCAAGGGACGTGAACCATTCATTCGTATGCAGTTGTGGCTGAGTGATGCACATAATATAGATCGACTGCAGGCCCTCAAGAATGAGCGACGAGAGGCAAATAAGCGTCGCCGCAGCAGTGGCCATGGTGGTGGTGGTCTTGGTGGTGGTGGTGGTGGTGGCAGCGGCGGCGGTGGTGGCGCTGACAACAGCAGTGATACATCTTCCAATGATACTTCCGAGTTCTATCACAGCCCGAGTCCTGGGCCTGGACCACCATCTGCCAAGAAACAGCGAGTTCTCTTCTCTGAGGAACAGAAGGAGGCGCTTCGCCTAGCATTTGCTTTGGACTCGTACCCTAATGTAGCCACCATTGAATTTCTCAGTTCTGAATTGGCACTCTCTTCACGTACTATTACCAACTGGTTCCATAATCATCGGATGCGACTGAAACAACAGGTGCCTCACGGTCTGGTACCAGATGGGGCTGGAATACTGCCACCACCACGTAGTAATGATACTTCCAATGGCGGACAGCAGTCTTTTGACCCTGTTCAGTTCCGTCTGTTACTTAATCAGCGCCTCTTAGAGCTTCAGAAAGAACGCATGGGTCTTGGTTCCGTCCCTCTTCCCTACCCACCCTACTTTGCAACAAATGCAAACCTGGCTGCCCTGATTGGTAGAGGCCTGCTTCCCACACCTGACTGTGACCCTAAGGAGCAGTTTAGTGGACTTGACCTTAGCATGGGTGGACTGAAGCGGGAGCCTGCAGACTATGAAGATGAGGAGGATGTGGAGAGCAACATGGGTAGTGAAGATTCAAACCTGTCAGCAACAAGCCTGCGGGAGACGACAAATTCAGCTGCAGTGAAAAAGGAGTCATCAGTGGTTCCTCCCACAACAGGGCGATCATCAAGACGTAAGCCAGCTGCACCTCAGTGGGTTAATCCTGAGTGGCAAGAGGCTGTGGTAACAGAAACGGGGAAAGACAAACCTGCCGGTAGCAGAGGAGAGAAAGAGGTGATTATTAACGGTGTGTGTGTAATGCAGGCGACAGCTGCGGATGACTATGGCATGAAGCTGAGTGCCACTGATGAGGAAACAGTCCGGGTGGAGCCAACACCAGTTCTTGACCCTTATGAAGATCGATGCAGTGATGCTTCATCAGACGCTGTTCCTGTTGAGGAACAACGGACCCAGCGTACACCAACTGAACATGATGAAGAAAGAGGAAGTGCTAAGTCAGAACTTTCATCTCCACAGAATGAGGAGGAAGAAGAAGAAGAAAGATTAGAGGAAGGAGAAGAAGCTGAGGAGGAAGCAGATGGTGAGGTGACAGAAGTGGAAGGGTCTGTAGAAGTTAGACATAAATTTATTAAACAGGAAGATGAGGATGAAGAAGGAAGAGTTTCCCCTAGTGAGGAGGAACGAAAGGAAGGGGAATGGGACAGGGCAAGTGGGAAAAGGCCACTACCAGAGAGAGACACTGTGATCGACAAGAGAATTAAGGCAGAAGATAGGGAGGAGAGGTGGGAATATTAATGGTTTCCCCAACTGCCCTTAACTACACACTTGGCTCCAAGACTGACATGTTGTGGATTCTGTCACATTCAGTAAAGTTAAATAGAACCATCATACACATTACATGAAGAACGCAATGATATTGCTCTACAGGGACCACATAACTGAGAGAGAGCATCTGTGTTGCTCTGACCTGTTTGTGGGTTGCTAATATTATTCTAAAATATTTCCAGTTTTCTCATACCTCTCTCCCATGATAACTAATTTTGTTTTAAATAATTCTCATGGGTGGGAAGGTTCTTAGAACAGCAAAGCATTAGAAATAATTTTAAAAAATGCTTGGCTAACGAGAAGCCATGTATCAAATAATGTTCAAATGTTCTTTATGTTTACTGACTTTCAAATTTTATCATCTGAAGAGAAGGACAACGAATCTCATTGAACTAATGTTTGGGAAAGGGAGGGAGATGGAGAGAGTGCACATTGAAGTCTCCCTGAACAAGTGCAATCATCGAAGTTGATACATCATAGTTGTGTTAATTATTGTGATTTTTAATGTTTCTGTTTGTTATTACGTAACAAACTTAGTACGAGTGATGTTATTTCAACTATTTAAGATTTTTTGGATATTTGATTCTCCATTATGTGAGAGTCCACACTTGTGACTCTTTACTGATAAATTAATGATGTAGTTAAAAAAGACTGTTACCATATTATACTATTATTACTAGCCAAAAATTAATTAATTATAATGATGGCCATTTGCCAAGCAAATTTTAATTGTGATACTGAGCTTACAAGAATGAGAATGTACTTTTGCTTACCAAATCTCATTGTATGTGTGATTTGAATGTGCAGGGAATTGATCAACTCATCCAGAAAATTTTTGAAGGTAACAAGTGAGCCTTGTCGTCACACATTGGCAGAACATTTCTCATTTAGATGTTGAATATATTATTCAGTTATATTATTTTCTGTAAATGCAAATTACACAAAAATGGGAAAGACTTTTGCAAATAGAGGACAAAGCAAGCAACCGTTCATCCATCTATGCCATGTAACCTAAATGTATAGTACTGGTTATAAAGAGAGAACTGCTTCATAAGAAGTATTGTTGTGAAATATATTAAGTATTAAGTACATCTTGATTGCAGTCAAGGTCCCCAAGATTCAGTGAAATTTTATCATGGCTTATATTAAGTTTGTTTAGGTATTACAGACCTTCCATCTGTAATAAAATATTTTCTTCATTGCAGTTTTTTCCATAAATAGTTGCATGTTCATTGTTGGTATTATATTGTGAAACCAAATTTTCCATTTTACATTATCAGTTGTTATGGGAACTGTTATACAAGAAAGTGTTTTAATGTAGTTAGAGCACCAAATGCTCTCTTCTCTCTTTTAGACCTGCATCACCACAGTAAACAAAACCCCAGAAAGTGATCAGTTGCTTTTTTTTTCTAACTCCTGCTAGTCTTCTTGAAGAAATTGTCTAGTCGATACTCACCAGTGAACTCTCCAAGTAGGGCATAACTCATGTTCTGGTTGCTTTTACATTGTTTAGTAACATTATTTGCCATTTCTTCTTGTAATGAAGAACTTGAGGTGGAGTGAATTCATGTGGACATGGCCAGAGCAATATGCAGTACCCGGACCCAATTGTACGTGCAGTATTTGCGATCTCATATTACCAAATCAATCCTCAGTTTTATTTGTTTTCCATTTTATTTTTCTTTTCCAAACATCATCCAAATATATTTGTAAGCATATTTATGGATTTTTGTAGTATGTTCATTGTACTGTATTGTACACTGCTTGGATGATTTGGCCTATTATTAGAATTCCAGACATAGTCTTTGTTCTCATATGGTAGCTTTTTATAATTTGTATTTATTATTTGTACTTGCCTGAGGCAGAAGACAAACAATGTTAACTGGGACGTGAATAGAGCATCCACTGTTCTGACTGTTCATGTTTTTTAAATTTTTAAGACTATAAGCTGTGTTAATCATAAAATTTAACCCAGTTGTAAAAAAAAAAAAAAAAGGAAACTAAAGTTTTTGTCCCTATGAATGTATAAAATCATATCTTAACAATATTCAGAAAATGAAATAGTAGCTAACAAAACATAATCAGATTCAGTATGATTCCACCCACTTGACATTTTAAAATTGTCCCCTTGCCCCATAAAACATTCTAATACTATTATTCCTTGATGTTATTTAAGTTTCATGAAAAATGTTTAATTAATTTTTATATTGTATGGATTATGGATTGTGGATAGTAGCATGCACGACTTAGGAAAAAGCATCTTCTCGCATCATCCAATTGTTCTTTCATATTAATAAGTATATAAAGTGTACATTACTAATCAGAACTGCGGACTGTACAGCGATGCACCATTTTTAGAAACAGTTTGGATGTGTATGTATATCTTCCAATTTTTCCCCTCCATTCTCATACATTGAGAATTATGTGAATGTGCCCCCTCTTGACCCCTCCCTATCCCCCAAAATCCATTGTACATACTTTACAGAAGTTGGATTGTTAGATGTGATGTTGGGGCATTGTGTGCGAACAAGACTAGTTGCACGTGAAATGCAAACTAGCTGCTTGTGAAAATCAAATTTATTGGAACAGTTGCTTTTACTGAGTGCGGGTAAACTGTGTGTGTCGTGTGATTGGCTACACAGCATGTAAGGAAGACTGCAACATGGTTGAAAACAAAACAAGCAATGGATATAAGAAAAAATAAATTTATTGAGACTCTTAAAAGAGTTACCCTAGTGCTGAAGGAATAGTTTGCACATTACAAAAGTGCCCAAAATTAAATATATCAGTTTTTCATTTAATAATTCATTATTGCTTAGCATCATATGTACATATTTATATTCATATCATTGTGTCCTTTTAAAATTTCTAATATTAAAAATTTCTCTGTATTTATTCAAGTATGTGATTATTTCCGTAAATCGTGCAAATAGATGAACTACTTGAACATAAGATACAACAGAATGTCATTATGATGCTTGTACTTAATGTGCTACCGTAAAGTGTGAAACCCTTTCTTACAACATTCAGTTCCAAATCCCCAATTCCTTCCACAGCAGCAACTAACAAAATAATTTGTTACAAGACCAATTTCAATACTGAACTGTTGTAACACAGACAATCTAAACGTGAAAACCCAGTCTTTTTTGCTCTCATGTAACAAAGACCAGAATATTTCCACATGCTGTCTGTTCTTCTACAAGATCTTATATAAGTTATGGAAGATGGAATTCTTCCCAGATGAAGGACCCAGAAACATACTGATGGGTGAACACAGCCAGTGAGGGATTTATGCACATTGAGGGAAGCTTGGAATAACTGTGTAGCATGGCGGTTATAAGTGATCGGTTGCTGATGGCTGCAGGTTTAAAATAATTTAATATGAAAGTACATGTTGTACAATTTGAACAGTGTACATTTTACCAGGACAGTGACTTACAGCTCTTAGGTGAACAGTGGAAAAGCATGATTGAAGTTAGAAGCCTTGTAATTAGAATAGTACCAGTGTGAGAAAAAAAGGATTCTGTTCCATGCCTTAGTGCTGATAGCACAGTAATGATGAAAAACAAGCACAATGCAGTGGTTAACTCCAAACTGGCATTTTTTGGATTGTGCCAGTATTGCATTCAGTGAGCTGTACGAATGGCTAGATAACGGGAAGCAACGAACAGTATCTGTCATTAAATAAGGGCCCTCTATATATTAAATTTGTGCTCTTCTTTTTTTGCAGACCATACGTTAAATGTTTCAGGTAAATGGTAACTTATTTTACTGGGTATATTTAATTTTAAAGCTCACATTACCAAGTTTCACCTTTCACATTCTGCCATGTCCTTCGGTATACATACAAGGTACATACAATAAATTCCAGGACTGAAATTTTGCATCACTCAGCTTTAAATGCCTTGACATTACCTCGCACATAACTTGCTACATGGGTATCTGATATTTGAGGTTGTTTTAAGGTGAATAAGAGACAAGTAGTTAGGCAGTGGAACAAACCCATTTCATAAAATTTGTGATTGCTTAGGCAGCTTCCAGTTTTTCCATGGACGGCTCTCTCTAAAAATAAAGAACACCCTTAACACCACCTAAGGTGTTTGAACAGTTAGCACATTTCTGGTAAGTTTAGGAACTTTTATCTTGACGATTCACTGTTGTCACTGACATAGATATTCAATGTGTTGAAACTGGCATTCTCTAAAGACAAAGTTGTCCCCCTTCACACCTTGAAGGCACTAAGAAGGAGTGGAAGTGTAACTCCATTCATTATGAAACTCTACATTTTCAGGAGGTGAAGGTCAGTCTTATGTCCCACCTGCTGTACCACCAGGCAGGAGCCCTTGGTACATGCAGAATATGAGGATGGGTAGGCCCCAAATTTGGTCTGGACATTTCTGTGAAGAGAAAATTTTTTGCCCCTGCCAGAATTCAAACCATGGAAGGTCTTGTAAGAAATAAAATTATATGTTTGTTCATATATATTTTCTTATATATGTTATTGCCGTCTTTGTCTTTTTGTCTGTGGTGCGTGGAAAAATGGAAGAATTGGCTGATTGCTGCCAGTAAATGTGAATATTATGGATCCTATATTTTACATGTTTGTTATCACAATGAGAACTTAAGCTCGCGTGCCTGTGTATAGAGACTATA
>Ga0209628_10003073_pt1 | contig 11551 bp, 3 predicted proteins | sample TergutCu122P4_FD_187285 | JGI IMG/M metagenome (GOLD analysis project Ga0209628, IMG submission 187285) | Cubitermes ugandensis P4 segment gut microbial communities from Kakamega Forest, Kenya - Cu122 P4 (SPAdes) (version 2) | ecosystem: Host-associated > Arthropoda: Insects > Digestive system >...
TGACCTGCCGGTCCTTGCGCGCCGGATCGGCGATATCGCTTCCGACAACGTCAAACGTCAACACGCCGTGGCTGGGTGGCCCCGGGGTCACCTTGACCGCCAACCCCTCGTAGGTCACCTTGGCCGTCGGGCCGCCCGTCTGGCTGACACCGACAATGGTCGGCACGGCGTCCACCATCGGTGACGTGATGACGACCGGGACCGTCACGGTCGTGCCCTGCTTCACATCCGTCACGTTCGACACCGACATCTTCGGCTTGGGCGCGGCCACCACGCGTACCTTGATCTCGGCCGTGACATCGGGGTAGCCATCGACCGCGACCGACAGCCCGGACTCGGAGCCAGGCTGCGCCGCGCCGCCGGCCCGCAACACCACCAGATCCGACGGCAACGCCCCGCCGCCGCGGCCGGCGAGGGTGATCGCCTCACCGCCCGTACTCCACCCGGCCGTGAACTTGAGACCGGCGATCCCGTCCGGGGTCGGCATCCACGCGTGACAGAGCCGGGCGACGGCCAACTGCCGCTCGCCGCCGCCCTGCACGACCTCGACCGGCGTGTCGGGGCACCACAGCACCGGCGTGACCGCCCCGATCTGCACCGGGATCGTCACCACGCCGGTCAGCGCGGCGGGATCGGTGGTGTCGGGCGTGTCGCGTACCTCGACCGTCAGCGCCGCCGGGCCCACGTAACCCTCGCGGGCGGTCAGCGTGATCTGGTCCTGACTACGGACATCGCGCGTCAGCCCCGCCGACGGCGACACCCAGGCCGCGGCGTCCATCGTCAGATACACCGCCCGGCCGGTGGGCGACTTGATGTAGTCGTTCAACGAGACGGTCTTCTTGCCGCCCGCTTCGAGTTCGATCAATCCGCCGCTGACAAGGTACGGCCGCCCGCCGGTCTGGGCGGGTACGAACACGACCCCCATCGAGCGCGCCCCGTCCGCGTCCTCGACCACGAACGGTACGACCTGGTTGCGGTCCGCCAGCGGCACCGACACCACCCCGCCGTCGAAACCCGGGCCAGTGCCCCCAACCGGACCCGGCGTCGTCACCGCGCCCACAGACACGAGCTTCAGCGCCGAAGCGGGACCGTCCACGTCCCAGGCGTTGGACAACACATCCACGCTCGCCACGCCGTTCGAGACCGAGTCGGCGACGTGGTCGTAGACCCGGGGCGGATTGAGGTAGCCGGGCGCGGATCGTACTGTCACGTGGGCCGAAACCCCCGACACGCCGCCGGCCTCCAGGTGATAACCGACCGACACGACCGGGTCGTCCGCGCCCGGGGCCTGGGTCGTCACCCCGCCGCTCGCCTCATCGACGGTGACGCCCGCCGGGCCACCCTCCAAGACCACTTGCACCGCGCCGGTGCCGACCGCGAGGATGTCGTTGGTCGCCGGATAGACGAGCACCGCCGCGCCGGGCCCGGCGGTCACCACGTCGTCCACCGACACCGGCGGCGCGGGATCGGCGGGCGCGGAGAAGCCGACCCGGATCGTACCGATCCCGGTCGCCCCGAACCGGTCCTGCACCGCGAAGGAGAAGGAATCCGAGCCGACCGAGCCGAGATCGGGGTAGGACTCGTAGGCCAGGAAGTTCGCGCCCACGGTCACGACGCGGCCAAACTTCGGGGCGGTCAGGAGGCCGGCGACCGTGACGGAATCGCCGTCCGGGTCCTGGCCGTAGACGGCGACCGGAATCCGGACCGTGTCGCCGGTCACGACGCGGGCCTCCACGGGCGCCGGGGTCGGGGCGTGGTTGGCGTCCGCCGGGAGATCGCCCGTCGCCGGGTCGGCCACGGGTTCGGGAATCACGTCCACCCAGGCGTAGCCGGTGACCGGGGAGCCCATCGGCAGGCCCGCCTGATACTCGATGCGCAGATGCCGTGTGGTCGCGACCCCGACCGGGGCCTCGTAACGGATCTTGTTCCCGTCGACGAAGGCCCGGCCGACGTCCTTGGTCGCCTCGCCCACCGGCAACGACGGGTCCTCGACCTTCAGCTGCCCCGCGTGATCCATCCCCGGCACGTTGTCGTTCACCACCAGCGCCTCGCCCGACTGGGAGGAATCGTTGTCCAGGACCGGGATCATCGTCACGTCCCCGGAGCGTACGCGGGCGTAGTCGTCCACGACCACCACCCGGTCGTTCGTCACCGCCGGCGCCTGGCGGACCTCCACTTGACCCGTCGCCTGCTCGCCGCGCCCGTTTGTGACAACGTACGACACGAACGCCGGGGCGGGATCGATCGTGGACTGGTTCATCTTCACCCGGAGCCAGCGGCCGCCGACGACCCCGGCCTGCAGCCGGTCGGGGTCGGCCGGGGTGGCCGAGACGACGGTCAGTATGGATCCGTAGGCGTCGTGGTCGTTGACCAACAGATCGACGAGCCCCGGGGCCGTACCCCGCACGACCACCACATCCGGTTCCGCGACCAGCGGGTTGCCCTCGCCGATGTCGAGACGACACTTGTCTGAGGCGAAGGTGGAGCCGTAGGTGGCGGTGTAGTCCAGGAAGTACGGCCCGGGCTTCTCGGCCGTGACCGTCACCGCCCCGGAGGCCAGGTCGGTGGTCACCGTGAGCCCGACGCGCGATCCCACCGGGCTCGCCAGCGCCAGCCGGGCCTGCCGGTTCACCGGATCCGATCCGGGAATGTCGTTGTCAAGTGGGTAAAATGTGATCGGCTCGCCCACCGCACCCCGGATCACGTCCGGGTTGGTCCGGGGGGCGACGCCCTTCAGCTCCGACGACCCCATGACGCCGACGAACACCACGCCATCGACTCCCACCCCGCTCGCGTCGCTCACGGAGTATTCGAGTTTCTCGGTGACCGCGCCCGGGGTGACCGGCGCGGTGTAGAGGATGACGCCGTCGCCGGTCACCGGCAAGACACGTTGCCCGACGTGGGCGGTCAGGACCGCCACGGGATCGGAATCGGCGTCCCGCCAGGCGTAGGCCGGTGAGATCGGGAACGACGCGCCGCTCGCCACGGTGTAATCCGGGGTCGCCTCGTCGGCCCCCAGCTTGCCCATGAGGCTCGGCGGGGTGTTGTCACTGGTCGGGCGCATGGAGATCGTGACATCCGCGCTGGACTCGGCGTCGGCGGACTTGGAGTCGAGGGCCCGGTTGGAGATCGTGTAGCGTACGCTCATGTCGGCCGCCTGATCCGGCGGCGTCGCGACCAGCAAGGTCTGGCCGTCGGGCGAAATCTTGACCGCATCCGCCGAGGGGCCGCTGACGGCCGTGATCGCCACGATGCCGGTCCCCGGATCCTGGTCGTTGTCGAGAACGTGCAACACCGACAACCGGCCGGGGCGCACCCAGATATGGTCCGCGCGGGCGATGGGCTTCGACGAGTCGTCGGGCTGGTTCGCCTCGCCGTCACCGGAGCCCTGCGGGGCCACGTTCGACCAGTCGTCCATGCTCTGCTGCTCGTCGACCCCGAAGACGTGGCCGTTGGTGACGTCATTCAACACGACCGAACCCCGGTTGATCCGGAACACCGGGTCGGAGAGGATCGAGCCGTCCTGGGGGTAGGTGGTGGACTCGGGGCCCTTGCCACCGACCCGGACGACGGTGCCGGGCTGCCCGGCCCACGCGCCGTACGCCACGCCGCCGAGCGAAACCGGCACCGCCGGCGACCCGGCCGACCCGGCCACGGGCAGTTCGTAGAGGGTCTGCACCTGCCCGCCGGCGAGCGGCAGGGCGTACAGTCCGGCGACAGTCGCGACGACCGCCCGGGCCGTGTCGCCGGCCTGCTGGACGACGACGGAGGCGGTGGGCCCGAAATCGAACTTCGTCCCGTTGGTCATCACGACCTGCCCCGACGCCCGGTCGGCGACGATCCCGACCCCGTCGACCAGCGAGACCGTGAGATCCTGCCAGCCGGAGCCGAGGGCGGAGTACGCCGGCCCGCGCCCCGGTGTGATCATGACGGTGTCGCCGGTCGCGGAGGCCGCGAAGGTGCGGCCCTCACCGTCAACCGCTATCGCGACCCCGGAGCCGGCGGACGGCGTGACCTTGAGCTCGGCCGAGGCGGGGTGATCGGTTCCCAGCGCGAGCAGGTCGACCCCGGCGGGGGAGTAGGTGGCGGAGCGTACTTCCCCGGCGTCGGCACTGATCGTCGCCAGCACCCCGCCGCCCATCGCCACCGCGTCGAGCGGCTTGACCCCGACGGATTGGTCGGCGCCCACCGCGTCCCGGGTATCGACAACGAACAACCGCGACTGTGACCGTGTCCAGGCGACGACGGTATCCCCGTCCTGGAAGACGTCCAGGTTGACGGCCCCGGACTCCCGCTTGGGATCGGAAAGCGCGGCATCCAGGGCCGCGGCACTCCGGTTCACCCGTCCGAACAACCCCCGGTCGTCGTTGGTGACCCAGATCCCGGAGTTGTTGAGCGCCATCTCGCGGTCGGGAATCCCGTTCGCGACAAACGCCAACGAGACGACCAGGATGGCCGCCAAGGCGACGACAACATAAGGTACGACACGGCGTGACGCCGGAACCCTGCCTCTGAGCACGTCATTCTCCCTGAGTTATCGCCGGCCCGCCGGGTACCCACCCCGGAGAGGTCCGAACCACCGCGCCCCCCATTCCCACCGCGCAGTGCCCATCCTACCGCAACAACGGTGGTGGGCCCATGGGGAGCACTCCCCATGGGCCAGTGGGGACAGTCCATCTTGGCGCACGCCCGGCCGGCTATGGTCGGGGCGCGAAGTGGGGGTGTTTCGTGTGCGCGCTCGCTCACGCCTCCGCTTCGCTCCGGCTGCGCTACCGTCTTACGCGCCCACACCAAGCACCCCCACTTCGTATACCGCCCCCACTGTCGTGTTGGCCCCGCTGTCAGGTTGCAATGGTAGAATGGCATCCATGGTGGTAACAATCGATCGGGCGGGCCGCGTGGTGATCCCCAAGCCAGTGCGCGATCTGCTCGCCCTCGGGCCTGAGGTCGCGATAGAGGTGGTGGTCGAGGGCGACTCGATGCGACTCACCCCTCAGCGCCCGCCCAGCCGGTCCTACCAGCTGGTCGACGGTTTCCCCCGCATCGACCCGGCTCCTGGGATCACCACGACAGACGCGGACGTGCAGGAGTGGCGCGATGCCGACCGGCGCTAGGACACCCGTGGCCTTCGCGCTCGATACGAGCGTGGCGGTCCCGGCGGTCGACGCCAGTCACGCCGCACACCACACCTGCCGCGAGCGGGTCATGGCCACGCGCGCGGCCCTGGCGGGACACGCCGCCTTCGAAACCTACTCCGTACTCACCCGGATGCCCGGTCAGCTGCGGCTCGACGGCCCCACTGCGGCCGAGGTGATGGATGCAGCCTTCCCGGAGCGGTGTTGGCTCGGACCGGCGGAGTCGGACGCACTCCTGGAACGATGCGGTGCGATGGGCATCACCGGCGGGGCAGTGTACGACGCGCAGGTCGGCGAAGCCGCCCGGATCCACGGCCGTACGCTCCTGACCAGGGATCGGCGAGCCATCCGTACGTACGACCGGCTCGGCGTCAACTACGAACTGCTGGACTGACGCGCCATCTGCACGAAATGCGACACGACTGAGTCAGAGCCTTCGGTTCTTCAACTTCGTATGCCGTCCCCACTGTTGCACCCAACGCGCTACACAGTAGCAAGCAGGCAATATATGTGTCGTGATTCTGGTCGAAAAATCGGGAATGACAACGCCAGACACCGGAACCGTCCCCATGTCCCCGACATCACCACCCATGTCCCCGACATCACCATTGCGGAGTTCCAAGGTGCGTCTCACGCAAAGGTGCCCACAGCCCCCGCCGACCCCCCGCCGCTGTCCGAGCAGCTGATCGTCCAGTAGCCAGCCCCCCAGTAGGTGGCGGCTGAGCCCGAAGAATGAGGCATGGTGCTGTTCCACTGACCACCGGGGGAATTGAAGGAGAACCATCCGATGGAAGTCGGGTTCGCGGTGGTTCCTAGAGTGAAAGTGCATGACGCCGTTCCCTGGACGCCCGACAGATCTACTACAACAACACCACACGTTGGGCACCCTGCCTGCGGGTGTATAGCGCCCTTGGTCACGGATACCGACAAAGCCGGCGGTGGTGGCGGCGGCGCGTCGGTCGTCACGGTCACTGACGCGGACTGCTGGGCGCGGCCGTGGCCTGAGGTGTCGCTCAGCGTACCGGTGAAGGTGACCGACGCCGACCAGCCGATGTCGAGGCAGAGCTCGCTCGCCGTCATCGAACCGGGGCCGGTCGCGTTCCTGGTCTCACCGTTGGCCGTCTGGGCCACGGTGAGGTTGGCGGGCGCACCGTTGCCGTTGCCCGAGAAGGTCGCGCAGGCCCAGGTGCCGTCCTTGCGGGTCGAGCTTGTCGGCTTGGGCAGGGGGCCGTAGGTCGTGACGCTCGTCGTGTACGCCCCGGCCGGGTTGCACTGGTCCGGGTTGCAGGGGGTGAAGGTCAGGCTTCTCGCCGTACCGTTGGTGAAACCGTTTTGCAGCGACGTCGCCTGGCCCGGGGTCAGTTTCAGCACCGAGCCGCTCGGCAGGCCGCTGACCTCGATCCATTCGGCGTTGGTCGGCAGGCTCACCAGGTTGATCACGGCCTGGCCATCCACACCCGTTGCCTGAGCGTTCACCATCGCGGCCGTCACAGGCGACGGCATGGGCGGCGGTGACGTGGCCGTCGCGGTCGACTCCGGCGAATTATCCCTTGCCAGACCACCTGCGGTGATCAGCTGCGCGGTGAAACCCAACGTCACCTTGTAGCCGCCCGCGTCCACGCAGGTCTGCGGGCCGTCGAAGAAGCCGTCGCGCATGCCCGAGTCGTAAACGGCCACACCCGAGTCGGCCCGTCTCACGATCAACTGGGCCGGGCGCCCGTTCGTACCATTCGCCGGCGTGGACGCCTGCACGCACACCTGAGTGCCCGTGCCGGGCGACGCCACGAGCTTGGGCGCCGACAGCGGGCCGTACGTGACGACGGTCAGGCTGGTCGTCGGCCCCCAGTTCGTACCGTTGTAGGCTCCGACGTTCACCGTTGTCGTCGCGCCGTTGGTGAGGCCCGACAGAGTGTACGGCCCCGTGGCCGGCGCGGTCGTCTTGGCGCCGGTCCCGACCCAATACTGCACGCTCAGCGTCCCGCCGTTGGGGTCCGGGAACTTGGTGATCGTCAGTATCGCTTCGCCGTTCCGCCCGGTCGCCTCCACGGTGATCTCGCCGGCGGCCCAACCATCCGGCACGCCGACCGCCGACCGGATGGTCGCGGTCGCCACCGGCGAATCGGTCCGCGCCGGCTGGGTGGCCGACGTCTTGAGAACCGCCGTGAACGTCACCGGTACATCCCAGTGCCCCGGATCCCGACAAATCTTGTCCACGGACGTGGCGCCAGTTCCGATGCCGCTGTTGTAGATCTCGCCGATCCCTTGGTCGGCCGTGATAACCAAAGTGGCATTCCGCCCGTTCCCATCGGCCGTCGCCGCGACGCACACCTGCCGCCCGCTCCCCAGCGACGTCGTCAGCTTCGGCGCCACCAACGGCCCGAAGGACCCCCCGGCCAACGTCACCGACGTCGCATCGTTGCACGCCCCGGAGGTGTTGCACGCCTGGAACGTCAGCTCCACGTTCGCCCCGTTGGTGAACCCGCCGATCACCACCGGCGCGGTGGACGTCAGCACCGCCACCTGCTTCGACCCGTCCCGGACCACCACCTGGCCGGACGCGTCGTTGTATTTCGGGAACGTCCGCACCCGGACCTCCAGCTGACCGTTCACCCCCGTCGCCGCCACGCTCACGGGATTGGCGCCGAGCTGCGACCACGGCTGCGGCGTGCCGACCGCCCGCCAGGCCTTCTCCAGAGTACGACTCGTGTGGGCGGCCCCGCCCGTCGCATTGGTCCCGACAACGGAATACGTGTAGACGCCGCCGTCGTAGTCGATCACGTCACCCGTGTCGCCGAGCCGGGTGTCCTGGGTGTCGGCGAAGGTCTTGGTCCCGCCGGGACCGGTCCGCGTCACCTTGTAGGTCACCGGGGTCGGCCCCTGCGGATCGATCGCCGGCCACGACACCTGCACCTGCGCGGTGTTCCCCATGTCGGCGGCGACGACCGAAAGCTCCTTCCCGGCCGGCCACAGCGGCACGCACGACGACTGCCCGGTCACGGTCACCGGTTGGCGGCCGAGCCCGGCCGAGTTCTCCGCGACCAGAGTGAAGTCGTACGTCCGGTTGTTGTCCATCCCGGTGGCCCTGTACGCCGTCGCGTCACCCACCAGAGTCAGGGGCCCGTCCGCTCCCGCCCAGGTCAGGTGATAGGCGGTGGGCGCCGTCCCCTCGCCGGCCACGCCGGTCCAGGTGAGGGTCACCGCGCCGCACTCCGGGGCGGTCACCTGGAGCCCCTCGACCGCGCCCGGGATCGCGTTGGGCGTCACCGCCGGGCCCGTCGGACTCCACGGCGACGGGCCGGCCTTGTTGATCGCGCGGACCTGGAACCGGTACGCCGTCCCGTTCACCAGGCCCGGCACCTCGCAGGTCGTGTTCAAGCCGCAGGACTGCGAACCGCCGGACCACTGCAATTCGTACGCCGTGATCGGCGCGCCGTTGTCCGCCCCCGGCTGGAAACTGACCACCGCCGACCGGCTGCGCAGCTGGGTCGCCGGCTGGGGCGCCGACGGGGCGTCCGGGATGCCGTAGACCGTCACCGAGAAACTGGCTCTGACTTGGCGATCCGTCCGCGCCGGGTCCGTGATGTCGCTGCCGGTCACGTCGAAGCGCAACACGCCGTGGCTGCCGCCGCCCGGCGTCACCCGGATCGTGAGCCCGTCGTGGGTCACGCTTGCCGCCGGCCCGCCGGTCTGGACGACACTGACAATGTTCGGGCGGCCATCGACCATCGGCGAGGTGATGGTCACCGGGACGGTCACCGGCGTGCCCTGCTTGACGTCCGTCACGCTGGCCACCGAGATCTTGGGCTTCGGCGCGGCCACCACGCGTACTTTGAGCTCCGCGGAAACCCCCGGGAAACCGTCCACCCCCACGGCCAACACCGACTCTACCCCCGGCTTCGCCGTCCCGCCCGCCTGCAACACCAGAAGATCCGACGGCGCCTGCCCGCCGTCGCGCCCGGTCAGCGTCAAGGAATCGCCGCCGGAAGTCCACGACCCGGTGAATTTGAGCCCCGCGATCCCGTCCGGGGTCGGCATCCAGGCGTGGCACAACTTGGCCACGGCCACCTGCCGGGCCGGTCCGCCCTGGACCAAGTCCAGCGCCCCGTCCGGGCACCACAACACCGGGGTCGCCGCCCCGATCTGCACCGGGATCGTCACCACGCCGGTCAGGGCGTCCGGATCGGTCGCGTCCGGCGAATCCCGGACCTCGACCGTCAGCGCCGCCGGGCCCACGTAATCGTTGCGGGCCACCAGCTTGATCTGGTCCTGGCTGATCACCTCACGGGTCAGCCCCGCCGACGGCGACACCCAGGCCGCGGAGTTCATGGTCAGATACACTTTCGCCCCGGCCCGTGTGGACTTGATGTAGTCGTTCAGCGACACCGTCTTCGAACCGTTCTGCTCCAGGTCGATCACCCCGCCCGACTTGAGGTAGGGCCGCCCACCGGCCGACGACGGCACGAACAACACGGCCATCGACCGCGCGCCGTCGCCGTCCTCGACGACGAATGGTACGACCTGGTTGCGCTCCGTCAGCGGGACCGAGATCACCCCGCCGTCGAACGTCGGCCCGGGGGGCGGCGGCGTGCCGGCCGTGCCGGCCGGTGCCGCGCCCGACCCCACCGAGACGAGCTTCAGCGCGGCGGCGGGGCCGTCGATATCCCAGGCGTCCTTCAACACATCCGCGGTCGCCACGCCATCCGCCACCGTCTCGGCCACGTGGTCGTAGACCCACGGCGGATTGAGATAGCCGGGCTCGGAGCGTACTGAAATCTGGCCCGAAACCCCGGCCACCCCGCCGGCGTCCAGGTGGTAGCCGACCGACACCACGGGGTCGTCCGCGCCCGGCGCCTTCGTGGTCACCGCGCCGGTCTTGGCGTCCACCGCCACACCGGCCGGCTCGCCCTCGAGGACGACCGCCACCGGGCCCGTGCCGACCGCGATCACGTCGTTCGTCGCCGGGTAGACAAGCACCGACGCGCCCGGCTGCGCGGTCACCACATCGTCGACCGCCACCGGCGGCAGCGGATCGGCGGGGGCGGAGAAGCCGACGCGGATCGTACCGATCCCGGTCGCCCCGAACCGGTCCTGAACGACGAACTGGAAGGTGTCGGTTCCCTCCTTGCCCATGTCGGGGTACGACTCGTACTCCAGGAAGTTCGCGCCCACCCGCACCACGCGGCCGAATTTCGGGGCGGTCAGCAGGCCGGCGACGGTCACGGAATCGCCGTCCGGGTCCTGGCCGAAGACCGCGACGGGGATGCGGATCGTGTCGCCGACCACCACTCGGACCTCGACCGGCGCCGGCTGGGGGGAGTGGTTGGAATCGGCGGGGACCTCACCCGTGGTGGGATCGGGCACCGGCTCCGGGATGACGTCCACCCAGACGTAGCCCGTCATCGGCGAGCCCATCGGGACGCCCGCCTGGTATTCGATCCGCAGATGGCGGGTCTTGGCGGCCGTCGGCGGCGCCTCGTAGCGGATGGTGTTGCCGTCCACGAAAGCCCGGCCGACATCCTTGGTCGCCTCCGGTTCCGGCAGCGAGGGATCCTCGACCTTGAGCTGCCCGGCGTGGTCCATCCCCGGGATGTTATCCCTGATCACCAGGCCCTCACCGGACTCGGACGAGTCGTTTTCGAGTACGGCGACCCGGGTCACGTCACCCGCCCGGACCCGGGCGTAGTCGTCGACCACCACGACCTTGTCGCCCACCACCGCCGGGGCCTGGCGGACCTCCACCTGGCCCGTCGCCTGATCGCCGCGCCCGTTGATCACGGTGTAGCGCACCATGACCGGCTTGGGGTTGATCGTCGATTCCGTCATCTTGACCCGCAGCCAGCGCCCGGCGACGACGCCGGTCTGCAGGCGGTCGGGATCGTCCGCGGTGGCCGACACCACGGTCAGGACGGACCCATAGGCGTCGTGGTCGTTGACCAACAGATCGACCATCGCCGGGGTCGTACCGCGCACGACCACCGCATCCGGTTCCGCGACGAGCCCCGTCTCCGCGCCGATGTCCACCCGGATCAGCCCGGAGGCGGAGGTCGCGCCGTAGGTCACGAGGTAGTCGAGGAAGTACGGCCCGGGCTTGTCCGATGCGACCGTCACCGCCCCGGAGGCCAGGTCGGTGCTGACGGTCAGCCCGACACGGCCGCCGACCGGCGTCGCCAGGGCCAGCTTGGCCTGCCGGTTGACCGGATCCGAACCCGTCAGATCGTTGGCCAGCGGGTAGAAGGTGACCGGCTCGCCGACCGCGCCGCGTACGACATCCGGGCGCGTCTTGGGCGGAACCGCTTTCAGATCCGACGAACCCAACACGCGGACGTAGACCAGGCCGGCGACCGCCGCCCCGCTGCCGTCGGTCACGTGGTATTGGATCTTCTCCGTGATCTCGTCGCCCACCCCGGACGGGGCCG
>Ga0209628_10003074_pt1 | contig 11549 bp, 12 predicted proteins | sample TergutCu122P4_FD_187285 | JGI IMG/M metagenome (GOLD analysis project Ga0209628, IMG submission 187285) | Cubitermes ugandensis P4 segment gut microbial communities from Kakamega Forest, Kenya - Cu122 P4 (SPAdes) (version 2) | ecosystem: Host-associated > Arthropoda: Insects > Digestive system...
GGGGACGTTGCGCGCAACGTCCCCACAGGGAATAAAAATGGTTTGGGCGGGCGAATTTGAGAGCCAGCAACGCGCGACGGCGCGGTTAAAAGTGATTGTTCCGGCGGCGCTTTTGCTGATTCTGTTTTTGCTGTATATGAATTTCGGCACGGTAAAAGACACGCTCATTGCGGCGAGCGCTATGCCTTACGCCATTATCGGAGGATTTATTTCGCTTTGGGTAACAGGCACTTCTTTTGGCATCTCTGCAGGAATTGGGTTTATTATTCTGTTTGGGATTGTGTCCATCAATAGTATTTTGTTGGTTACAAAGATGAAAAACGCCCGGCGAAAAACAAAAGAAGTAAAATCTGCGATTAATGATTCTGTGAAGCAATTAATCAGACCTATTCTAATGCTTGCATTAATGGGCTCGATGGGATTATTTCCGGCGGCGCTCTCCACCGGTATGGGCTCCGAAATACAAAAACCGTTGGCAATCATGATTGTTGGAGGGATTATTATTTGTATGTTATTGTCTTTTACGGTGTTGCCGCAGGTGTTTTACTGGGCGTACCGGAAAAAGGGATAGTGTGCTTTTATCGAATTACCAGTTTTTTCGCCACGCGGTGCTGTTTGGTGGAGGCGACAATAAAGTAGTTTCCGGCGCGTAGATGCGCCACGCTGAGTTGTCCATCTTGAAAATGAGCCTGTTCTGAAATCAACTTGCCGGTCATGTCGTAAATGGCAATGTGGTAAGGCTCCTGTTGGTTTGTGGTAATGTTAATGTAACTACTTGCAGGATTGGGCGCAAAATGAAATGAAGAGATGTATTGAGAAAAAATCTTTGGGTCATCAATTCCTAATCCTGAGTCAACTTCAACATCGGTAATATAAACTAACTTTTTCCCCATACCATAGAAGTCTTCTCCACTGCTTTCCAATCGAAAACGCGCTTGAAAAAAATCACTACCTTTATATTCGTTCAAAGATAATTCAATATTTTTCCAATCATTATTTGTACCTGATAAATAGGCTAATTTATGCCATGTTTTTCTATCGTTAGTAACTTCAAAAAACAAACCGGCGCTACCATAAAAATAATTAACAGTATTATTCCAACTTCCTTTAATTTCTCCTCTCCACTTAAAACGAATAGATATATCACTCGAACTATTTGGAATTGAAAACCAATCTAATTCTGCAACAGTTAAATAGTTATGCGGAAAAATTCCATCATAGACACCCCCATTTTCAGAATTACACAGTGCATTTTTTGTAGCAATTTTTCTGAGAACCCAATCGCTTTGTTCAAAACCATATTTATTTTCACTAAACCCGTTAAAGTAAGGCAACTGTAATGTCTCTACAAAGAGAAGCGAATCTATGTTTGAGGGGGCGGTTTCTTTTCCATTATTAGTTGCGATTACATAGTATTCATACTTTTTATTTAGTTCAACATCAGAATCTTCGTAAAAAGTCTCCGTTGTTTCAATTAAAAATTCATTATTTTTAAAAACTTTGTAAGAAGAAGACTCATTATTGCCATCCCAGCTTACTGTAATTTTGTTGGTTGAAGAGCGGGCGCTGAGGTTTTGCGGGGGCAGCCAAGCATTTGCCAACTCGGCAGTAGCGGATAAAGTGGCTTGTACAAAGGCTTCGGCAAGGTTTAGATTGTTAAATCCTGCGTAATAAACGCCTATTCCAATCGTATCGCACTCTTTATGATAGCAAGGACGGCCTGTATAAGGGTCGTGATCAATATCGCCAATATAAAGCGATGGGTATTCAAAAATATTAAAGGGCATGTGATCTCCGCCGTAGCTATCGCCTTTACTTAACCTCTTTGTTGGAATATTTGGAATATAAATATTTGCAGTTTTTTCATAATACTCAAAAAGTGCTTTAGAGATATAAGAATACCCTGAAGCCATATAAATGTTTGGATCGTCCGGTGGAAACCATCCAATCATATCCATATTAAAATGGGCAATAATGTTCATGTTTTCAGCGGCACACCTTTGAGCAAAGGGCATACTCCCCACCATCCACAATTCTTCAGCATTGAAAGTCACAAACATAATAGAGCGTTTGGTGTCAAAATCTTTTAGCAAACGAGCACACTCCAAAACGCCGGCAGTACCGGAGGCATTATCATCAGCGCCGGGACCATCGGGATGGTCATAATGAGATGTTATCATGATATATTCATCAGGAAAATCAAGTCCTTTCTTAATCACAACAATATTGCCTGCCTCAAATCCGCCATAACCCGGATAAGAGAAATTATGAGTTTCAATATCTTCATATCCATACGACTCAAAATGATCAATCAACCATTTTTGCACGGTTAAGGCTGCCGGAGAATACGCTGTTCTTCTAAATTGCTGCATATATCTTATATGGTTTTCTATGCTGTCTTGTGAAACTAAGTTGATGAGACTCACAATCTCCGGTTTAGTTTCTGTTACCACAGGATAAGATTGGTTTCTGTTTCCTTTGTTGTCAATCAACTGTTGCGCAGAACCAATTAAAAAATAAAAAATTAAAATTAAAAAAAATGTAAACGTGCGAAAATGTGATAAATTTTTCATAACCATAATATTAATTATTCAACGCCGCAAATGTAGAAAAATATTATATTCGTTTTAGTTATATATATCAAATTTTTGATGTTTATTTGCGCCCTTAAAAAAACTTATTATTAATTTTAAATTTTTGCATTATGACAAAGAAATTTTTTGCTGAAATGATTGGAACCATGGTGTTGGTTCTCATGGGCTGCGGTGCGGCTGTTTTTGGAGCGGATTTGATGCACGTAATCGGTGGTGGCATCTCTGCTTCGTGGGTATTTATGGTGGCTTTTGCTTTCGGTTTATCCGTGATTGCCATGGCTTACACTATCGGACCTATCTCGGGCTGCCACATTAATCCTGCCATTACTTTAGCCGTTTATCTCAACAAAGGGATCTCCGGAAAAGACCTTGGTTTTTACATGCTTGCGCAAGTAATCGGCGCATTTATCGGCTCGGGCATCCTTTTCGGTTTGGTTAAAAGCGGCGCTGCTACCGGCGGCATTACTACCACCGGTGCCAACAACTTCGACCCGGGTTTGATGATTTCCGCCATGATTGCCGAAACCGTGTTCACTTTTATCTTTATTTTGGTTGTTTTGGGCGCTACTGACAGCAAAAACAACGCTACTAAATTTGCAGGATTAGCCATCGGATTAACTCTGGTTTTAATACACATTGTTTGTATTCCTATCACAGGAACCTCTGTAAACCCTGCACGCAGTGTCGCACCCGCTATTTTTGAAGGCGGTGAAGCATTAACCAATTTGTGGGTATTTATCCTCTGTCCGTTTGTTGGAGCCGTATTAGCCGCTTTTACCTGGAAATACTTCAAAGGAGAATGTTGCTGCTGCGGTAAGAAAGAAGAAGCTGTTGAATAATTAGTTACGAGTTACAAGTTATGAGTTACATTTTTAAATCTTAAATCTTAAATCTTAAATTTAATCACTATGAAAAAGTTTATTGTTATTATTATTGCTATTGCTGCTATTTTCTTTGCATGCAACCAAAAAAAAGTGGAACCCCAACCTACCACTATTGACAATCTAAAAACCGCCATTACCGGCGAGACCAACGCGAGCGCTAAGTACGCAATGATTTCGGAAGAAGCAATGAAACAAGGACTAAACGGCATTGCGGCTATGTTTGCTGCAGCATCAGCCGCAGAAGCCATTCACATTCAAAGCCACACCAAAGTTTTAAATGACCTCAATGAAACTATTGAAGTTGTTGCCGAGCCTCACATCTCAGAAAATATGGAAGAAAATCTTCAAGCCGCTATTGAGGGCGAAACCTACGAGTTTACAGAAATGTATCCTCCCATGGTAACTTTAGCAAATAGTGATGGGAATACTGCTGCTTTAATTTCTTTTACGTATGCGCAAAAAGCGGAAGAAATTCATGCTAAATTATACACAGAAGCACTTGAACTTTTGAAAGCAGGAAAAGCCGATGAGATTGCTAAAATTTGGTATATTTGTCCCCTTTGCGGAAATCTGTTTAACACCTTAGAAGGAAACGAAACTTGCGGAATTTGCGGCGTAAGCAGCGAAGCATACACTCCTTTTGAAAAATAGATTATGCACATAGCTGTTGCCGGAAATATTGGTTCGGGAAAAACAACCCTTGCCGGAATGCTCGCCAAACATTTTGGGTGGGATGCGCTTTATGAAAGTGTGGAAAACAATCCCTATTTGGTTAGTTTTTACGAAGATATGCAACGCTGGTCGTTCAATCTTCAAGTCTATTTTCTCAATAGCCGCTTCCGTCAAATAGTCGAGATTCGGAAAAAGAAACGGGATGTAATTCAAGACCGCACCATTTATGAAGATGCGCACATTTTTGCACCTAATCTGCACGCCATGGGATTGATGCCCACCCGCGATTTTGAAAACTACTCCTCTCTCTTTGAATTGATGATGCAATTTTTGCAGCCCCCCGACCTGCTCATCTACTTAAAAGCCGATGTCTCAACTTTAGTTTCTCAAATTCAAAAGAGAGGAAGAGAATATGAAACCTCCATCCGTTTAGATTATTTAAAATCGCTGAACGACAGATATGAAGAATGGGTTTCTAAGTATAATGAAGGGAAACTGTTGATTGTGGATGTGAATACCATCCATTTTGCAGAAACGCCGGAAGATTTCGGAACCATCATCGAAATGGTAAATGCAGAACTGTACGGGCTGTTTTAGCGGTAAGCGGTTTGTGGTTTGCTGTTTGTGGTCTGTGGTTTGCGGTGTACTGTTCAGACTTTTTTTCCGAGCAAACTATTCCGTCTTCCGTAAACGAAGTAAATTACAATTCCCACTAACATCCAAAGGATGAGCCGCTCCCATGCTGTCCATGGCAGAGACACCATTTGAATAATGCAGAATAGCGCCCCGAGCGTGGGGATAAGCCACACCAACGGCACTTTAAAGGGTCGTTTCAGTTCAGGATGTGTTTTTCGCAACACCATTACCGAAATGCACACAATGGCAAAAGCCATCAATGTGCCAATGGACACCAATTCGCCTAACACATTTAGCGGAAAAACACCGGCAATGGCGCCGGTAGCAATACCGGAAAAGATAACTGCGTTTTGCGGCACGCCGCGTTTTGCGTTTACTTTTGAAAAGAGCGGAGGAAGTAATCCGTCTCTTGAGATGGAAAAATAGATGCGCGATTGCCCCATCATCATTACCAAGATTACCGAACTGATTCCTGCAATAGCGCCCAATTTAATAAACGGACTCATCCATGCAAGCCCTGAACCAACATAGTCAATAGCCACAGCAATGGGCGCATCCACGTTCAGTTTCGAATAGTGCACAATGCCAGTAAGCACCGCGGTTACGGCAACATACAGCAGCGCACAAACGCCCAGCGATATTAAGATTCCTTTGGGCATATCTTTTTGAGGGTTTCGAGTCTCTTGTGCTGCCGTAGAGAGCGCATCAAACCCAAGGTAGGCAAAAAACACCACTGCGGCGCCGCGCATAATCCCGCTCCAGCCAAAATGTCCATAATCGCCGAGATTTTCTGGAATGTAAGGCACCCAATTAGAGGTATCAATGTAGGATAATCCGAAACCAATAAACATCAGAATGACAACCACTTTAATAATAACGATGAGATTATTAACCCAGGCGGATTGTCGAATGCCGCACAACAGCAATGCAGTTATTAGTGCTACAATACAAACGGCAGGGAAGTTGATAATGCTGCCTGTTAATGCCCAGCCCTCGACGGAATGGGCAAGTGTAGGGCCCGTCATCTGATGGGGCAAATCAACCCCCCAACTATGTAACAAACTTTGCATGTATCCGGACCAACCAACCGCCACGGTGGAGCAGGCAAACAGGTATTCCAAAATCAAATCCCACCCGATAAACCACGCCAAAAACTCACCGATAGTGGCATAACTGTAAGAATAGACGCTTCCCGAAACGGGGATCATGGCAGCAAATTCGGCGTAGCAAAAGCCGGCGAAGATACAGCCCAGCGCAGAGATGACAAACGAGATAGTGAGCGCCGGTCCTGCATATTGAGCAGCTGCCTGACCCGTAATAACAAAAATACCGGTTCCCACAATTGCGCCAATTCCCAACGCCACAAGGTTTGTTGCAGTCAAAGAGCGGCGCAAACCAGCGTTGGTAGTTTCCGTTTCGCGCAAAATCGCAACAATATCCTTCTTTCGAAATAAATTTTGTATAAAGTTTTTAATCATAACGATGCCAATAAAAATTAAGTGGCAAAATTAGAATTTTAATTATATAGGAAATATTGAAATAACAATTTTTCTTTATTCAATTTACTTATAATATTATCTACCAATTTGATAACAGTCCGGTAAATCATATTATTCAAAATTAACTAAAAAAGTAAAGTTCAATTTTCCATATTTTCTTTGTTCGTAAAAATTAGGATGTTGGGAGAAATCATACTCGCGGGAGTGTTCTAAAATGAGCCAGCCGCTTGGTTTTAACAGTTGGTTTTTAAAAACATGCTCCACAATTTTTTCCAATCCTTTCAAATCGTAGGGCGGGTCGGCAAAGATAATGTCATACTGTTGGTGCGACCTTTCCACAAAAGCGAACGCGTCGCCCCGAATTACCGAAATATTTTCAAATAGTAGTTTTTCAGCAGTTTTTCTGATAAAGTCGGTGCAACCCTGATAATTATCCACAGCCGTTACTGAAATGGCACCCCGCGAAGCAAATTCATAAGAAATATTTCCGGTTCCTGCAAACAGATCTAAAACATAAATTTTGTCGAAAAAGAAGTAGTTGTTTAATATGTTAAACAGACTCTCTTTTCCCAAATCGGTAGTGGGCCTTACCGGAAGAGATGCCGGCGCCTGAATTTGTCTGCCTTTGTTTTTGCCTTGAATGATTCTCATAATGCAGTGAGCGGTGTGAGGTTATTGGTCGGTATTTATTTGATGCATAGTTTGTTGTAAGCCGGCTGTGCAAAATAGCAAGCAGGCATCTACGGCTTTTTCTATGGCAGCATTAACCACTTCAATCTCTTCGGGAAAAAATTTTCCTAATACATAATCAATCTGAAAACCCTGGGGGTAGTTTTTCCCAATGCCGAAACGCAAGCGGGGAAAATTTTGGTGTTGTAAAATCTCAATGATATGGTTGATACCGTTGTGTGAACCTCCACCTCCCTTAGGGCGCATCCGCAAAGTTGCCACAGGCAAATCAATATCATCTGAAATAATTAAAATATTTGTTGGTTCAACTTCCTCTTTTTCCATCCAGTATCTAACGGCGTTTCCACTCAGATTCATAAAAGTGGTGGGCATCAACAAAACCAATGTTCTTCCTTTATATTTTGCTTCTGCTTTGTAAGCATATCTGTCGGGGGTAAAAGTTACCTCAAACTTTTTTGCCAAAGCACCAACCACCTCAAAGCCAATATTATGCCTTGTTCCTGCATATTTCTGTTCGGCGTTTCCGAGTCCAATAATGAGATATTTTTTGGGATTCATTGGGTAGTGTGCGATGGGAAGTAAGCGGTTAAAAGAAACTGGTAAAAATCTTTATTTGTTTTTCTTTCAAATCTTTCTGCAATGTTTGATGGAATAGAAACACAAGCATGTTGAATTTGGTCTTTGAAACCAAAATCTTTACACTCTTTAAAATATCTATAAACGTTTACCGTTAAATCCATTGACAATTTCCAAACTTCTAAATCTTCGAAACAAGTTGCATTAGCCATTGTTAGAATTTTTAGTTATTAAAAGTTCCATATAAACGCTAAACCCTTTTAAATATTTTACCGCATACCCTGCACCGCTTACCTCACACCGCATTATGAAAATCATACTTGGAATAGACCCCGGCACAACAGTATTAGGATTTGCACTTATAGATGCTACTACCTCATGTGGTGCAATGCTGGAAATAGGCGCTTTTCGGTTAAGCAAAATAAAAGAACATTCGGAAAAGTTGAAAGCAATTTTTGAAAAAACGTTGCAAATTATAGAGCAACATCAACCACAAATTTTGGCGATTGAGGCGCCTTTTTATGGAAAGAACCCGCAATCCATGTTAAAACTGGGGCGTGCGCAGGGAGTTGTGATTGCCGCTGCCATGTATAAAGGTCTTGAAGTGTTTGAATATTCCCCACGAAAAATCAAACAGTCAATTACCGGAAACGGCAACGCTTCTAAAGAGCAGATTGCCGCGATGTTAAAAAACATGAACCTTATCACAGAAAACAGATATTCGCTTGATGCTACCGATGCGTTGGCAGTGGCGGTTTGTCATCACTTACAAAATAGAATCATTGCCGGCGGACCCAAATTTTCCGGATGGGAAGCCTTTGTTACCAAAAACCAGAATAGAATTGTGAAATAAGGTATCGCAATAGAACTCTTACCCTCTTGTAAAGTATTATTTTTCAATTCTTAAACCACCTTTATTAGATATAGGGGAAACAAAGACCTTACAAAAAGCAATCTTAATACTAATAAAGTATTATCTTTGCCACCAAATTACAACAACAATCTTAAATTCATGCTTTTCAAAAACGTTATATCCTCACATGTTCTTAAAAATCAATTAGTTTCTTTGGTTAATGAAAACAGGATTAGCCATGCGCAGTTGTTTCTTTCTCAGGCAGGAACGCATAGTTTTGCCTTGGCTGTGGCTTATGCGCAATATATTTGTTGTCAAGATAGAAAAGAGGATGATTCCTGCGGAGTTTGTCCTTCCTGTGCAAAATTTGAAAAGTTGGCGCACCCCGATTTGCACTTTGTTTTCCCCAATTGTATTACCAAAACAGTTAAAAAAGAACCCGATTCAAAACAGTTTGCACAGGAGTTTCGAAACTTTGTTTTTGCAAAAAATTATCATATTGATATTGACGATTGGCTGAGTGAACTTGGGGGAGAGAATAAACAAGCCACCATCAACATCCGCGACTGCTCCAATATCATTCAGCAAAACAGTATTCAATCGTATGAGGGCGGCTTTAAAATTTTTATCTTTTGGTGTTTAGACCGGTTGTATCATGCGGCTGCCCCGAAATTACTGAAAACACTAGAGGAACCTGAGAAAAACACACTGTTTATTTTGCTTACCGAAAATCCTGACCTGATTTTACCTACTATTTTATCTAGAACCCAATTGGTAAAAATTCCTCCGTTAAAGCAAAGCAGGATTGCCCAACAATTAATGAAAGATTTTGGGATTACGCCGCAAAGGGCTGATGATATTGCAGAAATAAGTGAAGGCAGCTATGTGAAAGCGATTAACTTGCACGAAAACAGCAACGATTTGCGCGAAATGCTGCGAAAGTTTGAAGTGTTATTTTCCAGTATGTCGGCGCTTAAAAAGCAGGCTTCTCCCCAGCAAGTAAATTTCTTTGCCGTGCAAGAAACCATTGCCTCTATTGTGGATATGGGCAGAGAGGAACAAAAGAGTTTTTTACGATTTGTTTCTAGAATGCTCCGAAATATTTTGATGCTGAGTACGCAAAATGAACATTTAGTGAAAGCTACCACAGAAGAGAAAAAACTATTGAATTATTATACCAAAGTCATTTCGTTGAGAAATGCGCAATCTATTCTGCAAGAATGCAATCAAGCGTTGTTTCACATTGAAAGAAATGGGAACTCAACGCTTGTATTTACGGATTTTTATTTAAAAGTAAGCCGACTGATGATTTGAGAAGTTTGAAGAATTCTTATGGTCTTATGGTCTTACAGTCTTATTTCTGAATATCAAGTAGTTCAACTTCAAAAACCAGCGTGGCACCCGGTTTTATTGCGCCGCCAGCACCTCTGTCTCCATAAGCCAAATCGGAGGGAATATAAAACTTAAATTTAGACCCCAACGGCATAAGTTGAACACCCTCTGTCCAACCGGCGATTACTTGATTTAGTCCAAAAGTAGCGGGTTCACCACGTTCAACAGAAGAATCGAAAACTTTTCCGTCAAGGGTTCTACCGGTATAGTGCACAGTAACCTTATCGGTAGCTGCGGGTTTTTCGCCTTTGCCCATAACGAGCACTTCATACTGTAAACCGGAAGCGGTTTCTGTAACTTCTTTACGTTTTTTGTTTTCTGCTAAGAACTGTTTTCCCTTCTCTTTTTCAACTCCTACTTCTTGATTTTGTTTTGCTTGCATTTTCATTTGAATATCATTAAAACAAGCCTGCATCTCATCTTGAGAAAATTTGTTAGCGCCATTTGAAGCATCTAAAAAACCTTGTTTAAAAATTTCAAAATTTACTTCAATTCCAGAGGTTTTGAAGCTTTCACCTACATTTGCCCCGAGGGCGTAACTGTTTTTTTCTTCTTGGGTCATGTTTTGTGATTTTAAGGTAAATGTTATTCCAACTAGGAATAAAGCCATTACAATGAGTACTAATTTTTTCATATTTATTATTTTTTTAAAATTACATGAGTTTATAAACGATGTTTTTTGAGAATTATTGCAATGCCAAGTTTTACATAAAGGGGTTGTTTTTGAATTTGGTAAAAGAAAAAAAAACTCCTTAGTTTTTTTTCCAAATTTTTCGTGCATATTTGCACCTCGAAAATAATTATTAATATGAGTGTAGAAAATAAACTGTTTCAGGAGTTTCCGCCGGTAACAACCGCGCAATGGGAAGAAGTAATTCTCAAAGACCTAAAAGGTGCTGATTATCAAAAAAAATTGGTGTGGCACACCGATGAAGGATTTCATGTAAAACCCTATTATCGCGCTGAAGACCTTGAGTCATTAGACTATTTAGAAGCGCTACCCAATCAATTTCCTTTCACAAGGGGTTTTAAAACAAAAGATAACCATTGGGATATTGTTCAGGAGATAACGGAAAAAGATCCCGTAAAAGCTAATGCTATTGCCACGAATGCGCTGATTAGGGGGGCGGATACGGTGTCGTTTTGTACGAAAAATGTGAACTCCTATCAGGAGATTAAGTTGTTGCTGCAAAATATTGACTTAGAAAAAAACGGGGTACAGTTTCGTTGCGCATCATCTTATATCTCTTTGATGAAATGGTTTGTTCAATATATTGATGAACAAAAAATTGACAAAACAAAAGTTGCCGGCACCATTGATTTCGATGCCATAATTTATGCACTGAAAAAAGGAAAGTTTTTTAAAGATAAAGAAACAGATTTGCAGGAAGTGATTGAATTGTTGGCGTTAACAGCTGAACTTCCACTTTTCAAAATTATTAACGTAAATGGTTTGGCAATGCACAATGCCGGTGCTACAATAGTTCAGGAATTGGGATACGCTCTTTCTGTTGCTAACGAATATTTGGCTTTCGCTACCGAAAAAGGAATTGCTTCAGAAAAAATTGCTTCCAAAATGCAATTTACACTTTCTGTGGGTTCCAACTTTTTTATGGAAATAGCCAAATTGAGAGCCATGCGTTTGCTGTGGAGCACTTTAATCGAACAATATAAACCGGCTTGCGATTGCGCCTTTAAAATTGTGATAAATTCGGTAGCATCTTCATGGAATAAAACGCTATATGACCCGTAT
>Ga0209628_10003075_pt1 | contig 11542 bp, 8 predicted proteins | sample TergutCu122P4_FD_187285 | JGI IMG/M metagenome (GOLD analysis project Ga0209628, IMG submission 187285) | Cubitermes ugandensis P4 segment gut microbial communities from Kakamega Forest, Kenya - Cu122 P4 (SPAdes) (version 2) | ecosystem: Host-associated > Arthropoda: Insects > Digestive system >...
TTATTGGTCGGTTTATAACGTCAATATCAAAGATATGTCAAAATTTTTTATCACTCCGTGGGATTTGGACGCGACATGGGGCAGAAGCTGGGAAGGCAGCAAGTTAAAATATTCAGAACTGTATTCATGGACGAACCGCAGATCCAACAGCGATTCCAATTTATTCAGAAGGCTGTTATTCACGAACGCCGGAGGATTTACCGATCAAGTAAAACAGCGGTGGAATGAATTAAAAAATAATATCCTGTCGCCGGAAAAATTATTTGAGCGTTTTGATACCGTATTTGATCTTTTCGATCAATCGGGGGCTTGGAACCGTGAAAGCAAAAAATGGCGGGAATCCGATCTCGATCTTGAATACGAGCGCAAATACATAAAAAAATGGATTTTTGACCGTTGGGATTATATTGATAAATATATATCCAATTATTTATAAATTTGCGACTGATTTGAGACCGTTGATTTCTATATTTATTTGTGATATGCGGCAAAATACCGTGAATTATTCTTTATAAAACCGATATAAAAAATTTTTAAAAAAAATAAAAAAAACTTTTAAAAAATCATTATTTTGTGACTGGTTTGAGACTTCGGTGTGTTATACTTATACTATAAACAAGAAGATCAATCTTCCAAATCATAAATAATATTGATATATTTCAAAAAAAATTTAATAAATTAAATCAAGTTTGTATTATACCTCGCAATCAAACAGAAAAAACCGGCAGTTCCTCCCTGCCGGTTTTTTCTGTATTTTGATTTTATTCAAATTAAGCGTGCCGTAAAGGACTTGAACCCTCAGCCTTCTGGTCCGTAGCCAGACGCTCTATCCAATTGAGCTAACGGCACACGCTATAATTCCGTACCGATTTTGAATATTCGAATACTATAATATCATATCATTTCTGATTTGATTTGTCAAGTAAAATTTTTAATTATTTTTCTGTATTATCTATATGATCTGTATTATTTTTATTGTTTGTTTCGTTGTTTTCGTTGTTTTCCGGATCGGATTCCGTGTTTTTTGAATTCTTTTCCCAGCCCAATTTTCCCATTATGCTTTTTGCCGTATTATGCAGGGCTTTGCCGAAATATACAGAATTGCTTTCGCGCTTTTTTGATTTACTGCGCGTTTTTTTCATTTTATCGTCTGTTTCGCCGTCGTCTTCGACGCCCATGCTTCCGCGGTTCCTGATATATTCTTCCGTTTTTACCGGAAGGTCTTTCGATTCAAGTTTGCTTTCCGCATATTCTTTTATCAAAACATAAATAACGGCAAACACCGGGACCCCGAAAAAGAAACCGGGCAATCCGAACAATCCGCTCATCAGTATAATCGAAAAAATAATCCAGAAAGCCGGCAGCCCGACTTTTGAACCTAAAATTTTCGGCCCGATTATATTTCCGTCAAGCTGCTGCAAAACCAATATAAATATCCCGAATCTTATGGCTTCGCCTATATCGTTTATAGCGAGGAAAAATACGCCGATGATCCCGCCGATGATCGCTCCGAAAAACGGTATCACGTTTGTCACGGCTACAATAACCGTAATAAGAGGCGTATAACTCAATCTGAGGATCAGCATCCCTATATAACATACAATCCCGACAATCAAAGATTCAAATATTTTTCCGTTTATGAACCCGCCGAAAATCTTGTGGGTTTTTCTTATGATCTTAACCAGTCTTTCAGTAAAATTTATCGGAAAAACCGCAAAAAGCAATTTTTTTGTTTGGGCAATAAACTTATCTTTGCTGATCAGCAGATAAACCGACAGCAACAGTCCGAGAATGACATTCCAAACCCCCGAACCAAACCCGAATACCAACGCGGCGGCGGAATTAAAAGCGGGCGTTATATACATCGTCACCAAATTTGCTATATTTGTCAGCATTCCGTCAAACATTTCTTCAACGTTTATGTTCAGTTTCGCGCCGTCGATATAATCCTGCACTTGATCCCCTAAATTTTTTATATACACGCCGATTTTTGAATTTAAAATATCACCTTCGGAAAAACTCAGCAGATCCGTCGCTTTACCTGTTAATTGCTGTATGCTTGCGATCACCTGCGGGATAACCATCAACAAAATCAACGTAATAAACACGGCCAAAATTAAATATGCGGCTATAATCGATAATACATCTTTTACTTTCGCGTTTGTTTTATGAAATACTTTTTTTTGAAAAAACATAAGCAGAGGATTGAGTATGTACGCAAAAACAAAACCGTATATGACGGGATTCAGGATTTTCATAAATCCCGCGTATTGTTTCTGCAAAAAGAAATCCCTCACGGCCAATATCAATAAAATAACGGCGAAACTTGCAACTATGACTAAAAAAGAATATAAAGCGATCAAAGTATATTTTTTGTTCCAATCGCTTTTTTCTTTATTATTATTGTTATTGTTGTTGTTATGATCCATTCAAATATCACTCCGCTTATTCTTCCGGTTTTATACTCGAATTATATTCGATACCCGATACCCGAAATGATATCTGAAATGATATCTGAACATATGAACATAATCTGAGCGAATGCAGGCAACAGGACTTGAACCTGCACGGGTTTAACCACCGGATCCTAAATCCGGCGCGTCTGCCAATTCCGCCATGCCTGCGCACCGTGGTTTCATCTATTTATCTATTTATACGAATTTCCGAAACTGTTCAATTATTCTGTCATGGGTTCCGTATATTCATTTCTTCTGTAAATTTTAAAAGTTTTAACCGCCCTGATCAAATCGGGAACATAAAACGACACTCCGTTTTCATATCTCGGCTCGCCGGGATATATCTCGTCTTTTATCGTATAATCCGACAGGTTAAAAATTGTGTTTGCGTAATTTTCGAAATCCTTTTCGTCCATATTTGTGGCGACGATGCTTTCTTTTATTTCGGCGTACAATTCTTTGGCGTTTCCTAAATTCTCAAAAGTTATTTTTTGCCGGATGACTTCTTTCAAAAAATCGATTTGCGTAGTGATCCTGCCGTAATTTTCGTTTGAATAGCCTTTGTATCTCAAAAGCTGGATCGCTTTGGCGCCGTCTATCATTTGCTCGCCTGATTCCAAATTGATTATTTCGACGTCCGTCGTGGGCTCGGTTGTGTTGTCGGGATCGATTTTCGGCGGCTGCGTCGTTTCCGCGGTAGGATCGGGCGGCGGCGCGGTAGTGATATAATACGGCTTGGGTTCATATTTCATATCCATTGGAACCGTATATTCGATTTCGCCCAGTATATCAAAAACTTTCCCCAAACTTTCATAATCGAACACACAATAATAATCAATTTTCATTCCCGTGTACGACCAAATCGTCCGCATCAGCATTTCCGCGTCATATTCGCCGTATACCGCTCCCAAACGCAGGGTAAAACCTTTTACTGCGATTTTCATATCGCATGGCAGGGGCAGGATCATGAGAGTTTTCGTTTTTGCGTTTATGTTTAACAATATAATCGTATCGGCTTCTTTTTTTTCGTTGAGCTGCGATTTGCCGTTGTCGATCCCAAAAATCAGCGCCGTAAATTCGCTCGTATCCTTTTCCGGATCGTCGTCCGGATTCTTTTCGCCGGTATTTTTTATATTATTTTCATCTGTATTCAAAGATTCGGTCGGTTTTGGGGGACCTGTAAGCTCTTCTATGTTTTTGTTGATAAAACCTACCAAAAAATACGCGCCTATTCCGCAAACGATCAGAGAAATAAACAACGCGAGGAAAAAATTTCTTACACTTGACAACATTTAATTATCCTCATTCATATAATACTATAAATTTAATCATATTTTTTTATTGACTCTTAAACGGTACGCAGAGGACTGCGTACCCTACAAATTTATTAAAACGGCTTTTGATTCAAAGCAATTCTGATTCTGTTCCCCGTTTTTGATTTTCGCTTTTATATAATATTCTTTTGCGCCGCTATCGCATGATATCACGCTTTTATTTAATTCGATAACCTGCGCGAAACGCGCCTCGCCGTTATAATTCAAATCGAGCGAAATGATTTTCTTTTTTAATTCCGGCGATATTACATCATGATCAGAATATAATTGATTGCATACCAAATCTATATATACGGCATTGTTCATATGTAAATTTGTATCTATATCCGCGCAATTTACTTTATATTCCGAAATATTATTATGCCCGGCAGAAGTTTGCGCCGCTTCCGGCATTTTAAATTTTTTCTGCACCGTAAAATCCAGTTCTTCATCGTCATATATTGTGAGAAGGCTTTTAAAATCGTCGGGACGCAATATACTTTTCTTTTTAATATCCATCAAAACCCATGCAGACGCGGCCTCAGCCATTATTTTTTCGTTTTTATATATACGGTAATTTCTTGGGAATATAATAGATTTTGCCGGATTCGGCCATGTTTCGACTTTGATTATATCGTCTTCATAAATTTCTTCATAATATCTGAAACTGATTTTTGAAAGGATAAACGCAAGATTGTTTTTATATAAATATTCCGGAGAAGGCCCTTTGCGTTTCAACGAATTCCACGCAGTTTCCTGCATATATCTGGCAATATAACCCGGTTTTAATATATTATTATAATCTGTGTAATAATAATGCACCCTGTATTCTTCTGACCATTTCATAAATTATTTATATCAATCCTATAATATCATATCATTTTTCATTTACAAATATTATTTTATATTTTTATATTTAAAAAATCAATATAAATTCATTAATACATCTTAAATTTTTTTCAAAGTCTCTGTAAGCAAATTCACACAATCATGAACATCGTTCAAATCGCACATTTCAACGCCGGTGTGTATATATCTCGTGGGTATGGATAAAGCCCCCGCTATACTTCCCGCGCCCGCAGACTGCATTACCGCCGTGTCTGTTCCCCCCGCGACTAAAATCTCGGACTGGCATTTTATATTTTTTTCTTTCGCCGTTTTCATAAATAAATTGATCATGTCTTTATGGCATATCACCGACCTGTCCATTAATTTGATCGCCGCGCCGCCGCCGAGTTCCGACGCCATCGGCGTACATTCCGGCGTATCCCCCGTGCCGGTCACGTCAACCGCGATCGAATAATCCGGCATGATAAACTGCGCCGCCGTTCTCGCTCCGCGGAGCCCGACTTCCTCCTGCACCGTGAAAACAAAATACACATCGTTTTCAAGTTTTACGTCAAGATTCTGAATCGTTTGGATCAAAACGGCGCATGCGATTTTATCGTCGAGTTTTGACGCGGCGATCCTGTTGTTTAACAATTTGACTATTTTCGGGGCGATTGTGCATGTGTCGCCGATTTTTATTTTTTTCCCGGCGTCTTTTTTATCTTTCGCGCCTATATCTACATAAAATTTATCGCTTCTGTAATCGTTCGGCCGTACTTTTTCATCGGGAACGATCAGTCCTTTTATGCCGTTTTTAAACAAAACTTCGCCATAAGCGACCGCCGTCCAATCAATTCCGCCGACCGGGCTTATTTTTATAAACCCCGAATCTTCGATAAACGTGACGATAAACCCGATTTCGTCCATGTGCGCGGCGACCATAATTTTTTTCGCGTTATCTTTCCCGCTTTTTTTCACGACTATACAATTTCCCAACGCGTCGGTCTTTACTTCGCCGGCATAATTTTCCGTCAGTTTGCGAATGACTTTCGCTATTTCTTCTTCATTGCCCGAAACCGAAACAGCGTTTACCAATTTTTTCAATATATCCAATATTTCCATGATCTTTTTATACTCCTAATTCATTTAAATATTTTACCGTAATAACAGGCGTTTTCTCCCCTGCCCTGTTCATGTGTTTTATTAAAATTTGCGATAATTTTTTTCGTTCTTCTTCAAGCTCAATTGCTTTTATTAAATTATTCTGTTCATACGGATCATTTTCCAGATCATATAAAAAATCTTCGTAATATAAATCCGCCGCAGCATTCGTCCACGGATTTTCCGGCGACATAACCGAATATTTCCATTTCGGCGTTCTTATGCAGCGCGCAAGCTTATCCTCGCTTATTTGCGTAAATATTTCGTTTTCCCATTCGGCATCCTGATTTAATATATTTAAAAGCGATTTTCCCATGAAATAATCCGGGATTTCAACCCCCGCGACGTCCAATATAGTCGCGGGCAAATCAATAAGGCTCGCGAAACGGTCTTTCATATCCAAACCTCCGGTAAAATCTCCGCCGCGTATAATCATCGGGACTCTTATGCTGTTTTCGTGACATGCGCGTTTATATTCGCCGTTTCTCGTCCTGAAATGGCACGAATGGTCGCTTGTATAAATAATAACAGTATCGTCAAAAATATTTTTAAGTTTGAGTTCTTCGGCGATCCTGCCGAGATTATAATCCAAACTGTTGCAGCAGCCGAGATAATTCGCGAAATGATCTTCAAAATCCGGTTCGATTTTATACGCACCTATTAAATCTTCGGGAACGGGAAAATTTTTGAATTTTTCAGCCGAACCGTTCGGTCCTTCAAATTTGTCCCTGTCGTTTTGATGATGGGGTTCGATATGCGAAACAAACATAAAAAACGGCTTATCTTCATTGCGGGTATTATTATTTTTATTTGCGATATACTCTAACGCGTAATCCGTAATACAGTCGCATCTGTAATCTTTAAACTCGATTTTATTCATGTTTTCGTCGAATATATAACCTCCGTAACCGTGAGACGTAAATTCCAAAATGTCAGTCGCGCGCCAGTATCTGTACCCGCCGCGCAGATTTTCCGGCACAGGCTCCGCCGCGTAATTCGAATAATTTACATGATCCCCGCTGAGCGCGTTATTTGACGCCAAGTGCCATTTGCCGACATATGCGGTATCGTACCCTGCGGCGGTTAAATATTTCGCGATCGTTTTATCATTTTCATTTAAAGCCCTGCCGTTTGTGAAGCAGCCGTTTTGCGTTGCGAACGTTCCGGTTTGGATACACGCTCTCGCCGGGCCGCATACCGGCTGAGGCGTGAACGCGTACTCGAATTTTACGCCGGTTTCCGCCATTTTATCGAGATTCGGCGTTATGTTAAAATCTTTCGCGACTTGGCTGTACGCGCCGATTGTATCATGACGCTGCTGGTCTGAAAAATAAAATATGATGTTTGGACGTTTTTTATTTGTGTTGTTCATGGTTTTATATCTCCTTTTCAATTTCAATCGCCAATCTCAAACATTCCTCCATATCGCCGTAATCCGCCATGCACGACGGCGAATGTATATATCTTGTCGGCAAAGATATCGCGAGAACTTCCACGCCTTTGCCTGATTTTTGCACCGCGCCCGCGTCGTTCCCGCCCGCCGCGGCTTGTTTTATTTGCGCTTTTATATTATTTTTTTTCGCCGTATCAAGCGCGAGATTTACAAATTTTTTATCGTACAAAGTCGAATTGTCCATAATCGATATAACCGCGCCTTTTCCAAGTGAACAAACTTTGTTTTGCTGTTTTTTATCGTATATATCCCCCGCCGTCGTCGCTTCGAATATCACGGCCATATCCGGCTGAACGCTATTCGCCGCCGTTTTCGCGCCTCTCAATCCTATTTCTTCGCAGATCGTGAAAGCGAAATAACTGTCATAGAATAATTGTGATTTTATCATTTCTATTAAAATATAACAGCCGAACCGGTCGTCGATCGCTTTACATTTGACTTTATTCTGCCCGAATTCTACAAAATCAGATTTAAATACGGCAAATTCGCCCGTTTCCACAGGCTTTATTTCGTCTTTTTTATCACTTTTATCGCTTTTATCTTTTTTATTTTTTTTGCCGTCTTTTTTGACTGCGCCTATATCTAAATACATATCGTCGAGTGAACGGGCTTTATCTTTTTCGTCTTTTTTCAGCAAATGAACCGGTTTACCTCCGAAAACCGCGGGGAACCTTTTTTCGCCGACGATCGCCTGTTTGCTGAGTATAACCGCGTTTTCGATCCCGCCTAAATTTTTAAATTTTAGATAACCGTCGTCGCCCGCGGATGTTATCATAAATCCCACCTCGTCCATGTGAGCGACAAAAAGACGTTTTTTTATCGGCACTATACTGCCCGTAGGCGTTTTAGTGCCTTTTTTATACGCGATTAAATTACCGACTTTATCTGTATAATAATCGTCTGCAAAATCTTTTATTTCTTTTATTATGATATCCCTGACTTCGTCCTCGTTTCCGCTCGGTCCAAAAGTCATACATAATTTTTTTAATAAATCTTTATCTATCATTTTGTTACCTTTCTACATATTTTCGATAATTGCCTTCACAAGTTCAACCGTTGTTTCAACATCTTTTATCGAACAGATTTCGTTAAATGCGTGCATATTTTTTATGGGTATCGAAATCAAAACGCACGGTATCCCCTCGCCTGTTATTTGAATCGTATCGGCATTTGTGCCCGTACTGCCCGGTTCTGCTATAATTTGCACAGGGATTTTTTTATTTTTAGCGAGATCTATGATTTTTTTCGTTAATTTTATATTCGTCGCCGCCGAATAAGATATTCCCGCGCCTTTGCCGATTTCAAACGATCCGGACGCTTCCACTCCGGGGTCTCTGGAAAACCCGACGTCAAGCACAAGCGCAAAATCGGGGCCGATATCATACGCCGCCGTCGCCGCTCCGCAGCCGCTGTCCTCTTCGCCCGCGCTCAAAACCAAATGAATTTCAGCCGGCGGTTTTTCGATTGATTTCAACGCAAGCATAAGAACCGCCGCGCATAATCTGTCGTCCATTCCCGCGCAGGAAACAAGATCATTTTCCAAATTCAAAAAATCGGATTTGAAAGTTACGGGCGAACCGATTCTGACGATTTTTTCAAGTTCTTCTTTTGAATCATATCCTGTATCCAAATACAAATCTTCAAGTTTCGGTAAATTTTCGCCGGTCGTTTTTTTCAGGTGCGGCGGGACGCTCACGGCGATCGCATAGATTTTTCTGTCCGCCGAAAAAATAAACGGCTCGTTTTCTTCGTAAGTATAAACATAAAATTCAGACGCGGGCAATATATTCAAATCAAGCCCCCCAAGAGAATTGACGCGCAAAAAACCTCCGTCCAATATTTCCGTCACAACCAAACCGATTTGGTCCAGATGCGCGTCGAGCATGATTTTTTTGTAGGGGCGAAATCCATTTTCGCCCTTGTCTTGGGCGGATATAGAATCCGCCCCAACATTCGCGGCGCGTTTGACCAACCGGCAGCCGCCGAATTTATCAAATATCATTTCATCGAAAACATTTTGAAATCCGCCGCCGATGATTTTTTTGATTTCCGGCTCCGCCATATATTCGTATCCCGACGGCGACACGATATTTGAAAATTGTTCGAGCAGTGTTTTTATTTTCATTTTACCTCATTTCCGGCGCGTGAAACGAACGAAGTTCGTTTATGACGCCGCGCCCCATATTATTAAAATTTAAAATCCGTTTACCAATTCTTTAAACCTGTTTCCGCGTTCTTCAAAATTTTTAAAATAATCCAACGAAGTGCATGCCGGGGACAACAAAACTATATCGCCGGAATCAGCCAATTTTTTCGCGGTTATTACAGCAGAATCGAAACTGTCCGCGATTTGTACGGTCAAACCGCCGCAGCCGTTATTATGATCTTTATAATCGTCCAGACATTTTTTTATTATATCTTTCGTCGTTCCGTATAAAACCGCGGCTTTCGCTTTTTTATACACAACCGGGGCAAGAAGAGTATAATCCAAATTTTTATCGCGGCCGCCAAGCATAACGATTATTTTTTTATCTTTTTCAAAAGAATTCAACGCCGCGTTTGTCTGTGTCGGCGTCGAATCCGCCGAAGAATCATAATACGAAACACCGTCGATTTCGCGCACGAATTCTCTCCTGTATTCAACGCCTTTAAACGTCTTGGCGATCTTTTGTATTATATCAGTTCCGGCGATATCATGCGTAACGCCGACCGCCGCCATAAAATTTAAAATATTATGTTCGCCTTTTAATAAAATATCGTTTTTGTTCATAATTATTTTTTCGATACCGTTTTCACGCGTAATAATCTTATCGCCGTCACAATAAATTCCGTTTTTATATTCGTCCGGTAAAATACCGTTTGAAAAATAATACGCGGCAGGTTTTATATTTTTTATATTTTTTGTCAAACCGTTGTCGAAATTTAATATTAACCTGTCAGATTCTTTTTGATTTTTATATATAATTTTTTTCGCGTTCGCGTATTCGTCCATATTTTTGTGCCAGTCTAAATGATTCGGCGTGATGTTTGTTATGACCGCATAATCCGGCGAAAACCTTTCGTTGTTTAAATCAAAAAGCTGGAACGACGAAAGTTCGAGAACGGCATAATCATTTTTTGTTATATATTCGATTTGATTTAAAAGAGGCGCGCCGATATTTCCGCCGACATAAACCGTTTTCCCCGCTGTTTTTAGAATTTCGCCGATAATCGTCGTAGTCGTGGTTTTGCCTTCGCTTCCGGTTATGGCGATTGTTTTCGCGGGACATAGCATAAAAAACAATTCCATTTCGCTTGTGATTATTTTCCCGTTTTTTTCAGCTTCGGCAATGATTGATAGATCACGTCTCGCGCTGGGAGTTTTAAAAATCATATCTTCTGTCAAATCATTTAAATAATTTTCACCAAAAATATAATCAATTTTGGCTGCTTTTCCTATTTCGTCAAGCTCCGGAATATTCCCGTTTGCGAAAATATTTTTTTTATCCCGCGCCGTTATTTTTTTTACTCCGCACTTGCTTAAAAAATCAAGCAGCGGAATATTGCTGATTCCGATCCCGATAACTGATACGCTTTTGTCTTTTATAAAATCTGTAAATTCTTCTATTTTCCTTATATCTCTGTACTCTCTAACCATCAATCATTTTTCTCCCGTAATACTTTGTTATACCAATATTATAATCTAATATGAAAAAAATTACAATAATATTTTGAAATATCAGTCAAAAATATCAAAATTATTTTTTATTTGTAAAAAAATCAAAATCCTTTTGACAAAACGGCATAAAAGGTTTATAATATATATAATGCTGCCGATACAAACAGTCGCGCCGGAATCAAAAACCGAGTGAGGAAAGTCCGAGCTTCGGGGCAAAGGATAACGGATAACGTCCGCCGAAGGCAACTTTAGGGAAAGTGCAACAGAAAATTACCGCATGTAGGGACGAACAATGTTCACCCCTACGTGTAAGGATGAAAAGGCGAGGTAAGAGCTCACCGGCGCAGCGGCAACCCTGCGCTAATGTCCGCATATTTATTTTTTACAGAATAAATCATGGGGATCAATTGTGTAAACCCTATCCGAAGCAACGCCGATGTCAGTCGAAGCGTATGTTTGTGAATACAAATATATGAGCGGGGATCACCCCGCAGGACACGCCCCGTCCTTTCGCGTGAAGCGGCAAAGAATTTCCGGGCAACCGGGAATCAAGACAGATGACTGTTCAAGACAGAACTCGGCTTACGGATCGGCAGCAGTTTTCTATTTTGTTAAACAAATTAAATCAAAGTAAATTAAATCAAATCAAATTAAATTAAATTAAATTAAAAAT
>Ga0209628_10003076_pt1 | contig 11541 bp, 10 predicted proteins | sample TergutCu122P4_FD_187285 | JGI IMG/M metagenome (GOLD analysis project Ga0209628, IMG submission 187285) | Cubitermes ugandensis P4 segment gut microbial communities from Kakamega Forest, Kenya - Cu122 P4 (SPAdes) (version 2) | ecosystem: Host-associated > Arthropoda: Insects > Digestive system...
AAACTTCGAAACATGTATCTATTTTGTATCAGTTGTAAATAAATAGTTGCCTCTATTAAAGTTCCAACCCTCGTACAAAATAATAAAAGATGCAGGCACAGGTATTACGATATTACAATAAAAATGCTCTGTCTGATCATTTTAGTACTCGGCTTCGTCCTCATCCATTGATCCGAAGGGAACTGTGTTGATCTTCCCCATTAATCTAATAATACTCTTTTACTCCTGCTACTATCACTTCTCTGCCCAGCTCCTCGGTACCTTTTACATGCCTCAACCTGGTGGATGTTAAGATCATCCAGGTGCCTACATGCAGTCCATTTTCTAATGTCTGCTCTAGAACATAACCGCTCTATATAAACAAAGTAAAATTCTGTTATGTTTATCTGGCTGCTTAGCGGCCTGAGGGGGAGGTAAACAATGGTCTTGTAGTCCGTATTGTACAAAGCGGCCTTTCCTAAACTTTCAAAATAAATGGCCGGTGATTCATCGAAACTTTCGAAACCGTATGCTAGGTCATGTTTGCCGGACAGTCAAGCCACCTTAAGCAGTGTCCAAAACACCAAGATGTTTCCATCTGTAACAAAACGGACGTCGTGATACGTTCTCCCGAAAAATCTCCTTCGACTTCAATAGAAGGGCTTTAACCTGTTTACGTGCAACTTTATCAACTTACGTCGCTTCCTAGTTGTGACATTTACCGTATTCAACTCTATCACTTAATAGGGTCCTATCCATTGAGAGCTTAGTTTTCGAGATCTACCCTGCGTACTGTCTCATCGAAAAGTAAGACTTTATCTCCCACTTCAATTTTCATCACATCCGTTCCCTCGTCATAGTAGTCCTTCCTTCGAACCTTATTTGCTGGCAGTTTGTTTTTAGTTCCTTGGTGAGCTGTCTGTATGCGCCCTTTTAGTTCGGACACGTAATCGTCTTAATTACACGGGGGCTCGGGTCGTTCCTCAGAACAGAGAGTAGGGAAGAGGGGTATCCAAAAATTCAAAGCATGTGTACCCCGTCGCTGAATGATCAGAGTGTTTTATGCATGGGCGGCGAAGGGCACACATTCATCCCAGTTCATCTGATCCTCCCTCGGCAAGTACGCGGTGACTTCTGCAAATACTCCCCTGTGATTCCGGATGAAAAGTTGTAGACTGAAATTTTTAATTCTCAACAATTTGCATGCGTTTCTGAACACCTCGCTAACAAAATGAGCACCATGATCAGTTTCCACTATGCTGGGGTTTCATGCTTTAACACAACGTGTGAAAAAATACAATAGCTGCAGTCTCAGAGGCTTTCTGGCTAATTGAGTCTGCTACTACGTATTTGCTCAAATCATCCTGAAAGGTTAGGATGTAACCGTTACCTGTTGCCGAAGGCGGAAGCGGACCTACAATGTTCAAATAACATTTATCGAAAGGGTGGTTGGCAGTAGACATTATTTCCATATTTGCTTTCATTTTGGGTTTCAGCGTCTTGTTAATCAGGCAACGTTTGCATTGCTTCACATATTCGTCTATTTCCCGCCTCATGTTTGGCCAGGTATACGGAGATTTGATGGCCCGGAAAGTCTTTTTCATGCCTCGGTGCCCACCCACTGGGGCATCGTAAAATTCACAAAAATTTGCCTTTTGGTCTCCTCATACAACTTAGTATCACCCTCCTTGGGTAGAAACGCTGCCTATTCTACTTAAGGCGTAGGCGTTCGTGTTCTAAGATCCCTTTTTGTAATCAGACTCTTCTAACTGTTTCCTGTATCCAAGCATTCGCGAAATCGGATCCTGAAAAATTCCTTACCCGGGTTAGGGGTTTAGGTTCGGTTAGGATTCTAAATCGTCTCCCGTACAAGTAGGGTCTGAAGTATCTAGTTGCTCACACTATTACTAGAAGTTTCTATTCACTGGTGGTATAGTTGATCGCTGTCTTATTGAAACTTCTACTAGCATAAGCAACTGGTAAATAATATATATACCGGAGCCCGTTTTTACAGTAGTGGAGGTAGACACAGGGGACCCGTTGATACCGGATCCAAAGGACTCCGCAGAGCAAGATAAGGGTATAAAAGAGAGAGTCTTAGATAAACCAAGAATGGAACACCTTAACGTCGAAGAACGGAAATCCCTTTGAGAAATATGTTTTGGTTATCAGGATGTGCTTTTTTCTACCGGGGCCCGTTGGGTTGTACCAATGCCTTGAAACAAACCATCCACATCGAACCACAAACCATCCCGATAAAGACGCGTCTAAACCAATTGTCAGGAAGTCAGAAATGAGAGCTCGACAGACAGGTCACAAACCTGCTAGAAGAAGGGATTATAGTCGAAAGTAACTCCCCGTGGAACAGCACAATACAGGTGGTGTCCAAACGATTTGGCTTGGACGGCGAACAAAAATGGCTTCTAGTAGTAGACTTCGAAAGCCTGAATGAAAAAAAACGATCAGGGATGCCCTGACCTTACAGAAATACTTGATCAAATCGGGCAGTCCAACTATTTTACATTGCTGGACATGGTGATGGGATAACATCAGATTGAGTCAGAGGAAGGGTACGGGCCCAGTACAGTCTTGAGCACCAAACAGGGACAGTGGGAATATAGGAGACCACCTTTGGTCTAAAAACAGTGTCAGCCACGTTTCAAAACTAATGAACTCGGTACTGAAAGGATTGACTGGGACACGCTGTTGTGTTGACATAGACTATGTTGTGACATATGCCAAGTCACTGGCTGACCACAATATTAAGTTGCGGGAGGTACTAGATCGGCTGAGGACCTACTGGCTAAAACTGCAACCCGGTAAGTGTGAATATTTCCGGAGGGAAGTAAATTACATAGGTCACCAAATAACTATGGATGGTACAAGACCGGACCCCCGGAAGGGGCCTGCAATTATGAGCTTTCCGACACCTACCTGGGTGAAGCAATTGAACATTTTGTGGGATGATAATTAGCTATCGAAGGATCATATCGAACTGTAGCAACATTGCTTCCCCTTTACACAAACTGTTGACATGGGATGTTAAGTTTGAATGGAAACAGGAGCAGGAACACGTGTTCCAGCATTTGAAGGTTAAAACGGCTAGCCAGCCCATTTTAAGATACCCAGATTTCGCTAAGGAATTTGTCCTTAACACAAATGCCAGAACACAGACCTGGGAAGAATTTTGTCCCAAGGGATTTTAGGGAGTAAGGCATTACATGCTGACAAATATACAAAAACGGAACATTACATCGGGTATTTAAAAATTCAGAAACTACAGAGATTTACCATCAAATGAGTTGATGATAATCGTGGAACAATTTTACCCTGACCAGACTGAGGTAGGTAAATAAGGACGCTAGAAGAAACAAGGCATCAGCGCAAAAATAATTAGAATGTTTTAGGAGAAGTATCACAATCAAAGAGAATGGCAAGGTGTGATATTAAATACATATAGGAAGGTCAGGTCACTTTTTTTAAGACCATGCAACACGAGCGTGATCTTTGTGACAATTCTGGTGCTAGTTTCTCATTATGCAAAGTGACGTTCCATGTAACTTTGCCTGCAGCGACACATTAAAACAGAGCACGCGGTCTACCTCACACCTGCCATGATGAGAGATGCTAACACTTCACACAATTTCGGAAGCTCCGTGACATTCACAATAACTACGTGTTTGTGTATGAACTTGAAAATTATTTGCACGTGCTGACATTCGCCGTGTTTTGGTTCTGTACTGCCTGTTCCAAGGTGAGCGATGGACCACTGCTAATAAGATATTAAATAAACCCCACGTGCTCGGTAGCAACAAGAAGTTGTAATAAAATGATCCCTTACGAAAAATAAATAGCCCCAACTTATCATTTACCACTCCTGTAACCGAATTATCTGTGGAGTGTCTGTATTATGGTCCTCTGATGATGCAGGCATGGTTCAGCTCATATTGACAAGCACGTACGCACTTAGTTCACACGCAACTTGCGGGGTCATATCATTCCGCACAACGCGGATTTACCCAGCGTAAATTTCGTGAATTTGTGGACAAGCCGGCAGAGCAGCACCAAGAGATTCCACATCTGCTGGGGGCAGGGATCTAATGCCAAACGAAAATAAATTTTGTACCTTCCGAATTACCATTTTGGTGTATTTTTATTAACACGGATTTGCAATTTATGTTTAATTTAGTATTAAGTATGCTGGCACTCTCATAGTTGCATGTTTTTAGCCTTCGACACCTACTGTATTCAGGCAGTCGCTTTTAGCAAACTGCTGTGTTCTTCAATAAAGCAACCCCCGAGACTTGACTATTTTGACGTAGATACATTTATCTAGCCATGACCGGCTAATTCCAAATCCTTACCAGATCATAATTTACTATCAAATTCCAATCCCAGTTGAAGACATAGGTCTACATTCTCTGTGGACTAAACGGCGAAGTAAATACTCAAAAATAACAATAGAGCCAATGTAAGTATTACGTAATATTGGGATGCGTTCGCGTAATCGTTGTTTTACTGCAAAAACAATTTGTAATACAAAGTCTGAGCGTGCGTCTGTAGCATTACTTATCCCGCTTGCAAGGCACATGTGCCTCGTTATATTGTCATCTATGGCATGTCCGGATCGAAAGTAATTTTCGACATCTCAATAACAACACAATTTTCGGAAAGAAGTTGTCACATCTACATATGTGTTTTGATTTTCTGTACAACGTTTGCTTGAGACATTCAATTCTGGCAAGAATAAAGGGTAGATTGCATGAAGATCTATCTGTATTTATGGTAGATCTTCATGCAAACTACCCGTTATTCTTGTCAGATTTTAATGAAACTTGAATGTTCTCGACAAATTTTCGAAAAGTACTCAAATATAAAATTTCATGGAACTTCGTCCTGTTGGGAGCCGAGTTGTTCTATGCGGACGGACGGACTTAGAAACGGACATGACGAAGCTGTACGCAATTTTGTGAACGTGCCTGAAATCAGCTCCCGCTACTGACACCGTAAGCTTTCCTGCACATTATATGATTCTAAAAATTGTATTCAATTTTATTTAATATCTACACGAAACACAGCAGACAGCTGATCTGAGCTGAGTTGCTGTCAAGCATATTTAATGTCTTCATGTATCTTGCTACTGTATAAAATGTCGCTTGTTATCTTATCCAACTTACAGTTTCATACAGCCAAAAAGAAGACAGACGAATGCTTCAGGGGGAAAAAATTAAATTAAGTTTGCCTATTTCCATGAAGGGAATAAAACAACGCATTTTATTGCTTGTGAGATATCGTAAAATTTTCCCTCTTCCGTGTCGATTCTTGTGGTTTCTTATTCTGATCCTTCGTCCTTTGTCAAGAACACAGAGTTGTGTTCTGGAACAGGCTGGAAGGACAAGAATGTACAGTAGAGGGAGAGGCGTAACAATGCAGCGAATATTGCGTAAAGTATGGCTTCACAGTAAGTCAGGTGCACTTTAAACACATATGGTTATGATGGTGATGATGATAACGCAATGATGTAACTGGAATTGGTGACTTATGTCACAGGTTGAAATAAGAAATGAAAAAAAACCATAATGCGTCTAGCGAAGAGATCATTTGGGAGAATCAATCTCAAACCGAAGAAAATATTACGTGGAATTGGCATGGGAAGTGGCCCGCATTTAAGAAGCTTTGGTGAACAAGGTAATGGGCACTCGAGTTCCGTAAATAGCACGATGGTACTTGAACTGCCAAGCGACTACAAAATTTCCTGCCTGTAATACATTACAACGAATGCTGAGGGCATTACAATGATGTTTATGCTAATAGAACAAATGCCTGTAGCTGGCGTAGTCATGTCATGTCCATACATGTCATGCGGACACTTCTACTCGTATTTCGAGGTACGGGCTCCAGGTTTGTTCTTCCTCCGTCTTTTGGATTTTTATCTACGAGTATGTGGACACTTAAAAACCCAAGTGCATTCAGCTCCAATTAGATATAAATAGACACTTCACCTTCACATCCTTTATGCCTGTCAAACCATTCGAAACCGCACCGACACCTTTGAAAGACTGCGAAAGCCCGCGATCAGACGTATCCATGCGTGTTTCGATTAAGGTGGAGGATATTTTGAGAACTCGTTGTGAACTGCGATTTGATATGCAACAAAAATTCAAGTTTTTAAATTGGGAACGTGTACTGTAAATGTATCATGTCTGTTGTAATTAAAATATTACATAGTTAATGTTTTATGATTGGGGAATATAATATTTCAAATAAAATAAAAAACCACACTCTTCCGGACATAAGTTTGTAAAAATTTTTTGTTTATTTTGACGGGACGAACTCGCTTCTGACATCTGTCCAAGCATTTCAGATACATCCTCTATGTAAAAAGAGCGCGTGATACTTCACACATCATTGCACAAATTAATAGGAAAATAAACAGGGTTGAATAATTGAACCCTTACTGTTTGTGCATAAAGGAAGATTTCACATACATTCGTGTTATGAGTGTTAGTACGTTCAGAGCGCTGTAAATGTAGTGTTGCAGCTATCCTAAAACTACAATTTATGGTACATGTAATGTTACTTTCTGAGTTATTATTATTATCATCATCATCATCATCATCATCATCATCATCATCATCATCATCATCATCATCACCATCATTATCATCATAATTATTTTACCAGAATTTTTTACCCATTATCAGCAATTCCTTAATGACCTGCGAAAAGCAGTTAGGTTTAGGAAATTTTTCCATTTTCTGAGTATTTTTTTTTCAAGAAAAGAAATTTGCCATTTCAGTCTTCGTTGGTGCTTCAGTGCGGTCGCCACGAAAATTATATGTACTAGACTAAGGTATTTCAGAATTAAGAGAAAAATTAGCTTGCTCCGTTTCGAGTAGAGCCTCTGAACATATTGTATTATACACACCTATTCTGAACGTCACTTTTATCATCATGTTGATCATAAATTTTCCCGAAACATAAGAATTTTGGTTTTCATTAGAAACGCAGAAATTCAATTTCCTCTCAGATCCCTTTCCTGATAAAGAATTTAACCTTAGTGAGGGTGGTTATTTAGTGACTCGTTACTTCTACCGACGCCAGTAAGTTCGAAAGCATCCAGCGGAAATTTTTCTCTTTTTTATCGTTTTGTTAAATTCACTTACAATATAATTATACAAGTATTTAGATCACCTGACATTCCATAAATTATGTTTTCGAAGGCGCCATCTAGACGCGATTTTCTTAATATTGTTTAAAATGGAAGAAAAACATAAACTTGTATTTTGGGAAAGGTTAGACATCGTGCGCTAACTCGAAACATCATAGATTTCGCTTGTAAAATGTTGATTCTGCACATCGCAACTTTCACCTGCTAGTTGCGCACTAGATTGTCAGGACATCTGTAGAGATGCTGGTTTCTTTAGCAACAAATCGAAATCGATGAAGGAAGTATTAACTTAATTTCGCTCACTGTAATTTGCAATGAATTTGTGATCCGCTCCTATGGAATGTTGCACAGCGCAGAGTGTCAAGTCCTTACCTACATTACAGGACAACCCACCGTTCCAACAAGGATTTCTTGACTCATGAAAATGGAAACAGTACCTTGTCCCAAAACTTCGGTAAGGAATTACCACTTTACGCTTTATAACATCCCAGAAGAGCACAGATCTCATCTACACGTATATTGCGACGGAAGCCTGAATCATACAATTAATTTGGCTGTTACTGGCATTTGGCTGTTATTGCTGTTACTGGCATTTGGCTGTTATTGCTGTTACTGGCATTTGGCTGTTATTGCTGTTACTGGAATTTGGCTGTTATTGCTGTTACTGGCATTTGGCTGTTATTGCTGTTACTGGCATTTGGCTGTTTTCCATTTCCTGAGCTAAATTGTTACTCCATTGTAATAATAATAATGATAATAATAATAGTATTCTTATTTTGCAATTACAATAACATTTTTTTCATTAAATTCATAATTCAGAGATGCCATTAAATCTTGCTTTCAATATCGTTATTGTTACCAATATTGTCATTATTGTTATTATACATACAATATTGTTTTCTGATCAGCCACATTTCTTGTTACTATGCTGCTGTATTTATTTATTTAATGCCTTTATTATGCACTCATTATAATCATTTCGTACAACTTTCAATTTAAACTTCGCTTTCAATTAAATTGATTTTCTTTCCTTTTTCCCTTTTCCTGACTTTTCTTCTTTTTTTCATATCATATTCTTGTACTTGTGCTGTATTTGTCAGCGGTGACTCTGTTGTCGATTCAGCAAGCAAATGATAATAATAGTAATAATAATAAATATGCGGAGATTGGCCCAAATATTTCCAGTAGTGTGGGTGTTGTTGCTTGCAAATAAACATGAAACCAACAAGAGGAACTTCTAGAACCGTGTCCGAATTTGATCTTAAACAGAGTTCCCCATATGGTAATTGTGCATGTCAGTATGACCTAAAAGTCTAGCCCTACTTCCAGTAGCAGATTGGTGCAGTAAACGATAGAGTACGATACAATGCATCTGAACCCTTCTAGGTCTTGCAGTAATGATGGACATTTGGAAACAAGTTTTCTTGTGGAAACTTGAAGAGAGGGCCTATCTTGGATAATCCGTTGCTATGATTCTTCTTCTAGCTTGTTGTCAGAAGTTCGGAAGGTCAGAAAAAGAGCTGTAGGCCCTTCGTATTCGTCCCTTAGTTCGAAGCTATTGACTGGGCCTGGGAAATGGATAGCGTATCTTGGTTATTCCTTGTCATACTAACACTGACACGTCTCCTACACAAAGAAGTTTTATCGGGAGACTACATAATCGGTACCAATATAAAATTGAATGAACGGAGTATTAAATACGGGGGGACAGAAGTCAAAAAAAGAAAACTACATGGAAAGGAAGAAAGAAAAGAAAGAAGTAAGGAAAAAAAAACACGAAAGGGGAAGCAAGAAGGTGGTGAAGGTGCAGGAATGTTCACTGTCGTACAGCTCCCAGTCCCCATGCAAACAACCGACACTACAATTGCAGTCCGCATTTTCCCGGGTTTAATGTTTATCTACAATGGGACAAACACCAGAGGCTATTTACTCCGGCAAAGTGCAAGTGCTTGTAGCTACCAGGTTCTCACGGTGTAAATAACATGGAAAAGGCGTAGCCTACACCATGACGCATTACATATATTTTACCGTGGCCTTCCTTGCTTCCAAAATATCACGTGGCTTCACAGTGAATGCGTGAGTGTAATTTCATTTACTACCGTAAGAAAATTATGGCTTTCCCTGCGCCGATCTTTACGTAACGCACAGTCGTTCAAAGGCGTTGTGTGCATCTCTCTTATTCCGAATTTCACCCACGTAGAATTATAAATGTGGAAGGTAAAGATACATATTCATGTGAGCCACTAAGTGAAATGTGGTTCACATTGAACTGAGTTTAACAAAACTCACAATTACACAGTGAAATTCTGAGCTGATCTTCTGTGATCAATTTTATTGAAATCAGAAGAAAAATGCACACTCAAGAGAAAAATTTCGTTTGTGCTCTCAAGCAAAAGGCGCCGTGTTTTGGGAATAATCCGTCCGGCTTATTCTTGTGAGACTTGGTATTAGTTAGAATTTCGCCTGAATGGGTTACGAGAACAGAGCAGGGTAAATCCAGTGGTAGGATTGCTACCTTTAGCCTCTGGACAGGCATATTTTGGGATGGTATTTCCTCCTTTCCTGATGAAAAAGTTATATCGATCTAACTCGCTTATCATTGCCTCGTTTGTGTGAACAGACCATACTACTAGAAAGTGAGGTTGGCTGTTGGGTAGGAGAGGCATTAATATTATGCATCACTACCCCTTGTTGACAAAATACAAGGATACAGAAGAAACTGACTGTACCATATTAACAGAATGCCTCATAGCAGATTACCGAGAATACTAAAAAACTACAGACGAACAGGTAGAAGAAATTAGGGGAGACCATTAAAGAGATTTCTAGAAGCGTGAGACCAAAACGGGTCAACAAGTGACCCAACTCCATGTTAGCTGTATGATTACGATGATGATAATGATGATGAGTAAATTGTGTTTCTAAATTAATTGATTTTCATGAAACGCTGTATTACCTAACGGCATTAGCTACATGGAAACTCCATGCACCGAATTTTACTTTAATTGGACATGCAAATAGGAAATTATGGTACAAATTCATTAAGTCCTTCAGTAAAGTATGACTTACTGAGTCATTTTGACAATTCTCTGTTAGTAATTTCTACGCTGAATTTAAAGAAAAACATACAAAACGACTTAGAGGGTGATATCAGCTAGCAAACGGAAAGGCGTGGTCTTCAAACAGAGCGCCCATCTCTGTCGTTGTCGTGTCGTTAATTCCTAAGGGACACGTAATACCATTGCCACTGAACTTGGAAATGGCTATAAACTGTAAGGTGAAGATGAGGAGCCTGCTACTTCAGTGTCCTCATGCTTGTCACGTGACTACTTGAATCGTCTTTTGTTACTGTCTAACACGTTAGCCATTTTCTTTATACTTTAAAACTTCCCGTTGTTTGCCGTTAATTCGGCATAGGGAACAAATTTTTCTTTCACACTTGGAACAGTAATTAAATAATGAATTTTCTAGACCAAGCGTGAAAAATATCGGACGTCAGACGAAGGAGGGGTTTAAATTTTGTACAGTGGAGCCTAACCTTTTTGAATCCTCAGTATGTAACTTTCTTCATATCACCCTTCAGGTGCCCAAGACGTTGAGATTGCTCACAGAATTTTGAAAAATTTGTACACACTTATTCTAAGTATTTTTGTAAAGCACGAAATTCGTTGAGCAACATGTGCCAACTATTCCAACATTAACAAAAATGTCAGCTTTTCAGAACTTAGTAAGGAATCGACTGATCACCGATATCATGGCACACCCATGCAATACAAACATTTATAAGAACAGACAGAATTTCGTGCCTGTCTACAACGCCAGCAATATCCTCTGTACCACATAGCTGAAGTGGCCTTGAACAATTTATCTGATGTGTGTTCCGAATCGTTATCATTGAGGACAATGGCATCGTGAGACAATACGTTATCTGGAAAAACAGTGACTAGGAAATGCAAGAAACAGTGACTGGGAGATTGAAGAGACATTGACTGGAAGATGGTAGAAAGATTGACTGGGAGATGCAAGAAAGAGTGACTGGGAGATTCAATAAACAGTGACTGGAAGATAGTAGAAAGATTGACTGGGAGATGGAAGAAACGGTGACTGGGAGATAGAAGAAACAGTGACTGGAAAATGGAAGAAACAGTGACTGGGAGAAGGAAGAAAGAGTGACTGGAAGATGGTAGAATCAGTGACTGGGAGATGGAAGAAACAGTGACTGGGAGAAGGAAGAAACAGTGACTGGGAGATGGAAGAAACAGTGACTGGGAGATGGAAGAAACAGTGACTGGGAAATGGAAGAAACAGTGACTGGGAGATGGAAGAAACAGTGACTGGGAGAAGGAAGAAACAGTGACTGGGAGATGGAAGAAACAGTGACTGGGAGATGG
>Ga0209628_10003077_pt1 | contig 11540 bp, 10 predicted proteins | sample TergutCu122P4_FD_187285 | JGI IMG/M metagenome (GOLD analysis project Ga0209628, IMG submission 187285) | Cubitermes ugandensis P4 segment gut microbial communities from Kakamega Forest, Kenya - Cu122 P4 (SPAdes) (version 2) | ecosystem: Host-associated > Arthropoda: Insects > Digestive system...
GAAAAAAATTCTTGGGTACGCAACTGGAGGTGCCTTAATATGAAAATGTTTGCCATCGATCGCTGCAACGCAGTGAGGAAAGTTCCACTTTCCTTGAAAACTTTTTCCAATGCTCTCCAAATTTCCTCATTCGGTTCAGGCATTACCATAGGCTGAAGGTTTTTCCAAAGGGCTTCACAGACCTCTTCAACAATTCCACTAACTGTAGACCTACCCATGCGATAGGTGAAAGCCAATGATCAGAACGAATTTCCAGTTGCTAAGAACCTGAAATAATAATTTGAAAATATTAAATGAATTAATAATTATAATAAAATGCTATTACAAAGTTTTTAGATTAGGGTAGGCCATGTATATGTAATATGTAGTGCTATTTTTCTTGCGGTAGAGGTACTGAAATGTGAATGGAAGAATCTGCAAGACTGCCACAGGCAAGCTATGCTAAGGAGAAAGACAAACAGTGGTGACACTGTGAAGAAAATGAAACCTTGGGAATATGATGATGGTCTTTCCTTCTGTCTGACTTAACTGCATGAGAGTGAAGTGTAATTTCAAGATTTATGTAGGTTGAATTCACATGAGCTTGGAATATACATAATTCTATCATTTAAAGTATCACATGAATTTCTTTTTGCACAGGACTCAATCCCAACGAGGACAGCTTGATACCGATAGATGGAGATAATCAACTTGAGGAGGAAGAAGACCAAACAGGGTCAGAGTTGTCCATCAACATAGGAAGGGTAAGTAAAAAGTGCAGGAAAGATTTCAATGAATTTCGGAAAGGCTACAAGGAAGGTGTTGACAAGATACTGACATTCCTTAAAGACAAAAATAAGGATAAGAAACAGGCAGGAGAGCTTGACTTCTTTGCAAGTGCATGTGAAAGCACTAAGCGCCTCCCCCACCATTTACAACTGAAAGTAAAGGCAGAAGTTATGAAGGCAGTTATAAATGCAGAAACTGAGTACCTGGACCATGAGCAGTTTAGAAGTCTTACACCCTCCATCAACTGTGAAATAGCTGGTTGTAGTTCAAGAACAGCACCTTCACCTGCTAGACAAACATCAACACTTTCACCTGCTTATCCTCAAACATCGACACCTTCACCTGTTACACCGTTCTACCCATCAACTGGTCAAAATCAGGCACAAGAAAATACTTCAAACACAACGTACCAAAATGCAGGACTGCTCGACAGTGCAACTTACTTTCATCAATTATAGTAACCCATATGTGTCATTTTTGGACAATGTGTCAATTAATAAAAATCACAAATAAAAGCTGTGTTTTCTTACCTTGAACAAAGAGCTAGTCATTCCTCTGCTGAAATGCTTTCCCTGTAGTTCACTTCCTCCTTTTCAATGTCATCCTTGATAAGTAACAAAAGTTGTTCAAACTGATTACTACTCATTCGAAAATATTCTTTGTATTTAACTTCATCTTGACATAACTGTTTCATCAGGTGATGAAATTTGCCAAATTCTCTTCTTTTCATGTTAACTTCGTGTACACACTTTCTTTCATGTTTATTACCCACTGCATATAATAACAAAACCTCATTGTCACTGTCGTCACTTTCCCAGGGCAACCTACCTGCCAACATCTTGTACAAGTGACGATAGAAAAAAAAAATCTCTTACTTTTCTCTGCTGTCTCGTACGAATCGCAGCCAGTGTGGCCACTTGGTGTAGCAAACATAGCATACATATCATACATAGTGTAGCGCTCTGTGTGGCCTCAGCTTAACATGGCTATACTATTTGAATTACTATGCTCCAGTTTACCCCGCACATGTCCTATTCTTCAACCCCAAAATGCCCATTCACTCCAATTACTTAAATTTGAGGAAATGTTTGGTTTTTTTTATTATTTATCATTTCTTAGCACATTTTTGTGTGCTATAAATGCAAGAGAAAAATATTTCTATTTTTTAAAGAATTACATAATTATATTAACGGTGACCAGGTCAAAAAATAAAAATTATTGATCTTCGGAATGTCTCGGAAAACTTCGGCGCGGAAATCCTGAATAATTTAAACTCATTTAAAAGAACATGCTTACAGAACTTCGCACTCATAATTTCATACCCAAGAAACCGAACACATTGCTTAACTGAACAATAAACACAGGTACTGCTGACATACTATGTTGTGACTGTTCATGTGTATTGGAATGGTCGATTTTCGCAATGCAGCATGCCAGTCATTTGGAAATACCATTCATCATACCACACGCTGTGGCTACTTCTTCCCACAGCATATTTGCGACATCCTTACGTCTCAAACTATCATCTTTTCTCTCCGTGGCGAAAGTCTTGAATAAACCTCTGAAATTAATATCTCCCTCCTACCCTTCGCCATTCCCGCCATACTTTACATGACTTGACACCAACTATCCATGCCAACAACAGGTGAGCAATGTTGCTCACAAAATCACGTAGGTTTTACACACACAGCGATGTTGCTCGTGCACCCAGCAACATTATTTACGAGCAGGAGCCAGCAGGGCCACTTCATGTGAAAACACAAGTGCTATCTATCTATTATCTGTGCCTGCTCTCCTGGCACGAGTGGCCAGTGTCGACAAAAGCAGAGAAAAGCGGGCGACAAGCAACAGCCTGACAAGTGTTTGTTTTGGCATTCCATCTATGACATGGTGCCAATAAAATAGTTTCGCTGTGCACTGCTGCTGGAAAATTTGTTACACCAAATACAGTTTTCTATTAAAGACTGATGTGGTTGTCACCCAGTTAATGAATTACAAAGTACAGGGCGGGGCTGCCGAACATATGGCACACGGAAAGATTTCCTTGGCAATTCACTGCTGTCCCATTTTTTATTTCTTTTGCCCAACCAAATAATCCTGCGAGTGAAACATTCTTACCAAAATCAGGTGCGATGCGAAGTGTTGGCTAGATATTTTTAATTGGGGCGCCGGTCTGGCGGTGATGAGGCGAATACATGAAACTGGTCTGAACATTTTACAGTCCCTGCAATATACTGCTGATCATAGCGTCCAAAAGAGAACCAAATGTGAGCATCCCCTTCCCAGTACAAGGACAGTTGCAGTGTTTTTGTAACAAAACCAGAACGGTTAGTAACGTATTTTTGTTCAAACTCTTTGTTATTTTGTGAGAAAACAGTTAATACCTTCTGACAAACAATCATAGCAGGCAGTGACAAGTGTCTTCACATAGATGTGAAAATTATGAGGTTAGTGCCAAACATTTACTCTGTTATTAACTGAACTACCACAGGTCCTTGATTCTAAGACACGATTTTTTACACTTTAAAATCAGTGTCTAAAATTCTATATGACTCTTGAATAAGAAAGCAGTGCTGCTCTGAGCAACCAAGTACAAACCTAACATAAAATACATCATCCTTGGTGCAGAAGTGAAAGTCGTACTAATAGTAAAATACGTTTACTTGCCTTCCCTTTTTAATGTAGCTTGTAACAATCACCATGACAGTTCTATTGTCATTAAATAAAGCACTGTTAATAAATATTATTTTTAAATTATCTATTGTAAATCAGCACAGATTTATTATTAGTTACTCAAATAGGCAATACTCGTACTGCCTTTTGTCATTAATTAATTTATTCAGTATTCCAGAGATCCAACAAAATGGACATAGAACATGTCATTAAAATAACAATAGACACACTAAAGAATGAGTCACGACAATAAAATACAAATAATTTTAAAAATAAAGACATCAAGTTTATACGGGGAAATGAGATCAGATCATTATAGACAATCAATGGATACTTACACATTTTAACATAATTCAAAACCTAAAAACTAATGCCAATATAACAGCAGTTTTTGTTATACAATACATACTTCATGATTGATTAAAATATTCTTCCAATGTGTAAAATGAATACGTGTATAAAAATTGTTTTGATCAGTTTTAAACTCTTTAAGATTATCAGCAACATTTGTAATCTTTCTGGGTAAATTATTAAAGATTTTTATCCCCAAGTAATAAGCTCCTCTTTGATAAATAGTTAAGTTTGCTTGGGGCAGGTACAAATTATTTCTTTGTCTAGTGTCTATATTGTGATTCCCATTGTTTGTCAAGAATAGGTTTTTGTTTTAACCATGAACATGAATAAAGTAACACATCAGAATTTTCTGTCTGCATGAATAAGCCCATGTCTCTTTAATCTGGAAGCACTGGAAAAGCACTTCCCACAGGCACCACAATGAAAAGGCTTTTCACCAGTGTGTCCTCGCAAGTGAACCTTCAGGTTAAAAAGAGTAAAGATCATTTTGCCACATACCTCACATACAAACCGGTTATCCGTAGAGTGCACCTTCTTGTGCTGTGTTAAATAAAAGGAACTACTACATTTCTTATTACATACTTGACAACTGTAACTGGGTGGTTTATGCCGGTATTTATGGCTATTCAAATTCATGGAGGTTCGGAAACATTTTCCACAGATCTCACACATGAATGGCAACTCCTTGGTGTGAATACGTCTATGGTCATTTAATTGGGCTCTGTATGTAAACTTCTTGTTACAATAGTCACATTCAAACACTACTCTGCAATGGGCAAGTTTATGTTTACGCAGAGCCCCCTTTATTGTGAACATTTCCTCACACTCACCACATACATATTTATACTTCTTTTTTCTAGTTTCTACTTTCTCTACCTTTGTGTCACATGCATCTGAGGTGTTACCAGCAGGGTCTGATTTATCTTTTGTGAAATTTCCATTGAAGGTTGCCTCGTTATTAGTACAGGGAATGACACATTCTTCAACATTTATAGATAATTTATCTATAGAATTTAAGAATATCTCCTTGTCCTTAAGTAAGTCTTTGCTAGAGGCATTTATGACTCCATAAATGACATCAGAAGTGATGTCAGACATCAACTGTTCTCTATCAATCATTACCTGAGACCCTAATTGTACACCATACTCAGACAGAAATGGTTTAACTACCTGACGCACTGAATGGACTTCAGCTACTTTATTAGATGTTTGATGAGCAGACACAACTGGTTGAAGATCCAGGATATGAATTCCTGATGACTTTGTAAACCTGAAGTAGTCCCGGAGCTTGTTATTGGCTTCAATAAAATCAGCCTTTATTTTATGGCATGTATAGAGCTTGTCGGTGCAAGGCCTGCATACATGCTGGGGAAGTCCATCATTTAGGGCCACCTGTAAAAATTTACAGCAATACTACAACTAAACCAATAAATATTACATGTTATCTGAGAGAGTACATGATCAAGGGCTACTTACAGTTGTGTATGTTTGGGATATAACACTTCTGAACACTCAACAAGATATTTTGATTTTTAGATTTTATTATGCCTGTGTATTCTCTACCTGTCATGTTGTTCAACTACAGTCATCCTCACTGGAGTCCTGTGAGAACTGACAAGGAAGATCCTTACTAAAACACATTCATATGCACCTACCAAATTTGCTGTCTTTTTTAATCAGTTTCTGGGCTCAATGTATTCTGCAAACTGTACCCGTATCAGGTGTTCAACTGTTCAATTACGTAATTAATTTACATGAAGACTATGTATTTTTAAGTGGGGGCAATTCTGAGAAAGGTTTTAAGTACATAAGACAAATAATGATGGACAACCACTATAACATTCTGCAGCTGCAAGCGCTTAATAGGGTGGGTCCAAAAGTTTTCGGGCTGACATACAAAAGCCACGCCAAATGGAAAATGATGCGAGGGCTGTATAGCGCTATCTATGGTGAGGTTAATGTATCAGTATCAGTATGTGTTGAAATAAAGGGAGACTGTATTGAAAAATAGCAAAGTTGTTTTATTTGTGTCACCTTAAAAAGGTGGTCAGGCCGGAAACTTGTAATACAGGATATGCAACAGTCAGCAGACTCTGCATAAATCACTGATAATGGAGGCAGAAACACTGTGGAAAGGGGGTCTCAATTTTCTGAGTCACTATCCATTGCCTTGCATATGAAGGGCCAAATTTTTAAGCACCTTACAGGGATCACATTGGACCACTAATTTTCCATCATAAAATGGCTTATGTAACATGTTTATCTGCCATTATCTCCCACTCTCCTGCTCCTGGCACAAGCTCTTGTGCACGACTTACTTCAATAAGTACAGTACACACCAGTCTGGTCCTCATCAACCTCTATTTACATTATTTTCAATGAGAAGAAATTCCTTGCTTAAAGGGGATTCACTCTCATTGGTGGTTTTGTGTTCCCAATTTACCATGGATAATAAGAACACAGTATTCCATCAGACCTGAGGAAAAGTTTTTAAAACAATGACTTCTAAAATCATACTACAGAATAATGTCAAAATCAGGTTTGATGGCCATAATACAATCCTTTAGACAAAGAGTTTTTCTGATACATACAAGGTCATTACAGCAATGATGATGGCATCAAAATATAACTATGTTATAAAGTCAAGGATCACTTTTATTTAATACGTTGATGTTGGCAAAACATTAACTCCCACACCTCTCCAGGAACCTCCTGACAGCAGTAGGTACAACTTACGATTAAGTTGCATTATATCTATTTATATAACCAGAACACTACTTCCATTACACTAACATCACATGAACTGGAATGCCAAAGAAGAAACAGTTTTATATATGTGTACAGTCCCTTTAACCACTTTCTTCCATTCCACACTTGCACTACTTTAAGAATGATTTTTTGCATGCTGTAACACACCATTTTCTTAGGAAGAATTTCTACATACAAACTGAGCATTTAGATGGTCCCCCTTCTGCTAGGCTTTCTCTTGTGCACAATCAAGAGTGAAAGTCTTTTAATCTGGTGGTCAAAGTAACTACACTGAAAAGGATGTTAATTTTAACACACTGACAGATCATGCCATTTTTTCCAAGTTTAAAAACTGGACTGTGTTGACAAATTTTAGTGGAAGCCCTGAACATAAAATTTCAATTAAAGTTGTCCAGGAGAGTCACCCTGACACATGCAGATGGACAGACAGGTGAACATGAAGAAGCTAACAGCCGTGTTTCACACACAAACATACCTAAAACAATTAAAGCAAAAATCATCGGTCATACAAGTAAGATGGTGATATCCAGAAGGGACAGGGAAGTGTGCAGACTGTTTATTTTGGCAAGGAAAATGTTGCACAGAGGCCTAGTATTTTAGTCCCACTGCTTTACTTCCCCTTCCACCTTTTTTTTAAAGCACAGTTTTATACTCCCATAGTAAATATGTTACGAAAAAGTTCATGAACAGGATAAGTTTGTATCACCTTCACTGGTCTTGCATTGTCCTGTGAAGGCTTTACTGGTCCAGCATGCTTGTTCCAATATTGTGACACTTAAGTATTCATCTACTTAAAGCCACCCTACAGCAGTTGTGACAGTGGAATATCAACCACTGCTGTGTCCAGACCTCATTTATGACTTTCTGCTGTAGAGTTCCCTATGAGAACCTTTGTTAGGCTGAATGTATCAGGTTCCAGTCATTTTGTCTCTTACATAATCATTCTGTTAATATACCATTCACACAAATTACACTTCTTCTCAGCTCTGAGGCAACAATGTCTGACTGGGTCAGATGGAAGAATGAAATAAACACTCATGGGTTTGTAATGAAGGTGGGGGAAAGGAACAAAGCCCAACCTCAAAAGTTTTAAATAACACCTTCCATTTTGTTCTGTTAAAATGAAATAATGACATAAATACAGAGGACCTAGGGTATAACATCATTGAAGGGACTGAGTAAATTGTCATTATAAACAAGAGTCACTCTAAGTGTGGTGTACAGTAAAAGTGAAGGAAAAATATAGGCTTGAAGGAAAAATATTTCAAGATAAAATACAGGCCTGTGCACATTTTACTTAATGCTATGATCTACCTCAAATTTAAATTACAATTAAAATTTATAAATAATAAAAATTACTCTTCTATTATTGTAAATTTCCATACAAATTTACACTAAAAAACACATAATGTAAAATTAAAGTTATCATGAGAATAGGACCAATCACTGAGGCATTATCATTTCTCTCTCCCTTAAAACACTTAAGCAGCGCCTCACTGATGTCACTTTGTCCAGGCTTTCACAATCAGTTTATTCTCAATCCATTCTGTTCCAACACACTAATAATTTTTGTTCTGTCTTCCAAATTTACAACACCAAATTCCCAACATACATGAGCTTTCTTTTTTCCATTTTCTATTTGCTGCATAACTTTAACTTTTCTTTCAATGCTTCAATCTTTTTTTTTTAATACTAATGTTACCAGTCTCCCGTGAACTGTAGGAGTAGAAACATAAGAGGGAAACTTTACACACAAAGTGAGTTACCTTTAGTACTATCTTTTCCAGGCCCCGAATTTATGTAGCTACCTGAAAGCATAGTGGGCTTGCCCTCTCACAGATGAGGAGAAGGTGGCACTCTCAGAACAGCCTACTGCTTCGAAAATTACGTTGGAACTGATGACTGGCAATGTCGTTATATGCTCTTATGTACGTTGTATCAAACAAGGCAGGAGACCACCTGTCTTACTGGGAATCAATTGGTACCACAGAATGTATGATGCTATATCTGAGGTGTCATACACACTCAGGTCATTAGAATCCAGTCCAACTGTCTTTACATGTATGAGAGAAATGATGGAGGGAATGAAGGGTAGACAATCACAGAAGCTTCATCTTGTGATGAAAGAGAGCAAGAGTAATATAAATACAATCAACTCCTCAATGGCAAAAACTTTGAGGAATAAAGGATGTAGATGAGGAGCTAATTCTGTTCAGTGGGGTAACCTCATCTGACAAAGTGAGCTAGATACAGACACTGAAGTGCACTGATCTCGACTTCCAATGATGTTACTGTTTAACAATAATGTGAGTGAAAGCCAAGACGAAATCTTTATTTAAACAATGATAATGGACATATGTGCTTCCTGATGTGAATGTAGAAAAGATCTATGCCTTTTTAAATTTATCCCTGCACTTCTTTAACCACTACACCGTAAGGGCATATGGAGAAGCAGAAGTACAGTTTCATGCATTCAAAACCTCAGGGCTGCATGAAGGTGGAGATGGGATAGTTCATTCACAAGAGGGATCAAGCTATAGGCTGGATAATCCATGGTTTGTTTCCCAGCAGGTGAGTGCCAGCGGCGATAGTGTAGACTTGATGAAAATCCCAATAGGTGGGTCGGAATGGTGAATCAGGCCAGCAGTGGCAAAAGAATTTTCTGTCCTCCAAAATGTCCAGACTGGGTCTGGGGCCCACCCAACCTCATGTTTGACAGATTCTAGGGGTTCTTTTCCTGCAGCTGAAGTGGACAGTGCTTGAATTTGTCCACGTACCTCCATCCAGTGTGGAGTTACCACTACTCCCAGTACATACCTTTTGGTGTGGACACAGACAATCTAAGCTTTTAATAGATGGAGGTAAGTCGTCAGTTTCATGCCCCAAATACTTTATCCCTTCTGGGAAATGAGTGCTCAGTACCTATGGGCAAGGAGGTTGAGTGCGCCCCACAGCTGATCTGGGAACTATGAAGAAGAGAAATATCTATTCACCCTGCCAGGAATCAAAATGTGTTTCTCTGGTCACCAAGCCATAGCCTACAAACTGTAACAACGAAACTGGTACAGTCTTGTTGTCTATAATAATTTAAATGGAATACGACATTGGTGACAGCCCTGACATTATTAATCCATTCCTCAACAGTTCAACACACAACACCTTACAACACAATGGAATGTTTGAAAGCAATCCTTATTATATTGAGATTTCTACATGTCTGAGACACCATAATTACAACAGACAAGGCTGACTAGCTTCAGAAAACTGGATCTCCCTTTAATAAACTCAGTGGTATCTAACACTTAGTTCATGGCGAGCTCTGCAAAAGAAGCTATTTTCAAGCAATACATTCCTAAGGAACAGAATACTGTGTTATAAAGCACAATAAGACAGTGAGACTACACTGACTACACCTATTATATGAATACATATCTGCATAATTTCAGGCAGAATGCAACATGTTCAAGAAATTATATGTATAACAATGATAAGTTTCACCAGAAAAGCAGGTTTCATGGACAACAAGTTTTACACAAACGATTTCCTCTTGTGTGACTGCCCACACACAAGATTATCAACTCTAGCAAGACTTCTGAACAAATGTGTAAGGAAATGCTGGGAGCTTTGACATAAAAGCACTAAAATCGAACTAGGGTCACACATGACAAGGTGAGAGGTAGCATGAGACAAATAACCGAGTATCAGCATTTGTTACACATTTAACATTACAACAACTATGCTTTTCTTGGCTGGAAATTACACAGATTGCACAAGGGTGTTGATTTTCATAACAGAGAATTTATGTTTAGTTGGATGTAACAGTGTTACAATCTGAAAATTCACATCCCCTACAAACATTTATGAATTCATAAAATGGCAAAAAGGTCAGTAAACAGAAAGAGGTAACTCACCAAGTCTGGAATTATTTCATTTAGCATGGCCAGCCAGCCAACAATCGACTGCCTTGGATGTTCATCTGTCGATGCACACAGCCGGCACATTACATTTGGCAAATTTTCCCATGTGCCTGTTGCTACCACATTAGACTCATTCGGAACAAATTTTATGTGTTCATATTCAACAGCACACCCACGATCAGACGCTGTGTCACATATGTTAGGTGGCTCTCTTCCATCTACTGCAGGGTCACCAACATGTGCCACTGGTCCACTACAGCCATTTTGAAGATCACTTGTGTTTCCATTTGAACTAACAGGTTCATTTACAGTGTCTTCCTGTACATCCTCTCCTGCTCTTTCTTGAACTTCCTGTGATGGCTGTAAATCTCTGATGATATTGTATTCAGAGCTATGCATTTTACTGTTTGGATGGGGAAGTAGCTGATGTCCAGCCTTGTCATGTGTACCTAAAAATAACAAAGAAATATGGTGGTGGTGGTGGTACTAGTAGTAGTAGTAGTAGTAGTAGTAGTAGTAGCAGCAGCAGCAGCAGTAGCAGCAGTCGTAGTAGTACCGGGGTGCTGATAAGTCCTTAGCCCGACCTACTTCCCAATGTATTTTGTTTGATGGTCTTGTTATACATATATAAGTAGTACTAATATTCCTCCAATTATGATTATAAATAGGATATGTGAACATCAAAATCTTCTGTCACTGTCGCTTGTTTCCTTCCTGGTCAGGCTAAGGACTTATCAGCACCCCTGTAGTAGTAGTAGCACAGAAATACATTCTTCAAAGATATGGTCTAGAAATCTTCCTATGCATGTAAGTACAATCCCTACAGATGACAATTATCCAAAATGTCACATGGATAAGAAATATCTATGAATATGAAACTTTGTTGATATCTCTATAGTATTATACTGTTGTGTGTGATCATAAGGGATCTGGGGTGGTGTAGTGGTTAAGGCGCTACCTAGTCGGATGGTCCCGGGATCGATTCCCGGTGGTGTCACTGGATTTTTCAGTGACATATTCCTTCCGACCATACCATGGCCCTGGGGTCGACTCAGCCCC
>Ga0209628_10003078_pt1 | contig 11539 bp, 9 predicted proteins | sample TergutCu122P4_FD_187285 | JGI IMG/M metagenome (GOLD analysis project Ga0209628, IMG submission 187285) | Cubitermes ugandensis P4 segment gut microbial communities from Kakamega Forest, Kenya - Cu122 P4 (SPAdes) (version 2) | ecosystem: Host-associated > Arthropoda: Insects > Digestive system >...
TTCTTTTTGTAGTATGTTTCGACGACATACTTCATAATGTCGCGTCCACCCGGATTCCCGGTCGCACCTTCAAACCATGTAGGTTCATCAATCAAACGGCGAATCCGGTTGCGTTGATCGTTCGGACTCCATCCGAGATAATCATTACTTTGTTTGTTCGGGTCGGCAACGCCCACAACCTCAACCTGCGGACAATTCAGTAATGCGCCTATTTCAGAAAGACCCTGATAACCGCAACCCACATTGATAATCGTAATTTTGTCGCTTGGGGGGATCATTCCTTTTCCAAGCACTGAGCGCGGAACAATCGTCAATGCTCCGACTGCTGCTGATGTTGATAAAAATTTTCTTCTGTTCATACGTAGTTCTATAATAAATGGTTTATAGCGCACAATATTAGTGAAAAAAAATAAATAAAATCATGTTTTGTTATTTTTTCGGATAAAAAATTACGTTTGATTGTACGATTCGATTGATTCCCGATTCGTATAATTTTACACTATGAACCTGAAAATTTTGATTTACAAGTAGATTTGCATTATATTTGCAACAATTTTCAAAAAACGGACACGACAATAAAATACATAAAAAATGTTAAACATTATATCAATAACAGGTGATTTGGGAAGTGGAAAATCTACGGTTTCACGCCTATTGTGTGAACGGTTGAATTATGACTATGTTTATACCGGAAAAATTCAACGCGCAATCGCCCAAAAGTATCAGATGACAACGCTGGAGTTAAATAAATATGCCGAAACCCATCCGGAAATTGACGCAGAAATCGATTCTACGTTCAAATCGCTCAATGATTCGACGGATTTAATCGTAGATTCAAGGTTGGCATGGTTTTTTATTCCGAATTCATTCAAGGTTTTCTTGCAGACGGACGTCATGGTTTCCGCTAAACGGATATCCAATGACAATCAACGCGAAAATGAAGGGTATTTATCTACGGAAGAAGCCGTTGAAAAAATCAGGGCGCGAAAAAGCAGCGAAAACAAACGGTACATGGAATTATATGGCGCAGACTGCAATGATTTATCCCAATTTGATCTGGTGATCGATACCTCGCATATAACGCCTGAAGAGGTTGCAGACAGAATTGTTGAATCATATCATATATGGTTGAAATCCAACATGTAGAGACGTCGATTTATCGCGTCTCTACATTCAACCCACTACGGGGTTGAGGTGTGTGAGATGCTTTCATACCCCGAGCTGCGTCTACGACTTGCAAGGGGTTATCCACATGTGTCTCCTACGGAGACCTGAGTAATTACAATACATTCAATTTCCACCTACGAGCCTTCTTTGTAAGGCATTCGCTTTTTCTACAGATGCAGGGTTTTTCGCATCTATGTCGTAAATTTCTTTTGTCGGAATCAGAATTTCCATTCCGGGTAGTACCCGATTCGGATTTGAACCTATTGTTGCTTTGTTATATTCGTAGAGATATACCCAAAATATTCTATTTCCGTAGTATTTCTCTGCAATCAATGTTAAACGTTGTCCCGGTTCTATTTTTACTTTTGCTAAAACCTCTTGCATGGTTGAAGCGGGTACTGTTGGCGGGGTTGTCGCGTTTGCTTGCTGTGAGGTAGATGTCGCTGTTGCTTTTTCGGGCGTAACTGTTGATACTTCCGGCTGAGAAACAGGCGGTGCTACAGACTGAGAAACCGGCGCAGAAACAGGCTGAGAAACTGAGGCTACTACCGGTTGAGAAACAGGCGCTGAAACCGGTTGAGAAACAGAGGCAGATACAGGTTGAGGAACAGTTGATGATGCCGGCAGGGCAACAGGCGCTGATACCGGTTGAGCAACTTCTGTTTTTATCGTATCCGTTTTTAAAGCTTCTGATTGAACAGCAGGTTTTGAATGAATAGAGGGCTTGAATTCAGCCATTAACAATTCGGATGATTTTGAATTGCCTGATAAAGTTGCCGGATTGACCCTGAAACGCGCTTCACTTCGGAGCAATTGTCCATCGCGTGTAAGCCCTTCAACCATGATGCGATAATCGCCTGTAATATCTGACGTAGTAAAGGGAATAACGATCGAATGTTGTCCATCTGTTTGTATATCGGGGTTCCAAAGGAGCGTATGCCGAAAGTCGGGCAACGGGGAATAAACGCTTACTTCGTCATAATCAGGCACATAAAAATATCTATACGGCTGGGTGCCTTCATAGTCATAGATTTGTGTGTTTTCGCTAAAAGAAATTCCGGGATAATCATTTTTATACGAATAGAAAGCGATAATCCCGTCAAAGCGGTGGCCTCCGAAAATATACTGGCCAAAATGCATGTCGATTTTTTTGATTAAAAGCGGATTATAATTGGCCATCAGTTCGTGGTTGGCAATTGGAATATTGTCCAGCAATACCAAGATATTCGTACTAATATTCATAAAATCTTCACTCATCATCGTAAACCTGACTCCATCGTTTGTCTGGCGTATACTTGCGCTTGCAATAAATTCGATAAAAACTTCTCTCATGGACGAAAATCGCGTCCAATCATCTAATTTGTATCGCATTTGCGGATATAAGTCTGTACATGATTGTATCTCCCTGATTTTACTGAGCGAATCGGCCATATAGGCTTGGGCCAGCTGGATAGATAGAAATCTTAGTTGAAGGTAATCCTTCCAGGTACTGTCGGGCCTCAAAGGAGGAAGATTCTGAGGCGAATGGGTTGCAAAAGGCGACTGGACGTCGATTCTGTATTTATTATCTGTTAGCGTAATAGCTGTGGTAGTCAGTTCCTGCTTTCCGGTCACACACTGCGTATAAAAGGCAATAGAGCCGTCTGCATAGCCCTGACCGGCAAACAGATGAATTTCGTCTCCCGGAAAAGATAGCAGATTAACCACATGGGAAGCATCCGAGCGAATTTCGGTTGCCAGATCGATTAAAGCGCCGTCAATAATCGCCCCTTCAAATTCCGGCAAAAATGGTTTGCCGCCCAACGGAGTGTTTGTGGCAGTTGCTTGTTGCTTCGACGGTTCGATCGTTCCGGATACGTCTAAAACCGGATCAATACCGGCAATCGATACACTCAGCGAAATCGGTTCGGCAGGTAATCCTTTGATATGTACAGCGCCCTGTTCGCGTATGGAATACGATGATTTGTCAGTCGACATTTCGAATGTCGGGTTGTAATTTTCGGCGGATTGGAATGAGAAAGAAATATGTGTATCATCGAAATATTGTTCGTCGTTTTGATGAAAAGGATTGACAATTGCAATCATTTTTTCAAAATAAGCGGATTCGCCTTCGTTCCGCATAAACCGTGTATAAGCAATCATCCGGTAATAGCCGGTTGGAAGCAATACAGGCAGTTCGATCCATCCTGTACCGATGCCATCCTGAATGTCGATTTTGACCTGCACTTCCGGAATCGAATCGTGAAGGAGTTCGACATAGCCTATTTTGCTGTAAGATAATAATTTGCCCGCTTTGTCCGTTGTATGGAGCTTAAACCAGAGAAGTTCGCCGGCTAAATAAAACTGTTTGTCTGTCTGCAAATAAACACGTTCGTTTATTTGTCCGTTGACAGCGGGACTAATCAGACAAATCGTTAAAAAAAATAAAAGAATCGTATGTTTCATATCATTCGCTTTGTCATTGATGAATTATATATTGTTTTACCTTATAAAATCCCGGTCAAAACTTGATATTATACGAAACATAAGGGATCGGCGCCCCGAAGATAGCCATCTGGAAACCCGACACGACTCCATTGTTAGAGGTATAGTAAACCGAATAGGCATTTTTACGTCCTGTCAGGTTGTAAACGCCTAACGAGATGCTGCTATGCGTCAGCAATGTCAGGTGATGACTCGGTTCGATATTGACCGAAAAGTCCATCCGGAAAAAGTCGGGTATGCGGTATTGGTTACGTTCCGAATAATAAATAAATTCTCCTCCGGCATACTTGTATTTGGCTGCCGGCAATGTAATGGGGCGTCCGGTGCTGTATTCGCAATTCAGCGAAACGCTGTAACGTTGCGTAAACTTGTAATTCCCTGCCAATTTCAGGTCATGCGGCTTGTCGTAGCTTGCGGGGTACCAGTTGCCATTATTTACCGGAAACGTTACGCGCGGGTCATGTTGCCGAAGTTCAGTCCGCGAGTACGAATAGCTGACCCATCCGTTCAGCTTTCCCTGTTTCTTTTTGATCATCAGTTCGACACCATACGCCCTTCCTTCCGTTTCGATCACATCTGTTTCGATGTGATGATTCATGCTCAACAGCGCGCCGCTGCGGTAGTCTAAATAATCCTTCATCGTCTTATAATACACTTCGACGGATGTCTCAATGATACTTTGATTGAAATTTTTATAGATTCCGGCGGCAGCCTGCATACCCTTTTGGGGTTTGATATAGGCGTCACTCAGTTTCCATGTATCGGTTGGCGACATAATCGTCGTATTCGATAATTTATGGATATACTGGCTTAACGTATTAACGCCAGCCTTGACCGAAAGGTCGCTGTTTAAGATGTACCGCGCCGAAAGGCGCAGCTCGGGGTTCTGGTAGGTTTTAAAAGCGCTGCCGGCTTTTACGGTTTTTGTTCCCTGAACAGTTGATTCGGCTGGCAGGAAAGCAGGGTCATAGATGTTGAATGTGCGCGGGCCAAGGGCGTTAAACATGCTGTACCGGATCCCTGCATCGATCGAAAGGGCAGGGGTAAGGTCCCATCGGTCGGATACGTAAACAGCCGACTCGAGCGCCTTTTCTTTTTGCATGATGTCGGGTTTGACCAATGACTCCGGTGCATCAGGCAGATACTTGCCGGGCGTAAGGTCGTAGAAAATGCTTCCAACCCCGAAATCAATCTTATGTTTATCGTTTACATAAGCCGTGAAGTCGAACTTGGCAAATTCCTGGTCAATGCCAAATTGAAGCGAATAGGCGGTAAACGGATTTTCCCGCATCGACGTGTTGTAATCGTAATGATCATATCCAACCGCAAACGTACCTGTAAACAGGTGGTTGAAGATATGCCTCCATTTGGCTGATGCATTCATGTTATTGTAAGCGTACCGGTCTTCGGGCGTGAACTGAAAGCGGTCGTGGCTGTAATAGCTACTGAGGTAAAGATTGTCTTTATCGGAGAATTTATGATCAATAATGAGGTTCAGGTCGTAGAATCCGGCTTTGCCATCCCTGTATTCGCTGTCATCGGGCAACAGGCCCAGCATCCAGTCGGAATAGGTCGTACGACCACCCAGGATAAATGAAGTCTTTTTGCCGACAGGCCCTTCCAATGTCATCCGGCTTGTCAGTAAGCCGAGGCTGACCGATCCGTTAAATTCTTTTTTATTTCCTTCCCGTGCATTGATATCCAATACGGACGAGATACGGCCTCCAAAGTTTGCGGGGATGCTGCTTTTATACAGTTCCATATCTTTTATCAGGTCGGGATTGAAGACGGAAAAGAATCCGAACAGGTGGGTCGGGTTGTAGATTGTGCCGTTATTAAACAGGATCAGGTTCTGGTCGGTGGAGCCGCCCCGCACATTGAAACCGCTTGATGCTTCTCCCACAGCTTTTACGCCCGGAAGCATCATCAATACACGGATCACATCCATTTCGCCAAATGCAGTCGGGATATTTTTGATTTCTTTCATTTGAAGCCGTTCGACCCCGATCGTTGTGCTTTGAATGCCTACATTCCGCTGAGCTGACACAACGACTTCCTGCAACGAATAGATTTGTTCTTCCAGTTCAATGTCTAACTTCCCGTCGCCATAGAGCATCACCTGGCGCTGCGTATCTTTCAATCCAACACCACGGATCAATAACCTGTTCCGTCCCGAAGGTAATTGCAGCGAATAGAAGCCGAATGCATCGGTTGTAGAGCCGACCCTCATATTATTTTCCAAATAAATGGCAGCGCCGATAACCGGTTCGCCTGTTCTAAAATCGGTCATGATACCGCTAAGCCTTACGCGTTCAGGTATGTTTTGCGCTTTTTCATCGCCAATCGTATAGACCTTATTTTCCGATGTGGCTTTTTGTTCTAAGGGACTGACCGGCAATCCGGGTATAATCCCACGTTGTTGGGTTCGGACGGTAAAAAAATCTTCAGGCAGGAATGTGTTTAATTGTCTGTCTTTGAGTATGAATATATAATTATCTTTAAAAACGGAGACTTGAAGGGGCGTTTCTTTCAATGCTTGACGCAAGGCTGTCTCGGGAGAGATTCCTTCGTATTGAATCGAAAGCAGCAGTGAGTCGGTTTCCGACGGATTGTAATAAATCGTACATCCGCTTTGCCGTGCGATGCTGCGAAATATTTCGTAGGCAGGCTGCTGGTCGAAATCCAACTTTATGCGCTCTTGCGCCAAACAAAGGGAGGCGACGGACAATAAGGAGACCGTAAGAATGTAAGACCGTAAGACCGTAAGATTGTAAGACCGTAAGAATGTAAGACCGTAAGACCGTAAGACTGTAAGACTGTAAGACCGTATAAGTTTTGTCAAAAAGACATGACTGTTTATTATTGTTTTCATTTTAAACATATTATCTGCGTGAATCTGCGTAAATCTGCGTTTTCTGCGTGCTATTTGTCAGCGTCTCGTAGTGATCGACCATCGAAATGATTGACTGTTCGGTTCGTTTGTAGAAATCCAATTTATGCTGTTTGGCATACTCATTCAATTCCTTTTTTCTGTCGGGGAACAGTTTTAAAATCGAATTTTTATTCTTTACCATATAGGGTTTCCCGTCTATCAAGATGGCATACTGTTGATAGATCAGAAATGATCTTCTAACGACGCGATCAAGCGATGAACTTTCTTCCCTGATTATTAGATTATATTGTTTTACAACGGGATATGTACCGCTATGAAGTAAAATGTGAAATTTTGTTTTCGATTTTTTTTCGTCATCCGATTTAATAATCGTAGCGCCATTGATGACTGCGTAGTTGAATTTCTCATTGTTCAGGACAACGCGATATGGTTTGTCGGGAGAGATAACCGTGATTTCATCCCTGTATAAATCCAAGCGCATCAGCACATTCTGATAAACGACCCGGTTGTAACAGATTGTGCCGCTTACATAGTTATCCTGTTCAAAATAGGGATGATTTGTAAATGTAACATAATAGGGTGTTTCGGCCTTTCCCGTATACAGAGCGGCAAATTCCTTCGCATTGGTCATGTAGTTGGCAACGAACCCGTCGGAAGGATTGTTATGCTGCGCCCATAAAATTCCACCTGCAAAAAAGAGCAGGAGGACAATCAAATTTGTTTTTGCTGTCATATTTTTTCGGATAATTGACGTTTAATGCTCGCAAATATAATTCTTTTTTCTTATTGATGATCATTCGGCCAGTAGGAGGGTTTTGTTTTTGTTCCTCCGCGAAGCGTACAATCCATACACTCTATCCTGTAAAACTCGCCGCCCGATTTGCCAAGCCCCCCATTATAAGCCGCTTCGTCGCTTTTAGCATTGAAAACGCCATCGATGCAATTCCGGTAATCTTCCAGATGAGTAATATTAAGCTGCGACATAGATATATATGCGCGATACGCGGTTGCCTTTGAAGCGAAAATGTAGCCGATAACCGGTTCTCCCGGATTCGACAGGCATTGAATATTTCCGGATATTTCGGAGGGTTGCGGAGCGAAGAGGCTACCGCTTTCATCCAGGTTTCGTTGCAAATTGTAATAATAGTCGTATACATCTTTTTCAAGGCCATATTGCCTGACTAAGATACTGTACAGATACGAGTAACGGGAGGTGCCCGGTTTGATTGTGTGAATCTTGTGGTTCTTGATCGCGGCATCCGTGTATTTGGAGGTTGAAGCTACAATAAGTGATTTGGAGAAGTCGGAAGCCCAGCAATAATATCTGTTGTCGCCCCAAAGGCTTTGAGGAATCGAAAACCGTTTGGTAGCCGGATCATACATCATATCCATAAACATTTTCGATCGGAATTCCCATACTTCTTCAAAAGTCCATTGATAGAAGTTGATTTGACTGAGCGGATCATGGGTTGATACAAACATATCAATGCTGAAGTCATCATTTAATTTCCAGGTCACGTCGTCAATTTCAGGCGTATACACAGGCGAAACAAAGGCTGACTGATAATGCTTGTTGTCCGTAGTCCGGATATCCAATGCATATTTCATACTGGGGGCATACGAAAATTTTTCGTTTACGACGTATGGGCCCCAATTATACGCTTGTTTGGCAACGGCAACGACCGTGTTTTTTTCGTCAATGATACGGATCACGGCATTATTGATGTTCTCAAACATATAATATTCGGAAATATTATCTTCATTTAATTTGACGGTTCTGCTCAACGTTATGCGGGTGCCTTCCTCCAAAATCACTCCTTCCACCACAAGCAGGCCTGCCATATCTTTCATGCCTTCGGGAGTCACGAAATCAGATATACAACTTGACAGGATGTAAATCAACACACTGCAACCAATCACGGGAATGAGTGATAATCCCTTTCTATAATTATTGTTCATGCGAAAAATCAATTAAGAATTAAAAATTAAGAATTAAGAGGATATTTTTTATTTATACTTGGATGTGAAGAGATTACATGCTTCGTTTCATACGCGAGCATGAGCTATTTATAACGATCTTCGAAAGCTCCCTAATGTTCTTAATTCGAACACACCCGTTTTTATTTGAAAAACCCCTGAATATAAATGGACGATAATATGTTCCAGAATACCTGCAGAATAAAAATGATACACCACTATATGATCAAATTCGCTTCCTCCCGTTACCTGCATTTTAAAACGTTTCGCATCAGTGTCTACGACAGATCCATATATAGGTTGTATAACATCAAATGTTTCTATACTATACATGCCTTCTTTGCTTTCTACAATCTTGAATGTTCCATTAATTTTTTTATTTTCAGATACATAAGAATATGTTCCATCCGTTTTAAATTCAATATAATGGGTTGTTGTGATAAAACAGTCCAATCTATCGAATGGCCCCAAACAACCTTCATAGTCTACAAATGGCTCTAACTTACCTTCCGCATTATAGGTGTTTTGCCACTTTCCCATGATACAATCACTCGAAATAGCTGATTCTTTTTCGTCGTCTTTATTGCAAGACGTAAACGCAACGCTTATGGCTGTGATCAAAACAGCCGCCATTGTACTGAAAATTATTATTTTTTTCATATCTGATTTAATTTTTTTTGTAATAAAATGAATCTTACTTTATCTCCTACCAATTATATAATTCGTCATAATACCCTAATCGACGTACCATTTCATTGCCGGAATATAATTCGACACTTATTCTTTGACTAAACTTGGAAGAATAATACACCCAAATTTGATCAAAAACGCTGCTTCCGGATGATGCTAATAATTTAAACAGCGTGTAATCATACGTATATGTAAATTCAAGTTCAACACCTTCCGGGTATAGAACGCCATCTACATTATACGTTATACCCCTATTTGAATACGTAATTGATACTTTGGAGGTTTCATTTACCCTGTACATTCCGGTAATTGTCTCACTTTCCGACGTATATATATACGTTCCATCTTTTTTAAATTCAATGGTACCTTGCTGAGATTGATAACTGGGCCACCTTCTAATGAGCACATCGCTTGTAACCTCCGGTTCGGGTTTTTCTTCGTCCTTGCTGCAAGACGCAAACCCGATACTTATGGCGGCTATCAGAACAGCCGCCATCATCCTGTAAATTTTTGTTGTTTTCATATTTCTAATTTTTGAACGAATCGAATCTTACTTAATTTTTTCTAATTTAAAGCCCTTATATAAAAGCGCCCATTATTTACTAATTCCATTTACTCAAAGAGTGGTAAATAATCTTTTAGATACAGTATGGTATCCACAAGCTGTTTATTTGAATAGAATTCAATGCCTAAACCCAAAGGGTTGGGAAAAATGTACACCCACAATTCCTCAAAACTATTACTTCCTGATGCAAGCATTTTATACAGTTTGGCATTCTTATATCCTCCAGGCGAAGGTGGTAATCTTAGGCAATTATCGTTTTCGTTCCTGATATACGTTGCATTTTCTTTTTGCTCCGTAATTTTGTACATTCCGGTAATGTCTCCAAAGATTGGATGTTTTAAAGAATAACTCCCATCTTTATTAAATTCAACAGTAGAAATAATCGATTGGACATCAACATTATAATCTTGCCTCCAGTAAAACCATTTCCCCACCTGTATTATAAGTAACATATTATCCGTTTCAGGTTTTTTCTCGTCCTTGCTACAAGATGTAAACCCGATACTCATGGCGGCTATCAGAACAGCCGCCATCATCCTGTAAATTTTTGTTGTTTTCACAACCGTTTTTTCCCCTTCCATAGTCTATTTCTTCTTGTTAAAATTTCGCAAATCTAATGCTTTCTTTTTACACCACCAAGACTTTTGATAAAAACTTTTATAAAAAATTCTATCTATCTATCTATCTATCTATCTATCTATTAGCAATTATTTTCCAACTATTTTATTGCAAAATATTTTTTGAAAGATGCGTAAAAAACCAAATTTATTTCGTTTCAGCAATTATCATTTGACTGGCAATCGAGTTAATTTATCTGCCAAAATAAGTCGCGCAGCGACGACACTTTGTTAACTGCTTGAATTATAAATTACATACTCAACGTGTCGTCACTGCGTGACTTGGGTTTGTGTATGACCGCATAGCCGTAGGTTAAAACCAACGGTTAATAAAGTTTCGTCACTGCGTGACTTTGCATTCGATCAACTTTGTTTCATCTTTTCAGCACCTTACAATAATATTTCGCCCTAAATATCAAAAATAAATTATCCTCATTTTAGAAAATTCTCAAAAATCCGCAAACGTTCATTCCCATAATATAAGTGGACGGCTATATATCCAAGAAAATTTTGAGTTCCCCAGAATTTATACACCCACAATTGATCAAATTCATTACTTCCTGATACTAATATTTTAAACAGGGTAGCTTCCGAGGTATGTGTTATTTCAACGTTTTCATAGTTGACAAAAATCCAGCTATACGTTGTTTGTTCTTTTTCTTTAATCTTGATCATTCCATCAATGGTTTTATTGTCGAAGGTAAAAGAATAAGATTCTTTTCCAATATCAAATGTAATGGTACATCCCCTGTCATAATCGCCGCCGTAAACCATATTATAACGAGTCCATGTTCCATGCAACATCCAATTTGTATAATCCGGTTCAGGTTCTTTCTTTTCCTTACATGACGTAACCCCGGCACACATGGCGGCTATCAGAACAACCGCCATCATCCTGAAAATTTTTGTTGTTTTCACAACCGATTTTTTTCCTTCCATAGTCTATTTCTCCTTGTTAAAATTTCGCAAATCTAATGCTTTCTTTTTACTCCACCAAGACTTTTGATAAAAACTTTTATAAAAAATTCTATCTATCTATCTATCTATCTATCTATCTATCTATCTATCTATCTATCTATCTATTAGCAATAATTTTCCAATTATTTTATTGCAAAATATTTTTTTTGAAAGATGCGTAAAAAACCA
>Ga0209628_10003079_pt1 | contig 11538 bp, 8 predicted proteins | sample TergutCu122P4_FD_187285 | JGI IMG/M metagenome (GOLD analysis project Ga0209628, IMG submission 187285) | Cubitermes ugandensis P4 segment gut microbial communities from Kakamega Forest, Kenya - Cu122 P4 (SPAdes) (version 2) | ecosystem: Host-associated > Arthropoda: Insects > Digestive system >...
CAGTAACAGTAAATTCAGCCCGCTACACTGAGATGCTTCGCACATTTCTGGAACTGTAGTTGCAGAGACTTGATGTTGAAAACCAGACTCTCTTGTTTCACCCAGATGGGGCAACGGCTCACACTGCGAGGACTGCAATGCAGTTCCTCAGCGAGATGTTCCCAGCTCACTTGATCTCACGAAGAGGGACTATTGAATGGCCTGCAAGATCGCTCGATCTCAATGCCTGCGATTTCTTACTCTGGGGATAGCTCAAGAGCACCGTGTACGAAAAGAAACCTGGGACAACGGTGGACTTGAAATAGAACATCAGGGACGAAGTGGCAGCAATTTCTCCAACCATGTTGCAGTGAGGGATGCAGAATTTCCAGAAACGCTTGTGGGAATGTGTTGACAAGGGACACCACCTCAAAGACACTATATTCAGGAAGTGTAGTTCTCTATTGAAATTCCAAGAAAAATATTCCTGTGATGAGTAAAATGAATTTATAAGAAGGAAGCTTTTTAAAACAGATCTGAATTGGTGTATATCATGGGATGTATTTTTGATGCTAGTAGGAAGGTAATTAAAAACTTTGATTCCATGCTTTCTTTGACATGAAATATGTGTTCTGATTTTCTCAGCTTCTTGGAAACCTTTCTCATTCAAAGAAGAATCTGGTGACATATCATAAACTTACTGAAGTCTTTGTATAAAATTCCTTTTATTTTTGTAGGATTTTAACCAGAATTGCATTACCTTGACAGATTTTAGTACCCCTCCCACCCCCAATGTAAAATTTCAGAATTATCCATCTACCTGAGCCAAGTTGTTCCATGCAAACAGAGACACAGACCTAAGTGTTGAAGGAGGTGAACTTGAAAGTGGAAAACTTTTTATTTTAGAACTTCATGTGTGGGGAAAATTCAGCTGTGTATGTTTGAACTTGAAACTTAGAAATTCTTCTCAAAAATAGTTCTTCATGCATCCACAAACCTACCTTCACATACAGTGCATGTCTTATTAATACCTACAACTTTTGTATGAAGTAATTGTATTGTGATTAAAACTATTACCATTTATCCTGATATTCAAAATTCTAAAGATCAGGTACAGAAAACCGTAATTTAAGCAGCAGTTTTTTGTCAGTATGAAACATGGCCACACTGTTTTCACTGAAGATCAACAACTATAAATGTCTGAAGAAAAAGTGTTCAGGAAAATGTTTGGACCAAAAAAAAAAGAGGGTGAAGGAAGTGATCTGTTCAGAATATTTCATAACAAGGAATATCGTGAATCATACAGATCACCTGATGTTGTTAAGACAGTGAAATGTGACTTAAATATGCTGTACATGCAAGTAGAATGGTGGGGGCATGCATACAGAATTTTGGAGAGAAAGCCTCTTTTTAAGTATCCACCTGACATCTAAATGAAGTTGAAAGTATAACTCTATAACTGCCTAAATCCTCTGTTTTCACAGAAATGAGGATAGCTTTATTTTTATGATACTCTTCCTGCTGGATTCTTTGCACTTGAACAGTGACAATGTGTTCAGTCTAGTGCAACTGATATTTACTCGTATTTTATTATTTGTGAAAACACAGCTACAAATTTCAACTGTATCCAAGCCACCATCAGGCTGTAGAAAAAATTAAGAGGTAGTATACAACATGTATGAAATTAATGTGTGCTAAAGTAAAGTGACAGCACCTGTTACAATATGTTTGATAAACTAAAATGTATGTATTTAAATTTTTTAAGAGAGTGGCTTAATATAAATGTATAAGTGGTAAGTGTGTAAGTGCTGCTGCTGCTGCTGCTGCTGCCACTGCCGCCGCCATCACTGCTGCTGCCGCTGCTGCTGCTGCATGACAGTTTTCATTTTCATTTCATATTTCAAAACACACTAAAATTCTTGTAACACTGATCTCATTTCCATTGTGTAACCAAATCATTTTCATTGGAGATAACTTCATGGATCTGTATTAGTTTACGTTTGTCTTCCTGTGTGTTTCACTGCCAACTGTGTTTGTCTTATTTTTTTATGAAGGGAGGAGGTACAGTTCAGACTCGAGAAATGGAGCTCCTCCTCACTTACCATGTCAAAAATCTTGTTTGAAGTCACACTGTTTTAATTTAAGTGGCTGTGTTTAACATTTTCATTTTACATATGGAACTTCTCAGTTGTACCTATATATTGTCCTTTTGTATTAAGTTACATAATTTTCGTGATGCTTTGAGATGTCCCAAATGAGTGATTGCTGCCTCATATGTTGGGCAAGTTTGTCCTAAAAGAATGTAGATATTCTTTTCATTGTGTGAAAAGCCTGTGCCTGTTGGTCTAACATACTTTTAATGCATCCTGCGCAAGATAGTTGATATATCCCACATTTGTTATACTTGCTATCATTTAAACTTCATCTTGTTCATACCCATGCACTAGTATCACCATATTGAATAAACACTCACACATGCACTCATATATTGTTAAATCACCATTTTATTAACACTTTTCATACTGCAACATATTTCAGCCCTTAAAGGATCATATTCAGGTAGGATAATGGGTACATTTCACCTTTGTGTGTCAACAACATGAGTTATGAGTTGTAAAATATATGAGTGCAAGGGTTGGTGTTCATTCAATACATTGCTATTATTTGTTGGGTTTTCTTAATTTTAAGTTGTTCTGTAATGATTTTTCAGTTCTGAGTGCTTCACTTACCTTAGATCACTTTAAAATATTTGTTATTGATGTAGTTTTCTTACTCATGTAAGTAAAAGTGAATAGTCATCCTTTTTATGTGTTTCTGTGTTATTGGTGGGATATGTATTAGGGTGTTGCAATAGTATCTGCAGTCATAGGTTCTCAGTATATGAAAGAGTCTGTGTCTTTTTGGTTTCTGGTTATGGGGATATTTAGACAATTTATTACATTATTGAAATCTAATTACAAGGCAGATTGTAGTTGTGGATGACCTTACTTAAATTCCGAAGGTGTTGTGTTGATGTTAGTCATGGTCAAATCATAGACTATGATGTCATTATCTACATGTCTAAAATATCCAACGGTGTAATTATTAATCAAATTCAGCACTTGTTTGGATTCAGTATATTGTAAAAATATTTTCGACAGCAGGGCAGAAGAAGGAACCTGCACTGTTAGTCCATCTTGTTGATGGAATATTTATCACTATATAAATATCATTGTGGTTTATAATTAAATTACACAGGTTAAGGATTTATTTTCCCTGTTACCTCATATTGTATTCCATATTCAGGGATATTACTTACCACAGAGATATTTCTTGTGTCAGGAGAGTGTTGTAAATATACAGTGTTTGTTTTTCCTGCTTGCCCGGTAAGTGTGGGCCCAACGCTCTGCCCGCATCACGTTATATGTCACATGTTGTGGAAGTTGACAGTTGATGACAGGAGCTAGACAAATGATCACAGTGATGCTAAGTTGTAGGAAGTCTAATCAAAACTCACTAATGTTGGGCCAGCACTTATTGGTCAACTGGGTAAATAATGCCCTGCATTGCTTAAAGCTATTGAAGCCAGTCTATTGTTTTGGTCTGTAAATATTTCCCTCAAATTCTATATAAATTCTTAGGTATTTTTGACATTAAATGTGTGTAGTAAACTTACATATTGGGAGAATTTTTGTACTGTAAGTATTACAAATTTGTAACCTGTTGGATTGCAGTGGTTGATGATAGGTCAAATAGGGTTTTCTTGTTCACACATCCAGTAATATTCATCGTGTTACATTTTAGGTTAAAACTCCCCCCCCCCCACAGTAGTTACTATCTTACTACTGTTATTCCTCTCCTAATCTCTTTTTGATATTTATTTGTAGGGTGTGTATTTCTTGTTACAAAACCGTTGGAATTGATAAAGTCATCTGTTTTCTTGTGGTAATCTGAAATATTCATTGTGTTAAGTCCATGAAAAAAAAAATAAGAGATGTGCTTTGTGATTTGGCCAAAGCATTTGATTGTGTCAGTGATACAGTCATTTTAGGTAAATTGTTCTGTTATGGCATACATGGATTAAATACCCAGTGATTCGAATCCTATCTTGTAAATAGGAAGCAGAAGGTAGAAATAATAATAATAATAATAATAATAATAATAGCGTCCCATCATTCCGCTGCGGAACATAGGGCTTCCACAAGAATCTTCCATCTCACTATATTCTTGGCATCAGCTTTGATCTCCGCCCAGGTCTTTGGCCCCCTCGAGCACCGTTCTTTGCCATGTGTTCTTTGGTCTTCCTCTGCCTCGTTTACCCTGGGGATTCCACTCTAGAGCTTGCCTGGCTATGTCGTCGGATGATTTTCGCAGTGTATGGCCCAACCATCCCCACTTGCGTTCCTGATCTGCAGATCTATTCTTGGTTGGTTTGTGCGCTTCCACAGCACTATATTCGTTATCTGGTCCAGCCAGAAAATTCTCAATATTTTCCTTAAGCATTTGTTAATGAAGACTTGCAGCTTAGCTGTTATACTTTTGGAGTTTTTCCAGGTCTCACATCCATAGAGTAGGACTGCTTTCACGTTGGTTTTAAAGATGCGAAGTTTGGTTAGCGTTGAATATGCCGTCGAATGCCAGATTTTGTTTAGTGTGCTGAATGCTGCCTGGGCCTTCTGTATGCGGGTTGTAATATCAACCTCCGTTCTGCCTGTGTTATCGATAATACTTCCCAAATAGACAAATTGTGTCACTCTTTCTATGGTTTCACTATGTATGCATAGAGTCTCATTGTTGTTCGTCATGGCGATACGCATCTCCTTAGACTTGTTTACATTAATCTTTAAGCCCACTTTGGCGGCTTCTCTTGCTATTTTTTCGAGCAATGTTTGCATTGCTTGTGTGGAGTAAGCTAACAAGCATATATCATCCGCATAGTCTAAGTCTGTGAAGAAGGTAGAAATAATACTTCAAAATCAGTAGCAAAGTCTTCATCCAGCTAGGGGACAGAAAAATGTGGTGTTCCTCAGTGATCATTTGTGGGAACTCTTTTATTCATAACTATATTAATGATCTTCCTCATGTGATAAACACCTATTCTAAACATGTGTTTAAAATCTTAAGTTGTTAAAATTAGAAGTTGTAGGTAGTGGAATTTTGCTGGTAGATGTCATGTGGTTTCATATTGGGTGTTTCAATGTTACAGTTTTTCTTGTCACTCTACAGCATATGTCCTGTTCCCATTGTAGAGTGTGGTTGAATGCAACAACTGAAACATGTTGTAGGAAAGTAAATAAATGAATGTTGTGTTTGAATATTGTGTTTGTGTGGATTGAAATTGCTACTGATGAACTAGCATAATGGGATGATATTACCTAACTTTCCAAATTAGATCTGCATGTATGCGGAATTATATGAGTAAGTGGTTTGCAGTGAAAGCATTATCCCCAAATAGAGATAAGACACATGTAATAAAATTTAATGTCAATCATCTCTAAGTTGAATCATTTAAAATTCTTTATCAACACAAAGAAATCAAAGAAGTGAAAAATATGAGATTTCTTGCTTTGGGAATTGACGAACATATGGACTGGAAGACTCATATTATGCAAATAATATCAAAAATGAGTTGTGTTTGTTATGCAGTTAGATTTATGCATTAATCTAATAATGTAGATACATTTTGTTTTTTGGACCATGCTTTTTCATAATTGAAGGAGGAACAGACCATCGAAATGAACAAATTAATTTTTCATTAATTAATTTATTATTGTTCAAGTTACTCCGACATGTTTTGGCTACTTAATTGGAGCCATCCTCAGGGAGTTTTAAGTCCTTGCAAGTTACAAGCCATTGTAGTAATCTGTTAGGATACTAGGATGCTATTGTGTACTGTATTCATGTGACGATGTGCTTACTGTGGAATGCATTCCACAGTAACATTATTTCTCTTGTCAGCTTTTATTGACATGACATTCTTATGTAACTTTTCTGTAATTTATGAGATAATCTTTTCTGTTTTTCAGGTAATTGATTACCATGTTTTGTTGAGTTTCTATATAACTCCCTGTTTTCATTGCTACATGCCACCTCATGTAGTCTTGTTCAGCTACTGGTATGTAGCTGATGGCAATTTCTGAAAAATTCTATATCCAATCCATAGATTTTATATGTAAATTATATTTTATACCTTCACTTAACATCATAATTTGGCATTGGACAATTCAGTATGGTATTATTTACGGCTCTTTCATAGAAGTGAATTTCTTCATGGTTATTTTACCTGTCTACTGTTTTAAATGGCAAGTTTTTTGTAAGATTCCACCCTTGGTTGTAGTTGGCACAGTTTTTGTTTGAGATCCTGCTTCTTAATACATAAAGATCTAACATCTTATTTAACTCTCAATTTCTGTATTTTTGCTTGTGTGAACTGAGGCTAGAGAAGTATTAGGAACCTTAATTTTGTTACCATCAGGAATTATATCATTGCAGAGACACTGTTGGTTAGTTGTCATGGACAGTTTTCATAGATAGATAGACAAGTACATTAAGCCACCTTCTTAACAAATGTAGATATATTATTGCATAAAGGGTACAAATTGTAACAGGTTCAGCTCTCATTTTTCACCATGCATTAATTTTATACATGTTGTATACTATGTGTTAGGTTGCTGTACAGCCTGATGGTGGCTTGCACATAAGCAAAACATGTAGCTGTGTTTTCATAAATAATAAACTAAGTATTAATTGTGCTAGACTGGATTTGTTGTCATTGAAGACAGGATAACTGTTAATAAAATCATTATTAAGGGAAGATTAATTCATTTTAGTAATTATGGTTGGCTGTGGACTCTACTGGTCAGTTTTGTACCCTGTGATTAGCTGTAATATTGTAACATCGAGTATTTTTATGTAGGCAGAATCTCAGAGAATGTATTTAGAAAACATCCTTCACAGTTCTCTGATTGCCTGGTAACTAGGTTATGCAGTATAAACATTACATGTTGTCAGAAGGAAGCACTGCTACCAAATTGTGGTTGACAACTTCATGACAGTATAGTCATCATGCAGTGTGGGGTAAATACCAATACCATAATTTGTTTGTTGTTAAATATAGTTTTAAATTTTAATTTATTTGTTCAGTGGTGTGACACTCTTGATCAACCGTTGTAGCTGAAATGATTATAAGCCTATTGATTTATTCAAGTCTTGTTTATGGTTATAAATTTGAGAATGGGCTGGAATAAGGACATTTCCTTCTGTTTTCTTTTACAGGCCTCTCAGATTCCAATTCAGCATATCCTTATGAACACTACAACAGAGCAAGTGAAGGCCATGGAATCTGTTAGAGAAATTATTCAAAATGTCAACATCTCATCAGAAAATATTGTATCATATTCTCCTGAGTATGTTTCATGGACTGCAAATAAGGTTTGTTTTGTGTCCATTACAATCTGTCTTAATGGGCCTTTTTTTAAAGCATGAAATTTTAAGTTCTTTCCTTCTTTGATAAGGTATGTTCTGTATCACAGGCAGAATACAGTAGTCCAGCAGGCTAGGTATGAAGGTAATTGAGAGTGTAGATAGAATGAAGCTACAAAGTAGCAAAATTAACCCTTTGTCTAACGGAGATTGTTGCATTTGTGTGCTGTCTCATTGACTTTTTTATATTCTGTATTGTGCAATATTTGATGGAAATACCACACAGGTATTACCTGCAAGATGTCAGAGAATTGATTGTAAACTGTATTGGAGGTTACAAGGAGCCTTTCTGCTAAGTAAGACCATGTCTTCTGAATGATGTAACAAAGAGAAAAATTTTGAAGAAGAGAACTGACTGACAGTGTATAATAGTTTGACCTCTTTTAGATTCTAAGTAACAGTAATGGAATAACAGGTTACAGTGTTTTTGTAAACTACAAACAGCTGAAATTATGATTCCCTGATCATTCTTTATGCACACCATTAAAAATATATTGCCTGTGATTTATTTGCTTATTTATTTTTAGTTGTATGTGAAGTATGTTGTAAACAAATCACAGCATGTTTAATGGTAAAGGGCTAGAGGTTCTAATTTCAGCTGAACTTTATTAAATAATTTCTAAGATATAGTGAATTTCTTAATTCATTTCCTCCAAAATAAAATTAACTGCTTTATGTCAAAATTGGCACTGTGAGATTTAAGGTTCTCACTGATTTTGTTGAGATGTTTTCTGGGAAATGGTGCCATATTTGTTGATAACTGTTGACCATTTGTCATACCATTACATCCCAGAAGACTGGATTTTCAAAGCTGGCATTCTTATCTGGCCAGTGTCCATCATGAGAATGCTTCTGCCTGAGAAACACCCCATCTTTTCTGTGTGTTGATCATGACCTGTTGTGGACACTGAATGTATGTTGGCCCTTTAATCAGTGACATTCATAATAGTATACCAGATGATAAAATATAAAAATATAGAATTTACCTGTGCTTAGGAACCATATAGTGAAGCTGTCTAAGATGAGTGTCATTGCATTGACTTTTTTACCTGTACAGAAATAGTACCCAGAACCCATTAACATAGGAAAATTGGTAGGTTCCAGAACCAGTCGTTAGACAGCAATGAAGAGATGGAACTTGTCCTTTCAGGAATCCTGGTTAACCTGTCAGCATTCAGTCCTACTAAAAAGAAATTAGTTTAATATACACCATCATTGGAAGTGGCCAAATGACAGAGTTATCACTGTATACTCATTTGAAGTTATCAGTAGCAGTGATTTCTGAATCTGAAGATAAATGTGTATATTATTTTGAATTGACTTAGTATACAGGAATTTAAATATACCACACAGACATATAAATGAATACCTGCACTACCAAGAAGTGTAGAGGACAATGAAGGATTTGGTAGTGAAAACCACCGCTCTTCTTTCCAGATTATTGGTGACGAACTGCTCAGAAATTTGGGACTCACCATCTGTGCAGTTGCCATTGTAACACTGATTCTCATTCAGAACTTGCAAGCCTCATTTTGGGTATTATGCTGTGTAATTTTCACAGTTGTTGATGTTGTGGGCTCCATGTATTGGCTTGGTCTTACCATCGAGATCTCTACATCTATTATGATACTGCTTTGTGCCGGCTTGGCTGTCGACTACGCAGCTCACATAGGAAATGAGTTCACACGTCTTCAGGGAACTAAAGATGGTACTTTATCTGATAACAAATTGAGATTTTTTTATTTGACACATTTCACCAGAGGTAGTTGCAGTTTTCATACAAAATACAATAATATATCATCATTGTACGTTGGTCAAATTTTTTGTACTGCATATGATAATTACACATACATGTACATAAATATATTATTTCAAAAAAGTACAACATGAAGGATATAGTGTCTGTCCACATGTTATGGCCCCAAATGTATGGAATGGATTTTGATTAAGTTTGATTTTTTTCATCTTACAGTTTTTAATTTTGGTTCTTTTTGGTCACATGTACAAAATCCAAATGAAGTGTGAAGCAAAACTTGGCAATCTTTCTCAAAAACTTCCAGTGTTCAAAAATTGGTATGAAGTAGTAAAATATATTTGAATTGTGTAATTCTTATTGCAAAGACATTTTGTTATAGTATACAATGTAAACTCTTTTCTAACTGCTGTGTGGTGTCTGCAATGAACATAGCTTTGCAGGAATAGTTGTGTACCTCCAAAAAATGGAAGTTAAGAAAATAATGTGTGCAAAATAACAAAGAGTGCATTTATAAGAGATGTGTACTCCATTGGTGTACATCATGCCAAGCATGTTTAACCATTGAGCTATGATTGTCTGTTGAAATTTACAGCATAGATGTATCTGCTTTTGTGTCATACTGAGCCTAGAGGGCATGTGCTTTCATGCACATTTCACAGCTCATTAATCCCTCCTATTTGCATCTTTGAACTATCAAAATGGGTTTATTACATGAATGAACATATATTGTAAGCCCCGCGCCCAACCCCCAACCTGGAGGACCAGGGTATCTCTCTTAGTCTGGTTTCTCAACTAGAGCCTGTCTGGCTAGGGTGACCCTACCAGAAGCTTAAGCTTCTGCCAGCATAGCCTCTTGCATCACCGAGACTCTCAAGCCCTGCCACCCAGCTTATGCCTTCGTCCAGGTGGTGATACCTGCAGGGGAGGGATCATGTCTCCTTACATATTGTTAATTTGCCAGTACTGGGCATGCTGATATGTCCTATTTTCTCATCAAATTGTGTACAGAATCTGCATTTGTCATAGTCTGCCTCCCCAATTTTTTTGACATATGGCACAGAACAACTTAATTGACCATCCTGTTCTTCAAGCAAATATCCGTGTCTCAAAATATTACTGAGGAAAACAATGAAACCAATACATACAGAATGTCCTTAAAGTGCCTACACTGTTCTCATTTTAATATTCACATGGTACACTTTATTATTTATGACTATTAGTATATAATTAATATACTTCCACATTCCCTCTTTAACTTTATATATACAATTTTTATAACTTCAGAAGATTTTTATTCCTGAGGCTGCATACTTATTTTATGTATAAGATGTGTTTGTAATTGTTTGAGGCCTCAAACTTCCCATCCAGCTGTGAACATTTTATTTTTATTTTCATGATTAGCTTGATGGTGGTTATGTATTAACAGCAACTTGTAGCTAGTTATGTTTCATAAATAAAACGTTGTGTTCAGACTGAGTATATTACACATCTTTTTAGATTTTGGATCCATCATTCTATGTATTCACTTTATGACTGGTTTTTACAAGCCTGAAAGATGGAAATTTTAATGTTTTATTTCTTCTTCCAGGACACTAATTTAAAATGGAATGTCATGTTTTAAATTACAGGGTGTCCCAGGAGTTAAGGTCACTACTTCGGGATTTAATTCCAGAGCTCATTCTGAGTCAAAAACTTCATATACACATGGGTCCAATTCGTAACGGTTCAGGAGGTATGAGTTTTTAAAATATAGTAAATAAATTACGAGGAGGTGGTGATAAGTCCTTACCCCGACAAGGAAGGAAACAAACTACAGAGATCAAACTCAGGATTTATTCAATATACCCCCCACGAAGCTCAATAAACTTCTTAGCCTGTTGCTCTAACTTTTGTAAGCCACTAAAAAAAATCAGAAAGTTGTTTGTCAAACCAGGTCTCCGCGGCAGCATTGACCTCCACGCCAGACGAAAAATGGTGAACTTTCAATTGTTTTTTCAGTCATGGGAAGAGGTGGTAGTCCGACGGGGCCAGATCCGGAGAATAGGGTGGGGGGTCAAGACATTTGAAGACCAGGTAGGCCAGTTTCTTCTGGGTTGCAAGTGCCCGGCGAGCCGGGACATTGTCGTGCAAGAACAAGACCCCCTTGGTGACCTTCCCGCGGCGTTTTTCCTTCAAAATGTCTTTCCAATGCACCGGCAGAGATGAATAACACTCTGCATTGATACTTTGGCCCTTTGGAAGATAATCAGTGTGGAGGATGCCGTCTTGATCCAAAAAAATCGAGGCGAGAACTTTTCCAGCGGATTTTTGCACTCGGAATTTTTTGGGCGGGGTGAGCCACT
>Ga0209628_10003080_pt1 | contig 11537 bp, 7 predicted proteins | sample TergutCu122P4_FD_187285 | JGI IMG/M metagenome (GOLD analysis project Ga0209628, IMG submission 187285) | Cubitermes ugandensis P4 segment gut microbial communities from Kakamega Forest, Kenya - Cu122 P4 (SPAdes) (version 2) | ecosystem: Host-associated > Arthropoda: Insects > Digestive system >...
GGGGGGGGGGTTCCAAAGATGCCTTGATCGCAATATTTACTTGTACAATAGAAAATGAAGCCAGCATTATCAGCTACTTGAAGCAGATTAGTGTGAAAGATGATGAATACTGATAGCTGAATTATGATTTCAACTGTCATCTGAAACTCTGCAAAAATCCTGAAGAATGCTGTTGAATACTGAAGCTGAAAGTGATATAGCAGAAGACAATGAGCCCAAGAACCTTATGTGTTGTTCCAACAACTGCCAGAAGGCGAAAATTCCAACAAGATGGTTGTGAAAGAATGGTTCAACAAAGATGATGGTATGAAATAATTGACAATTCAGCAATTCAGACAATAAAGGAAAAACAAAGAAGGCAGTGATTAAGGTGAAACAGATAATGTGAAAGAAAATAGGGCACTTCATGCTGAAGAGTTAGCAGCCCTTAAACAGCATAACACTATACAGAATGGCAGAAACAGGCAACACCAACTGATGTTCTGCTCCTGAAAAAATGGCATGATTTTGCAGCAAAGAAGCAGTAACAACTTCAATGCCCAAATAGCCTTAATGACTTTTTGCATCTTAAATGACATTCAGAACATGGCAAAAGTATGAAATCAAGAATATTATTATACTGTCTTACTACTGTATCTGATAATCAAATATGGTGTTATATACATAGTACATATCAATACAATGTGTTTATCATACTATATACATAACCATATATCCGAAATTGTCACAATCCATGTAGTCTGAGCTTTTTGGTAATTTGAAGTAACCTCGGTCATGTTCAGCTTGATGGAGATTCTATAACTGTACACGCTTTCGGCACACAAATGAACATGCTTCACTCTTGTGAAGAAATCTTTCTTGCTACAAATTTAAACTACAGCATATATCTGCCTTATGACTCTAAGACATTTCCTAGCTGCACATATTGCTCTTACCACATTCATTCATGTGTCATGTGTGTTTTAAATAACAAATCAACTGTATGGGTTTATATGTAGCTATACAGAAAATAAAATAAACAAACAATACAGACGCTGAATAATTCAGTTTCTGAAGGAATGTCATACACATGGTGCAATCATACAGTTTTTACACTGAATTTATTTCTCTGTAGAAATAACTCTTCCTCCGTGATCAGACGTTCCAATCAAAGTAGTCTCATTGGGACTTAACAAGCCCAGCTACTGTACCACAGTTCAAAACATTTCATGAAATGTACTGTCTGAAAATTAGCAAATGTGACCATTGATTTTGTCTGAATCATGGTGAAATCTGATATCCTTCCCTTTAACACCATCCTGAGATTTCTGTTGCTGCATGGGGTATGGCAGCAGTCACACAGAGCTAACTGTGGTGAGTAGAAAGTGAGTGGTACAGGTCATTTTTGTTTTCAGCCTAAAATTCACTCAAAAAAAAAAAAAAAAGCACAAATTTGGCAGAAATATGATGTACATTTTGTCTTTCATCATGCTATGACACGACCCAAATGGGACTCCCAAAATATTAGCCACTTCACGGACAGTCATTCTTCTGTTTCCAAAGACAAGGTTCTTCCCCCAGTCCGCAATTGCATCTGTTTTCTGATCAGTGGGAGTCCCAAGCAATCAGCATCTTTGACAAACATCTTACCACTTTGGAACTTGGAAAATTACTCAAAAACTTGTGTTCTGTCCACTGTCTCCTCTCCAAAAGCTAGTTCCCACATTTTAAAGTTTCTATAGCATTTTTTCCCAGTTTAAAACAAACTTTTATGCAGATACACTATTCTTTCAAATCTACATTTTTTAGGTACAACAAAATCACAAATGGAACAACGCACATTTGTACCTACCAAGCCATTACCCAACAACTGCACATGCTACAGCCTTATTTCAAGCAGGAAATGACTCAGCAGACTCTACTCTATCTACACCTATTAGAGGTTCATGCCAGCAGCAGTAGCGTCATCTCACAGCCCATCCAGAAACTATTTAACTGCACCACATATAATGGAGGAAAGAAATTAGGCAGAAATGTGAAACCATATGTGCCCTTACACCTCATACACAATAAACACGCACACATGCACACGCACACACAACTGTTGGATTTGGATATCAACTACAAGCAGCAACATCATTACTATGCATGCCACATTCTGGATAGTAGACTAACACATACCTTTGCCCCCTTGAAGCATAAAAAAAGCCATCAAATTACACTTGAAGATGTAATCATCCAACTAGAATAATCACTTTCAAATGCATCTAAAATGCCAGATATTACAGGCGCTGAACTCAACAGCAATAAGTGAACATGTGCTACAGCCATATTAATTAAACAGGTCTGTCTCCATTTCCCACTTTATTTTTATTGCACATCACAAGCAAATGGTGTACTTTTTAAGATAAAGGTAAGAAGAATCTTTCTGCAGATGGATTGTTAATTACTTAGTAATGGCGTTATTAAGTACACAGTTACTTTTAACCAGAAAGGATGCAGTCATGGCCTATTTCAAGCACTGTTCCATCACAGAAGGCCTGTATCTTTACCCTAGACAACCAGGTTCCCACAAGACTTGCTTGTTGGATGTGTCCGTGTCTTTGACCACAAAGTTCCAACCAAACTCTTGCTCATAACATGTTAAAAATAACGCCACTGTATTTTATAAATTGTAAGACACACCGTGATATTAGAATGCAAACTCAGGAGTAAAAATACTTTTTAGACACATGACGCTCAAATTTAAAAATACTTACTCAACAAAACAGCAGGGCAGTACAGATTTTCTAATGATCATATAATCCTCTTAAAATCACAATCATTACTGCTACTGTTATCATCTGCACTTTCACTTTTTTCAAACATTACACCATTTTCACTAATATCAAGGGCATTAGTGATCTCATGTTGCATGCAAAACTTCACCAGCATCTTGTGATTCACAGTCCATGCCTCTTCAATAAATCTTAACACCAATAACTGTCCCACCAAAATCAGTGATGTCAGTGTGATCACCCATCTTCTTGCTTCAAAACTGATCTCTTTTAGTAGAGAGAGAAACTAGACTGTTTCTGCAGTCTGTTATCCATTTCTTCACCTCTGCTTGTAGGTCAGTCCTATTTGCAATAAGCTTACAAAGACAGTTTTTACTTTTCTCTAGCTTCTTTAACTTTTCCACTTGTGTTCTCCAATCACGAATCATTTTCTTGGCTCCAAAGTGGAAAAAAATGCCTTTTTGTGATCCTATTACCATGCTACAATACATACTTCAGCACATTTCACGCATTTGCTCCCAGCATCTGGTCTGCCTGATACAATGCTCATCCAGCAATACTTTTATTAACACCACTACACTACAACCAAACAAGTGAATTTAAATTTTAAGAACACTATTAACGATGAGTTGACCTAACTTTTAAAGGTTACAGAACATACTGCCTAGTATTGTTTCAGTGTGTGATATCTTGTGTCACAAAGAACGGTGCAATAAGACCCCCACACATTTTACAAAACCAACCAGTTTCACTGTATTTTTTGTTTTCCAAGCACACTGCATTTTCGTGTGGGTATCTTTATAAGTCTTAGATGGGGAAATGCAGAATGTATTCTTTTGTTGTTCCATCAAGTCTGTATGGAGGGTCCATACCATTATCCCACATTTCACTTTCTTACCTGGATTATACACCTGGTAATGTAACAGCCCTCCCCATGCCAACATCCATTTGTCCACAGCCAGGTGTTCCAATGGTGCATACATTTGGAAAAATTTATGTGACAGCATGTCACAGGCATGAGCCTGATGCAAGCTACTGTCACTGGAGTGCAAAAAGGCATTGTTGTGGAAATATTGGTGTGCCAAAAACAAAATAATCTGTCCTATATATTTTAGTTTTGTTTTCTTGATTATCCCTATGATGAATGTTGGACCTAAAAATTTCTTCATTTCTTCCACTGCCATGGGAACCCAAATCAGATATAAGGTATATCCTGTGAAGGGGTACTGTGCGGCATTTATGGCTTGACTTGCATAGAGGTGAGTTTGCTCAACCAGATGTTGATAAATGGGGGAAAATGTACGTCAACAAATGACAATATCTTCACAAGATGGAATTATCACATTTATGCCTACATTTTTTGTGAAAGGTAAAGGAAGAGGGTGGAAGAGTGAGGAAGAATCAGGTGGAAAAACAACAACGTGGATATCAGTTACATCATCACGGTCCCTTTTTGTGTCGCCAGAATCACTATCAATTAGAATAAGTTAATTTTCCCAATCTTCATGAACCAACATTTGTTATATCATCATCATCTGAACTCCTTTCATGCATAATTCTGTGCCTTCTACTCTCACTGATCAAACTGCCACCTTTCCTCTTCACCACGGTCAGACTTAAATTCTCAGAAAATCACCACAAAAATAACAAAGAAAAAAGTCTGCAATACAAAAAACCAAAGAAATCTGATGCAAAAATAAAGACCCAAGCACCATCTAGTAGGAGCAATAAGAACTATGTTGTAAAACCACGTTCATGAAGCTTCCTCACATATTCTTTTGTGCTGTGTCCTTATCCAACCATTTTCAGATACCGGCATTTGGACAACAAAGGTCAGATACGTGAGAGAATGTGTTGATTTGAAACCTACAGTAGACAAAATTCTGATTTGTTTACTATGCATTCCAAGAAGTTTATTTTTAATAATTCATTATATTTGCATGCTACAGAACAACCAGTGTAAAGAACAAAGCAGCTTTGTTTCTGTCCCTCTGAGGATGATTCATGCATTAGCCACTATCATCTCTACGGTGAATGTGGGAAACTCAACTGCTTGGATTATATTACATTACACTGATGCAGCTTCTGAATATAAGACAGAATATTTTACAGTAATTTCCACCCAAAAAAAAAAAGTGTGTCATCCTGGTCTGGACAATGTGTTATGTGCCTTCCTTCTTCACAATAATATTTAGGGACAAAAACTATAAACAGAAGCAAAATTAATGTGGCACAGTACTGATGCACTACATTTTCACATTCTCTCATGCTGTCAGTGTTACCAGCCCGTCTGAAATCTAAATGTCTCTACTGGAAACCCACAATGTGGCAAGAATACCAAGTAGTCAATTATCATAGCAGTGCCACATATAAAAGGACAGTTTTGATTATAAATTTTAGAATTCATACTAGCCTAAAAACCACATTTTATTAAAATGAGTGTTGCCTCACAGTCACCTTCTGTTAAGGTATTATGAAAATTTGTTGTACCCTCCCATGGATTCTAAAAATATGGGTTCCCTCATTTCTGAGATCACCACATAATTAGGCAGACACAGCAACACCACCAAAAAATCATGAGTGTTTAATATAACACTCATAATTTGGAGCAGATTTCTATACAGTTTATTCACTAATACTAACAATGCATAACAGGCCAAATGAACCATTCCATAACCCTTTCACTGCCCACTCCGCATAAACTGATATATAGGGTTGAGGTACAATGCCTGTAACAATAACTCTCTGCACAGTCCCTATCTAATTTAGTGTAGTAACAGTGTTATTCTTTTTGCAGGTCACCACTGGCAATGAATGTGCACAAAAATGTGATAGTTAATATCACTATAAGTTCAAAGAAGAAATTACAGCACAGTCTGAATAAAAATATAACAAGTCTGAACCAATCAACATATCAATTCATGTGAAATTTGAGGTTATAATGCAGCGACTGTGCAGCCTGGTGTATATGCATAAGCTTCAAATGAATCTACTGCCTTCACCTTCAGGGCAGATGATGGTGACAACAGGTTCATCTTCTACTTGGATAAAGATGGAAGCAGCATGTTCTCAGAAATCCTGACACACCTACTGAACTACAAAGTGTCCAGCTCAAAAAACTGTAATCTTCATATTCACTGGTACAAGAACCTCAAAACTCATTAAATGGACAGATGGTATGCCTCTCCCATGAAAACAGACAAAATAGAGTAAAAGATTAACCCCTCAATTGACACTGTAAGAAAGTGGCAGTTAAAGGGCAACTAAGATTATTTAATCCCTAAAGCACTGATCTACATAAGTGGCTACAAAGGTTTTAAACTGTCCCAACTATAAAACAAATACTTGCTGCTGAGCCAACAAGTACACATAAATAAATAATAGCATCTTAAAAATATACTTAATAAAAGCTATAAAATAGGAGACATGGTCACCCTTTCTCTGCTATATGCCTACTTATACTAAAAGAAACATGCAGGTTCTGCTGCAGCACACTAGTGCAATATGCTGCACATTCACACTCACCTCCTCATCTCGGATATCTTTCAGGGTGTATGATACAACAGTGATACCCATGTTCACTAAGTCTGATGATGCAACCTCAAACACCTGTTTGCTGAACTTCTTCCTGTCTTTGTAGATTTCCTAAACAAGATTTAACAGCCATGTCATGTAGGTTATGTTCTTTTGCTATGACATCTGAAACGTCCACACTCCTACCTAGGTTCCAGCATGATAATATCTAGTACATACCATATTTCACACTTCATAAGATGCTGCAAGTAATCAGATGCATCCTATAATTAGCAGTATCTTTTTTTCTGATTTAATAGCCTACTTACACACCAATTCATCATATGGTGTTAAGGCATATGGTGATTCTTTGGAACATTTTTCAGGGGAAAGCTGCATTGTATAAAGCAAAAAATATGGTACGTAAATAAAATAAAATCCAATAAACTGGATACCCCTAACTGTGACAATGAAATTTGGTTCACCAAGTTAACTGCAAAGGTCATTTAGTGTCAATCAGAACACAATGATCTGAGGACGAGGAAGGAGGAAGTGATGATAGCCTATTTCAAGTTTTACTGGCATTTACCAAGAGCTAATGGGGGGAAAGGTAAAAGAACCATCTGACAGTTTCACTAACCTTCGGAAGAAGCTATGAAGTGCTACCTCCTGAGCTTACAACTTTACAAATATATTAACCATGCACCCAAACCTATTCATCATACAATATCTCACCTCAAAATTTACATTGTACAACGCTCATTACACTCACAACAAACATAGTAAAAATTGAATTAATGGAAATATGTTAAAATACTGTAAAAAACAGGCACATGTAAAATAAGCTGTCCCTGAATTTTGACTTTACATTTGCGTAAATATGTCATGTGATCTGGTTGCCAGACTGCTTAGTCTTATATTTATACAAATGATATCCCTTTATATAACAAACACAGTCAAAAACTTGGAGTCTGCTAAATTTCACTAGTGAAGGATTTACTTATATAGCAAGAAATTCATCTATAAAAGAGCCCCATTAGAAGTGACACACAAACCTCAACTGTCATGCTACCCATGATGGCACGCTGATGCCCTTCCAGTGTGACCAGAGCGATGTGCTGAATTTCAGTTTCCTGCTTCCCCAGAAACTGCTCACAAGCAGCAAGAAGCATCTCCTCATTCTGACCCTGGATTTTTACCTGATATAGATGCAAAGCCAATGTTATTCTTGTTTAATTAGGTACCCTCTTTGACAGCAAGTACAAAATTAAGCATAGCTCAGATATGGCACACAAAATGAGACTTTATGGCGGGCCAACAGACTGCAACAAAATTTGTTCCAATACCCTTCAGGGCAACCACCCTTCCCATGTGCAAACATGTACAGAAAAGTCATAAGAACATGTTATCTAATTTGAGACATGAAACATGGAAATTATATAGACATGAGTTCACATCATGCAGCAAAAAAACAAACAGAAACTCTGCTGTGTCTTACAAAATTGTTGCAAAACAAAGACTTCTGTGGCATAAAGACCCACAGTTTTCACGATAATACATAAACAAAAGGGTTCTAGTCATAGCCATAGCTTTAGAAGCCATTACTGATAACACTGTTTTATATATATATCTTACTTGTGCAATCCCGGTCACTGATATCGGAACCCCCTGACTGGTGTAAACGGTAGGACTCTCCACTTGAAGGGTCATTGTGTTCAGGGAAATTCTACATCAAGAAAAAATAAAACAAAGTCAGTTTCATTCAACAAGACACAGCATACAGCCCTAGCACACTTCAGTGAATTATATAATTATTAACAATCCAAATTTAATCATCAAACCTACATTCTAATGTACAAACACTAGCAACAACTTTACACCATGCTGTTCTCATCTATTTACGTCATCTTGGTTTAACATGCCACAATCATTTCATGTTCATGTGCATTACCTCTGCACACACTGAATTGTGGGCCATACAAATGCTCTGCCTCCAGGCACCAGTAGGGGTTTGCTGTAACAGCATCCTGCAACAAGCAATGGGGCTCTCCATAATGGGACAGCATTGTATTTCATGAAACATGTAAGTACACATATCTAAAAATGGCATTTGCATAAATCCATATAACTTCTGAATTCAAATCTTGCACCCATTTGCAACTAAGAAGGTGGGCTACTTGGGGTCAGAGGTGTTCGGTTTAACAAAATTGCTTATCTTATGTCGAAGACTTCCTACCAAAATATCACACCTGATGCTACATAAATACCTATAGCCATGACCCATAGTGTCAACTGTCAACGGCAAGGGAGAAAGGTTTTTTGCACTCTAAAGTTTCCGTCTTTGTAGAAACTAACTGCTTAGGATCAATCATGTAAAATACACACTCTTCGTCCATACTGCGTCGGTTATTCCACATGACAGGATACAAAGGCACGTAAGTACACAGCAAAGTGGTAAATACGACAGTCTATGATCACGTCTAAATATATTATTCACAACAACTACCTGAAATCACTAATGCTTCATTCGGCCCACAAGTTACAAATCCCCAGGTCATGTTCTTGCGATATAAGACACTTCTGTAATTGTATAATACGTTCTACGTTGTACAGACAAAAACACCCTCAGCTACACACGCACTAAAGCACAACCACAGCGAAACAAACTGCGCCGTTGCGGTCCAGTTGCGAATTATCAACAGTATGTCATTCATGACATTAATCTGTGTTCATGAGCTCCGAACAGTCAAACAATCTCTGATCCGAGAGTGAAATACAGCCTAAAATTAAGTCATGCGTCATTTGTAAAGGAAAATTAAATTTGTTGCAGTGTACAGTGAATGTATGTAATGATTATCATACTCAGATCAAGTGTATTGTATAATTCTGGATGTTTACTCTTCCATGTCCTGGTTTCACAAGATTTACTGTAGAACTGTCGGAGAAACACACACAGCTCTCCGTGCAAATCCACACAGGGGCAGCATCAATAGTTACAATAATCATTTCAACTTTAACTCTATAATCATTTTCACAGAAATATGAAACATCACCATCTACATATATAGACATGCTTTACGTAAAACGGCTTTTGAATATACAGCCAAACTCCAATATAGCCCCCCAGTATAGCGTCATCTTCATTTAGCGCCATGGAAGTGTGTGTGCAGAAATTCACCCCGGTACAATATTTCGACATGCCGCCACAATTTTCGATGAACGACCAGTGGAGCTATGCCTGAGTTCGAGTATGTATGTACATCAAAATAGAAAGATACGGTTTTGTTTGAAGTGAGGTAAGAACAAGAATATCCTGACTGTAAGCTGGCCGCCTTTGACTGTGAACATGCGAGAATCTAGAAACCAAAAAGACGAAATGGGTGTCCATATAGGAGTTATATTCGAGTATAAAAACAAATCGCACCACACGACTTTCTGACCTGACGTGGTAACCTTCAAAGTGTAAAAACCTTCACGTAAGCAAGTGTAATGAATAGTTGGTTTGAACGTAAGGATTTGAAAAATAGTTGTTACATCCTGATGTATCAAATCACTGAACGCCAACAATGTGGAAGTTTGGTCAGCAGTTCAGTGCACTGAAAAATATTCATGATTAAGCCAGGTTAATTACCTATCACTCTATATAACCCCGCGCAACGGGTAATTGAACTCTCACTTGCTTACAACCGTTTACGCACTACGTACGTAATTTACGACGTGCTTGTGGAGAAGGCTCTTAGCGCAATACTCTGAAAGTAGTGGTACCATGCGTACAGAACACATTTGATTTTTCATTATTGAAGGTAAGTTGTGCTGAATATACTTGGAAATTTATATTTGATAATCTCCAAGACGAATGGAGCAAATTTCGATTTACATTGACCAAATTACCTGGAATTTGAATTCTGAATTCGTAGCGTAAGTGGGTTATACAGAGAAAGGTAAAGGCAACTGTTTTGATTAATTACTAAACTTTAAATTGTGACTTTTGTATAAACTGTTAATTTGTATAATAACTTTTAGATTAATATTGTACATTAAGTAATTTTAGTTGACCTTTATTTACCTATATAGTTGACACGTAATTAACAGTCTGATTAAAAAGTTCGGAGTACCCGACAGATTTACCGCGCTAACGGAGTGAATACAAGTATTATACGATTGGAATGTACGATATAGTAATTTGTCCGTTTCCTACTATTTAATCTCTAGTAAAATGGAATGGTAGCAGCTAACAGTTCCTGAGGACCCAGACAACGAAATTAGAGTAGTCAGAATCTCATATTTAATAGTGTCTCTGCGAATAGGATATAATCGAGGTCGAACCAGCATCCCAGGAGGCAATACACAAGTGTGATCGACATAGGTCAACACCGCGAGCAAATGGATAGTATACATTGTTGGACAAGAAGTAAAGTAACTCACTGCAGAAATATTCTGGATTCTGTTAAATCAGTTCAGGTCCTGAAATCCTGCTTACTGAAGACCTATTTCAACATTTCAGACTGTATTTTGGGATGTTCCGCCACGTAGTCTGGTAGAATGTTTTAAACATTTCAGAGAAACCTGCTACTCCAACATTTAGGATAAAATATGATGGGAAAGTTTGAAATTTTATACAAGACTACACAACATTGTATCTAAAAAATACTGTTTTTACTCACCGCCACCAGGACCTCACTCCTCGCATTTTAACATTACTTGCTACCAGAGTACACGGCACTGTATTTCGGAATACCATAATCTTCATACTCACCGCCGCCATAAACTCACATTTCACAGTTTAACATTACTTGTTACCAGACTACACAGCACTGTACTTCGGAATACCACAATCTTCATACACAGCCGCCATAACTTCATATCTAAAACTTTAAAATTATTTTCTCACCTACACCTAAATCTTCCATCTAGTCTCTTTTCTTCAAATCTGTGGACTATAATTTTGCATTTCCCATATCTCCCATGCATTTTATATGTCCCGCCATCTTATCTTCCTATGTTTGACTCCCAAATACATATCTTGTGAAGCACAACCATTATGATGTGTTTATTATCTCTGTTAGTTCCCCTACTTTTACAAAGGAGAACAAGATAAGAAGCGTACTTATAACGTCACATTACCCAATTGAAATGCTTGATACTACTGGCTTAAAATAATTCTCAAGTAAACTTCATGGTTACACCGTGCATCAAACAATGTTGAAACCTTTTCACTACCAACTGATGCACACAATGTTAAAAAACACAGAGTCACTAAAACATTCT
>Ga0209628_10003082_pt1 | contig 11536 bp, 9 predicted proteins | sample TergutCu122P4_FD_187285 | JGI IMG/M metagenome (GOLD analysis project Ga0209628, IMG submission 187285) | Cubitermes ugandensis P4 segment gut microbial communities from Kakamega Forest, Kenya - Cu122 P4 (SPAdes) (version 2) | ecosystem: Host-associated > Arthropoda: Insects > Digestive system >...
GTTTGAGAAATACTTAATAATCAGTTTTTCGAATATGAACGGCACTTCTCTTTGGGTTAAATTCATGTACACCAAGGCCTTGATCTACGCTCGTTTGTTTTACGCCTTTTCCTATCACGCCTCTTTCCAATCCACTTCTTAATTTACGCCATCTTATTCGCGTATTAACGTCCTATGGCTGGAGGAATGCCGATGAAAGTGCTGTTTATTCCTAATTAAATCTGTAGTACATTATGGTAATTTAATATAGAATTTTATGCTTACATACACACACTTCTTTTAAAATTATGTACGATTTGTTATCCATCTCTGAAGCTGTAATTTCTTTCTTGTATTAATGCTATACACAGAAAAGTTCAGGTGGTATATTCAAAATTATTTACCGCAAAAATCATTAACCATAATAACTTACATATTGTGATGCTGCAGTCAGTATTTATAATGCTTTGAAAGTAGGTTTACTTGAAGTTCTGGGTCTTGCTCCTGTCATAATTCTGACAACTTTTTCCTGTAATTGGAAGAACCTTAATCTATTTTTAGTTACCACAAAATATAATGCCATGCTTTATTATCGGATGCAACGTATATAATTTTAAGTGTGTCTACATTATTAAAGTGGTATATAAATTTTACTTCATGACAGGCACTACTCAGCGTTTTAGTTATCTGCTTTATGTGATTCTTGCAATCCAGATGTTTATCAATTCCCAAACCAAGAAATGTTATTCATTTATAAAACCAACATGTGCACATCTAATATAGTTATAGACTTTTTCAGATTACCAACTTAATGCACAATTTATTTATTCTTCAACAATATGTATGTTACACTACGATCCTCTGCATTGTGAATTATGCATTAAGCTGGTAATTTAAAAAAGTCTATACTACGATGCACGGTCAGAAAAACATCAAATTATGCAATGCGGAACAAACAAAACGGGTATATCAATATAAGAACATCAAAATAAAATTGTATAAGAATAACGCAGCCATCTGGTATAACAAAATATGCAGGACAAGACACTTAACACCAACCTATGCCAACATAAATATAAAAGGTACAAACTCAAGATGTCAAAGAACAAAAGACGCAGGAGGATCGTAGTGTAACATACATATTGTTGAAGAATAAAGGAATGGTGCATTAAGTTGGTAATTTGAAAAAGTCTATACTATGATGCACGGTCAGAAAAACATCAAATTATACATAGTTATGTGTGTTATATGCAAATGTGGTGTTTTTATAAATGAGCAGTTCACAATGCACGGAGTGAATAATGTCAAAACAATAAATTTTATTTTTTTGACTTATTTAATTTGTTTATCTATGTAAAAACTTGAAACGAGTCATCTTCGAAATAATTTAAATTAAATGTTATTATACTATAGGCGCTTTCGCAAAATTCCGAAAAGTGACTGTTAGTTTCGTCATGTCTATCCGTCCATCCTTATGGACGAAGTCGGTTCCCACTGAATGAATTTTCGTGAAATTTGATATTTGGGTATCGTTTGAAAATTTATAGAGAATATTCAAGTTTCATTAAAATGTGACAAGAATGACGGGTACTTTACATGAAGACATTTGTGCATTTATCATGTTTTGCTGAATTCTTCTTAAAATGAGAATTGTTTCAGACAAAAGTTGTAGAGAAAATCAAAACGATACACGTGTACACAAATGCGGCCCCCGGGCGAGTACATACGAATTGAGTGGCCCTCCTGTGGGGTGAAGTTGTTCAGCCCTGCTTTACTGTTATCAGTAACTTTATTTAGACCAACATATTATTATTGCTTCCTGTTAAAAATTAACAGAAGCCTGGAAATTAGAACATTACAGGTTACGAACGCTTCCTTTTCATGTCCATTCCAGTCTCTGTAGAGTATTCTGCTGTCTCTTGTTTGATGCAGTACTCGTACAGCTTCTGGTGTTCCTGGATTTGACATCTTCTCGGCGCGGATTCCTTCTTGAAAAGTTAATAATCCGGCTACTCAAGGAATTTCACGTATTTTGTAGAACCTGAAGTTTCAATACCATGTTCGCAAGACCATATCATTGGTCCCTATCCTGAGTGAAAAGAATCCAGTCCACAACCTCCCTCCACATTCCTTGAGGATACATTTGAACCCTTTAAAACCCCAGTGATTATTTATATACAGGCAGGTTTAAACTCAAACCTGCTACCTGCTGCCCACAAAATGTATTTGTTTACATTCCTCAGAACAAATAGCGATATTTCGCTACCTAGCAGAAAGTGAGTGTTTTTATAACCGTGAAGGAGAGTTTATTGCACAGCACGAAGTAAATATTTAAATATAATTCCTGTTAATTTTTAAAGAGTTAATATCTTCTTCCTGTGCACGTTGTATTCTGAGATAGATCGCACTTCAGTTATTTCACATTGCCCATTTATCTGGATGATATGATACTCGACTCCAAGCAGACTCATCTTTGCCGTAATGTGGGCATCTGTTCGAAATTCGACCAGGAACCGGGAATCATGACTGAAATTTGGAGTTACCTTTCTTGTCCTCTGTAAGTATTCTACGGATACAATTTTAATTACTTCCACTTGATAGCGCGAACTACTCATGAACGTCCAGCGTAACATTGAATGTTACGTTGCTTTCGTGTTTGATACGGCTGGTTCATAAAACCGACTATTTTCCGCAGTAAGTACTCAACAGAAAAAGAAAACAAGAGATGCTCTAAGGGAACGTGATATTGCCTTGTTTGCTTGTAGAACAACAGAAGAATGGAACTGAAATTCAACTGCTCTGGCGTATTGACGAACATCATGAAGATACGAAATTCTTAAGCGAATGCTTCGCTATTTATCGCAGAACAGCTCTGTGCAGAAAAATAAGAAGAAAAGAAAGAGAGACGCAGACACAAACAATGTCATTCTAATAACATTTTTAGTCCTAGTGTCACTTGTATCACACTGACTTGTCCGGTCATTCGAAGCGTTAGTGTCACCTGTCCTGCCTACCTGACGTTTCCCGACAGTACGGCGAAATCTACAATGACTATGACCTGCTATCCCACATTTCATAGTCCTCTTACAATTTGTTTGTTGTTTGTTTTCCTGGCGTTACAACCCTGTGGTTGTATTTTCACAGCCCAGTAGCGGGCTTTAGCCTCCTCGTTTTCGAGGTTTCTTGATCACACACACAACGACGCGCCACAGTCGGTAGGACTCCTCTGGACGAGTGATCAATCCGTCGCAGATACTTCTACCTGACAACACACAACACTCACAACAGACAAACATACATGCACCCAGGGGAATTCGAACCCACAATATCAGCAGGCGAGCGGCCGGAGACCTACACTTTAGACCGTGCGGCCAATGGGACCGGCAGTCCTCTTACAGTATCTTTTCTTATATGTGAACAGTTACAGTAAGAAGAACAATAGTGATAGTAATAGTAATAGTAGTAATAATAATAATACTAACAACAACAACAACAACAACAACAACAACAACAACAACAAGAAAATAAGGGTAAAATTAGACAACGAACACTGGTATGACCTTGTACCAAAATCAGTTGAAACAAGTCATGAAAGTTAGTTTATCATATTATGGAATCAACAAGTGCAAACCGACAGAACTATTGCTAACAATAAACCGTACATCATAGTCCGTGATAAGAAACGAGGAACATGCTATTGCAATTCCTGGAGATAGAAATGTGATCAAGAAAGAGGCTGAGAACATTTTAAAATTTAAAGATCTCATAATAGAAATTCAGCGCATGTGGAATTTGAAAGCAAAAATGATATCAGTAAAAATAGGGGCGACTGGAGCCATTTAAAAATCTCTCAGACAATACCTGAGCAACGTACCAGGAAAGCACGAAATTAAGGAACTGTAAAAACAGCCATATTGGGCACAACACAGATACTACGGAAAGCGCAAATGTAAAAGTACAAAACATATTTCATGGACGAAATAACATAAAATGTAGCACAAATTGTACATGCAGAACAGCTGCAACATTATATACCATTAGAAACATGATTTGTTTCAGGTATGTAATTGTAAATATCCTGCATAAAGATGATAACAAGGATGATGATGATTATGATGATGATAACAACAACAACGACGACAATAATAATAATAATATGCAGAATTAAAAGCCTTGTGCAAATTAGGAAGCCAGCACAAATACATAAATACACAAGTACACTGGTAAAGAACAATTACACAAAGAAAGAAAGAAAGAAAGAAAGAAAGAAACAAACAAACAAACAAACAGAAATATACAGAAACAATTAAGGTAAATTGAATTTTAGACATCCCGCTGTGATACTTGTGACGAAAGTACTATATGAACCGTCAATTGCAACAGCGTATTTTATGTCTCTCTATGAGATGGAAGTGGCAAGAAGACGAGGAAGAAGACGTAAGAAGCTACTGGATGTCCTTAAGGACAGGAGAGGATATTCTCATTTGAAGGAGGAGGCCCTGCATCGCACTATATGGAGGCATCGTTTTGGAGGAGGCTTTGGACCTGTCGTCAGATAGAATACTGAATGAATGAATGAATATATTTTTAAACTGCAACATGTTTCAGCGACAAAGGCTATCATCAGGTATCAATAATGAACATATCTATAGAAAATTGTTTATGTATAAACATGAAACACTTTTTAAGAAGAAGCTTTCATTCTTTTGCTTACGAAGATCGGGTATTTTATAAAACAGTAATCTCAGTGTGGTTAGGCCGAAGCATCTGCAGGCAGCTTACGTTAGAAAGGTTATATTTTTATTATTATATTAGAATTAAAATTTGAAGTTTCAATGTTTTTTTTTAAAAAAAGCAGCAAGCCTACTTCTGGTACAAGCTAGATTTGTAGATTTATAGCTATTTTTGATCCCCCATTTATAGTCATAAAAAACCAGGCGCACACCCAGAATTTTTTGTTGGTGGAAGGAGGGGAGCGGAGCTGAACTTGAAGCTGTGTATAAATTACACTACCTGTTCTATGACTCGCTCACCGATTTTAAATCACAATGTCTATATTCTTGTTTTTACGTTCATTGGAGACTTACTACGTTCATTTTACTCTTCAGACTTCCAATGTATGTAAAAGTCATCAGCCGGTTTCAGTGGCTGATTTCGGCTTAAAATCGCGTATAACTTTTGATATAACGCCTACAAAATTTGTATGTTTCTAAATTTCGTTTTAGTGTGCTGCAGCCCGGCAGCACCACCTTTAGGTGCTTCCCTGGTAAACACTATCCTATTTTTGCTTTTCCCCGTGATGTTAGGTACAGTATACGTTGTGTGGTTATTATAAGGTATTATTTTTTGAAGTCTTAGGTATATTACGGCTGTCTTTTATTTCCTTGTAGAGGCGGAATATTTCGGATTGTTTAATAGACAGATGTGTTTACGGAGGGTAGTATGTATAGTAGGACAGGCGTGTCTGTGCCATGCACAAGCTAGTGGAGTACTCCACTACCATAATCACAGATCACCATAATGCAGTCTGGGTTAAAAAACCATATTGTCTGGAACATAGGAAGCCCTGTACAAACTTATGGCAGGCCCAGAGGTCGAAGCTCCTAGATTCCGAGATATTCGACACATGTAGGTGGTGGGATTGCCAGCCCGGCGCACCGGCTGCCTTTACCCCAAGAAAATTAATTTGGTACGTGGCTGTGAATGTTTTGGAGGAGCATTTTGGGTCTATTATCATAGGCCATTTGAATTTGGTGACGGTGTGTTCCGACGGGTAATCTCGGTAGCTAAAATTTCTAAGTTTTCTATGACTTTTTTGTTGTGTTTTTTAGCAGGCCGGAGAGATAGCATGTGATATGGTACGAGGCTGCGTTTCCGATGTCAACGTAGTTCTACGGTCATCACCAGGGAGCATGCTTGAACGCATAGATCAGTGTACTTGAACGAATCTGATCCACGATGTTAACTCTGATCCATGCTCTGACCGATCTGTGCTCTGACCCGCGTTAACGATCACAGATCATAAACGACAACAGTAGCGAGCGGTTGCTGTTTGTAAGGAGTAGTAATCTGTTTTTGTGTTGTTCTTAGTGATTGGTGCGAATATTCGAAAACTGAGCAGGTTAGGTTGTGTACAATATTTATACATTTGTACATGCATTATCATACGGACATATATATACTTTAAAGTATGTGTATGTGTATATTTATGTATGTAGATTTTGAACATCGCAATTGCTCTCATCAATGTTGCAAACGAGTGCTAAGCACGTGATTATTCATTCGTGATTTGTTCATAATATATATAACAAAGGCGTTATTATATTTAATTCTGCACATTTTGGACGAAAAATTTTCTGATGTATAATTCTACAATATCGAATGTATGATAGCATGCCAATTTAAGTCTTGACATAACCCGCGATGTTTGTTGTGCTAATGGCACGGGTTTAAAAATTTCCAGTTCCTTCGGTTAGTTGTATATGACTAATATTGAAGGTGAGGGGGAGAAGCTTTGGTAATAAAAATGTGCAAAATATACTGCATGACGTAGTACACAGGCATTGCCAAAGCGTTCTTTATTTTCAAAATCTCATGCCATTTCACAGTACACGCCTTCATGTAATGCCGCTCACGCTCATAGGAAAAATCTGGACTTCGCTGCGTCGATTATCATGAAACACAAAGAATTATGTGCAGATCTGTTATACCGAATTAAATACAAATCGGGCAAATGCGGAATGTAAGCGTAGAAATCCCTTTATACCAATAAGTTATGTGTGGCTTTCACTGCGCCGATTTACAGGAAACTCACAATTATTAAGTAAATTTTTGTGGACATCTCTTCTACCGAGTTTTATCCAGTCGGAAGAAAAATACAAAATCCGGGCGAAATTTTATTTTCGTCTTGAAATAAATTATGCCTTTCACTTTATCTGTTTTCACAAAACTCACAATTCTCCAATGGCATTAAGTGGAGATATTTTGTACCAGATTTCAGCCAAATGGCCCAAAACATGGAAAGTACAGGTATAAATTAATTTAGACCCTCAAAGTGTGGCTGTCACTGAGCCTGTTTTCACGAAATCCATGTGTTCATGACAGTTGTTTGGAGAACTCAAGCACCAAATTTAATGAGAATCCAGCATACTGTTTAGTCGCTGATGCCAGATCACAGACAGATGTATGTGATCTCCACATAAGGCATTATATTCTTTACTTATTTATGTATTTTTTTATTGATCACTGCATCTCAGGAATTTAATGTCCACACTAAGGGGGAAGAAGTGTGGTTGGTTCGAGATTCATTTAGCACTTAAACTGGCCTACTGTATGTTAAACGTCATGTTGCACTAGTCTGTATTGACAGAAGTAACCCTTGCAGGATGAACCCCAAGTATACTGGGGTCTGTCTAGCATGTCCACAGGGCAAATCCTGAATGTGCTCATTTACAGTTTGTTCTGTTGATCCTCATATCAGTGCCGAATGTACTTATAGTGTATGATGAAGTGTTTGACTTTTGCAGGTGTTTGTTGGACCAGAATAAATCTTATTTTCAGGCAAAATCAAGAGAATAAGCAGGAATGTAGTAAAACCTGAAATTTTGCAAGGAATCAGGTCTGAAGGCCATATCAGTGTATGAGAAATTAATCTGGTTTTTTATTCCTTTTCAATTTGTTGAATCTAAATTTTCCAAAACAATTAATATGGTACTTGTAATTCTTTTATCCTAAATGCTGTCTAAGATTTGTTACTGGGTTGCTGTGTGTGTGTGTGTGCGCGTGCGTGTGTGTGTGTGTGTGTGTGTGTGTGAGTGAGAGAGAGAGAGAGAGCGCGTGCGTGTGCGTGCTGTAGTGATGTGCCTCTCATTATTCTCTTCCTTTTTTTATTATTTTTCAAAATTTGAAATTATGAACCACCACATTTTACATATTCCCTGTGTCTTTTTTACTCAAGTCCATTATATCAGTCCTGTTTTCCATACATTCATTTGTGTGGTCTAATTGTCTTGATCATTTCATGCATCTTTATTTATTCAGTCAATTTTCATCCCAATTCTTGTGTGTTCAGTGTCGTATGTTATAATAGAACATGTAAAGTTACACTATGTATGAAATTGGAATGTTTACGCTACCTGTCTAAAATGGCACTGAAGTGCATTTTCATTTGGTTTGCCAAGGTGATGTGTGAACTGCTGGGATGTATAAACAAGAGGCACAAAAAATTTATATAAACTGGCTTCTAGATTTTTCTGTTGTACAGTACATACAGGTGTGGAAACCCTGTAGTTTGAAATATTTGTCATTTCTGCAAACTATAAATATATACTTCTTTATACCACCTTCTCACATGTACCTACTCTCTCCTGCATATGTACACTCATTCTGTGACTCTGGTCATGCTTGTATTAGTGTAGTACATATATGTTAAACAGGGTTTACTCTGATTACATGTGATGATATGGCCTGCCAACACCTTTGTTCATAAAAAATTAAAATGAATTTTTTTTTTGGGTGGGAGGACCCAGACAGTTTGTTTCTCCACTCATTTGTAATGTGTTAATGCCAGTAGCTTTCTTTCGAGAAAGAGGCTTTTTCTTCAGTATGTAAGTATTAGGAAATTAGTTTCACAAGTATTACACCATATGAAGACAGATCAGAATAACAGTATTATTTTGAAGATTAAACAAAATGACTTAATCAGTGTTAGAATCCACTGTTTACATCTCATTGAAATAGAGATAGTAAGTACTGGTCAACATATTTGTTAGTTGGGGCCTTTGCTTTATAGTAATGCTCTTTCCCCTTCACTCCTTCTCTCATTTATAACCCTCCCAGCCTGTCTCTAAAGAGATGAGTAGTGTGCATGTTACGGTCAGTCAGTATGAACTGTTCCATGGCCACAGTACAGATTATTTTGCAGTCTGCTGTTTGCTTTACAGAATAATTCAACATAATGAGTTCATCTAATGAATCTGCTGAGGTTGGTAAATTGCTTTCTGGAACGGAAGTGGCAAAGTATGTATTGATTTCATTTATATATATCTATAAATTAATAAACAATTAAGAAAAATTGTGTTTACATTTCACTCCTAACTGTTATATACTGGTCATCAGTGCAACAATAAAATCAAGGTATGATGCTGATATTCTAATTTACTGTTTCTATTAAAATTCCTGTATGATATGGTATGTAGTCTTGTAAGTGTGAATGTGGACCTTTGATGCCTGTGTGTGATTTCAAAGTAGCCGTGCTGAAGATGATTGAGTCAGGTCAAAACATGTTGGGTATGTTGGAGTACAAGTAAAATTTTTAGTTTATCACAGCAGTGTTTTTCTGGAATGGTGTTATGGTTGCACTGAAAATAACTAAATTGGGTGGCTGAAATTACTCAAGAATTATGGGAATATTGTGAATTGTATGTAGTGAAACTTTTTTGTCATTGTTTCTGTAGAGAACTGGTTTCACAATTTTCATTCATGAAAAGTAATTACTGGGGAAGAGTTGATCATAGAATGGAACTAGTACCATGAAAACTGACAGCCTGAATGTTTGAACCAAATCAGAACATTTTTAGTAGCTTCTTGGTATGTCATCCTTTCTATGAATTGAACCAGATAATTCCGGCAAATCATATTGCACGTAAGAGAAATTCTGAAGTATGGAAAGGTCAGTTTCATTACATTTTTGTTTGGTGAGTAAGGATAGGATCTGATATTTGTCATCATCTTCAGTAAAACATAATTTTAGCCAGTCTTATTACACTACCTGTTTTTATCTTAAATTCCTTTGTATTTCTTCTTTCAGTATTACTACATGGCCAGAGGCTTAGTGTACTGGTTAAAATTGTTAACTTTCATTTGACCAGTTCTCTAATGAAACATCTATCTGCAGAATAGATTCGTTGAACTGATGGTCTTTGACATCTTCCACTGCACATGTCAGAACATCAGGTTCAGTGTTAACTATGGTGAAAGCTTTTAGAATCAAAGCTAATGTTACAGTTTAAGTTAGAAATTCAGTCTAAGAAATTTCATAGTTCATCTTATTGGTAACATGAAGGCCCTCTCCTTACAATATGGTGCTCATGAAATGAGCTGTATGAATATAGATGGTACTTGTCTGTATGCCCTTGATTTTACTCCTGTGCACATCTTGCACCACCTCCCCCAGTTACTTAGAAAAGAAAAGAAAATAAAAGTCCTTTACATGGCTGTTAGTTTTGGAATAACATCTTAGATTCGGTGAGAGTACAGGTCAGATAGCACAAGAGTGTACTGCACCAACTGATGATTATACATTTATTTGTGGTAAATGGAGTTAGATTCATCAGCTAGGAGCATTATTTCTCATACATAAAGGTATCAAATGAGCAGTTAACAGAGAAAAGTTTGTTAGTGGTAAAATCTTGTTAGAAATTCTAAGAGGTTGCTGGTGTGATTTTGTGTGGTATTTATGTTCCCCAGTTGATGATTGAAGTTATGATTCAGTGGACATTGTCTGTGAGGAACTAGATTAGGTTTTTTGTTGGCTTTTCAGGTATAACATGACAATTAGCAGGAGATTTCAATAAAAAATTATGGAGATATATTTTCAAACCACAATTAGGGAATGAGAAGTTGCATGAGAGTAGCAATGGTAGAGGCATTAAAGTAGTAAACTTTAGCCGAAGGATGAAGTTTTCCCTGTGGTGGTCAGTGTCACAGGGTGTGCCACTGACCTCAAGGAAACAGCCATTGGTATACATGGAACAGAGCCATACAACTGGACTGGATGTTTTGGAGAGGGAGAAATCTCTTCTCCCTGCTTGGAATTAAATGATGTTTCCTCATGTATCCAGCCTGTCACCTAATTACTTTGCTGATTGTGGCTTACAGTAAACCAAATTGTCTGTAGTGCAATTTTTCCACATTAACACTTAGGCTACCGAATTAAATCCCACCTGTAAATCCCAGCTCACCAAATTATTCTGCGGGGTATTTAAATTTTGCGCATGCTTTTCGAAAAACCTGAATATTTCGAGAACCAAGCGGGATAAATTTTTGAAACAAAAAGAATTTGTGGGGAAGGAAACAGACATTAATCAGAATGCCTTAAAAATTCCATAAGTTCCTTATTGCGTAATGGAGAAGATAAGTTCCTAAACAAACTTGTAAAAACGCAAACATTTCTGCATCTGTCACATCCCATTGGGGAGAAGGTCCGTCGTCAGAATTGTCTAAGAACTGGTGGTAGTACCTACTTGTATTCGTCTCCACAACCAGCAGAGTGACAGTTTCCGCGAAGAACAGCAGCAGAACGCTAAGTGAAGTGGACTCTGATGTTATGTGCGCAGCTTCACTGCATTTCCCGTTGGGGGCCCCAATAAAGGTGTGCACTACACGCCTTCGGGGTTTAAGGGGCAGTGTCCACAGACGGGTGTGGCTGTCGACCTGCCACATTGCCAACAGCATCCTCATCTTCAGAGCTGCTGGCGGAGTAATCTGGACTGGACGGCTGCGAAATGGGAGACCGTCGCGAAGGTGGGCGTGGCTGCTGTTCGTCCTCCGTGTCAGA
>Ga0209628_10003083_pt1 | contig 11534 bp, 6 predicted proteins | sample TergutCu122P4_FD_187285 | JGI IMG/M metagenome (GOLD analysis project Ga0209628, IMG submission 187285) | Cubitermes ugandensis P4 segment gut microbial communities from Kakamega Forest, Kenya - Cu122 P4 (SPAdes) (version 2) | ecosystem: Host-associated > Arthropoda: Insects > Digestive system >...
GTCCAGTTTGCAGGATGCTGCAGCATCCTGCAAACCGGACACATAACCCTCAGCTCCACACCAGACCGGCAACTTGAAAACCACAGCACGAAATACCACAGGCAGCAACCACTGTAATAATACTCTTGAGCTCCTGATGATGGGCATAGTGGAGCCCGAACATGTTGAGCAAGCAATAAGATCTGCAAAAAAAACCTCTGTTGCATCTAGTTCGCATTTTATTTCCACATACCATGACACTTCTTAGATGGAGGCACACAATTTTATGGTAGAAAAGGTAAACTCTTTCAACATTACAGTACTTTGGATCCACCACTTGACGGCACTGCAGGAGTATGGGGTGGCGACGCACAACCTCCAGCACCTACATCTGAACTTGATTGCTTGGTAAGTTGAGCATATGCTGTGCTTAAATGGGAGGCAACCTGGAGCATACATACATATAAAAATAGAAATGACGATAATAACGAGGGATAAAAGCACTCTGGTTATGTTACTATGCTTGCTGAAGATTTTCACTGGCGACAAACTTAAAAAACTTTACAAGACAATGAGTCCAAGTTTTATAGTCCCATAAACATCATGCTGCTGTTGTCTTGAAAGTTTAGTGACTCCTGAAATAACAACCAACAATTCTCCCTCTTACTATTACTACTACTACTACTACTACTACCTAATTTTACTGGCATGACAGAACATGTTTCTATAGTTTATTGGCAAACATGTATCAGTAGTTTCCATGGTCTACATGGCAGTCAATGGAAATATACACATTAAATACATCTGCAGAATGGCGTAGATATGATCATACTCAAAGTTAAAATCTTCACAGATATGATAATTGATACAAACTATGAACTACCTCTTTTAAATAGCTTGTCAGTCTGTATTATGGTGATTAATTTTGGGTTATTTGAGTTACAGTGACAATGGTAAGTTAGAACTTTCAATTATAAATTCTAGGTTCAGTGCTCACCCTCATAACAGGCTGTGAAGATAATCTAGCGAACTTCCACACACATTAATTTCGCACTCCAAAAACCCATAGCCTCTACCTCTGGTCAGTCAAATCTAGCTGTACTGCCACAAGTAGCAAACTTCTATCTCAATCAAACACTTTCTATTATATACCAGGCTCCCACTGCAGAACTTCCCCAGCTGAATGCATCTGTCATACATGGTATCACTCTGTACATCATACCAGATCTTCCCACATGATTCCCAATGGTGACCACATCTGGTTTATATGGTTGTGACATTATACAAAGCTCTAAGCAGATATTTTCAGTGCACTTGCATTTACGTTAAAAAGCTATATCCATCTGATGCTAGTATTACTGTTATATTCACTGCTAAAATGTGTGAACTGTGAGTGAACTGAATGGCCAGTGTCCAAGAATTAAGAAACTTAATGTTCACAAAGGAGTCTCTTCTTCCTTGTGTCCATAAGAGAAATTCCTTTTTAACAAATTCTGTCACATTACTTACCTCATCAAACGTTTCTGTTCCATATGACACAGTCCCAAGATGTAGCTTCTTAAAAACCATCTCATTCTGTGTCAGAGTTCCTGTTTTATCGCTTAGAAGGTAGGAGATTCGGCCCAGTTCTTCCGGTATTGTTGTAGAACGCACAACAGTTCCAGCAATATCTTTATCGCGTTGAATAGACCACGAGTAAAACGCTTTCCCCATATCGAGGTTTACTCGTAAACTGTTCAAAAAATTTTAGACCAACAATTTAGTGACTGGGCTCTACAGTGTTCATTAGGAAACCAGAGCAGACTTTCCATAATATGTGACATCCTTTAATACAGGCTGTCCCAGGAGGAACATGCCAAACTTCAGGAGTGTGTTCCTTATGTTAAACTATACCGATATAACCCAAAACACCTATATCCAAAGTTGAACGGTTACGGAAATAATGACCATCGAAAAGTGTGGGATTCTGGGGTGTCCACGTACTGTACGTCGTCCGTGACACCATAGTAGTCCAGTGCGCATGCCCAGCAACCAGACACTGCTAGCTAACGTTGAAATGCAGTGACCTTGGTGAGATTACACATCAGATGCGGCCTGCGTAAAGTGCTTGGTAACCCTAAGGACAACCATGACGTGAGTGCGAGTGTTTTTGTAGTTCAATTTAATGGCTTTATGTCACTCACAAGTTAGTTTGATGTTAAGTACAGATATCAACATTACAGAAACCACATATTCCTGCCAGTTTCAATATGAATTTGGTAATCAGTAAGTGTGTAACAGCTGTCAAAATTTCAAACTTCTCTGGCCATTATCTCCGTAACCGTTCAACTTTGGATATAGGTGTTTTGTGTTATATCGGTATAGTTTAACATAAGGAACACCCTCCTGAAGTTTGGCACGTTCCTCCTGAGACACCCTGTATATATAATATACAAGTTATACTGATTAGCAACATGGAAAAAACTCTTGTTTTGGATGTAATTTTAGTGTGTAAATAATGTAAAGCATTTATTATTATATTTGTTGGTACAATAATAAAAAACGTTAATTAATCAAAATGCATGGTATGAACATAAAAATAATGTAATATTACCCATATATTATGAAGACTCTATAATAACATGTTACAAGAATTAGCACATACACGATCAGAACTGATGTACTGAGTGACTTGTGCATACCTGATAGGTATAATGTAAGAGAACAGCAGCACAAATCGAAACATATATCTATACCACGGACCACTGAATCCTTTGAGACACATCATAACCATGGCCAGTCCCAGAACAGCTCCAAATAATACCTGCAGAACAAAATATATACATATTAGAAGTTCTGATGACCAAAGTTTTGTAAAACAATGTGACTTCATGCATCACTCAATATCAACTTAACATTCATGGGCACAGGCTGAAAATGTGGTCACCACCTACAATGGTTGCTGAAATGCAGAACCATTATATAAATTCTTATAATAAAAACCAACGTGATGCACTATTTCTCAAATTTATTTTGGTATAGAACTCTAAATCTTTCAGACAGGTTTAGTGTCCATCATCAGGAGTCTAGTACTGTATACACAGTAATAGGTATTTGTAAGACAGGTTATTCTGACTGACTGCTAGCGAGATCAGGATGGAACTGGACAGTAAACCTGTCTGAAACATGTAGAGTTCCATACCAAAATAAATTTGAGAAATAGTGAATCTTGTTGGTTTTTATTTATAAGAGTATATCATGATGCATGGTCCTCTGAACGTCAAATTCATTATATAAGTTTCACAGAAACCACACATGATTTTTCCAATATATTTGCACACACACTTTGCCTATGTCTTAAATGCGCATTTTCTTCCCTCATAAATCTTATATGCTCCACCCGTCTCACCCTCAAACACCATGAAATTATCAGGTGAAGAATATAATCAGGTTGCAGCTAAAAGTCTGAAACTTGTAACTCTTTTTCAGGACAAAATATTCTCCTTATATTTTGTTCTTGAACACTCTTCCCTCAGACTGAGAGACAAGTATGCCTTGAGAGAAAAAGACACACATTACATTCCAGCATTATAAGTTTGTGCTTAATTCTATGCTGTTCAGAGTGAAAGTACACTGACAAACATCTGCTACAGCATAAACAGAATTACAACATTTGCATATCATAGGTGTATGTTACACGGGAATCCCCACACCTTTGTCAGCTGGTTTATTTCCAAGTCAAGTAATCCAACTTTACTGCGAGGCTGTGAATTGTTCATCACACTCCTTGTCTCGGAGCCAGTATACACCACCACACCCAAAGCTGACCCTGACGCAACAACACAGTTTGCCCAAAGAGTGTTCTCAACATCCAGACTGTCTTCACTTCCATATCCATCATGCTGCAATGAATACAATCACTTCAAATCAGACACGGCATATGTGAAACAACCAGGAATGGATGCCACTATACACAAAGGTAAACTCTGAAATTTTTGTAATATGAAGCAACAAAATGTCTGGGTACATGGAATATAAAAGTGCAATGTTCTCACTGTTATATGAAGGGCTATCAACTGGTTCAAAAGGTGAATGCAAGAGGACCGAGTAGTGCAGATGGACACTTTCATTAAACTGGCAGCTCCTAATACTTCATTTTAAAGAATGGTAGAGAAAAAATGAATTAGCTAAGAGGATGTACGAAATGGCTCCTCAGATCACCAGATCTCACACCCAAGGACTTTTTTCTTATAGGAGTTTGGGAAGGAAATATCTCTGTCCCTCCAAAGCCAGGAACACCATAAGACAGCAAGACATGGATCACAGAGGCCTGAGCAACAAATGACAACAATATTCTCCAGAACATTTCACAGTAGGCTGAACACTGGTCTGACACACTGCTTGAACCACTCATGGTTTCACATGAAACTTAGTTCTTTGTAACACTATGAATTTTGGTCATTCAGATGGTTTATATTTCTTAACTCTACCTTAGACATGCTTTGAATAATATGAGATTAAAATCGTAAATCTCATTCACAGACACTCTGTACATTTACACTGTGAATAGTATAGCTGTCTGCGTTAAGGACAGCATTATGAAGTAAAAATATATTACACACCCTCGTAAAGGTCCCTATGAAACTGTGAATGTCTCGTTGTGGTTTCTCAACAAACAGGGATGCTCTGATGTCAAAAAGTTGATGATCCGACTCCAGTTTTTGTGTTGCTGGAACAGCAAGTCGAAGCTTCCAGTCTGTTTCTCCATCCAATTGATCTGTCCTAACAAAGCATGCCCCTGACCGCTCTGTTGTCCTCAGGAGGACCAAATCAGCTGGGACACGCTGATCCTTCTCCACTATCACCTGTAACATTTCCGTGATTACAGCGGACTCAACCGCAGTACTGTCAAGGTCAGATGGAATTACAGTCATCTGCATACTCCCCAACCCCACTTAATATTCAGTGCAGGGAGAAAAGACATAACAGAACTTGTAGGTCATGGCAAAAACACAAGTCACACTGTCAGGATGTATTTGCTACACAACGACAATGTCAAACCTACAACTCTGTGTCTTACACCTACAGTATGAGCACAAAGGATGCGCCATTCCCTTTTATGCTCAACACTGAAATGGAGAAAGGTACAAACTGCATATACTCAAACGCTGTATTCTGAACTAAAACACAGCGACCATTCCTTTGCAGTAGCTTGTGTCTGCTTAAAAGCCTACTGTCTGGCTTACAATGTTGAGATTATACTGTCAGACGTCACAACGCAAAATACATATTAACTGAAAGCTTAAATACCTGGAGATGACAATCAATAGATACTTACGTGATTACTTCTCAAAACCATATTCCTTATGTAATTAAAAAGTCACATTTCAATTGCCACCTAAATATGAAGTCAAACTTTTCTGGCACCTGCGGCTAATATTGGAAATATGATGATGTCTGTAACACAGTGTCCACTTTATTGTATCCATGATCGCAGCAGCTATATCACAGAGGAAGCCTGCATCCACTGGGAATTTTAGAGCATTTCAAAATATTTTATGAAATAAGGTAAGATGAACTGCAGGTTAAACTGGAACTCTCACATTTTTCCAATGGATTCAGACTTCCTAGGCAAAAAAGCTCTTGTGACAAAGGCTGCAATATATATTCCTAGTTCAAAAACACTAACCAGATCTCCAACGCGAAGCTTCGAAGATGGGACAAGCTCAGGTGTATCTCTTCCCCTCACCAAGCGTCTGTATTTCTGACTGTTTACTTCCTTGTCCCTCTGATGCCGACGAATGTCATCAACAGCCTCACGGAATATTGTTACTGTTAACACAAAGGTCTGCAAAGGATAAAGAAACAAAGTCATGATCCTCAGCTACTACTGTAATTATATTTCTCTTGTGATACACAATACTACACCAATGTTTGTCCACAGACATATTACCAAAGGGCCCCAATATGTGTAGAGATATCCAATCCTGATATCAGGTATGAACTGACTTGTTGCCATCACAAGGAAATACAGATTCAAGAAAAATTTGAACTGTTGAAAGAGCACCTGAAACAATAAACAACAACTGTCTTCAGCTCTAAAAAAATTTCTACTTCAAACAGACTAAATCATTTTTTAACATGCGGGCAACACACACAACAAACATGTTTGTACAATGATATGGTTCTTTAAAAAACATGATTATGTAACATTTCACTCAAGCATAAAAACCTGTCTCAAAAATTAAGATATTTAATTTGTTAAGATTTCTTCCCCATGTATTTTGGTACTCTTCTCAACAAAGTGTAAATGCATCATCAAGGAACAATGGTGATTTTTAAAAATTAAGAAAATGTAAAAACAAACAAACAAACAAATAGCAAATAAATGAAAATTTTAAAAATCAGATGCGTCTTTAGTAGTTCAAGTGTTCCTTCCAACATGTATAGAATACTCTAGATCACTCAACACTTTATTTCCAACTGATGCACACAATGTTAAAAAACGTAGAGTTATTAGAACATTTTAAAATAAGTAAAACTGGAGCAGTTTTACTTATTTTAAAATGTTCTAATAACTCTACTTTTTTAACGTTGTGTGTATCAGTTGGAAATTAAAGTGCTGAATATTATTGATGCACGGTGTAACCATGAACTCTAGATCACTGTTCACTTCACATGCAGCTCTGAAAATAAACACCACAAATTCAGCATGTACCGATGAAACCAACACTTGGAGCTGACTGTTAGTTCAGTCCAGTTCATCCTCTAATTATAAAATAAAATAAAACTGAGTGTTACATGTACACATCGTAACTGGGTGAGGTAACAAATTACAAGAATAAAATTGAGCTATTTTTTAGAGATTCGCAAAATTGCAAAAAGCAGCCATTAGATCCGTCAGGTCTGTCCATCCACCTGGAGCAATTCTGCTCCCACTAGATGCATTTTCATGAAATTTGATATCTGAGTAATTTTAAAAAATCTGTCAAGAAATTCAAGTTTCATTAAAATCTACTTTACATGAAGATTAATACACATTCATGGTGATACCTCAATCAGTTTTTCTTAGAATGAGAAATGTTTTAGACGAGAATTTTAGGGAAAATCAAAACAAGCATTTTATGTTTCGTAACTTCGTGCTTTTTACAAGATAATGTGGAAAAATATTGTAGAGGCGCAATGGCCACAGATGACAATATGACGCATGCACATATACATGCCGAATACCAAAGGCTACAAACAAACACTCAGAATATGTAATCCTTATTGGTTTTCCACTGTAACATTGGTTGCACAATTGTGCCTCCTTGTTATGTTGTACATACATTGCCTGTCTTGTTATCATCTAAACTAAGTATAATTATAATTAGATATTACTACCATACTTACCAACGGTAAGAATGTTATGATATTGTATTTCTGATTTCGTATTACATTTGGTGGAAACTTCTCTGAACTTGGATGACCAAGAACAATTGTCCGAGATCTCAATTCCCTTTCTCGACAACATCTCCTCCACAACCACGAACAACATCTAAACAACAAAATTGCTACAGTTTATGATACAGCTTTAAAAGCACAAGAGAAGGGCACTCCAGGCTAAGACACATCTTCATAATCCCTCACATGGTTTACTTTGTGTCAACCCACACAATGGATGAGAGTGTGTTACTCCTGCCCTGTCCAAAATGCACTAAACAGATTTAAAAATTAAACAGCTGAAGGAAACAGGCACGTGAAAAAGCTTCATAGTTTTGAAGACTTAAGGCCAATTCACATATAGCATGCTGTGCCCACGCCGTTTGTTAATTCACAATCACCATGCTGTGCCCCTGCCCTGCTCCGACAAGACAGGGCAGTCCGCGTGGTAGCCGGAAATATCCGAACTTCTAGTCCAACAGTTTAACAGATCATCTTTTTTGTAGTGTGCTGCTACCACTCTTTACAGTCGTAGGTATGGATCGCTGTGAGGAGGATTGGTATGCTTCTGATAACAATCTTCGTGGAACTCTGCGTGGTAGCCGGAAGAAACTGAATGCAGGCAGGTAGCCCACAGGCCGTCTCTGGACAGCCGTGCTGTGCTGTGGCCTTGAGAAGAATGGCACGGTCAGAGCAGGGCATGGGAGCGGCATGGCAAATGTGAATCAGACATGGCCACACTGTGTAAATTAAATGGGAAAGACACAATCTAAACCCTTATCAGCAAGGCACGGGTGCGGCATGCTATGTGTGAATCGGCCTTTAGAAGTCTACTTGAACACAAGATCATAGTAAAAGTAACACTGTCCCTGTTCATTCCATGAAGGTACATACAGCTCCATTATTCTTAACCTCAGTACTACAAGGAGGTGAGCTGTCAACATCATGCCCTACCCACTCTGGACATTTTGGAGAAGAGAAAGATCTCCTGACATTACTGTGATTCAAACTCCAGACCATCCAGCCCATAGCCTAGCCACTGTACCAACTCTATGTCGGCTGGTAATTAGTTACATATTTTGGGGGCACTTGCTGATACCACCTTCAGGATAGACTGAAAGAGTAAGGTGCATGGAAGAAATTTTGCAAGATATATGGGAAGCCCAGGTATTGGAATTTGCATAGCAAGACAATAAGAAAAATCTGGGATTGACAAACACTGTATGCCAGTCATCAAGGGGCCTTGATAATCTGTCACAGCAACTATAACTTCAGAAGTACTGATTATGAACGAAAGTTTTTCTTTTGATGCAAGATTCCACTTCAACAAGCATTAAACAGCACGCTCATCTCCACCAGCAAATACTATATCAAAATAGTTCAGCCTAATATGAAAATGTGTATAAAAAATTCCAAACATTTGAGAAGGTGGGTAGTTTTGCATGTTCACGTATGCCATTAAAAGGAACTCTTTGTCCTTTTGGGTGTGGGTGTTTGTAATGCAACTGTATTCAAATCAGTAAAACAATGTGTTCTGGCCATCAGTTTTAGTTCTCAATATTTCACCCATCACCCTGCTCATGAAGGCTGGCAGGCATTCTGTAGTATACTGTGACGAACTTGATACCTCATGCTTCACTTCCACTATACTGGCCGACTATGCTGCCTTACCTGACTGATAGGGTGAACATACCCATGGATACAACAGTGAAACCACATCGCATCACTTGCATACGGACTTGGAAAACATAGTGGGCCAACCAGGCACACAACTAGATCATGAATATGGTGGGTGTAGCGGCTTCCAGGGTGGATGCATATGCGTACAAGTTTTTATATGTATAAAATTCTCTATTATACACACACTCCGCACACATTATGTATATATAAGCAAATCACCTTCATCAGGACCATGAACTCTACACTTTAATTACAAAGTGCTCTAACATTGCACACCACAATACGCAGAAGAATCACAATGTTAGTGGACGCTTCTCGGCCACTCAAGATGAAAGGGTTCCAGAAGTAGAATGCACTATAGCACTCTAACCTATGTACCCACACTTTTTCTGTAGTACTCTTAACTAGAATCATACTGCATTCTTTACTTATGAACCTATTTTGTATCTACCATTTGCTGCTTGTTCTTTCAATCGCAAAAGTGCTTTTTTTCCGTATACTTGCTTTGTGAAGCTGTCTTCACAGAACTATTTGTGATCTGCATGTCTGTATTTGGTATCTTGCAATTTTGAAGTGAGTGCGACCAGATTTGTAGTGGCTGCAGTCCACCCACTTGCACCTCACTCGCTATGGGCCTGGGGCCAAAGCAATCCACAAGCAACATCAAACTACATAACAGAGACATCTTGGTGAACTTTAATGTTCTGTCACCGTTCAGTAGTGCCACTGGGACACACACACACACTGCACACAGTACCGCAGCATGATCAGTTTGAGACTACACACATAATCAGGCAGATTATCACACCCACCTATTATATGTATGACAGCATGTTCTAGGACGGAAATGATGGTACAGCTGGAGCATCGACACTATCGTACAAACTAACGAGATGATTCTAATACAAGACCTAGGTCTCCACTAACCACCAACGCCTCTAACCACTACCTGAAGTATGAATGGTGCAGAGTAAATGACGGAATGGGAAAACACGAGCTTGTTTGTTGAGACACCTCACAACACTCATGGCGACAAATGACATCCATAACAGAATACGTAAGAGAGCAATCCTTCCACCTTACGCTAAAAAAACTGGCCTTGGGTTTGTTGGAGAGTTCCACCCACCTAAAGAACCGTTCATGTAAACTTGTTTTGCGCAATCTCCGAGGCTTCAAATTCCGTGACTGTCTCCAGTGAAATGGACTTTCAACATCTACATTTCAAGGCAATACGAAACAACTTGTGTAAACAAAGTTTTAATGAGTCAGAGTTCGAAATTAATCTTTAAACGACCGCCATTTATATTTGGGTAGCCAAGGCTTTGTACGTATAAACGTCACTGGGCGTGTCGACTGCAATAACGAAACTATTTCACAGTATGCATGCAATACAGACATAAAATATTTTCATAAACCTTAAGGGCGAGTGCACTATAATGCAAACGTTGCGGTTTCATCTAAGAGTAACTGCTGGTGTAATCTAACCTTGAACAAAAGTCATCTGTATGTTTCGGGATTAAAGGAATGTCTTCTTTTACGAGTGTAGTTGTTGATGCAGTTTCCGCAACACTAATTCTTGAAGAATCCATGCTTTATAGTTAACTCAGGTACACCCTTGAAATGCTGCTCCTGAATAATAATATGTCGGATTTCCCTTTCCCTGCCACACACGTCGCATACATGGCGTACGACAACCTGTCAATACAGTCTGTGGCTACCGCCCTCTTTCACGCCACGGCGGGAAACTTAAAAATAATACAATAATTCGAATTACGAATTAGCATTTGTCTGAATTAAACGGACTGTCTCTACATTATGTTCAGCTTCCTATTCCTCAACGAAGGGAATCTTAAACATCTGCTCCAGTCATTAAAAGAGATCAATTATGAATATAAGTAATTCCAAGAGTAGGGTGGCAAGGATCAAGATCCTGCATACAAATTAACAGTGAGTGTGAAAACAGTCATAAACAAAACAAATTATTTATTACATAGCTAGCGATGGTGGGTAGCTATCAACAACTACATGTTTCGGCCTTCATAGTGACCATCATCATGTTGTATCACTAAAGCAGACAAACTAATACAATATGTAAGTATGAATTGTTACATGTCGAGATCTCGAGCACCTTAACATATGTTTAGGTGCTCGAGATCTCGACATCTAACAATTCATACTTACATATTGTATTAGTTTGTCTGCTTTAGTTGTTGATAGCGCTACAATAAATAATGTTGCATTTATGACTGTTTTCACACTCACTGTTAATTTGTGATTTACACAACGGAGATGTCACACATCAAAATCCTGCATACAAAATTTGGTTATCTTAAAAGTGAATTATGGCAGAGAAATAATGCTGATAAATAACCACTGCATGAATGAGGCAACCCACAGTGCCTTAATTTAACTGAGAGGTGGCCATAAAACTCGTTATTAAATTAAACATTCTATTCAATTTTTATGAAATATAT
>Ga0209628_10003085_pt1 | contig 11533 bp, 16 predicted proteins | sample TergutCu122P4_FD_187285 | JGI IMG/M metagenome (GOLD analysis project Ga0209628, IMG submission 187285) | Cubitermes ugandensis P4 segment gut microbial communities from Kakamega Forest, Kenya - Cu122 P4 (SPAdes) (version 2) | ecosystem: Host-associated > Arthropoda: Insects > Digestive system...
GATTATTTTGATTATCAACAAATTAACAATATTCAAAAAATTATTAACGCAAGACCTCGTAAAATACTAAATTTTAAAAACCCAAAAGAAATATTTTTTTATAACTTTGCTACTTAAATCTGCCGTTCAAATAAAATAAATATTAAAATCAATTAATCAAATTTTTTTTTGTAATTTTGCAAAATTAATTAAAAAAGAGACAAACATATATTAACTTCTAACTTTAAAATGAATAATAAAGAATTAATTTCGGAACTTGGTGTAAAACTAAACTTGACACAAAAAAATGCGAGTGAATTGCTAAAATCATTTGTAGAACTTATTAGTGAGCAAATTATTAATGGTAACCAAGTTAATTTCCTAAATATTGGTACTTTTCAAAAACAGTACAGAGAACAGCGTATTTCTGTGCATCCAACCACACAAAAACGACTCCTGGTGCCTTCAAAAATTGTTGTTGATTTTAAAACAGCAAACACTTTAAAAACTTACCTTAAAACCTTGCCGTTATGAACGAAAAGATAAATTATAAGGAAATTTTGGAGCAATTTATCCAAAAAAGCGGATTGTCTGAGGAGCAGGCAAAAAATTTCATTGATACGCTCCAATATGTTTTTTTGCAAGCAATAGAACAAGAGAAAGTTGTGAAAATTAATGGGTTAGGCACATTTCAACTTGTTTGGAATAATCCAAGAAAAAGTATTGATGTGCGCACACAGCAGGAAATTGAAATAGCAGGACATTACAAACTTTCTTTTACGCCTGAAAATACACTAAAAAATAGTGTTAATGCAGAATTTGCACATCTCATGCCAAGAGAACTTGTCCTGACTCAATCTAAAAAAGAGTCACCAATTGAAAAACTTTCACAGCAGGCAAAGGACTTAAAGGTGATTATTGACGGCATACAACAGGAAAACAATAAAGTTGATGAGGTAAGAACAAACAATTTACAAACCGAGCAAGTAGATAGGGTAGGGGAGGAGCAATCTTTGCCCAAACAGATTATTGAAATTACGGAAACAACCGAAAGCCAAGAAGTTGAAAAAGTAGAAGAAATAGAAAAAGTAAAAAATATTATTGTGGAAGAAAAAATTAATGTTGAAGAAATACTTGAAGAAATTGTTATTGAGAAACCAAAAGAGAAGGAGGTTATTGAACAGATTATTGAGAAACCAAAAGAGGAGGAGGTTATTGAACAAATTATTGAGAAACCAAAAGAGGAGGAGGTTATTGAACAAATTATTGAGAAACCAAAAGAGAAGGAGGTTATTGAACAAATTATTGAGAAACCAAAAGAGAAGGAGGTTATTGAACAAATTATTGAGAAACCAAAAGAGAAGGAGGTTATTGAACAAATTATTGAGAAAAAAATAGAGCAACCATCTGAAACTCAAATAGAAACAGAATTAGATGAAAAAGAACTTGCACAAAAACAGAGTGCTATTGACTTTTTTTATCAAAAACCAGAACAGCCGATTGAAGTGAAAGCAAACACTTTTGATTATGTTGAAAATTATGAATTTAAACCGAAAAAAAGGCGTGGCTGGCTGTGGTGTCTAATTTCTTTGATTGTGCTTGCCGCTGCGGTAACAGCATTTTATTTTTTAAAACCAAATTTGGCTAATGAATATTGGAACAAAACTACTGAACTAACAAAAAAAGTTAGCGACTGGTTTAGTAAGCCGCAAAATACTGATATTCAAAAAGATACAGTTGCCATTGATACTATTCAAAATAATTTGGACACTATCAAACCTATTGAAACAATAACAACTACTGATACATCAATTTTTGATGAAACAAGAACTTATAAGGAATTTATCACTTCTGTAAGAATGGATAGAGGAAATACTCTTGTAAAATTAGCAGAAAAATATTATGGGAACAAGGTTTTTTGGGTATATATCTTTGAGGCAAATAAAAATAAAATTGCCGACCCAAACAAAATAAAATCAGGATTAAATGTTAAAATCCCAAAATTAGATAAAAAGTTAATAGACCAGAACAATTCTGCTTGTTTGGAATATGCGCATGGATTGCACGATGAATATCTAAAAAAATAAAAGAACTTCTAAAATTTAACTTGCGCCGTAATCTTTTGTTGCCAGCCAAATTGCTTAAAATTCTTATTATCAGGCAAATAATCAAAAACACTTTTAGGTACATAGTGCATAACAAATTGTGCTTTGAGTGCAAAAATTGATTTTATATTTAACAAATCAAAAGCAAGTTCTGTTTTATTGTAGAGCGGCGCACGATAGAACTGGTCGGAAATATACAATTCGGGATAATATTGATGAAGCGGCATCAAATTGCCGTCTTTTTCTTTATTTAAAGAGATGTATAAACTGTTTTTCAGAGAAATCATTTTCCACTGAATACCGCAATCAATAACCAAAGAGTTATTCCATTTTTTATTTACAAAATTATTATCATTGCTGAAACTGCCAAGATAACCGAGTTGTAGATAAATAGTTTTAAAAAAAGTATTACCATGATGCGATGTCATATAATAAAACAAATTAAAATCAATTTTAGCAAAAACATTCATCACAATATTATCTACATTATTTTTTATACTGTCAAGATTATGTCCCAATCTATCCCATTGAGTAATAAAACCCAAATTAAACATTTCGTCACCTTCAGGTGTTGTAAGAAAACGAAATTTTCCATCTAAAATCATTCCAAAATTATCTCTTTGTGTTTTGGTTTTTATCTTTCGCCAATCAACAGCATACTCAAAAAACATTAAAATATCACCTTCGTCCGCACTTAATGCATATTGCGCCAAAGCACCCTGCAAATTTGGCACAGTATATTCTGCAGAAGGTCTGCGAATAAAAGCGGGCAAAGGAATTTCCATTTCTCTATACGGCAAAATTCCAAAATGCAGTTTTAATTTTCGTTCCTTAAAAAAGCCCCAATTACATAAAAAATCTCTCTCAAATTTATAATAAACCATCGGAAGAAATTTATACTCTTTAAAATCCGTGCCGAAAGGAACAATAGCCGTTACGCCTGCATAAAGTTTGTGCTCGCCCTCTTTGTTAAGCCCAATTCCTGCCAAAGCGGTAAGTCGGTCTCCAAGATACATTTTGGACTTGTGATACGGTAAATAGAACATTCGGTTGTCGAAGTAGGTCAAATTATCTATTTTGTAGATAAATTTTGGCTTGATTTTAACAGGTTGGATAGAGTCAGCCGCATTGTTTGCATCAATATTTTGCAAAACAAAAAATATTGAAATTAGAATAAAAAACAGTTTCGTTTTTCTCATTTTTTTTTTTTGCAAAGTTATACATTTTTTTTAAATAAAAAAGTGGGGTGGTATATTGTAAAACCTTAACTTAACATAATACTAATTATAGGAAAAAAAGTTATAAAATATATGATGAAAGAAACTTTTAATAAAATGATTGATGATTTGAGGGAAATTGCAGATTATAAAGGTTACAAAGGCAGTTTATATAATTTATTTATTTGGCAAAATTACGAACAACAAATGATGTTTATGTATGAATATGGACTTAACACTTCGGCAAAACGTGAAAAATTTTATAAATATTTATCAAATTTCTAATAAATAAATAAAAACAAAAATATTATGATAATAGTTAATCCCACATTTAATGTATCTGTTCCGGAAGAGGATATATCAGACAAATTTTCTTATTATGATAAAATTGTCTCTAATTTTAGCGCAGTTAAAATTGGAACATTTATTGTTATTTCTTACAGTTATTTATCGCAAGAAGATTTTACAATAACATTTGACCTCCCTCAAATAGTATTAGGTGACAATATAATAAGACCAAATTCGGTTGTATCAACCAAATACGTAATAATAGATCGTTTTACTGCAGATTTTTGGTTAGATTTAAAATCAGGTGTAATTAATAATCTTGGGAATGCTTTTGAACCTTTAAGTGTTATTTATTGTTTTCAACTTTCTTATTAAAAAAAAATAATTATGATAGTACTTAATAGCATATTTAAACAGGGTGAAAGCGGAGATTGCAAAGAGTTAACTGACGCTTTTAATAATATTCCTGTTGTAGAAGTCGCTCCAGATGACAGACCGGGTTTTGAATTATCTTATGTTCCATTAAAAAAGACACAACTTGAGGATGGGTCCTGGCAATATCTTGTTCCTATTATTAATGTTAATAATGGAATAATTTTAAAAACAATTCCAGAACTAACTCAAATTACACCGCAAACAAAGACAATAACTCTTGTTATTAGAAGTTTTGGGGGGGAAACTTTATCTAATGTTGATGTAACGTTATATAACAATACAATATATTATGAAGAAACAATAACAGCAAAGTTGGCAGGTGATTATCAATCACTTATTATAATAATGCCGCTTTCTTTTAATGATGACAAATTTATCGGAACAACATTCAGATTATTTTTGAATAATCTTCGTTTTATGAATCCTATCACAAATGAATATACAGAAACACTTGCTCCATTTCAACAGTATTTAGATTTTACGGTTATAGCACCATAATTTATTATGACACTAATTTTTGAGGAAAATATAAAAAACAACAAAGACGCTTTTAAAGCAAGAGTCATTGATATTGCGGGACAGTTAAATATTGACCCGAATTGGCTGATGGTTGTTATGCAAATGGAAAGCGGTATAAACCCGCAGGCAGTTAATGCCGGCAGCGGCGCTACAGGTTTAATTCAATTTATGCCCTCAACTGCCGCAGGTCTGGGAACTACCACCGCAGCACTTAAAGCAATGACTAATGTACAACAATTAGATTATGTTTTAAAATATTTTAAATTGGCGTATAGTTATACATCTCGGCGTCCGGTATTTAGAAATTTAGGTGATTTGTATTTGTTCGTATTTTTCCCGATAGCAATTAATCACAACGAAGATTGGGTATTGCAGTCAAGCACTTTGTCAGCGCAAACGGTAGCAAACGCAAATAAGGTTGTAGATTTGAATAAAGACGGCAAAATAACGGTAGGAGAATTTTATCAATATATTCGTAATTATCTCAGAAACAAAGGTTTGCCGAATGACCTTATTTATTACTATATGGGTGATGACGTAAAAAAAAAAGTGAAACTTTAACCGCAGGCGGCGGAATAGGTTTTTGGATAATTGGCGGACTTGTTTTATTAGCAATTTTAGGTAATAATAATAATTAAAATAATCAATTTTAGGTAATAATAATAATTAAAATAATTAAAATAATTAAAATAATTAAAATAATTAAAATAATATTATGGAATCATTAGGAACAATTAACACAATGTGGGCATTTTTGGCTCTGCTGCTCTATTTTACTGTCGAAGGCATAAAATGGATAGCAAAAAACAAAGAAGCAAGAAAATCAAAGTTTGCGACTATTCAAGTATTTAAAGATTTGAGTGAAAAACTTGACACCCACATTAAGGACGACACAAAAATTCAAACCGAAATCTCTGAGAAGTTACAGGGAGTTCAGGTGTTGTTATTAATGCAGCGTTACCCGTATAATAGCAGTAATGCACGTTCGGAAATTGTGCGCAGTGCTGCAAGAAAATACTTTGACGCCGGGCATAACGGTGAAGTTGCTCTTGCCTATCACGAATGGGAAGAGCGACGAGAGGAAATGCTTAATAATTTAAAAAATCAAAAACAATAATAATATGTTATGGTTAAAAATTATATTGTGTTTGTTAGTATTATTATTACTTTCGTGGGGTGTGCATCTCGACAAAAAATATCAGAAACGCACACGCTTACGCAATCGTATCAAACCAATTACGACAGTGTCGCCAAAATCTTTAGGGGTTACTTACGAAGTGAGTTACAAGCAAACGCCACGAGTTCGGAAGTTAAAAAAGAGCAAGGAACACGCACCATCGCCGAAGTAATTGTTGAGTTCAACGACAGTACCGGCGCACCGAAAAAACAGACAACTCGCAATATACAAGAACAATACGGCGCACAAACGGACAAACAAACAACGGTAACTGTACAGGAAAATTATTTTGCAAATTTCGTTGATAGTATTTTCCAGGTCCAACGACAGGAAATTGACAGTGTAAAAAATGAAGTTTCTACTATAAAAGAGAAGCAGGGACTTACAAAATTTCAATCTTATTTGCTCGTTAGTGGTGTGATTATTAATGTGTTAATATTGCTCTTAATAATATTTTATGTAATAAAAATTGTAGTTTTAAAAAAATGAAAATCTCTCTCTCGTAGATAGATTTACTCTAAAAAATAAATAAGTATGTAGTAGAGAGATTTTTTTTTAAAATATAAAAAAAATGAAAAATGAAATTGAAGAAAAAAAATTACCTTCTTGGTATAAACACAAACTTTGGTGGGATAGAGCATTATTAGATTTGCCTTCTCGCAAATTGCGTGATGTATTTAATATGGGTAGAATTAGATACATCTTTTACCAAATAGAGCCAGAGTTTAAACATTTTTCTCTAAAAATGTTGTGGCACGGTGTAAAACAAGATATTGACCGACAACGTCAAAATTGGGAAAATGGCTGCAAAGGTGCACAATATGGCAAATTCGGCGGACGACCACCGAAAAAAGATAATGAAGACGAGCGCGATGTGCCGCCATCGGCACCGCTGCCGTTTCGAGCACCGTTACCAAAACCGACAAATATTATTGAAGTTCCTCCAGAAGTTTCAGAACAGGAAGCGGCTGAAATGGTGAATAATATTTTAAAACCGTCTGAAAAGCCAAAACAATACAAACCCGGCATTTCCAACGAGGACTATATTAATATGCTCTCTTTCGCACTTATAACGCAACACGTAAAAGATCCTTTTAAAGAGGTTCAAAAATTTCTTGATTATAACGAAAGTAAGGATTGGAAAGATAACAAAAATAAGTTTATAAGTAATAAATTTGCGTGGTTTAAAAATTGGGAGGCAAAAACAGAAAAAAGGAACGCTGTAGAAAATAAGGCATTTCGTGAGTTTTGGAGAGAATTTATTATTCAAAGGAAAGTTTTAAAACCAGATGATGAATTATTTTTCTTTAAATTTTACCCCAAAGAGATTTACAAAGATGAAAACAAAGCAATTATCTATTTTAGAAATATTAAGGATCAAGATGAATTTGGTGATTTAATGGAAAATAAATATTTTGAAGATTTAGTTTTTAAATTATTAAAAGTAGATGATGTTTCTTGGGGTGTAAAAGAATAACTTATGATAGGCAAAAATAAAATATCGGGTTCTTCTATGACTTTTGATGAATGTAGATATTTTCAAAGTGATGGAATTAGAAAATCACGCTGTGATAAATGTAATTATCTATCTTCTTGCGAGATAGATTGGGAAATAAACTATTTAAAATAAACTTCAATTCACTTTCATATTTTTTCGGGCATCTCAAAGCAATTTGAGGTGTTTTTTTATGTGAGCGCCTATCGGTACTATGTATTACAAAGTATGCTGATAATCAAGTATTTAATTTTTATTATGTCCTTCATCACGCTCACCTGTACGCACTCACCACACTCACCATTTGCACCTGTTCTGTATGCGCTGCGCTCTGGGGGAACTGTTACCTGTGCGCACTACTCTACTCTATTTTAAATTCAATTTTCAAACAAATTAATTCAAGTTTTTAATCAATTTTGAAAAGTTTTTTGTGTTAAAGATACGTTAATTAGATGTTAAAATAATCTTAACTTTAAAATAACTTTGAGAAAACTTTGTTAATCATTTGTTAAATATTAGTTATTAAAAGTTAAATAAAATTGTAATTATTTGATAATCAACTATTTAAAAACTCAAAAAAAACCCCCAAATTACTTTGCGAAAACCCCGATTAAACTCTATATAAGAACTTACAATTTCATATTTTTCTTACAAAAAATATAAGAATACAGAATTTTTTTTTTGCACATTGCGCAAAAAAAGCAAAAAAAAAAAATTTTTTTATTTTAAATTTTTGAAAATGAAAATTGTAAAATTCCGAAAAGAAAAAAAATGCACCCCCCTGCCCCCCTCAAAGAACTTTTTGTAAAATATTGGTAAAATGTTAGTAAAAAAATTTGCGTATGTCATTTTTTTTTTGTATATTAGGGGAAAATTTAGAGAAATGAATAAAGCGGTAAAATGGATAGTGCTTGGCGGCGTGGGTTGGTGGCTCTTTGATATGTTCGGGAAACAAGCAATAGCCGCATACAATCTGGGTTTTCGCTTAAATGATGTACGATATAAAGGACGTGGAAATATTGCCACTTCTCTAAAATTTGAGTTACTAATTGATGTAAGTAATACAAGCATTTTTGATATTTATGTAGATAAATTTGAGTTAGATGTATTATTTAATCATAATTCAATAAGTAAAATTAACAAGGAACAGCACACACTATTTCAAGGCAAAACAATTACAACTATACCGATTATTATTGATATTGATATTAAAACAACGTGGGATACACTACTTTCACAAATTCAAAGCGGATATTTTGATAATTGGCTCTTTGAAGTAAAAGGAAATTTATATACAAAAAATATTACAGTACCTCTAAATGTAGAGTTTAATTTTCAAGATTTTCAAAAACTATTATTTTCATAAATATGGCAATTAGTTCAAGTTTAAAAAATATGCTGCAAAAAACACCTGCAAACTTTATGTACATTTTCATTCCCGACAATGTAGTTAATGAGTTTGCACCGTGGCCAAAAATTCTTGAAAAGCGTGCAAAACAAATTGAATATTTGCGCTCACAAGATTGGACAGGCGGCTCTTACGAGGAGATGAAAAATATTGTTGCCGAAGCGTTTAATACAGAATACTCAATGACGCCGGGACAAGCCATTTTGCATATTTGCGAAGGAAATTCGCACCTTGTAAAAGGAAAGCACGGTGTTGTTAATGTAGCAGGTATTGGCAAAAATAATGTTACTCTTGAGAGTGATGGCTCACCTACCGGGTTTTATACAGTAGGAGATGATGGAGATGTTTGTCAGGATGATAAAGGTAACATAATACGTCTTACTTTTGACACTCAAACAGGACAGGCTAAGAGTTGGTATAACGAAAGCACAGGTGAGCAAATTTCTCACTTTGATGGTAAAAATTGGGTTGCAGGCAGCAATGGTGAAAAAGATGTGTGGGCTAAGGTAATGAATGTGGGCGATTGGATAATGAAAATTATAGATTTTTTTGTCGGTTTATTTACAAAACGACCAAAAGTAGGACAGTTTTCAGCTACACAACAGGATGACCCAAACCGATTTGTAAGACCAATGCAAAATACTGCGGGATTTTCCGCTACAACAATAGTAATTTTGGCAGCAGCAGGCGGACTTGTTTATTCACTTGCTACTGCGGGAAATAAAAAGAAAAATTAATTTTAATCACATAAATTTTAAAACAATGGCTACTAAAAAATTAAGAGCATACCCGCCCAAACCGAAAGAAAAAGCAAGTGCTGCTGTTTGGGAGAGGTATTACGAAAAGTTAAAAGAGATTGACCGTATCAATCAAGATGCAGTCAAGGAAGTAAGTGCAAAAAAGGCAATCGTTAAGAAAGTCAATGAGCATATTGCAAAATCGGCTGTTAAGCCGAAAGCCCGTAAAAAATCTCCTAATATTAGGGTAAGAAAAGCATCGGGCTGGTATTAATCGTTTAATTTTAAAAAGTAAAAAATAAATGAAAAAGTTTCAATTTAATAAAACAGGAAATATCTTAGGAACCGTTGGAGGTGCAGCGGTTGCGGGTGGTACTTCTGCTGTCTTCGACAGGTATGTTGGAGGTTATGTTACGAGCAAAGACGGCACCTCTTACGGCAGATATATAAAAGCCGGCGTTGGACTTGCATTGCCTTTCTTTTCGCAAAATATGATTTTGCGCCGTACAGGTGATGGGTTGCTTGCAATCGGTTTATCTGAAATTATTAGCGGCGTATTACCTGCAAAAGTTGAAGGTATTGGCAGCCGTTATATTGCTGGCGGACAACGCCACATTGGCGAAGCCCGTAGGCGTTGGAGCATTCCTTTGAGCGCAAATGCGCAAAGGAATTTGGAAATAGAACCTCGCAGTTCTCAATACAGAATGACTTAAAAAGTAAAATAAGATGAATACAAGAAATCCATTTTTTGATTTAGAGAGATGGCGTAGAGTAATGCAAGTTGTTTCGCAATTACCCGCTGACACAAATTGTCAAATCTCAAAATTATCCCTTGCACACCGTTTAAAAAACGGGCAAGGCGACTATATCTTTAATTTTAATAAAGATATTCCAAATCGTATGGCAGGCGACATTGTCCTTGACCGTAGCGACTGTTTTATTCCTGTTGGTTTTGGTTTGGGCTTTCAATTTGATACGATTGAACGCACAGGACGGGCAAAAATTGAAACATACCCAATTGCAGCAAGCACCGCTGCTCGTGGTTTTATCAATCCTGACCACGCCGAAGCAATTTTTAACGGTATTTTTGAAATCAAATTCAATACCGAAACAGTTGCCGAATCGTTCCCGACAGAGATGTTCCGCACTGTTCCGGAAACACAGCCAATCATTAGCAAAGATTCTGCAGATGCTCCATATAGTGTTGGGTTGGTTCCGATGTATGATTTTGACAGATTTATCAAACCTATCCCTGGCGAACTTTATATGCAGGGAGACGTTGATACAACCTTCAGAATTTCATTCAACGGCACAGGTGCAAACTTTGATATTGCAGAAGCAAGCGCACCGACCACAGTATCAACAACAAATGCTGCATACTTGCGCTTTATGGCTTACGGTTTCTTAATGAAATCTGGCTCAATGCAGGCAAAAGATATGGCAAATAAGTTCCGTGAGGTACTTTCTCGTTCTATTTAGTTTTAGCATAAAAATCTAATTTGGTTTTGTGCGTGTGATAGCGCACAAAATTTCTAAGTAAAAAAAAATACAATTATGGTTAGTGTTATAAATAATATTGAAGTTGTAAAAATCAAGTTTGACAGCAATACAAGAATTGTATATTTACCATTTAACAGCAATTTGCAGCAAAGGAAAATACACAGAATTATTATTGCCGCTGCGGAAGCAAATCAGAACATTACAGACACTTACTCTGCTTTGCAGGTAGCAAATGTCGTTGATTTGCAAAACTCTTTTATAACGCTTAAAAACGAGCAAAAAGAGTATATTACAAAAGATATTTCTTTGAGCGAATTTTTTAGTAATCGCTTGCACACTAACTATATTATTAATCAGTATCTTAACACTGACAACTCTTTTATAACTTTCAATATTGACCCCGAACAAGAAGGCGCAAAGGTGCTGCTGCTCTATTTCCTTTATGGAGAAAATCAGGAGGAAATTATTCCTGAAAGAGCGCGGACAATCTTTGTGCCTGCGGGTTTCAATGGAAAGTTGAGCAGTTTTATTCATTCCGATGAGGTTGGTAATATCAAAAAAATTACCTACACGCCTGGCGACTTTGTCAATGAAGCGAGTTTTTTCATTCAGATTTGCGAACAGGACGGACGCACTTTTGAATATATGTCAAGTTTATTGTTCAACGATGGCG
>Ga0209628_10003087_pt1 | contig 11528 bp, 11 predicted proteins | sample TergutCu122P4_FD_187285 | JGI IMG/M metagenome (GOLD analysis project Ga0209628, IMG submission 187285) | Cubitermes ugandensis P4 segment gut microbial communities from Kakamega Forest, Kenya - Cu122 P4 (SPAdes) (version 2) | ecosystem: Host-associated > Arthropoda: Insects > Digestive system...
GCGTGAGCGATTTCCCCACGTAAGCGGTGAGATCGGTCGAGCTGAGACCGTTGGCGTCGGCAATCAGATACCACAGCTTGGCGTCCCCATAGACGGCCAGCGCAATGCTTTGCAGGGTGTCGCCCGCATTGACGAGGTAGTGGTTCGGGGGCAGGCGCTTGAAGGGGAAGGAGACAACCATCCTGCTCCATCTCATCCAGTAACAGCGGAAATTCAGCATCGTCCGGCGCCGTATCACATGGTTATTCATGCGATTGCCCCGGGAACTTCCGCGCCTGTTAGCACTCTATGGCCCAGAGTGCTAAAATAACTTCAGGAGGGATCACATTCCATGACGCATACCTTGAATCTGCCCGTTGTGCCTGCCGCCGTCGGTAATCTGGAAAGCTATATCCAGACGGCGAACCGTTTTCCCTTGCTGAGCGAACAGGATGAACAGTCGCTGGCGCGGCGCTTCCGCGAAGAGGGCGACATCGAGGCCGCGCGCGGCCTGGTGCTGTCGCATCTGCGCTTGGTGGTGGCGGTGGCGCGCGGCTATCTCGGCTATGGCTTGCCGCATGCCGACCTGATTCAGGAAGGCAATGTCGGCTTGATGAAAGCGGTGCGGCGCTACGACCCGGATCGCGGCGTGCGGCTGGTCTCTTTCGCCATCCACTGGATCAAGGCCGAAATTCACGAATACATCCTGCGCAACTGGCGGCTGGTGAAGATCGCCACGACGAAAGCGCAGCGCAAGCTGTTCTTCAATCTGCGCAGCCTCAAGCAGGGCCTGAACGCCATGAGCGGCGAGGAAATCGGCGCTGTGGCCAAGCATCTCGGCGTCAAGCCGGAAGAAGTGCGCGAAATGGAAACCCGCTTTTCCGGCCAGGATGTCGCGCTGGAAACGAACCCGGGAGAGGATGAAGACCGCTTCGCGCCGATCACTTACCTGGCCGACCCGGCCGATGAGCCTTCGGAGGCGCTTGCCAAGCGCGAATTGCAGCGTTTGCAAGACGATGGCCTGAAGCAGGCGCTGACGCAACTCGACGCGCGCAGCCGCAGCATCATCGAGCGCCGCTGGCTGACCGAAGGCGAAGCGGCCACCCTGCACGAACTGGCCGACGAATACGGCGTTTCCGCCGAGCGCATCCGCCAGATCGAAGCCAAGGCCATGCAGAAAATGAAAGCCGCGCTCGCCGACGTTGTTTGAGTTGTTCCATAGTTTGGCGGTGAGCGAAGCCAACCCCCAACGGTCATGGCGCTGGGCGTCACCCTGGATGATGAAAGCGGTTCCGGCCACGTCATTGCGCGCGAAGTCGCGCAATGACCGCAATGGCAATGGGGGCCGCTTTCACGCTAATATTGGCCGTTCCGTGACGCCAGACTTTTAAAGAACGTCATCCCGCGCAAGCGGAAAGTCTGGCATGGCGGAACGGCCTGTTCGTGCCTTCATTTCAGGGGAGTTAAAAATAATGATTACGCTTCAAATCAATGGTCAGTCCCACACGGTGGACGCGCCCGATGACATGCCCTTGCTCTGGGTCTTGCGCGATCTGCTCGGCTTGACGGGGACGAAATTCGGTTGCGGCGTCGGCAGATGCGGCGCGTGCATGGTGCATCTGGATGGCCAGGCGACGCATACGTGCACGCTGCCGGTCGGTTCTGTCGGCAATCGCGCCATCACCACCATCGAGGCGATCGGCGAGACGCCCAACGGGGCGAAAATCCAGCAAGCCTGGCTTGAAATGGAAGTAGCGCAATGCGGCTATTGCCAGTCCGGCCAGATCATGTCGGCCACCGCGCTTTTGGACCGCATACCGAACCCCAATGATGCCGATATCGACGCGGCGATGGCGGGCAATCTCTGCCGCTGCGGCACGTACCCGCGCGTCCGTCAGGCGATCAAGAACGCCGCCCAATCGGCGTAGCGTAAACAGGAAAGGCGCCCATGCCCGGCGAAACGCTTGATGATCTCCGCGAGACGCTGCAAGCAGCGCAGGCGCTGCCGGCTTTCAAGCGCCGCGATTTTCTGAAACTCGCCGGCGCGGGGCTGGTGCTGGGTTTTTATCTGCCCAATGAGGTGCGCGCCGATGCCGAAGCCATGCCAAAGGTCATTGAATCGAATGTCATCAACGCCTTTGTGCGCGTCGCGCCGGACAATATCGTCACCGTGTATTCCAAGGCGCCGGAAATCGGCCAGGGCATCAAGACCGCGTTCGGCCTCATCATCGCCGAAGAACTGGATGCGGACTGGAAGCGCACCGTCGTCGCGCAAGCGCCCGTCGACACCCGGGTTTATGGCTATCAGGGCGCGGGCGGGTCCACTTCGATTCCGCGCGCCTGGGATCAACTGCGCCAGGCAGGCGCGACGGCTAGGGCGATGCTGATCGCCGCCGCCGCCCAAAAGTGGAACGTGAATCCGTCCGAAATCATGGCCAAGGATTCGCGCCTCACCCATGAAGCGAGCGGGAACAGCGCGACGTATGGCGAACTGGCGCTGGATGCGGCCAAGATGCCGGTGCCGGATGCCGCCGCCCTGACACTGAAGACGCGCGCTCAATACCGGCTGCTCGGCAATCGCCATCGCGGCGTCGATGATCCGAAGATTGTCACCGGCCAGCCATTGTTCGGCAGCGACATCGCGCTGCCCGGCATGGTCTATGCCAATTTCACCAAATGCCCGGCGGCGGGCGGCAAGGTCAAATCCGCCAATCTGGATGAGATCAGGAAACTGCCCAACGTCATCGACGCCTTCATCATCGAAGGCAACGGCAAGCCCGCCGAAGTGATGCCGGGCGTGGCCATCATCGCCAAAAACACCTGGGCCGCTTTCGAGGCCAAGGACAAACTCAAGATCGTGTGGGACGAGCGCGACGCGTCGAAAGATTCCTCCCGCCAGCTTGCGGCGCGCGCCAAAGAACTTGCCAAGACCTTTCCGGCCCAGGCGGAGCGCAATGTCGGCGACGTGGACAAGGCGTTTGCCCGCGCCGGCAAGATCGTCGAAGCCTGGTACGAATACCCCTTCGCCGCGCACGCCTGCATGGAGCCGCAGAACGCGACCGCCTGGTGGCATGACGGAATCATGTCTGTGTGGGCGCCCACTCAGCAGCCCAACCGCGGCCAGACGCTGGTCGCCGGCATGCTCGGCATTGCCGAAGAAAAAGTGGTGGTGCATCAGGCCCTGCGCGTGGGCGGCGGCTTCGGGCGCCGACTGCTCAACGACTATCTATGCGAAGCGGCTGCCATTGCGCGCATAATCGCGCGCAACATAAAAGGCCCGGTCAAGCTGCAATGGACGCGCGAGGACGATTTCACCTACGATTTTTTCCGTCCTGCGGGCTATCATCAGATCAAGGGCGCGGTCGACCGGAATGGCCAGCTCGACGCCTGGCAGGAGCATTTCATCACCTTCACCAACGACGGCAAAACGCCGGCCTCGGGCGGCGACTATTCCCGCTTTCTCGCCCTGTCGTGCAAAGCGCCCAATCTGCGCCGCGCTATCACCATGATGCCCTTGAAAATTCCGACCGGCCCCTGGCGCGCGCCCGGCTGCAATGCCCAGGTTTTCGCCCAGCAGAGTTTCATGCACGAGCTTTCGGTCGCGGCGGGGCGCGATCATGTCGAGTTTCTCATCGACGCCGTCAACCGCGACGTGCCGGAACTCGCGCCCAAGGACAAGACGGTCAACTTCAGCCCCGCCCGCGCCGCTGGCGTCATCAAACTGTGCGCCGAAAAAGCGGGCTGGGGCAGGACAATGCCCAAAGGCCGGGGCATCGGCCTGGCCTGGTGCTATTCCCACGCCGGCCATGCTGCGCAGGCCGTTGAACTCAGCGTGGATGATGACAAGCGCATCACCGTGCATCGCGTTGTCGTCGTTGCCGATATCGGGCAGGTCATCGACGTCGCGGGCGCGCAAGCGCAGGCGCAAGGCGCGTGCATCGACGGCTTCTCGATGGCGATGGGGCAGCAGATCAATATCGAGAACGGGCGCATCAAGGAACAGAACTTCAACGCCTACCCGATCCTGCGCATGCCCTTCGCGCCCAACATGATTGAAACATGGTTCATTCAATCTGACTTTCCGCCCGTTGGCATGGGCGAACCGGCGCTGCCGGCCATGGCCCCGGCCACCGCCAACGCCATCTTCGCCGCCACCGGCGAACGCCTGCGCGCCATGCCCTTCCGCAATGCGGGCTATCAGGTCGCGGGGGTGGGTTGAACAGCAGGGCAATCGCATTTGCCCTGCGCCGTGTATAGGTTGGGGGTGAGCGCAGCGAACCCCAACAGGGGCCGTCCTGCGGCGCCAGACTTTCAACGTAACGCGCCGGCGTCCAGATTTGTACGTCATTGGCAGTCTTGCGCCCGTTCAAAATGGGTACAATCCGGCCTTTCCGGCGGCGGGCCATCGCGCGCGCCGTAGAGCCATGTCCGACATCGAAGAACGCCATCAAAGCGAGGATATTCAGCAGGAACTGCGCGAGGTGCAGGAGCTGCTGGCGCGTCATCGGGCCGATGAGGGGCTGGCGCATCGCCAGGAAATGCCGCGCCGCGAGTTGACCGAAGACTTGCTGCGCGAAGCGCCTGTCGCCGAATTGCGCGCCAGGCTCGATCATCTGCATCCGGCCGATGTCGCCTACATCCTTGAGGCATTGCCGCTCGATGAGCGCCTCTTTGTCTGGGATCTGGTCAAGGCAGGGCGGGACGGCGAGATTCTGCTCGAAGTCTCCGACGCGGTGCGCGAGACGCTCATCGAGGCGATGGACTCGCACGAGCTGGTGGCCGCCACGGGCCAACTCGATACCGACGAGATCGCCGACCTGGCGCCGGACTTGCCGAGCGAGGTCATGCAGGATGTGTTTCGCGCGCTGTCGGTGGCGGAGCGCGAGCAACTGCGCGCGGCGATGTCCTACGATGAGGATTCAGTCGGCGCGCTGATGGATTTCGAGGCGGTGACGGTGCGCGAGGATGTGACGCTGGAAGCGGTGCTGCGTTATCTGCGCCGCTTCAACGAATTGCCCGATCATACCGACCAGTTGTTCGTGGTCGACCGCGAGGGGCATTTGCAAGGCACGCTGCCCTTCAATCTGCTGCTCGTCACCGACCCGGACGAAATGGTGTCGAACATCATGGTGGCGGGGCCGCTGACGCTGGAACCGGACGAGAAGGCGCATAACGCGGCGCAGGCGTTCGAGCGTTACGATCTGGTGTCCGCGCCGGTGGTCGACAAGGACAACAAGCTCGTTGGCCGGGTGACGGTGAACGTGGTGGTGGATTACATCCGCGAATCGACCGAGACCGAGCAACTCTCCCGCGCCGGCTTGCGGGAAGGCGAGGATATTTTCGCCTCGGTGTGGGATTCGATCAAAAACCGCTGGGCGTGGCTGGCCGTGAACCTCGTCACCGCCTTCATCGCCTCGCGCGTCATCGGCGCGTTTGAAGGCTCGATCGAGAAGCTGGTGGCGCTGGCCGCGCTGATGCCCATCGTGGCCGGCATCGGCGGCAACGCCGGCAATCAGACGATTACCATGATCGTGCGCGCCATGGCCCTGGGCCGCGTGCAGCCAGAGAGCGCCCGCGCGCTGCTGCGCAAGGAAATCGGCGTCGCCGTAATCAACGGTTTCATCTGGGGCGGCTTGCTCGGCTTTGTCGCCTGGTGGCTTTACCGCAGCGCGCCGCTCGGTCTGGTGATGACGGCGGCCATGACGCTCAATCTGATGCTGGCGGCGGTGGTCGGGGTGGCGGTGCCGCTGCTGCGCCAGCGCCTCGGCCACGACCCGGCCATCGGCTCCAGCGTGATGATTACCGCAGTGACCGACTCAGGCGGCTTTTTTATTTTTCTCGGCCTCGCCACCCTGTTTCTGCTGTAGCGGGTGGGCGAGGGTTTCCGCCGCGCGGGTGAACGCCTTGGTGAGCGTGCGCACGGCGAGAAATTGCGACTTCAGGGCGAGGTCGAAGAGGCCGACGCGGTCGTCGAAAAATTCTTCCGTGTAGCTCGTCGGATCGCCCGGCGGCACGCGCAGATGCGCTTCCACTTCGGAGGCATCGAGGACGATTTCCATGCCGGCCTTGCGCGCGATGTGCATCATCGGCGCGTTCTCTTTCAGGCAGTGCACGAACAGCGTCTCGATGCGGTGATTGCGGGAATATTCATACGCGCGCCGGTAAAGCGCCGTGCCGATGCCGACGCCGCGATGACCGGGAACGACGCTGACGCCGAATTCGGCCACCGCGTTGCGCAGGCCCAGATGGGCGACGCCGGCCAGTTCCAGGTCGCCATCGAAAACGCCGAACACCGCGTCGTGATCGAAGTCGATCGCGTCGATATACCGCATTAGCGCGGTCTCGCCGATGACATGCTCGAAACGCAGCCGCAAATCTTCCGCTTCCAGTTTCAGAAAATGGCGGCGCAGCGTCTCACGATTGGACTCGGAGAGTTGCAGGACGGGGATGGTTTTCATGTTTGCGGCGCTCACAGAGCAGTTAGAGGCAAGCAATTAGAGGCAGTCAGGCGGTTAAGACAATTGTCAAACTTTGACAATTATCACACTTTGAATATGGGCGCGCCTTGGGATAAATCAAGTGGCGCAGCGTAAGTAACCCTGCTGCGCCTGCTCAAAACGCCGCAAACACGTCGCTCGCCGCCGCGCAGGTCGCGGCGATATCCGCCGCCGAATGCGCGATGGAAACGAAGCCCGCCTCGAAGGCCGAGGGCGCGAAATAGACGCCTTTTTCCAGCATGGCGTGGAAGAAGCGGTTGAAAGCCTCCTTGTCGCATTCCATTACTTCGGCATAACTGCTGGGCGGCGCGGCGCGGAAATAGAGGCCGAACATGCCGCCCACCGCCTGGGCGCTGAAGGTGACGCCGCGCTGTTTCGCCGCTGCTTGCAGGCCGTCCGTCAGGCTTTGCGTTTTCGCCGCCAGTTGCTCGTAGAAACCCGCTTGCGAAATCAGTTTCAGCGTCGCCAGACCCGCCGCCACCGCCACCGGGCTGCCGGAGAGCGTGCCCGCCTGGTATACCGGGCCGAGCGGGGCGATTTTTTCCATGATGTCGCGGCGTCCGCCGAAAGCGCCCACCGGCATGCCGCCGCCGATGACTTTGCCCAGCGTGGTCAGGTCGGGCCGGATGCCGTAGCGGCCTTGCGCGCCGGTGAGGCCGACGCGAAAGCCGGTCATCACCTCGTCGAAAATCAGCACCGCGCCATGCCGCGTGCACAGCCGGCGCATGGCTTGCAAAAACTCAGGCGCGGGCTGAATCAGGTTCATATTGCCGGCCACCGGCTCGACGATGACGGCGGCGATCTGGTCGCCGGCTTTGGCGAAAGCGTCTTCCAACTGCTGGGCGTTGTTGTAATCGAGCACCAGCGTGTGCTTGGCGAAATCCGCCGGCACGCCGCCCGAGGAGGGATTGCCGAAGGTGAGCGCGCCCGAACCGGCCTTGACCAGCAGACTGTCCGCGTGACCGTGATAGCAGCCCTCGAATTTGACGATGGCATCGCGACCCGTGAAGCCGCGCGCAAGACGGATGGCGCTCATCGTCGCCTCGGTGCCGGAGGACACCAGGCGCACCATGTCGAGGCCGGGCAGCAATTGCGTCAGCCGTTCGGCCATCTCGACTTCGGCCTCGGTCGGGGCGCCAAAAGTCAGCCCCCGCGAGACGGCCTCCCGCACTGCCGCCAGCACCTCCGGGTGCGCGTGGCCGAGCACCAGCGGCCCCCAGGAACCCACGTAGTCGATATAACGCCGCCCATCGGCATCCCAGACCGCGGCGCCTTCGCCGCGCGTGAAGAAACGCGGCGCGCCGCCGACGGAGCGAAAAGCGCGCACCGGCGAATTGACGCCGCCGGGAATGGTTTTTTGGGCGCGGGAAAACAGTTCTTCGTTCTTGCTCATGAGGGGACTCGCTTGGGAAAAAGAGAAGTATAGGCGGTGGCGCGGGCGCGGATGTCGGGCGCTTGAAAGAGATCCGTGACGACGGCCAGCAGATCGGCGCCGGCGGCGATCAGTTGCGGCGCGTTTTGCAGCGTGATGCCGCCGATGGCGCAGATGGATAGATCGAGTTCGGATTTCGCTTCGGTTAGCAAAGTCTGGCGCGGGCGGACGGCATGGGGCTTGGTCAATGAAGCAAAAAAGCTGCCGAAGGCGACGTAATCGGCGCCGCTGCGCCTGGCTTGCCGCGCCTGTTCCAGATCGTCGTAGCAGGAGACGCCGAGAATCCTGTTTCCGCCCAGCGCGGCGCGCGCGGCGGCGAGATCGCCGTCTTCGCGGCCCAGATGAACGCCGTCGGCGCCGATGGCCAAAGCCAGATTCAGGTCGTCGTTGACGATCACCTGCGCGTCATGGTCGTGACACAGCCGCAGCAAGGCCGCCGCCTGTTCACGCCGCAGCGCCGCGTGCGCGGGCTTGTTGCGGTATTGAAAAAGGCGGACGCCGCCGAGCAGCGCCTCCCGCGCGCGGCGAAGCAACTCGCCGGTATCGGCGAGGTCGGGGGTGATGGCGTAAAGACCCTTCATGACCCTCCCCCCACCCCCTCCCCGAGGGAGGGGGTGACGGGTGTTCGCGGACTGCGTCCGCTCAAAAAAGACACGTTGTCAGTCACCATCAGCTTCACGCGCCCAGAAAAAGCGATCAGGAAAATACTGGCCCCTGCCGGGACGAAAACCGTTGGCGAGCGTCTGCCAGGCGTATTCCTGGGCGTCGAAGACCGCTGCGGCCATGTCCAGCCCGTTGGCCAGATGGGCGGCGATGGCCGAGGCGAGCGTGCAGCCCGAGCCGTGATAGCTGCCCGGCAGGCGCGCCCAGGCATCCGAGCGGATCAGCCCCGCTTCACCGTAGAGGGCGTTGATGACCTGTATGCTGTGTTCATGCGTGCCGGTGATGAGAACGAATTCGGCGCCGTCGTCCACCAGACGCCGGGCGCATGCGGCCAGATCGCCGTTGTCATTCAGGGCCAGACGGCGCGCTTCCAGGCTGTTGGGCGTGAGCAGGGTGGTTTGCGGCAGGAGCAATTCGCGCAAGGCGGCGATCATGTCCTCGCTCGCCAGCGCGTCGCCGCGACCGGAGGCGAGCACTGGGTCGAGCACGAGGGGAATTTCAGGGTAATCGGAAACGATCTCGGCGATGGCGGCGATGTTCGCCACGCTGCCGAGCATGCCGATCTTGAAGGCCGCCACCGGTATGTCTTCGAGCAGCGCGCGCGCTTGATCGGCGACCCAATCCGCATTGACGGCCAGCGCGCTTTCGACGCCGGTGGAATCCTGCACGGTGAGCGCCGTCACCACCGTGAGCGGATGACAGCCCAGGCTGGAGAGCGTCATGATGTCCGCCTGAAGCCCGGCGCCGCCGGAAGGATCGGAGGCGGCAAACACCATGACGATGGGCGGCGGCAGGTCTTGGGGCATGAACGGGGATTCGGCTGGCAGGGCCGGAAAGAAATGGCTAAACTGGCCTGATTCTAACCGAGAACGCCGGCATGACGGCGCAGGCTTTTATCGGCATGTGTTCGATGCGGGAAGAGGCATGCCGTCTGGCTGGCGGCACGAGGATACGGCGCATGCAAAAAGAATTTTAAATAGATTGAGATTTTTATTCATTTATATTATTAATGTAAAATAAATGACTATTTTTATGCTAAAGTGCAACGAAATTGCCGTCGTGTTTCATGGCCCGCGTCTGGGACGGCAAGCACAATGGCGTAACCGGCCTATTGACCAACTAAACTCGTTTGCGCGGGCGCAGCCCGCGAATGACCGTCATCCTTTTCCCCGGGAGGGGGCGGGGGAAGGTCAATAAACGAAGGGAAAGACAGGACAGGAGATCGTGGACGAAGCGGTCAATCTGAATGGCGTCAAGGTGATGGTGATCGACGATAGCAATACCATCCGCCGCAGCGCCGAGATTTTTCTGGTGCAGGCCGGCTGCCAGGTCGTTCTGGCGGAAGACGGTTTCGATGCGTTGGCGAAGATCGCCGACCACCATCCCGACATCATTTTCTGTGACATTGTGATGCCGCGGCTGGACGGCTATCAGACCTGCGCCCTCATCAAAAAGAACGCGCGCTTTAGCGCAACGCCGGTCATCATGCTGTCGTCCAAAGACGGATTGTTCGACCGCGCGCGCGGCCGCATGGTGGGTTCCGATGAATATCTGACCAAGCCTTTCACCAAGGACGGTCTGCTCAAGGAAGTCGCCGCGCGCATGCCGCAGCGCGCTGCCTGATCCGCATTTGCAGCAAGGAAAGACATCATGCCAGTCAAGAATATTCTCGTTGTCGACGATTCCCCCACCGAACGCCATGCGCTGACCGAACTGCTGACCAAGAACGGTTACACGGTGACCACTGCCCAGAGCGGCGATGAGGCGGTCGCCAAATCGAAATCCGAATCGTTCGACCTGATCCTGATGGATGTCGTCATGCCGGGCATGAACGGCTATCAGGCGACCCGCACGATTGTGCGGGACGAGAAAACCAAGCATATCCCGATCATCATGTGCACCAGCAAAGGACAGGAAACCGACAAGATCTGGGGCATGAACCAGGGCGCCAACGATTATCTGGTGAAGCCGATCAAGCCCAGAGTGCTGCTGGAAAAAATTGCCGCGCTGGGTTGACCAACGATCGCCTGTAATTTTACTGATGGCCAGAAAAAAACTCAGTCTGCGGGAATTCCAGGAAAACCTGGTGCAACGTCTGACCAGCGCGCAGGCGGGCCAGTCATCGCGCGCGCTGCTGGGCATGCTGGCGGGCAAGGAATACTGGCTGCTCGATCTGGCCGACGCGGGCGAGATCATTCCCTTGCCGTCCCTGACGAGCGTGCCGCTGACCCAACCCTGGTTTTGCGGCATTGCCAATATTCGCGGCGCGCTCTACAGCGTGGTCGATTTTTCGGCCTTTCAGGGCGGGGAAGCGACGCCGCATAATGCCGATAGCCGCTTGCTCATCGTCGGCGCGCGTTTCGGCATCAACAGCGCATTGCTGGTCAACCGCACGGTCGGGCTGCGCAACCTTGAACAAATGGAGCCGCGCCCGGCGGACGCGGATGCGCGACCGTGGGTCGGTGAGCAGTACGTCGATCCGCAGGGCACGCTCTGGAAGCAACTGAACCTGAAAAATCTGCTTGCTCAGCCAACCTTTCTGGAAATCGGGCTGGCGTGAGCGGGCAAGTCGGATACAACAGCGCCAAGCGCTGAACATCGGAGAAAGAAAGGTATGGCATTCAAATTATTTGGAACGGACCGGGGCGACACCCCGCTGGACGCCGCGCAGACCACGCTCATGGAACTGCAAGGCCAGCAGGCCGGCACGCCGCACGGCAGGCGCTACTATTTTCTGATGTTCCTGTTCGTCATCTGCATGCTCATCGTGGGCGCGGCAGTCTGGGCCAACTACCGTATTGGCGCATACAGCACGGCGTACACCTCGGCAGCCGGGCAGATGCGCATGCTCTCGCAGGCGATCGCCAAGTCCGCCCAACTGGCCATGCAAGGCAATGCCGCGGCGGCCGCCAAGCTGAAGGAGGAGCGGGATAACTTTGCCACCTTACTCGACCGCG
>Ga0209628_10003088_pt1 | contig 11526 bp, 10 predicted proteins | sample TergutCu122P4_FD_187285 | JGI IMG/M metagenome (GOLD analysis project Ga0209628, IMG submission 187285) | Cubitermes ugandensis P4 segment gut microbial communities from Kakamega Forest, Kenya - Cu122 P4 (SPAdes) (version 2) | ecosystem: Host-associated > Arthropoda: Insects > Digestive system...
CGATCTCATAATGACGGAAGGCGGCTCGCTGCTGCTTTCGCTTATGGCGGGCGGCCAGCGGCTTACTGTAAAAGATGCGGACGACTTGCCTGTTCTGGCTGTGAACAACGAAAGGACGTCAAACGCCATTGATACGTTATTGGGCGTAATGCGCGACAAAAGCACAAACATGAACACAGGCGACGTGAAAGGTTTCAACAACGCGTTTTTTGAATTTACTATGCCAAAGTTTCGCGACGGCAAAGCGCTGTTTTTCTATCACCAGTTGTTTTCGGCTCTGAATTTGCGTGAAATGGAAGCGGATTTCTGCATACTTCCCGCGCCGAAACTGGATATGGACCAACCCGGTTATTACAGCGTCGCATCGGAATGGTGGATCACGTATCTGTTTATACCCCAGACAAACGCAGATCTTGAACGCACGGGGGTTATTTTGGACGCGCTCGGATATTATTCGCAAAAACTGATCATGCCCGCTTTTTATGACGTGACGGTCACAAATAAAGTTGCGCGCGATGAAAGCTCCGTCGAAATGCTCGATATAATATTAAAAAACCGCGTTTACGATCTTGCGACGGTATATGACTGGGGAAGTATGAGCGGGATATTCAGCGATATATATAATAAAGCGCAAAATACGTTTGTTTCTGCATATGAGAAAAAGGAAGCGTCGATACAAAAAGCGATAGATAAAACATTGGAAGAGCTGTTAAAATAAAGATCGGGAGATATTGGGGGGGAATTTAACTGCTATGGATTTCAACAGAATAGAAGAACTGAGAAAGAAGTTAAAAACATTGCCGCCGCTGAACGAAACGGAATTAAAGCGGATGCGGGAAGAATTCATGATCGAGTTTACATATGACTCAAACGCCATCGAAGGGAACACGCTCACATTGAGGGAAGCGGCGCTTATTATCAAAGGCGGCATCACAATAGCCGAAAAATCCGTTAGAGAACATTTGGCGATCATCGGCCACAAAGACGCTTTTGAATATATAACGACGCTTGCCAACAACAATGCGGAACTTACCACGCGTATTATAAAAGAGATCCATTCGTTTGTTCTCTTGAATGACGCGGTCAATAAAGGGGTATACAGGCGCATTCCCGTATCGATTACGGGAGCCGCCCATACGCCTCCGCAGCCGTATCTCGTGCCGGTGCAAATGGAAGCGCTGATAGCGGATTTTGAAGGCATGAAACAAAACATGCACATTATCGAGGCCATCGCCGAATTTCATCTGCGGTTTGAAAGCATACATCCGTTTATCGACGGAAACGGGCGCACAGGGCGGCTTATCGTCAATTTAGAGCTGATCAAAGCGGGATTATTGCCGGTAAATATCAAATTCAAGGACAGAATCAAATATTATGACTGCTTTGACGATACGTATTATATCAACGGCCGCACGCAGGACGCGCTGGCTGAACTGATTGCCCAGTATGAAGCCGAAGAACTGATCAATCATATAGAAATACTGGAACAAAAAGCGAATATGCCGTATTAAGCCGTATGAATCTGCTAAAATAAACAAAGGGATAAAAATACATGAAAATTTTATATTTCGACTGCCTTTCCGGTATAAGCGGGGACATGACGCTGGGAGCTTTGCTTGATTTGGAACCGAAAAATTTTGATTATCTCATATCTCAGCTTAAAAAACTGCATGTCGGCGGCTGGAATATCAACACGGAGCGAAAAAACAAAAACGGAATAAACGCAAATTATATAAAAGTGATTTTGGATGATTCGCATTTTCACGGCGACAGCCAGGATCACGGCCGCGCGCATGTACATGAGCACAGTCACGACCACCGTAATTTTTCTGATATAGCGCATATAATAGACGGCGGCCATATAAACGAAAAGGCGAAAAATATCGCTAAAAAAATATTCAGGCGCATAGCAGTCGCCGAAGCTAAAATTCATGGAACAGATATTGAAAAAGTCAATTTCCATGAAGTGGGAGCGGTCGATTCGATAGTCGATATAATCGGCGCGGCGATTTTACTTGATTTGATTATAACGGAAAACAATATAGAAAAAATATATGGTTCTGTAATAAACGACGGATACGGATTCACATACTGCCAACACGGAAAAATTCCCGTTCCCGCGCCGGCAGTCGTTGAGATTTTCGCAGACGCCGGAGTAAAAACACGCCAAATTGACATACCCAAAGAGCTTGTAACTCCGACGGGAGCGGCGATTATATCGGAAATATCCGAAAATTTCGGTTTTATGCCCGAAATGAAAATAATCAAAACCGGTTATGGCGCAGGCACGAGGGATTTGGAAATCCCGAATGTTTTGCGCGTTGTTTTAGGGGAAACGGCTGATGTATCACAAAACGCCGCAAATCCGTTAAATGCTTTTACGCGGACGGCCGATGGCCGCCCCTACGGAAATGATGCGGAAACTATAACGGTCATAGAAACAAACGTCGACGATTGTTCGTCTGAAATATTGGCATATACAATGGAAAAATTATTAAAAGCCGGCGCGAACGACGTATTTTTTACGCCGGTTTACATGAAGAAAAACCGTCCCGCGGTAAAATTGACTGTTTTATGCAAAAGCGAAACCGTCGGTGAACTCGCGAAAACGATCTTCACCGAAACGACGACGATCGGGGTGCGAATCCGCGAAGAAAAACGCATTTGCCTCCCAAGAAAGGCGGAAGTCGTCAAGACTGTTTATGGGGATTTGAAAGTCAAAGCGATTGAGTTTGACGGTGAAAAAAAGTTGATCCCCGAATATGAAGACGCGAAAAAACTCGCGGAAAGCGTAGGCGTGCCGCTGCATAAAATTTATGAAAGCGTGAAAATATAAAATTCAAGAAGGAGATTGATAGTATGAAGTATCGTAAATTGGGCAGGACAGGATTTGACGTAAGCGAAATCGGCATGGGTCTTGAACACTTATTGGATAAAGATGAAAATGTGGTTATAGATACGATAAAAGCCGCCATAACCGGCGGCGTAAATTATTTTGACTGCCTTTCGCAGAAAGATTTCGAGGAAAATTCCGATACGAACGATCAATACGCGAAGCTCGGCAAGGCGCTTACAGCCTGCGGCGGCGATATAAGAGATAAAATATATATCAACTATCTCGCAAACGCGAACAAATCCGATAAAAAAGATTTTATGGAGGGCATAAAAATCGGGTTCGATTGTTTTCTGCGTGAAGTCAAAACAGATCGCGTCGATATTTTTCTCATAGCGTTTTGCGATAAGATAATAGAATTTGACAGGGCAACGGGAGAAGGCGGCCTGCTTGAATACGCCAAAAAATTGCAGGGCGAGAAAAAAGCAAAATTTATCGGCGTCAGCACGCACAGCCGCGACATCGCATATAAAGCGATCAATAGCGGCGATTTTGACGTGATCATGTATCCGGTAAACCCCGCGTTTGACGTTATCGCGAACGAAGAAGAATATATCGAAAACGATCTCGGCAAATTATGGGACGCGGCGTATGATTATAAAACCGGCGAAGAAAGCAAAGTTCAGCCGAGAAAAAACGTATATACAGAATGTCTGAGAAATAATATCGGGCTGGTCGTTATGAAACCGTTCGGCGGCGGATTTTTATTCAGGGAGGATATTAACACAGGGTTCACGCCGCTGAATCTTATATCATACGCTTTAACGCAAACCGGCGTTTCGACGGTTGTGCCCGGCTGTGAAAACCCGAGGCAGATCGGGGAAATACTTACATATTACACATGCCCGGAAAACATGCTCGATTTCAGTCGGGCTGTGTTAAACTCGCGCTGGAATATCAAAGGCAACTGCCAGTATTGCAATCATTGCCTCCCCTGCCCGGCCAATATAAACATCGGCGAAATCAACAGGATGATCGACAACAAATCGGCTGACGGTTATAACGCGTTTGACCAAAAAGCGTCGTCGTGCGTGAAGTGCGGCGAATGTGAAGAACGCTGTCCGTTCGGCGTGAAAGTGACGGACAGGATGGATTTGGCTGTAAAAATGTTTGAATGATTGAATTGTAGGGGACGCACACCTGGGCGTCCCCTTTTCGTTGGGTTTTTTATATATGCGGGATGCCCGGTATGCGTCCCCTACGTTTTGTTATCCCGTTATAACCTGTAACGTGAGCAATCCGCATTCGATTTCGTCTTTCGGGTTGTATAGTTTACCGTCGTAATAGGCGAATCCGGTTGTGATTTCGATAGCGGAGTAAAAAGACATATAAATGTGATAGTTAGTATAAAAATCCAAATGTTTAGGCAAGATATTGCGGCATAGCTTTTCTATTTCGGCGAATATTTTATATATTTCATTTTTCATTTCTTCGTAAATTTCAACAAAAATATTTTCCAAAGCTTTATTTTGCTCATGGGTGAAAACAGAAAAGTTATGAATGATTTTATCGTCTTTTTTCGATACCCAGCCGTAACTTATAATTTCACTTAAAATGGCTTTTTCATCGTCGTCGGTTAAATCGTTAATATTAAAATCTTTATTTAAAGTTTTATAAAAAACATTTTTGATTGGCAAGTCGTTCGGATTAGGTGAAAAAATCATATCGGGCGTGTGATTTCCAAATTTATACAATCCCATCCAATGAAATATATCGCCTGCGATATTATGATGTTCCATTGCCCCGTTTATGTGCCATTCGCTGATTCCGCCGTATTTTTCGTTTATCAATTTCCCCGCCGCTTCTTTGTCGGAATTATCAAACCCGAGCGGAAAATATCGGCCGCCGTCGGGCATTACGGGGTGTTCAGGCATGGGGTATTTATTTTCTATATAAGTTACTTGATTGCCGGCAAAATTAATAAATCTGTAAATAAAAAGCCATAAAAGTTTTTCCATAGGCTGATCGGAACCGTAAAATTTAATGTCTTTTATTTTTTTTTGTTTTGATATAAATTTATCGATAATTACATCCGAAAAATTGTTTTTGTTTTGGATAAAAAGATTTATAATTTTTACATAAAAATCACGTTCTTGTATGGAAAACATCGTATTATATTTGCCGTTTTCGTTCTTCATAAATTGTTTTTCGACAAGCCATTGCAAATCAAATTCTATATAAGCTTTCGCGATACCGAGCATTTCGGCGAGTTCGTCGGGGTTTTTGGGTTCTTTGTAACAGGCGAGGCAGATATTTTGTTTTGTAAGGCTTTCGATAATTTTTTGCGTGTCAGGCGCGGGACCGGAATTGCCGGATATAGCCATATGTAATTTGCCGGGGCGGTAGATAAAATCAGTGTTATTCATTTCGTTAATCTCCTTTTTTAATTTTTTTCTTGTGTCGAATAAATGCCATTTTGCGGTTGATTCGGTTATATTGAGTTTTTTTGAAATGGTTTTTATCGGCAGTTCGTCTATATAGTGCATGATCATGATTTCGCGCTGTAAAGAATTGAGGTTTGAGATTTTCAAACGCATTTTTTTGATCCTGTCGTTCATTTCTTCTTCTTCGGCATATTTTTCCGCGTGATCTCTTTCGGATAACAAGTCATAATCATAGCTGTCGATAGAAACGCACGACCTCAGCACGACGTTTTCTTTTAAATAGTTGCACCATACAAAGTGGGCGATTTTCCATATGAAATGATCCAGTTTCTCGATATGCCGCTCTTTTTTCGCTGAACGGAACACCTGAGACAGAACCTCCTGCGCCAAATCTTCGGCGTCGGTACTGCTGCCGGTTTTTTTATATGCCCAGTTGAGCAAAATCATAGAATATTCGTCGGAAATCCGCTCGAATAACGCGTTTATATCATCCATTTCAAATCCTCCGTAAAAAAACATTCAAGCGCTTGATATTTTATTTACGACTATATAGTATAAAAAAATAAAAAAGGTTAGGCAATATTATAAAATAAATTTATTAAAATTTTTAATTCTATATAAATCTTGAATTTTATGGTTTTTTATGATAGAATATATCTGGAAATAAAATAACAAAAGAAAGAAATAATATAATACATGGAAAAAATAAAATCTCTGTTTGTCACGGACAAAAAGTTTTATAAAGAAGTATTCAGACTTGTACTGCCCCTTATCGCAATGCAGGCGATGAGTTTTATTTTAAATTTTTCCAGTATCTTTATACTTGGCAGAATGGGCGACGTCTCCGAAATTACGATTTCCGCCGTGCAGATCGCGAACCAGCCGTTTAGTTTGTTTTCTATGCTGATGTTTGGCTCAATGTCGGGCGTGACGGTTTTATGCAGTCAATACTGGGGTAAAAAAGACGTCGACACGATAAATTCGATAGCCGGGACGACTTTACTGTTCCTGCTCCCGATCTGCATAACATTTATGACAGTCTCTTATGTTTTTTCAGAGCGGCTTATGTCGCTGATATCAAACGATCCGGAAGTAGTCGAAATGGCTGTGATTTATCTCAGAATTATTTTTATTATATTTATTTTTAATTTACTGACCGGTTTGTTTTCGGGGATATTGCGTTCGGTTCAAAAAGTGAAAGTTCCGATGATGGCGACTCTGACCGGGATCGGAACCAATATAATTTTAAACGTCATATTAATATACGGGCTTTTCGGCTTTCCCGCATTCGGAATCAACGGCGCCGCGATTGCGACGATTATTGCCCGAATAATCGAACTTACTATAATTTTAACATATATCATATTTTTTGAAAAAACAATCAGATTCTCTTTAAAAAAGATGTTCAGGATACATATCGTTATAATAAAGGATTTTTTCAAGTACAGTCTGCCTGTTATTATAAATGAATTCGCATGGGGATTTGGCACGACGATACACAGTTCAATAATCGGTCACATGACAAAAGATCAATACGCGGCATATACGATTTCAAACATGATCGAGCAGATCGCATTTATGTCGATAATAGGATTTGCCAGCGCGTGCGCTATTATAATCGGCAAAACAATCGGCGAGGGCAAAGACAAGGAAACGGTTGTATTATACGCGAGGACTTTTATCGGGCTATCGACGTTTGTTTCTTTTATAATTGGAAGCGCAACGTTTATTTGTAAAAATTTTATAATAAATCTATTTGAAATCAGCGATTCGACCAAAATTTACACGGCCCAGCTTTTTACCGTGGTGACGGTTTTTATTTTATTAAAGAGTTTCAACTGCGTGAGTATCGTGGGGATTTTCAGGGGCGGCGGGGATACGAAAACCGGGATGATCGTAGATATATGCACGATGTATTCATTGGGGATCCCGCTCGGGTTTGCGGCAATGTATGTTTTGAAATTAGACGTCGCGTTTGTGTATATGTTTCTTATCAGCGACGAATTTTTCAAACTGCCGGTAGTTTTCTGGCGTGTAAAAAGCCGCAAATGGATTAAAAATATAACAAGGGAAAAGCATGAATTGGGAGCGTAAAGTCGGATTTATTGATTATTTTCTAATATCAATTCCGCCAGGCATTCACCGAACAATTCGGCGGCGTAAAGAGCTTCGCTGAAAGAACTTCCGCAGGAACCGACTTCAAGAATGATCGAACCTTTTGTCGTATGCTGGTTGAATCTCGCGTTTCTAAGATTGATCGGGCGGGCGAACATGGGGTATTTGTCGTTCATTTTTTGCTGCAAATACGCCGCAAACGTGAGATTGTCCCGCCAATCCGGGTGATATGCGCCGCCGTCGTCCGTTCCTATAACCATCATGACTTGCGAACAGTCTTTGCCGTTGATTTTTATCGTCGGCTTATATTTTTCGCCGTCTGCCGCGATTAAAGAATCCCGGTGAACGTCAATGACATATTTGATAGACGGGTATTTTTCAAGATATTCTTCCATAGTTTCGAGCGAACGCACATAAGAATCTTTGAACGACACGGCGTCGTGCAGTTTTGTGCTTTGTATTACGGGAATATGATATTCTTCAAGTTTTTTTCGTAACTCTGCGGCAATCAGCACAATACTTTTATTCGGATCGGTCGTGCGTTCTGCGGTAAAAGGCGGGGCGTAAAATTCAGTCCCGTCTTCAACATAACTTTCGGTAGCGTGCGTGTCGAGAATCAAAACGGCGGGTTCGTCTTTTTTATATGGGTCGAACGGGTTTATGGGATATTTTAACGTGATGTAATCGTTTAATTCAACATTGAAAGATGTTTGGTTGATGATCAAAAGCTGCGGGATTTTTGTTTTCTGCCCGGAAAAATTTTTGGGAGTTATTCTGTAATAGTCCTGCGGGATTTCGGAATTTTCAAGTAAAGGCGGCGTTGCGTCTCCCAATATTGCCCCGCTTGCGGCCCGGTAATATTCGTATAAATCATAAATCGTGAGAATGGAATCGTCGTCTGTCAAGGGGATATTTTCGTACGGATTATATTTTTTCCGCCCGTTTTCTAAAATCAGTAAATCGCCGGTTGTATCCGTTGTATCCGCGGATATGTTGCGATTTTTTAAATCATATATTTCGTTGATTCCGGGAAATGACAGACGGATTAAAGTTTTGCCTAAATCAAACTGATTTTTATTTGCATATACAAATGCGGATTTGAAATCGTTTTTAAGGATCGAGCTTAAAATATTTGAAACCGGTGTGAACGTAATTGTAATTACCGCGAAAAAAATAGCCGAAACGAATAAAAATAAAATATAAGTCAAAGTTCGTTTGGTTAATTTCGATATTTTTTTGAATTTTTTGAACATTACGCATCTTCCCGATATTTTATTTATATAATATAGATATTTATTTATATAGATATGTTTAAATCTCCGGATTATTACAAATAATATTATATAAATATTATATAAGATATAAAATGGGAGGGGATTTGTATTTCAAATATAAGAACGGATCTCGCTTTGGAAACGCGGGAAGAAATCGCAAAAAAAGGCGAAATAGGCGACGGGGTTTTATTTTATGAAGAAAAGATCGGCGGCTTTTTATGCAGCGAAATAGAAATAACAAACGAAACCGGGGAAAAAATTACCGGCAGAAGCATGGGAAAATATATAACGATCGAATTCGGCAGGATATGGCTGAAAGAATATTCTGAATTTATTCTTGCGGTTGATTTAATAGCCGAAAAAATAAAACTGCTCGCGGGCATTGAAAATGATAAAAACGAAAAAGTTTTGATAGCGGGATTGGGCAACAGTTATATCACGCCCGATTCGATAGGTCCGAAAGTTTTGCCGAAAATATTAATAACGCGGCATTTGAAACAGCAGACGCCCGATCTATACGACAATTTTGGATTAGTCGAAATGTCGGGGATCGCCCCGGGCGTCCTCGCGCAAACCGGCATGGAAACGGCCGAGATCGTTTTATCCGTGACCGAAGAAATAAAACCGTCGCTCGTGATTATCATAGACGCTTTCGCTTCGAGAAAAATTTCAAGGCTTGCGACGACGGTGCAGTTGTCAAATACGGGGATTTCGCCGGGGTCGGGCGTGGGAAACCACAGGCAGGCGATCGATTCAAAATTGCTGGGGACAAAAGTCATATCGATCGGAATTCCCACGGTTGTGGACGCCGCGACTTTAAGTTACGATGTGGTTGAAGAAGCGTATAAATATTTGAACGTCGACCCGGACAAAAAATTAACGCGCGATATACTGGACGCTTCGCTTGAAGAAACGACCGGGAATTTTTTCGTCACCCCGAAAGAAAGCGATATCATCATAAACGAAGTGTCAAAAGTCATAGGATACGCTGTGAACAGGGCTTTTTACAGTGATATAAGTATCGAAGAGATGTCAAGGATCGTAAATTGATATTGTTATATTAAATTTATAAATTTTATAAAAAATTGTTGACAAGACGGCTAAAATATGTTAAAATATAATTTACTGTGAAAAAATCCGGAATATATAAACGAATTCCGTTCATTAGGGAGGTGAAAAGAAAGAAATGCCGAATATCAAGTCAGCGAAAAAACGCACAAGAATTATCGCCGCAAAAACGTTAAAAAACCAAATGTTCAAAACGTCTTTAAAAACGACGATAAAAAAATATGAAACCGCCGTCGCAAACAACGACAAAGCCAATCTGGACAAAACGTATAAAGAAGCGGTAAAAAAGATAGATAAAGCTGCCGCGCGCGGGATTATTCATAGAAATAAAGCCGCAAGAAAAAAGAGCCAGTTCACGAAAAAATACGTGGCTCTGCAATAATTTTTATAAATTTAATATATATTATATTGCGTATGTAGGGCGCGACGCTTTCGGCGCGCCGCATATCTGAACCGACGTTTGGTTTGAAAATGCGGGACGCGCCACGAACGAAGTTCGCGTATGGCGGCGTCCCCTACGTTTTCAATTTTGCATTTACAAATAATTTCTCAGTTTGTTTATACATTTTTGTTCAAAATAAATCGCCTCGCAGCCCATCTGGGATATTTCGCCGTCGAGATTTTTGGCGCGGTTGAAAATCCGCTGCAATTCGATTAAACCGGTTGTAGAACCCTCTATCATCATTTCGGCGATGTGGCTCTCGGAATGATCGACGCACATTTTTAATTTTATGAATACGCACAATGGGATTTTGGTAAGAAGCCCCAAATCCTGCGGGCATCTGTTTAAATCGTTTAATTTTGACGCGCTTCTGTTTATAAAATTAAAATAACCGGCCAATTGCGCGGCTAAATCTTTTTTGAAATGATTGTTTGCGATTTTCGGGAGAAGATAATCGATGGAATCGATCCCCATTTTTGAATTTTGATATACGATATTCATTAAATCCGCGTTTGAATCTTTATTATACATTTTTTATATCTCCTGAATTATTTATCTTTATTATTATTTTATCTTAAAAAATATTTTTTATTCTGTTTTAGACAAAAAGAAAAAAGAAATCCGCTGTTATTTTAAAACAGCGGATTTCCCTATTCATGATTACAGCCGTTGGGAGGAGATCAAGGCCGTAAAATCGTTCTGCCAAAGTAATTTTACATCTTTTGATTTAAACATCCGTTTTCCGTTTATCCTTTATATACATTTGATTGGGTAGGCAAATGCAGGACATAAACCCTGTTGTCCACGACGAGCATTCCGTATTGCGCCCATTCCGCTTTTTTTACCCGGGCGCCGATTTCTTCTATTTCCATTAAAACCGATAAATTCTTCTCGTTGAATTTTTCCGAAACTTTTTGCAGTCTGCCGCGCAATGTATCCGCAAATTCCTGCATCCATTGCAAGATCATTTCGTTTGAACATCCGATAAATTTTGCCGTCCTTTTTAATCCGCCGTTGTTCAGATAAAATTCTATTGCCCTGACTTTATCGGCATAGGTGTACTTTTTTGGTTTTTCCCTGAAATACCGCCCGCAATCCCTGCATTTGAACCTCTGCACTCCTTTATACTTCCCGTTTTTACGATAATTTGAACTTCCGCAATGAATACATGCCATTTTTTATCCCGTCCTTTTCTTTCACTTTTTTTGTTTTCTTTTTCCTTTATTTTTTTATTTTTTAATCATTTTGTGACTGCCAGTCACAAATCGCTTATGTTTATTTGTATTATATCACGCGCCAGTCACATTCCAGTCACAAAATAAAGAAAAAAGACTGTTTTTAAAAAAAATT
>Ga0209628_10003089_pt1 | contig 11526 bp, 9 predicted proteins | sample TergutCu122P4_FD_187285 | JGI IMG/M metagenome (GOLD analysis project Ga0209628, IMG submission 187285) | Cubitermes ugandensis P4 segment gut microbial communities from Kakamega Forest, Kenya - Cu122 P4 (SPAdes) (version 2) | ecosystem: Host-associated > Arthropoda: Insects > Digestive system >...
GCCAGAGGCTGGGCCCGTTCACGCCGTCCAAGGGTGCGCAGGCACCCTTGGAGCCGCGGCGTTCACCCTTGCCTGGCTTAGCCGTAACGGCACTGGCAAGCGCGTTCAACTGCGGTTTCTAGGATCATCAGGCTGTAAACATGCAAATTGGTCTAACCGGCGGCATCGGCAGCGGCAAAAGCACCGTGGCCGGATTGTTGGCCGCGCGCGGCGCGTGCGTGATCGACGCGGACGCGATTTCGCGCCAAACCACGGCTGCGGGCGGCACGGCCATCGCGCCCATCGCGCAAGCTTTTGGCGCGCAAGTCATCGACGCCAGCGGCGCGCTCGACCGCGCCGCGATGCGCGAGCTGATTTATCACGACCCGCAAGCGCGGACGCGGCTGGAGGCCATCATCCATCCGCTGGTGCGCACGGCCATGGCGCAGCAAACCGCCGCCGCGCGGCAAACCGGCTGCCGCTGGCTGGTGCTGGATATTCCGCTGCTGGTCGAAGGGCTGGGGCGCTGGCGGAGTCAGCTGGATCGCATCGTGGTGGTCGATTGCCCGCCCGAAACTCAAATCGCCCGCGTCATGGCGCGCAACCAACTTTCGCGGGACGAGGTCGCCCGCATCATCGCCGTGCAAGCCACGCGCGCGCAACGCCTGGCCGTTGCCGACGATGTGATCCGCAACGGCCCGGAAACCACGCTGGAAGACTTGGCGGCGCAGGTTGACCAGCTGATTGCTGGTTGGGCCGGGTTGTGATGCGTTTTTGTGTCGGCGAGGTCAGCGTTTGAGCTGCCCCACATCCCGCACCGCGCCGCGATCGGCGGAAGTGGCCAGCGCCGCGTAGGCTTGCAGCGCCGCCGAGACCGCGCGCTGGCGGTTAACCGGCTGCCAAGCGCCGTCGCCGCGCGCCTGCATCGCGGTGCGGCGGCGGGCCAGTTCGGTATCGGCAACGGCCAGGTGAATTTTGCGCGCCGGGATGTCGATTTCAATGGCATCGCCGTCTTCCACCAGCGCCAGCGTGCCGCCCTCGGCCGCTTCGGGCGAGGCATGACCGATCACCAGGCCGGATGAACCGCCGGAAAAGCGGCCGTCGGTAAACAGCGCGCACACCTTGCCCAGCCCCTTGGATTTGAGGTAGGAGGTGGGGTAAAGCATCTCCTGCATACCGGGACCGCCCTTGGGGCCTTCGTAGCGGATCACCACCACGTCGCCCGGCGCGACCTTATCGCCCAGAATGCCGTCCACCGCGTCTTCCTGGCTTTCAAACACGCGGGCCTTGCCGGTAAACACCCATTGCGTTTCATCCACGCCCGCCGTTTTGACGATGCAGCCCTTTTCGGCCAGGTTGCCGTACAGCACCGCCAGCCCGCCGTCTTGCGAATAGGCGTGCGCCTGATCGCGGATGCAGCCGTGCGCGCGATCCAGATCGAGTCCGGAATAGGTGGCATCCTGGCTGAACGCCACGGTGGTTGGCACGCCGCCGGGCGCGGCGCGGTAAAACTGGCACGCCTGATCGTCCGCGCCGCCATGTACGTCCCAGGCTTGCAGCGCGGCGCCCAGCGTGCGATGGTGCACGGTGCCGCACGACAAATCCAGCAGCCCGGCGCGCCCCAACTCGCCCAGGATGCCCATGATGCCGCCGGCGCGGTGCACGTCTTCGATGTGATACTTTTCAGTGGTCGGCGCGACCTTGCACAGACAAGGCGTGCGGCGCGAAATGCGGTCGATATCGGCCATGCCGAAGGCCACCCCGGCCTCCTGCGCCACGGCCAGCAGGTGCAGCACGGTGTTGGTCGAGCCGCCCATCGCCACGTCCAGCGTCATGGCGTTTTCGAGAGCCGGTTTGCTGGCGATGGCGCGCGGCAGCACCGAGGCGTCGTCCTGCTCGTAATAGCGGCGGCACAACTCGACGATCAAGCGCCCGGCCCGCTCGAACAAATTCTTGCGCCAGGCGTGCGTGGCCACCAGCGTGCCATTGCCCGGCAGCGCCAGGCCGATCGCCTCGGCCAGGCAGTTCATCGAATTGGCGGTGAACATGCCCGAGCACGAACCGCACGTCGGGCAGGCGCTGCGCTCGTATTGCTCGGCCAGGGCATCGGTAATGGCGGGATCGGCGGCTTTGATCATGGCGTCGATCAGGTCGATCTTGATGATCTCCTGCGCGCCGTCCGGGTGGACTTTAAGCTTGCCCGCCTCCATCGGCCCGCCGGAGACGAACACCGCCGGAATGTTCAGCCGCATCGCCGCCATCAGCATGCCCGGCGTGATCTTGTCGCAGTTGGAAATGCACACCATCGCATCGGCGCAATGCGCGTTGACCATGTACTCGACCGAATCGGCGATCAACTCGCGCGAGGGCAGCGAATACAACATACCGCCGTGGCCCATCGCGATGCCGTCGTCGATGGCGATGGTGTTGAACTCCTTGGCCACGCCGCCGGCCGCCTCGATTTGCCGCGCCACCAGCGCGCCCAGGTCACGCAAATGCACGTGGCCGGGAACGAATTGCGTGAAGGAATTGACTACCGCGATGATCGGCTTGCCGAAGTCGGCATCTTGCATGCCGGTGGCGCGCCACAAGGCGCGCGCGCCGGCCATGTTGCGGCCATGGGTGGAAGTGCGGGAACGATAGTGTGGCATGGCGGGTTGGACGAGGTTGGGTAGGATATCTTGAGCCTAGAAACGGCGGTTGATCGCTTGCAACCTTCAGGAGAGCCGCGTGGATATTGACGTTCGCGACTTCGATCGTGTTCACCTTTTGGGTGAGTATGCTCCCTACCGGCAAGCACCGTACTCGCCGTGCCATGCGGCGCAAGCAAATCCTTGCGCTATCACCGGGTATCGCTGCGGTTTGCGCCTTGCCTGGCTTATAGCCGTAACGGGACTGGCAAGCGCGTTCAACTACCATTTCTAGGTTGAAATGGTAGCCGAAGATGCGGGTGCGCGGACCGGCTGTTTACTCCCGTACCGTATCGGCCGCAAGCTGGTCGATTTCGGTCAGCAGGCAAGCCAGCGCTTGGCCTGCGGCCTCAATGAGCGCACGACCGTCCTGCGCCGTGGCGGCGCGGGCGTTGCCGGTGGCGCCGAAGGGGTTGAGGTCTTGCGCCATCCAGGCCAGTTGGGCGCCGCGTGCGCGGCCCAGAATTTCGAAGTGCCGGGCGCGGGCGGCGGAGGTGGAGTCGAAATTTTGCGCCTCGGCCATGCGCACCAGATCGGGTTTGAGGGCCAGCATCATGGCGGTTTCGATTTGCCCGGCATGTACGCCGAACCGCTGCTCATCGGGCGTGAAGCGCTCCAGCGCGGCGCGCCCGGCTGGGTGTGCCAGCGCCAGCCGCTCCCAGTTGGGGACGCTATAAACCAGCATCGTCAGCCGCGCGCGCAGGTCGCGCGCCACGGTGTCGAGCAGGCCGGTGTTGCCGCCGTGGGTGTTGAAGAGCACGAGTTTTTTGATGCCGCCGGCGGCCACGCTTTCGGCGATGTCGGTCCACAAACGGAGCACGGTTTCGGCCTTGAGCGTCAAGGTGCCGGGGTAGGCGCTGTGTTCCGGGCTGTAGCCGATGCGCTGTACCGGCAAAAAGAGCGCGGGCAAGTCCGCGGGCAGATGCGCGATGGCGGCTTGCACGATGCCGTGCGCGATGTCGGCATCGACCGACAGCGGCAGGTGCGGACCGTGCTGTTCGGTGGCGGCCAGCGGCAGCACGGCGATGGCGCGGGCGCGCTCGAGCGCGGCGAAATCGGCGGATGTCCAGTCCGACCACAGGCGCGATTGCGTTAAAGTGGCGGTGGAAGAGCCGGGAGTGTGCGGAGTCGAAGGCATGGTGCCTATTGTCGTCATACTCGTCGATTGGGCGTGTGGCTTTTCTACAATCGCCGCACGTCATGACCCTGCGAATGATTACCTGCTGTCCGGCTTGCTCCACCCTGTTTCGGGTGGGGCCGGAGCAATTACAGGTGGCCGGCGGCTGGGTGCGCTGCGGGCAATGCATGGTGGCGTTCGATGCGCGGGCGCGCATGGTGCCTGCCGATCCGTATGTGCCGCCGTCCGATTCGGACTGGTATCCCGGCGCCGAAGAGACGGCCGCCGGGCCGCCGCACGGCATGGCCGAAGATGCGGCCATTTCAGCACCGGCACCTGAGCCTGAGCCTGAGCCTGAGCCTGAACTAGAGCCGGCACCAGAGCCTGAGCCGGAACCAGAGCCTGAACCTGAATCCCAAGCATTGGCGGCTGAAGTTCCGGCATTTGCCGCGCCCGCGTTTGAATTGGTTCCGCCGCCTTCGCCGCTGAAACCGGCTGCCGTGCCGGTGTTTGTTCAGCGGGCGCCGGAACGGGGCATGGCCGACCGGGCGCTTGCCGTGCGGCAGGCCCGCGCGCAGCCGGCCGCGCCTGTGCCGCCGTTGCCGATACCGACCGATGACGAGTTGGATCGGCGCTATGCCCGGTTGCTCGAAACGCTGGCGCGGTTGCGTGAAAACGCCGAAAGGCAGCGCGATGGCGAACCGGAAGACGGTGATAACCATCCGTCCGGCTATCCGTCCGGCCATGTCTCCGGCAATGGGGGCTTTGCCGCGGCGGCGCACGATGGCGAGAGCAGCGGCGCACGCAACCGGCAGCGCCGGATATCCGGGCGCGGTGCGGCGTCTGGCCGCAAGCGCGGGCGCGGGGATGGGCCGCGCGGCCAGGATCGGCGCGCCGCGCTCGATACCCAGTTGGAGCATCAGCAGGAGGAGGAGGCACAGCACTCCCGCCCGATGATTGATTTCGTTCTCAGCGAAATTAACGGGCTGCTGCCATTGCCTCCATCCGTGCAGCCCCAGCAGGAGCCGGAAGTCCGGCCGGTCGAGCCGGATTTGCCTTCGTTCGTCGAACAGGCGCGGCGGCGCGCGGTCTGGGCTTTGCCGGGAGTGCGCGCGGGGCTGTGGGTTGCGGCGGTGATATTGACTGTGACGTTGGTCGCGCAAATCGCCGTGAGCCAGCGCGATCGCCTGGCGGCACGCTATCCGGACGCGGCGCCGTTGCTGCAAGCTTTGTGCCGGCCGTTGCGCTGCCAGATTGCGCCGTGGCGGCATCTGAGCTCGGTGCTTATCGACAGTTCCGCCTTTGTGCGCACGGGGCCTAAACGCTTTGGTTTCGCGGTCACGCTGCGCAATGGCAGCGCCGCGTCCATCGCCACCCCGGCGCTGGAATTGGCGCTGATTGACGCGCAGGAGCAGCCGCTGGCGCGGCGCGTGCTTAACCCCGCCGACTGGGGCGCGCCGGCGCAACTGACGGCGTATGGCGAGTTCAACGGGGTGGCCTTGCTGACGGTGCTGGAGACGGTCGATGCGCAAGACATCAGCAACTACCGGCTCACGGCTTTCTATCCTTGATTTTTAGGCGGATTCATGGCAACACTGATTTGCGGCTCTCTCGCGTTCGACACCATCATGGGCTTTGAAGGGCGCTTTGCCGCGCAGATACTGCCCGAGCAACTGCACATCCTGAACGTCTCGTTCCTGGTGCCCACGCTGCGGCGCGACTGGGGCGGGTGCGCCGGCAACATCGCTTACGCGCTGCGCCAGCTGGGCGGCCGGCCGTTGCCGGTGGCGGCCTTGGGCAGCGACGGCGCGGACTATTTGGAGCGGCTGCGCGCGCTGGACATCCGCACCGATTTCATCAAGGTGCTGCCCGACGCCTATACCGCGCAGGCGATGATCATGACCGATCAGGACAACAACCAGATCACCGCTTTTCACCCCGGCGCCATGGCCCGCGCGCACGAAAACGCGCCGCCGCTTACGGGTGAGGACATCCGGCTGGCCATTATTTCGCCCGACGGGCGCGAGGCCATGCTCCAGCGCGCCGAGCAGTTCGCGCGGGCGGATATCCCGTTCGTGTTTGATCCCGGACAGGGGCTGCCGATGTTCGACGGCGCGGAGTTGACGCACTTGGTCGAGCTGGCCAGCTGGGTTACCGTCAACGACTACGAAGGCCGCATGCTGTGCGATCGCACGGGATTGGCGCTGGCCGATATTTCCCGGCGCGTCCGGGGCTTGGTGGTCACGCTGGGCAGCCAAGGGTGTGACGTTTGGCAGGCGGGCGGCAAAACGCATATACCGCCGGTCGTGCCCACGGCGGTGGTCGATCCCACCGGCTGCGGCGACGCCTGGCGCGGCGCGCTGCTGTATGGTTTGGAGCAGGCCTGGCCGCTGGAGCGCTGTGCCGCCTTGGGCAATCGCATCGGCGCGATCAAGGTCGCCACGCGCGGGCCGCAGAATTACGAAATCGCGGCGCTCCAATAAAAAAGAAAAGGCCCGCGCCTTTTCAGGTGCGGGCCGGGGCCGCCGGAAAGGCGGCAGCGGGTCAGGCTGGCTGACCGCTTTGCGGAAAAGGCCAAGCCGCCTGCGGTGCTAGCGTCGTCGCGGGGGCAGGCTTTTTGGGGGCGGGCTTTTTAGCGGCCGCCTTTTTGGCCGGTGCTTTTTTGGCAGCAGGGGCTTTTTTGGAGGGTGCCTTTTTAGCCGGAGCAGCTTTCTTGGCTACGACCTTTTTGGCGGGGGCTTTGGTGGCCGGAGCCTTTTTGGCCGGCGCCGCTTTTTTGGCTACGACTTTTTTGGCGGGTGCCTTTTTAGCCGGAGCAGCCTTTTTAGCCGGAGCAGCCTTCTTGGCTACGACTTTCTTGGCCGGAGCCTTTTTAGCCGGAGCAGCCTTTTTGGCCGGGGCTTTCTTTGCTACTGCCGCTTTTTTTGCGGGCGCTTTCTTGGTTGCAGTTGCCATGGTTTTTTTCTCCTAGATCGAGTTGATATCAACGACAAGAAACACCTCCGCGCGGTTGTTGGGTACGTGCGGCGGCGATTCATGGCGGCGGGCCGCGAAGCCCCCACCATGAATACGGACGGCAGCCCGCGCCCGGCGCGCCGGATGACCGGCGGTGATGGGGGCGGCAAGCTGCGCATTTGTGGTTGTGTGTGCGATGAACGATAGGGGCGGGCGGCCGGTTGCGCGGCCGGGCGCTGCCCGCCGGGTATTCGATGGCGCCGGGCGCGCCGGTTGCAAAGGCAGCAGGCGCCGCGCCGGTTGGCGGTGCGGCGCGTTCGGATTCATTTGCATTCGCCAAGCCGTCTGCACGCGGCAACGCAAGCGCATCGGCGATTGCGGCGCGGGTGTGACGATGACTTGAGTATGGTTAAACATGATTCGCGAGTGCTCCGATTATCGGAGCAAAACACGCGCTTGTATAGCATTGTGGAAATAGCGGATGCGGAAATGTTGCAAGCAAGCAAAAATTTTTGTTCTGATGGACGCGATGCGCGCGTGCCGCATGCGTTGTCACGGCCAGTCAAACCGGTGATCGACGTGCCGGCTCAGTTGGCGTTTCAAGCGCGCCCAATCGAATCCTGGGCCGGGGTCGCGCTTGCGGCCCGGCGCGACATGTTCGTGCCCGGCGATGGCGGTGATGGGGTAGCGGCGCGTCAGGTCGGCGGCCAGGCGCGCCAGGGCCGCGTATTGCGGCGCGGCGAAGGTCTGGCCTTCCAGTCCTTCCAGTTCGATGCCGATGGCGTAGTCGTTGCAGTTTTCGCGTCCGCGCCAGCACGACAGGCCGGCGTGCCAGGCGCGGTCATCGCCGCTGACGCACTGGATGATGCGGCCGCCGCGCCGGATGAAAAAATGCGCCGAGACTTGGGTCTCGCGCAGGGCCTGGAAATACGGATGCGCGTTGGTATCGAGCCGGTTGTTGAAGAAATCCAGTACCGCGTGGCCGCTGTAAACGCCGGGCGGCAGGCTGATGGAATGCAGCACGATCAGGCTGATGTCGATACCCGCCGGGCGCGGGCCGAAGTTGGGGGACGGGTGGCGCTGGGCCGGGCCATACCAGCCGCCGTGCCAGAGTTGTTCCGCGGATTCAGGCGCCGCCGTCATCGCCACCATCGCTATCACGCTCGTCCGCGCTGCTGCCCGGCGCGGTGATGCCCAGGCGTGCCATGCGGTAGCGGATTTGGCGCAGGTTCAAGCCCAGCCGGGCGGCGGCGGCGGTACGGTTGAAACGGGTCTGCACCAGCGCCTGTACCAGCACGCGCCGCTCCTGCTCGTCAATCCACGCGGGCAAATCGCGCGGCAGTTTGGCCGGGTCAAACGGCGCCTCCAGCATATCGGGTTCGACCTGTAAAGGCGCGGGGTGGGTAGGCTCGAAGTCAGGCTCGGTGCGTGCCGCGGCGTCCGGATCGTCCTGACCACCGAGGTCGCCCAAGGCCACGGCGCGGTGCAGGATGTTTTCCAGTTCGCGCACATTGCCCGGCAGCGGTTCGGTATGCAGCTGCGCCAACAGGCGCGGCGACGGCTCCAGCGCGGGCAGCCCGGCTTCGCCGGCGATGCGCGCCAGCAGCGCCTGTGCCAGCTGCGGCAAGTCGGCACGGCGCTCGCGCAGCGGCGGGACCACGATCTCGATCACGTTCAAGCGGTAATACAGGTCCGGCCGGAAGCGTCCGGCCTGTATCTCGACGGCCAGATCCTTGTTGGTGGCGCTGACAAAGCGCACGTCGACCGCTTGTTCCTGCGGTTCGCCCAGGGGCCGGATGCGCCGCTCCTGGATGGCGCGCAGCAGCTTGGCTTGCATGGCCAGCGGCAGCTCACCGATCTCGTCGAGAAACAGGGTGCCGCCGCGCGCGGCTTGAAAGAAACCCTCGCGGTCCTGCGTTGCACCGGTGTAGGCACCCTTGCGCGCACCGAAGAATTCGGCTTCCAGCAGATTTTCGGGAATCGCGCCGCAGTTGACCGGCACGAACGGACCGCCGGCGCGGTGGCTGCACGCATGTATGGCGCGCGCCACCAGTTCCTTGCCGGTGCCGCTTTCTCCGCGCACCAGCACCGGGGCCATGCTGCGCGCAACCTTGAGGATGCGCGCCTTGACTGTCTGCATGGCTGGTGATTGGCCGACCAGGTGTGCCAGCGCGTGTTCGCCGTCGGGCGGCGCCGCCGGCGGGGTTGGCGCGGCCGGTTGCGGCAGGCGTGCCGGCATGCCGGCCGGTACGGTTTTGGGCGCGGCCCGCGCCACGTCGTGCACGACGGCACGGAACTGTTTCAAATCGACCGGCTTGGTCAGGTAATCAAACGCCCCGTGCTTGAGCGCTTCCACCGCGTTTTCCGCCGAACCGTAGGCGGTGATGACGATGCTGCGCTCGGGGCGCTTGGCACTGGCCAGTTCGCGCAGCAACTCCAGTCCCAGCCCGTCGGGCAGGCGCATGTCGGTGATCAGCACGTCGAAACGCTGCCGCGCCAGCAGGTCACGCGCCTGTGCCAGCGATCCGGCGACGCTGACCCGATAGCCTTCGCGCAACAGCGTCAGTTCGTAGAGCGTGCGCAGATCCGGCTCGTCGTCCACCACCAGGATTTGGACGGAAGGCAGGGTAGCGGTGGCGGTGTTGTAAGTCATGCTGACGGGTTATTTTGCACGCCGGCCGGTTCGCCGGTAAACAGATCCAGATCCGGAACGCCGGCGTTCATGCCCTCCAGGGCACGGCGGAAGGTGACGTGAAAATTGTTGCCCTCGAGCGTTTCGCAATCGCCCGCGCGGCTGTCTCGCTCGTAGGCGATGACCGCGCCGTGGCGCTCGCACAGCTCCCGGCAAATATAAAGACCCAGGCCGCTGGAGCGGCTTTCCGACGAGAAAAACGGCTCGAACAAATGCCGCCGCACGCTGGGCTCCAGCGGCGCGCTGTCGCTCCACACGGCCAGCATCGGCGGCCCGTCGGCGGCGCGGGTTTCGACCCGGATCGCGCCGGGGCGATCAGAGGCGTGGCGCGCCGCGTTGTCCAGCAGGTTGACCAGTACGCGTCGCAAGTGTTCGGGCGAGAACTGCGCCAGCACGCCCGGCGCGTTCAGCGTGACCGTCAAGCGCGCGCCGGCGGCATGCTGGCGCGACCAGTCCCCGCAGGTCTGCGCCGTCAGGTCATCCAGCGGCGTACCGAGCATGGCGTCCGGCGCGTCTTGAGCGGGTACCCGCGCCACGTCGAGGATGTCATCGACGATATGGCCCAGTCGTTCGGCGTTTTGGCGCACGATGTCCGTCAGGCGCTGCGCGGCGGGGTTGGGCAGGTCCTCGGCCAGCAGCGCGTTGGCTTGCGCGATGGCCGCCAGCGGGTTGCGGATTTCATGCGCCACGGCGGCCGACATGCGGCCCATGGCCGCCAGTTTTTCCGTGCGCAATTGCGCTTGCAACTCGCGCGTGTCTTGCAGGAACATCACACACAACCCGTGGCGTCCTTTGCCCAGGGCGGGCGTGTATTCGGTGCGCACGCGCAGATGACTGGCGTGCTGGCCGGGCAAGGGCAGCGTGATTTCGACCGGGCCGGACGAGCAGGCGGCGAAAGTCCGGTCGGCCAATTGAACCAGGTCGCGCCAGGCCGGTTCGTCGTCCAGGCTGAAGTTGCGCGGCGTGACGATGCGCGCCACGCCCAGTAACTGGTGCGCCGCCGGGTTGGCCGCCCGCACGGTGTGCCGCGGATCGACCACCAAAATACCGTCCGGCAGCGATTCGATCACCATGCCGTTGACCCGTGCCTGGATGCGCGCCTCATCCCAACTGCGGCGCGCCAGCTTTTCCTGCCGCTCCAGCCGCTCCGCCAGTTGGTTGGTCAGCCAACCCAGCAGCAGCAAGCCCGAGCCGTTGAGGGCGGCTTGCGCCAGTTCGGCGGTTTGCATCCAGTCGGTGCGGCTGGCGTTTATCAGGGCGGTCGTGGTCAGCAGCAGCGCGGTCGGCGCGGCCACGCTCATGGCCAGCGCCCGCGTGCCGAGAATGGCCGCTTCCAGTACCGGCAGCGCCAGCAAGGGCGTGAAATTGACGTTGCCGGCAAACAGGAAATGCAGCGGCAAAAAGCAAGCCAAATCCACCCCCACGATGTACAACGCCTGGCCGTGAAACGCCCGGCCCGGCCCGCGCGGTTGTGCCAGCAGGCCGGCCGCCGCCGTGCCCGCCAGATACAGTCCGCACAGCCACCATGTCCAGTCGGGCAGCGGCTTGTTCCAGACCGCCAGCGCGCCGCCCAGCGCCAGCAACGCCAGCGCCAGCAGCACGCGGGCGTTCATCAGCATCCGCCACAGCCGCGTGTAGCTCGTCGAAACCGGCGCCGGCAGGTGCGAATACGGCAAACCCTCAAAGGCGGCGGTAGGCAGGTCGGGAATTAAAGGGTGGGCCATGCTCAATCAGTTGGGCGACGCTGGCGGGGGTTGGAATTCGGGCATGATCTCAGCCGCTTTCTCCCTGCCGCCGATGCGCCGGGCAGCAGTAAGCGCGGCCCGCGCTGCCGGGGAGGGCGTTGTTGGCGGGCAGGTGCACGCCGCAGCAGGCGCAGCGCAGCATGGGTTGCGGCTGGCCGGTCGGCTGGTGCGGTGCGCGGGCGGCGGCGGCAGCGGCGCGCCGGCCACGTTGCCACAGCCACACGCCGGCGGCGACGGCTAACAGGACGAGCAGGGCTTTCATACGGCGCGGTGCAACAGCACTTCCAGCACAAAACGCGAACCGGCGTAGCCTAGCAGCAAAAACACCGCACCCGTATACAGCACCCG
>Ga0209628_10003090_pt1 | contig 11525 bp, 6 predicted proteins | sample TergutCu122P4_FD_187285 | JGI IMG/M metagenome (GOLD analysis project Ga0209628, IMG submission 187285) | Cubitermes ugandensis P4 segment gut microbial communities from Kakamega Forest, Kenya - Cu122 P4 (SPAdes) (version 2) | ecosystem: Host-associated > Arthropoda: Insects > Digestive system >...
CTGACTTTAACTTGGTTATCGGAAGGCGATACCCCGAATGTGGCGACTGGCGATCTTTTCAAGGTTGATTTTCTGGGCAATACAGCTGTCAAAAACCGTAAAGCAGGACCTTTTGCCATTTTCCCCGATAATAATAAAACGATCAGTATCGACCCTCGAAAAAAATCTAACAATTAATAGAATTCCGTAAACATGAAAAATTTAAATATTTTAAAGCAATTACCATTTATAAAGCAGAATCACGCTTTGATGGTTTCAGTCATCACACTTGTATTTCTGTTATTTCCGGTAAATGCTTACACACAGACCAAACCAAATGATTTATTATTACCTGACGGAACCCAATTTGATAATTGGGAAGTCCCTGTTACGTATACGAAAACCTATTATGTAGATAATGGCAATCGCAATGCTTCCGATAGCAATCCGGGGACGCAGGAACAGCCATTTCTGACTATCAGCAAGGCAGCCGAAGTACTTCAGCCCGGCGAACGGGTGGTCATTCATTCAGGAATATACCGCGAATCGGTCAGACCTGCGCAAGGGGGAAGCGGCGCTGATAAATTGATCAGCTACGAGGCTGCTCCCGGAGCTAATGTAGTTGTTAAAGGATCGGTTGTTGCAGCCAATGATAAGTGGGAACCTACTTCCGGATACCGCATCAGTGGAAACACGCCTGAAAATCCGCTGAATGTTTTTAAATATAACATTGAAAATATTGATTTTAAGGGATATAATCCTTTTGGATTAGCGAATTTAATGCACGATGACAGGGGTTGGCTACACTGGTTTCATGAAGAGACGCTCAGACGTTCATATCTTAGACGCGGGATGATTTATGTGGATGGTCGTAGAATGACACAAGTGGAATTTATATCCGAACTTGCTTCTACCGACGACGCCTTTTGGGTTGAATCGGATGGTTTGACTGTTCATCTGCGGATCAAGGGCAATGCGCATCCGGCAAATCAAAATGTTGAATTCGTGATACGCGAACTTGTTTTTGCTCCCAAAACAAGGGGGCAAGGATATATCAGATTAAAGGGAATTACGTTTGAACATGCCGCCAACGAATTCCCCTGGCCTCAAAGAGGACTCATTTCTATCTATGGGGGTCATCACTGGATTATAGAAGATTGTGTTGCCCGACATGCCAACGGTGTGGGCATTGATATAGGCGGAGGTAGCGGATGTGCTATTATTCGTCGCACACATGTTTATGACATCGGAGTGAGCGGCATTTGCGGATTGAGTGGACCCAATAGCCTAATCGAATCATGCACGCTCGAAGATATCGGATGGCAAAATTGCGAACGTAACTGGGAAAGTGGAGCGATCAAAATACATAACGCCAGAAATACGGTTGTTGCCAATTGCGTGTTTCGAAATATTATTTATGCACCAGGTTGCTGGTTTGATGTTAGTTGCACGAATTCTCGCATCACTAACAATGTTTTTGTAAATACGATACTGACAGCAAAGGGAGCGATATACATTGAAGCATCTCCAAGAGTAAGAAACATGGTAGATCATAACATTATATGGAATGTTACAACGCCGAAACCGGATAATGAGTCTTATGCTATTGTTCATGTTAATATGTTTCGTGGAGCCGGCATTCAAATCGATGGAAGCGACGAAGGGATTTATGCGCATAATTTTATCGGAATGGTTGAATCCGGAATTGTAATAAATAATGTTGAAAGTCGTGCAACCGGATCCGGCGGCGGAATATCACGGTGGAATAAGGTCGCAAACAATATCTTTTATCGCAATACAATATCCATAGACATACCTTCCACGCTTACTTTTGCAGATCATACGTTTGCAGATGGAAATCTTTACGGGAGAGACGCAGTAACAGGAGGCGGAAGCGCTCCGCGAAACCGGATCCTTCTTCCTGAAAACATTCAACCGGATATAATAACCTGGCAACGATATTTTGGATACGATAAAAACGGAGGTTATCTGAATACGAGTATCCGGATAAATGCCGATGACCTGACTTTAACCTGGTCATCGACAGGCGAAACCCCGAATGTGACGACCGGCGATCTTTTCAAGGTTGATTTTCTGGGCAATACAGCTGCAAAAACCCGCAAAGCAGGACCTTTTGCTAATTTCCCCGAAAATAAAACGATAAGTATCGACCCCCGGAAAAAAGCAAACAATTAAGGAAGTATTTTTTATAATAATCACAAATAAATCGTTTAATCACATGAACAAATTATTTTTTTTAAAGCAATCATCATTTAAAAAGCTGTGGCACGCTTTGATGGTTTCGGTCATCACACTTGTATTTCTGTTGTTTTCGGGAAATGTATACACGCAGACCAAACCAAGTTATTTAGAATTACCTGACGGAACCCAGTTTGATAATTGGGAAGTCCCTGTTACGTATACGAAAACCTATTATGTTGATAATGGTAATCGTAATGCTTCTGACAGCAATCCGGGTACGCAGGATCAGCCTTTTCTGACTATCAGCAAGGCTGCCGAAGTACTTCAGCCCGGCGAGCGGGTAGTCATTAACTCAGGAATTTACCGCGAAGCGGTCAGACCTGCGCAAGGAGGAAGCGGTCCTGATAAGTTGATCAGTTACGAGGCTGCTCCCGGAGCGAATGTAATTGTTAAAGGATCGGTTGTTGCAGACAAAGGCAAGTGGGAAGAATCTCACAGTTACCGCCCCAGGACCACGCCTGATAATCCGGTTACTACGTATCAATATGACCTTGAAGGCATTGATTTCAGGGGATATAATCCTTTCGGAATGGTGAATTTAATGCATGATGACAGGCAGTTTTTAAGATTTGAATATCCTGATAACATCAAACGCTCATTTCTCAGGCGCGGGATGATTTATGTGGATGGTCGCAGATTGACGCAAGTGGAATTTATATCCGGACTTGTTACTACCGAAGACGCCTTTTGGGTTGAACAGGATGGTTTGACTGTTCATCTGCGGTTAAAGGGCGGTTCGCATCCGTCGAATCACAATATCGAATTGGTGATACGCGAACGGGTTTTTACGCCGAAACTGCGGGGAGTTGGTTATATAAGAGTGAAAGGCATCACGTTTGAACATGCCGCCAACGAATTCCCCTGGCCTCAAAGAGGAGCCGTATCGCTCAATCGGGGTCATCACTGGATTATAGAAGATTGCGTTGTCCGGCATGCCAACGCTGTGGGAATTGATATAGGTGGAGAAGGTACAGGGGGCGCTGTCAGACCTGGCCCTACCGGAAGCGCTATTATTCGTCGCACACATATTTATGACATCGGCGTTAGCGGCATTTGCGGATTGGGCGGAGGCAATAGCCTTATCGAATCATGCACGTTAGAAGATATTGGCTGGCAGAATGTAGAACGCAACTGGGAAAGTGGAGCGATCAAATTTCATAACGCCAGAAATACGGTTGTTGCCAATTGCGTGTTTCGAAATATTTATTATGCACCGGGTGTCTGGTTTGATGTTAGCGCTACTAATTCCCGTATCACCAACAATGTTTTTATCAATATTATCCAAACGCTAAAGGCAGCGATCTACATTGAAGTATCTCCAAGAGCGGGAAACATGGTAGATCATAACATTATTTGGAATGTTGTAAATATGGTCGGGGAAACGCTTTCTAATTGGAATGTTAATACGTTTCAGGCAGGTAATCAGGAAAACAGGGGTAGAGGTATTCAAGTCGATGGAAGCGACGAAGGGATTTATGCGCATAATTTTATCGGAATGTGTGGAGCCGGGATTCAAATATTCAATATTGAAGACCGTATAGGAGGAACCGGCGGCGGAATATCACGGTGGAATAACCTCAAAGACAATATCTTTTATCGCAATACAGTGTCAATAAACTTACCTTCCGAGGCTACATTTGTAGATGGAAATCTTTACGCGAGAACCGTTACAGCTGCAGGCGGAGGCGGAGGCGGTAGCGGTGGCGCAAGCGCTCCGAGAAACCAGATTGTTCGTCCTGAAAATATTCAACCAGATATATTTGCATGGCAAAAATATTTTGGGTACGATAAGAACGGAGGTTTTATTAATAATTTGAATGTCCGGATAAATGCCGATGACCTGACTTTAACCTGGTCGTCGGAAGGCGATACCCCGAATGTGACAACCGGAACTCATTTCAGGTTTGATTTTCTGGGCAATACAGCTTCAAAAATCCGCAAAGCAGGACCTTTTGCCACGTTCCCCGAAAATAATAAAACGATAAGTATCGACCCTCGGAAAAAGTAGAATTGCACAGGCATGAAAAAGTTAGCTTTCTCTTTTTTTCTTTCTATTCTTGTATGCCCGATGATGATGTTCGGGCAAGTGAAATCCAGTATGGAAATTCGTTCAGGCGCTTATGTAATGCAGTTCCGGAACGGAGGTGTAGAGGTATTAAAGAACGGCGCTGTTTTGTATTTCAACAAACGTCCCATGTACATCTTCGTTAAAACCCGCTGGGCAATTGAAGAATTCTACGATGCATCTTATGATGAAATCACACAAAATGGTGGTCGTATTACCGGAAAAGGCATATTGAAAGTCCCAACAGGCTCTGAATATGCTTTTACCGACACCTATGAGGTCGCTGAGACAGGCTTCAAAGTCAGCAGAAACGTCAAGGTACTCAAAAATATTGACGATTTCGGCTTTGCGTCTAAGATCGCCTTTGTATTAGCGGCTTCTGACAACGTGAGCGATTACGATTGTTTTGCGCCGGCCAACTGGTACCGCCAGAACGAATGGGCCAGGCCTCAATCGATGGGTACTGACCTTGAGGCAGAATACTTCTGGCGCAGGGATGTCATATACACCCTGCCGCTTTTTGCCGCGCAGAACAGGAAATCAGGCGAAATGGCCATGCTTTCACGCTGGGCATCAGATGTAACGCTGCGAGACCTCGATGTAGTACTCTCGGAAAGTGGTGAAGGGAATCTTGTCGATCCGAAGTTTACCATCGGTGCAATAGGGATCAGTCAACCTGATAACAAAACCGTAAGATACATGTACTACGGTTTTCCAATACGTAAAGAAATAAGTACGGTACGGGACGGTCTTACGATTGATTATGTGTATCCGGGTCAAGACGGACAGTTGCCAAGATCCAGAGGTTTCAATGTGGATTACGATATGAGAACCTATACCATATCCAAGGTATTTCATCCTATGGATAAAGATTTCGATCACAGTTACGCCGTAGGCGTGAATTTTGGACAATACGACGGATTTTACCCCATGATGAAAGATGCATGGCGTACTGCATACTACCGGTTAAAAGACCCTGTCTTTCAAGTCGATCAGGAAAGGCAGTACCACAACTGCATGAAATCCCTCACCATACTTACTCAACAATACGGAGATTCCTGGGGGTTACCATTCACCTGCCGGCTTCCGAATATGGATGTTACCGCCATATCCTTTCAGTTTGGATTTGTAGGTCAGCAGCCCGGTATTGGTTACCAGTTGATTCGTTACGGCGATATATATAAGCAGCTGGAATCCTATCAAAAGGGCTTGAACATTATCGAATTTTGGGTAAAGAACGCCATGACAGACATAGGCGCGCCGCAGAATTGTTATAGCCCGATCATAGAAGCTTTTGAGCCGTATCCATTCTGGACAAGGATGATTGCCGACGGCCTTGAAAATATTTTGGACGCCTACGTCTACATGCGAAAGAAGGGAGAAGTAAAGCCTGCATGGTTAGATTTCTGCCGCAAGTCTGCCGACTGGTTAGTGCGTATTCAAAATGCAGACGGCAGCTGGTACCGGGCTTACAATACAAACGACGGTTCCATGCGGATGGATTCAAAAGCCAATACGATTAGCGTAGTGAGGTTCCTTATCCAGTATTACCTTGTCACCGGCGACGAGCGGTGCAAACAGGCAGCGCTTAAAGCCGGCGAATGGTCATATAACAATATCTATAAAAACATGGAATACAGGGGTTCCACCTGCGACAATTCCGATGTAATGGATAACGAATCCGGTATTTACGCCATGTTTGGTTTCCTTGCCCTCTACGATCTCACCGGAGACAAGAAATGGTTAGAGGCGCTGATCGGCGCTGCCGATTATACCGAGACATGGACGTATGTATGGTCTTTCCCTGTACGTTCCCCTTGGTCAAACCATCCTTTCACAAAGAATTCCATCAGCGGTCAAAGCCCCGTTACGTTGGGCGGAGGCGGAGGAGATATGTATATGGCGGCTTGTTCGTATATCTATTATAGATTGTATGTCATTACCGGCGATGTACATTATCGTGATTATGCGGAATTTATACATAATAACACCCGTCAGGCCAACGATGTGGACGGCAGTTTCGGTTACGCGTTATACGGCATGTCCCACGAGGGAGGCAGTTTTAGTCAGCAGACGCTTACAGGTAATTACCATTGGCTTCCCTGGGTTACTTACGTGGAAATCGATCCGACGTCACGCCTGTATGATACCTTCGGAGCATACGATATCGCCGGCGCCGATAAGATGGATCCTAATGAGCGTGCCATCAGAAACAGGATTTATGATACGTACGCCAAATGGAAGTAGTGAATTTAATTATAATAAACAATAAAAATTAGAAACAAATGAAAAAAATCATTTTCTCTGTGATTTCGGTTATTGCGATCGTCTCGTGTTCGCAATCCGATATGAACCCTGTATTAACGATCGAGGGCGGCAAGATTAAAGGTATTGAAACAGCCACTTCCGGCATAGTTGCTTATAAGGGGATTCCGTTTGCCGCTCCGCCTGTTGGCGAATTGCGATGGAAGGAACCGCAGCCGGTGATTCCGTGGGAAGGAATAAAATTAGCCGACACTTACGGCGCTGCATCCATGCAAATCACATGGGATCCGAACAGTTTTTACGGACGCGAATGGCGCGCCAGCGGGTCTGTTCCGTTTGACGAGGACTGTTTGTACCTGAACGTTTGGACTCCTGCAGCAGGTCAGACAGACAAAAAACTGCCTGTAACGATGTGGATTCATGGCGGCGGTTACCGCGAAGGTTTTGCTTTTGAACCTGAAATGGACGGTGGCGAAGACTTTGCCTCGCGAGGTGTGGTGCATGTGTCGATCACCTACCGTCTGGGTGTTTTTGGCTTTTTCTCGCATCCGCTTTTATCGGCTGAAAGCCCTAACCGCGTTTCCGGTAATTACGGCGTAATGGATCAGGCGGCGGCGCTGAAGTGGATTAAGAACAACATTGCACAGTTTGGCGGCGACCCCGACAATATTACCATCTTCGGCCAGAGCGCCGGCGGCGGAAGCGTTCAGACACTGTTGGCGTCGCCGAAGTCAAGAAATATGATCGCCAAGGCAATAAGCATGAGCGCCGGTGGTTTGGCCGACAGACCTTCTGTGCCATTCGATACAATTCAGCATGCGAATAAGGCGATGATGGAACACTTCGGAAAAACCACGCTCAATGAAATGCGTGCGCTGTCGTTTGATGAACTTACCCAAATGACAACCGAATATGCCGCCGCTGCCGGAAGACGTCTAAGTTTTAGTCCTGTTGTGGATAATTATTTCCTGACGGGTTCTTTCGGCGAAATGGCGCGTGCCGGTCAGATACCAAATATACCGTACATGTTTGGTTTCACTGCCAACGATATGTCGGATATGATCAAACCCATCCTTGATTTTTGTCTTCTTCGCGAGCAACAGGGAGGTAAACCTGCATACGCCTATCTGTTTACACGTCAATTGCCCGGCGATGAAAGCGGCGCTTTCCACTCTGCCGATTTGTGGTATGTGTTTCATGCAATAAGGCACAGCTGGAGGCCTTTTACTGCAGGCGATGAAGAACTTAGCTTAAAGATGGTTGATTTCTGGACAAACTTTGCGAAATATGGCAATCCGAACGGACAGGGCGCAGCAGTATGGACACCCTGTACGGCAGCGTCGCCCAAATTTATGGTAATGGATGCCAATGAAACAAAGGCTATATTAACGATGACGGACAGCCCCGTTTTTTTAGGGCCGTCGCCAAGAAGGTAAAAGGGGATATTATAAATCGAAACAGTAAAGAATATGAAAAAAGTAATCATTTTATCAATCGTAACGTTTTTATTAGCCTGCTGTGATAATTCGAACCGGCAGCAAGGTACGATACTGCATGATGCTCCTGAAGTAGGGAAGGCATCCAGATACTGTAATCCGTTGCCTATGGAAATTGGTCCGGGCGCCAATGCATCGGGCGATGTTTCGGTACTTAGGGACAACGGAAAATACTATATGTACTGCACCGGCGGTGGCGCGTGGGTATCAGAAGATATGGTCAAATGGAGATTCCATGAAGTTCCATTTGACGGACAAGGTAGGATTCCCACTGCACCTGATATTTCAAAATTTAACGGGAAGTACTATTTGTGTGGAAATGGAAGTCCGCTTTATCAAGCCGATAGCCCATTGGGACCATTTACGAGCCTTGGTCCCTGGAAAGAGGTTCCGGATGTTACTGGTGGATGGAACGGAAGCGCATTTGATGTACATATCTTTACGGATGATGATAATACACCATATCTCTATTGGTCGGGACGCGGGGTAAGCGGAATCTATGCAGTTAAACTCGACCCGAACGATTTGACAAGATTTGGTGGTCCGGTGAAGCATCTTATCGCGTTTAATAGCGATCATATATGGGAACGATATGGAGATATGAATGAATATCCCGATGTGGCATGGATAGAAGGTCCTTGGGTGAACAAAATCAACGGTATATACTACCTGCAGTATTCAGCATCCGGAACGCAATGGAGAACGTATGCAAACGGGTATTATACCTCAAAATCACCGTTGGGACCATATACCTATGCACCAAATAATCCGTTAACCCGTAATCTTATGGGGATGGTTACCGGTGCGGCTCACGGATGTATTGTGGAAGGCCCGGACGGTCATTATTGGCAGTTTTACACCACTGTGCTAAACAACCCTCCGGGAGGAAGAAGGATCGGTATGGACAGGGTTGTTTTCGATCGTATGGGAAACATGTCTGTGAAGATAACCGATACACCTCAATGGGCGCCTAAAGTTGTTAGCGACCCTGCTAAAGGAAATAGCGGCTCTGTTGCGGTATCTGTCAATAAGATACGCGCAATGAATACGCTTTCTAAAGCAAGTTCGGAACAACGCGGACGCGATGTGGCTTATGCTACCGATAACTATAGCGGGACATGGTGGGAGCCGGATCCGGCTGATGCATCGCCAACGCTCATGATTGATTTATCTCCGGCTACTGCTTGGGACGTTGTTCAATTGTATCATGTTGACGGTGTACGTCTGATGTTTACCGGCGGAAGAAGAAGTGTCGTTGCAACTGCTCCGGGTGCGACTGCTCCTTCGCCATATTTTGTTTATAAATATAAAATAGAGGTTTCAATGGATGGCGAAACATGGAGTACAGCGCTGGATCAGTCAACTAACAGTATGTCAAGAAATACCATATATGAAGAGATTCGTCCTGTAAAATGCCGTTTCGCCAGATTGGTGATGATCGACTGGCCAAAAGACATCCCGCTCGGAATCATAGATTTTACACTGTTTGGCATCCCTGCGAAAGATGTTTTACCTGCGACTCAACCTATTCCCGAAAATTTTTTAAATAGATAGCATAAAGATTCTCTTAATTCTTAATTTTTAATTCTTAATTGATTTTTCGTATGAAAAATTCAGTATTACTTTTAACGCTTGTTTCAAGCATATTTTCGATGACGTTGTTTGGGCAACAGAATCATGTGAATGTTTCCTGGGATCCCCAGCGCAACAAGGAAGGGATAACGCCTTTCTCTGCAAGGGTCATTTCGCCGGAAGTACACGATAACCGTACCGTAACCTTTCGGCTCTTAGGGCCAAATGTAAACACTGTGACCGTTTCAGGCGGTATGTTCGTTGGCGAAGAAGCCGGTAAGCGCGTTCCGTTAGTTAAAGGTACGGATGGCGTCTGGAGTGTAACCATTGGTCCGTTAGAACCGAATATCTATATATATTGGATGCAGGTGGACGGGGTACATATGGCTGATCCGAACAACACACTCACCGGCCATGCTGCCATGCCAGCCTTCAGTATATTATGGGTACATGGCGATGGCCCGGCTTTCTATGATGCAAAAAATGTTCCACACGGGGCTATTACACAGCATTTCTATCATTCTCCCGTGACGAACGGAGAGCGTTATATGCTGGTTTATACGCCTCCCGGATACGACCCGCATCAGCAATATCCGGTACTTTACCTGATGGGCGGTTCGGGCGACCTTCCCGAAACATGGACGATGCACGGACAGGCCAACTTTATCATGGACAACCTGATGGCTGAAGGAAAAGTGAAACCGATGCTGATTGTAATCCCGAACAACCAGGTTGTACACCGCTCGCATCCGCAGCATACCGAACTTTCGTTTCCGCTGACGGAAAGGGAGTATAAGGAGGTGATCATCCCTTTTATGGAGAGCCGCTACAATGTGATAAAAGACCGTCATGCACGGGCTATTTCCGGACTTTCGATGGGGGGACGTCATGCGCAATATGTGGGTCTTCGCAATCTTGATCTATTTGGAACCGTAGGGATATTCAGCGCAGCTATTGGCGTCGACGAAACGCCCGTTTTGCGTGATCCGAACTTCAATTCGAAAATCGATTATTTGTTCCTTGGAGCAGGTACTCACGAAACAAATCCCAAAGCCAGGCATCAGGTTCTTCATGATCAACTTGTTGAGCTTGGCGTAAAACACGAATACTTGGTTGGAAGCAATGGCGCGCATGACCTCATCGCCTGGCGATTCCTTCTCCATCATTTCCTCCAAAACTTATGGAAAACGCTATAAAACGTTTATATAATTAATCATATTGAAATGAAAAGAAAATTCTTATTAGCAGCCATCGTGGCAACAATGGGCTTTTATGCAAGCGTTCAAGCCCAGAACAAGATGGTCCTGAACGCCGAACTGGGCGAGCATGTGATCAGCAAACATATTTACGGACATTTTGCCGAACATCTCGGCTATTGTATTTATGGTGGTATATGGGTAGGCGAAAATTCACCGATTCCCAATACACGCGGTATTCGAAACGATGTCGTAAAAGCGTTGAAGGACTTGAAAATTCCCAACCTGCGTTGGCCCGGCGGCTGTTTTGCCGACGAGTACCACTGGATGGACGGAATAGGCCCGCGCAATCAGCGTCCGAAAATGATTAACACCCACTGGGGAGGTGTCATTGAAGATAACAGTTTCGGCACACACGAGTTTTTAGACCTTTGCGAACAACTCGGCACAGAGCCATACATTTGCGGAAATGTAGGAAGCGGCACGGTTGAGGAAATGTCAAAATGGATCGAATACATCACGTTTGATGGCGAAAGTCCGATGGCTAATCTTCGCAGACAAAACGGCCGCGACAAACCGTGGAAAGTAACCTATTGGGGTGTTGGAAACGAAAACTGGGGTTGTGGCGGTAATATGACTGCCGACTTTTATGCCGATCTTTATCGCCGTTATGCTACGTATTGCCGGAAT
>Ga0209628_10003091_pt1 | contig 11524 bp, 17 predicted proteins | sample TergutCu122P4_FD_187285 | JGI IMG/M metagenome (GOLD analysis project Ga0209628, IMG submission 187285) | Cubitermes ugandensis P4 segment gut microbial communities from Kakamega Forest, Kenya - Cu122 P4 (SPAdes) (version 2) | ecosystem: Host-associated > Arthropoda: Insects > Digestive system...
ATCCAGCTCGTATAGGGCGGGATTCATCCCGCCATGTTGGTGGCGCGTTGGGCGGTAAGGCGGCGGGGTGAATTCCACCCTACGTGCTGAAAAACCAGTGTTGATGCGGGCTACAGGATAGGCCCATGGTTGAGCCAGTATCTAAAATACCACCCATTACCATGTTGAGAGCAAGAACGATCGGTACTATAACGGGGTGCCGTGCGTGGCGAGCCCATGGCTATCCGGTCTTTTTCGCAGGCCCAATATGACGGATAAGGTCCTTTAGTGTGAGGGCCATAATCATAATAACGCATCAATTGTGCGCTGGCCTGCTGGGCAAACGCCAGGGCCATGACGGAAGCCAGGCCGGCAAAAACAAACCGCCGGGTTATTTTGGCAAAAATTTGATGTTTCATTTCAATTCCTTTGTTAAGTTGATACGCCAACCAATAAAAGAGCGGCAGGCTGGGAAGCCAACAACTCAAATCCCAGCACATGCCGCTCAAAGCTGGTATTTATCCCAGCCAACCGAGGTCAATAAATCGTAATAAATCGTAGGTTGGATAAGCCGCGCAGCGGCGCAATCCGACTATTGTCTTGTGATTCATCCAATTGTTGGGCATCGCCTTAGGCTCAGCCAACCTACCGCGCTACCATTTCCATAACTTACCTCCTGAGTAAAATTCCAGTTCTATGCCGGTGTCGGAGGGCCATATCACCCTAACGCCGCTGGCGGTGTCTTGGGCTCGTCTTCCGCCGTAGTCATACTCGTCATTGACCGGCAGGCCCCACCAGTCAACATGCTCCTTGATGTAATTGCCTATTGCACCGTACAAAACATGGAGGCCCGTGTTACTCCAGACCACCCGGATGTTCTTAGTGGTGTCCTGGGCTCGTGCGCCGGCCCAGTCGTACTCGCTGTTGATCGGGAGGCCGACCGACCCAACATTGTCCTTGATGTAATTTCCTATGGCGCCGTATAAAAGGCGGATGCCCAAGTCATTTGTCCAGACCACCCTGATGTTCGCAGCGGTGTCTTGAGCCCGTGCGCCGGCCCAGTCGTACTCGTTGTTAATCGGGCACCCAAGCGAGGGATTGTTATTAATGTAGTATCCAATCGCTCCGTACGGCTGTATGCTGCACGGGATGGTGACGTTCTGGCACGACCCCCACAGCATCGGGTTGTTGCCGCCGCCAATGTTGATTGCATAAACACACACTTGCTGTGTGCCTGTCTTGTTGGTGGAGAACGTGACATCGAAACCATGATAGGAGCCAGCACCGGGGTAGACAGCATTGACGTCTGGACGGTACCCATTGGCCACACCAAGATCAGTCTGATTATGCCCCTCGGTACCTGGCGCCATCGCGGTACCGCCAACATACGCATGGATCACGACCGGAGTATTTAGTGCGTCTCGGTCGAAAGTCCATCCACGTATACGTATTTTTCCTGGGGCTGGACTGGATACGAGATCCAGCCAGCCGATCGGATCCTGACTCGCCTGCGCAGGTGTGCTGTGAAGCGCAAACACCATGGTCGTGACAAAAGCCATGCCGGCGAAAGCAAGCCGCCGTGTCACGTTAGAGAAAATTCCATGTTTCATTTCAATTCCTTCATTAAGTTAATGCTCAAATAAAACCAGCATCGTAGGGCGGGATTTATCCCGCCATTTTGTACCGTTCGGCGGAAAGACGGCGGGGTGAACGCCACCCTACGTGCTTGTGATTCATCCGATTGTTGGGCATCGCCTTCGGCTCAGCCCAACCTACCGGGCTAACAAGAAACAGACTAATTCATTAAAGCAAAACAATGAGTTACGACATGACCCATCTGTGCCGGACGCCGCGACACCATGACACACCCGTTTCATGCGTCGCGGGTGGCGCTTAGCGCCATGGACAACTCAGCCCAACCTACCGGGCTACGCTGGCTGCTGCATTACCAAGACCAAGCGACCACTTCTTTAGGTTGAGGTGGGTTGCTTGGCCAACATGCAACGTGATTAGGAGGCGTTGGTTTTGCTGGAAGTGTTATATATGCAGTTCTCTTCTGGCAGTGAACCCGGCCTAGTCTATCCCTTTCACAATAAGGGCACACCGGAATGTAAGTGTATGCTACTGCATGCCCTTGGTAATTATACACTCCCATACCAGTGCAGGAGAAATAAGCTGATGTGACTGTTGCTGTAGTATTATTATAGTATTGTGAATAGACAGCAGTTCCACCGTATGGGGTAGAACAATAATCCGCACTTGCCTTCTGAGCGAGCGCCATAGTCATAGCAACAGCAATACCTGTGAAGGCAAGTGTTCGAGCTGTTTTGGTAGAAAGTCGATTCCATTTCATGATATTATCTCCATAAAACTAACGCTGGGGGAGAAAGAATGTTGTTATGAATGCCCCAGAAACTATTCATATCAACTTTAAAACAAATGGACCTGTGCGGGGGCGTCCCGACTGCGATTCAGCCCAACCTATCGGGCTTATTTTCCGGCTGTGTCGGAAGCCCAAACTGCTTTACCATAACTGTCGTACGTGACCAAGTTCCCGTCCCCCTGCATGACTATATGAAAGGGGGGCGTACCTTTGGCTCTCATCTGACTACACTTCAACGCTATACTGGCGCTCTTCCATATGCACCATTGACCAGTCTTTGCATTGAATTGCAGATCATTGTAGGGGCCATATGTATTGGAGGCCCAAATTGGGCGACCGGAGTGGTATATAACAAAGTTTCCGTCGCTCTGAAAAATTGCACTATAGATACATGAATTACTCAGAGAAAACTCGGGGCCATATTTAGCGCTATACGGAGCACTCCAATCCCCCGTATTGCTCCATGACTTCAATGTCATACTGTAGTTTGGAGAATAACACATTGCGGATGCACTTGTAGCACAAACCATAGAGGCTACCACCGTTACGACAAATGCGGCTGAAACAGATGTGAATCGTGCTAGACGCCTCAGGGGGGAGGCGGTAATTGCCTTTGTGGCGATTCGATGTTTCATTTCAATTCCTTTATTAAGTTGATACCCAAATAAAACCGGTAGCATCGTAGGACGGGATTTATCCCGCCATTTTGTACCGGTTGGCGGTAAAGCGGCGGGGTGAACGCCGCAATACGTGTTTGTGATTCATCCGATTGTTGGGCATCGCCTTCGGCTCAGCTCAACCTATCGGGCTAGCTACAGTATCCCCCCGTATAGGATAGAACGTATGGTTGGGGGATCGATATTACCTTTATGCAGGCCCCTGATATGTATATATTACTTGTATAGGCTATGCTCGCACCGCCTATAACTGGTACCCACCATAGCCATAAAGAGCCCGCTGCTATGCGCTGAGTTTCCGATCTGTTGTAGTAGGTGGTTATTATAGGGCAGGCCCACCAGCTACAGCTGAATGTTCTGTACTCGGCATGAGCTGGTGCATTGAAGGCAAGGGTCAGGGCGGCAACAGCAGTGGCTGAAGAAATAGCTTTAAAACACGTAGACACCAATTTCATATCGATTCTCCTAAGTTAATACCCAAATATAAAAACCGATAAAAGCCCTCAACCCCAGAAGCACAGACCTGAACAACAATCCGCCTCCCGAGGAACGGCGCCCAATGCGCCGCTGAAGACTTCGCCCGGCTGCCAAGCCGCGGGGCTAACCGCGGCGGGGCGTTGTTGCCATTCCCGCGCAGCCTGCGCGGCAGTGGCTCCAGCGCGGTGACGCTTGGTGTGGCGAACCTGGAAGTCCCAACCCGAGGGGCCGAGGTAGCAGGGCTGCCTTTCAAACGAAACCAGGGCGATAGTGAGCGCCTTTGCCCGAATGCGCAAGCACGATGCGACGAAACGACGAAAAACGGGAGTGAAACGACGAAAAACGGGAGTGAAATGCAGACGAGGGGGGGAACTATCCGGGGTGAGGGCTACCGCGCCCGCCGTTTTGCGCCCCGGAATTGGCCGGTGCGCGCGGACTTTCCGCCGTAGGGGCGACTGGCCGGTCGCCCCTATGCCTGGGCGATCCAGCTCGTATAGGGCGGGATTCATCCCGCCATGTTGGTGGCGCGTTGGGCGGCAGCCCTTGTATTTATGTCGTTTATAAACGATAATCTGCTCATGTTCACCGTCCGCCACTATGTCACAGAGGACGAACGTGATGTTTTCCAAGAATGGGTCAAGAAGCTCCGTGATCCGATCGCCAAGGGCCAGGTGCTCAAGCGCGTCAACCGGATGGAGGGTGGCAACTTCGGTGACCACAAATTCTGCCGTGACGGTGTGTGGGAGTTAAGGATCGACCAAGGCCCTGGCTATCGCGTGTACTACGCCCAAGCTGGTGCCGTTATGCTTGTACTGCTGTGTGGCGGTGACAAGGACACCCAAGACGCGGACATTGAACGCGCTGTGGGATATTGGCAGGACTGGCAACGGAGATTGAAATGAAAGATCGAAGCCACGACGACGCAATGGCCGAGCTGTTCAGGGAAGACCCAGCTTTCGCCGCCGAGTACATCAATCAGCTTCTTCAGGATGGGGAACCGGCTGATCTCATGGTCGCGCTGCGCCAAATGGCGCAAGCACATGGTGGCGTTCGTGCTATCGCCGAGGAAACGCAGCTTAACGCCAGCCAGCTGTATCGCACACTATCACCACAGGGCAACCCTGAATTACGAAGCCTAGCTGCCGTACTTAAGGCGATGGGCCTGCGCTTAGCTGTTCAAGTAGCGGGGTAGCGGAAACGTTGGGGTTCGCGTACCGCTCACCCCAACCTATGGCCCTTCTGACGCCTCGGCTTGGGCGAGTCCATTCAATTACCGGGCTGAAAAGCCAGTGTTGATGCGGGTTATAGGATGGGGCCACGGACGGTACAGTATCTAAAATACCACCCAAAACCATGTCGAGAACAAGAACGATCGGTAGTATAACGGGGTGCCACGACTGGAGTACTCATGGCGATCCGGTCTTTTTCGCAGGCCCAATATGACGGATAAGGTCCTTTAATCCCACAATAATAAAAACCATAATCAGAATTCACGGCCTGTGCGCTGGCCTGCTGGGCAAACGCCATGGCCATGACGGAAGCCATTCCGGCAAAAACAAACCGCCGGGTTATTTGGGCAAAAATTTGATGTTTCATTTCAATTCCTGTGTTAAGTTGATACACCAACCCATAAAAGAGCGGCAGGCTGGGATGCAAGCAAATCAAATCCCAGCACATGCCGCTCAAAGCTGGCGTTTATTCCAGCCAACCGAGGTCAATAAATCGTCATAAATCGTAGGTTGGATAAGCCGCGCAGCGGCGCAATCCGACAATTGTCCGTTTCGGCGCAGAGCATCGCAAGTGATATGAAACCCGTGATGCTCCGCGTTGGGGGCTGGATGCTTTTGGCTTTATCCAGCCTGCGCCTCGGTTACGCTTGCTGGTGATTGATCCGATTGTTGGGCATCGCCTTCGGCTAACAAGAAACAGACTACTTCAGTAAAGCAAAACAATGAGTTACGACATAACCCATCTGTGCCGGACGCCGCGACACCATGACACACCCGTTTCATGCGTCGCGGGTGGCGCTCTGCGCCATGGACAACTCAGCCCAACCTACCGGGCTACTTGGGTAGGCCTGCTTTTATAGGTACGTTCGTAATAATGTAGCGAGTCTCGCCTTTATCATAAGACGAAAAATCTAGTGGTCCACAAGCCAGACCCGGACAGTTGGCACGCCACACAATGATCGTTTGAGCATACCAGCAGTTGTTAGTAACATAGTAATCCTCTCTCCACCAGCTCCACCAATTGTGTTTATGAGTGACCACGACAGAGTTATCATTACATATGCCGATGGCTTGTGCATTCTGAGCGAACGCTCCCGTAACAAGAATCGGAAGTGCCAAAAACAGCACTCGGCACGTTTTCTGAACAATACCGCCGAAAACAAGCCGCCGCGCCCTTTTAGAGAAAATTCCATGTCTCATTTCAATTCCTTCACAAAGTTAATACCCAAATAAAACCGATACAAGCCCTCGTCCTCCAGAGCACAGACCTGAACAACGATCCGCATCCCGAGGAACGGCGCGGGATGCGCCGCTGAAGACTTCGCCCAGCTGCCAAGCCGCGGGGTTAACCGCGGCGGGGTGTTGTTGCCATTCCCGCGCAGCCTGCACGGCAGTGGCAACAGCGCGGTGACGCTTGGTGTGGCGAACCTGGAAGTCCCAACCCGAGGGGCCGAGGCGGCCGGATAGCCTTCCAAACGAAACCAGGGAGATAGTGAGCGCCTTTGCCCGGATGCGCAAGCACGATGCGACGAAACGACGAAAAACGGGAGTGAAACGACGAAAAACGGGAGTGAAATGCAGACGGGCCGGGAACTGGTCTATTGCGCCCGCCGTTTTGCGCCCCGGATTTGGCCGGTGTGCGCGGACTTTTTGCCGTAGGGGCGACCGGCCGGTCGCCCCTACACCTGGGCGATCCGGCATCGCAGGGTGGGATTCATCCCGCCATTCAGGCCAGGGAGAGCAGGGCCAATCAAAACCCTTCCACCGGCAGCGCCATCACGCTGTGCGCGCCTTCGATGATGGCATCGCGCAGGCCGGTGGTGCGGGGCAGGATGTGTTCGGCGTAAAAGCGCGCGGTGGCGATTTTGGCTTGCATGAAGGCGCTGTCTTGCCCCTCGGCGAGCAGTTTTTCGGCCACCAGCAGGGCGCGCGCCAGTTGCCAGCCGGCCATTAGGTTGCCGGCCAGCAGCAGATAGGGCACGCTGCCGGCATAGACGGCGTTGGGCGCGGTTTTGCTTTGACCGGCGATGAAGTCGACCACCTGCAAAAAAGCTTGGCGTGCGGCGCTCAAGCGTTTTTGCACGGCCTGCGCGGCGGCGCTGCCGCTGGCGGTCAGTTCAGCTTCGGTATGGGCAATCTGTTGCGCGATGGCGCGGGCCAGCTGGCCGCCGTCGCGGGCGGTTTTGCGGCCCACCAAGTCATTGGCCTGGATGGCGGTGGTGCCTTCGTAGATCGGCAGAATGCGCGCGTCGCGGTAGTACTGCGCGGCGCCGGTTTCTTCGATAAAGCCCATGCCGCCGTGCACCTGTACGCCCAGCGAGGCGGCTTCCACGCTCATTTCGGTGCTATAACCTTTGACCAGCGGCACCAGAAATTCATAAAACGCCTGGCTCTGGCGGCGCGCATCGGCGTCAGGGTTGTGGTGCGCGGTGTCGTAGGCGGCGGCGGCCACGCAGGCCAGCGCGCGGCAGCCTTCGGTTAGGGCGCGCATGGTCATGAGCATGCGGCGCACGTCGGGGTGGTGGATGATGCTTGCGCTGCCGGCCACCGAGCCATCGACTGGGCGGCTTTGCACGCGCTCCTTGGCATAGGCCGCCGCTTGCTGGTAGGCCCGTTCGGCCAGCGCCACGCCTTGCACGCCGACCGCGTAGCGCGCGGCGTTCATCATGATGAACATGTATTCCAGGCCGCGGTTTTCTTCGCCGACCAAATAACCCACGGCCCCTCCATGATCGCCGTATTGCAAAACAGCGGTGGGCGATGCCTTGATGCCCAGTTTGTGCTCGATGCTGGCGCAGTGCACATCGTTGCGCGCGCCCAGCGTGCCGTCCGGGTTGACCAGGAATTTGGGCGCCACGAATAGGCTGATGCCCTTGACGCCTTCGGGCGCGCCGGCCACGCGCGCCAGTACCAGGTGGACGATGTTTTCGGCCAGGTCGTGTTCGCCGCAGGTGATGAAAATCTTGGTGCCGAACAGGCGGTAGGTGCCGTCGGGCTGCGGCTCGGCGCGCGTGCGCACCAGCGCCAGGTCGCTGCCGGCCTGCGGCTCGGTCAGGTTCATGGTGCCCGTCCACTGGCCGCTGACCAGTTTTTCCAGGTAGGTGGCCTTGAGTTGATCGCTGCCGGCGGTCAGCAGCGCCTCGATGGCGCCGTCGGTCAGCAGCGGGCACAGCGCAAAGCTCAGGTTGGCCGCGTTGACCATTTCGACGCATGCCGCGCCGATGGTTTTGGGCAAGCCTTGCCCGCCGTATTCGGCCGGATGCTGCAAGCCCTGCCAGCCGCCCGCGATGTACTGCGCATAAGCCTCCCGGAACCCGGCGGCGGTGCGCACCGCGCCGTTCTCGAAGGTCGAAGGCGCGCGGTCGCCGGTGGCGTTCAGCGGCGCGATGACGCTTTCATTCAAGCGCGCGCATTCGGCCAGCACGGCCCGCGCGGTTTCCAGCCCCGCATCCTCAAAACCGGGCAGGGCGGCGATGCGGGCGATACCGGCCAAGTGCTCGATGTTGAACAACATGTCCTTAACGGGGGCGGTGTAGGTCATAGTGGGATTCCTTGCGTGATGTCGATACCGGGGAGTGTATCGGTTGGGTTGTGCGCGGCGATGTCCAACCCGTGTAGCTACGTGGTCATAATTGGCCTGAACAAAGAACCGAAAGGAGCACAGCGATGACCGCCATGCACACCCTCACCAGCCGGGCATTTGGCCACAACGTCTCCCGCGCCAAGAAGCTGGCCAGACTAGGGCCGGTTGTCATCACCGACCGGGGCGATCCTGCGTTTGTACTGATGAATATCGGCGAATACCGCAAGCTCACTGTTGGCGAGCGAGGTGTATCGCTGCTCGAAGCGATGGACGGTTTGCCCGGCTCGGCCGAGGCCGCTGACTTTGAGATTGAGCCGATCGAGCTGCAATTGCGCACGGAAGATGTACCTGCTTGATTTAACCTAGAAACGGCAGTTGACCGCTTGTCATCTTCACGAAAGCCGCGTGGATATTGATTTTTCTGGCTTCGATAACCTTCACCTCTTGGGTGAGCGCGCTACGCATTCGCCAGCACCGTGCTCGACGCACCATGCGGCGTTGCAAATCCTCGCGATACCACCGGGTATCGCTGCGGTTTGCCCTTGCCTGGCACGCCGATCACTCTACTTTCGAATGCGTCCAACTACCGTTTCAGGTTCGAATGTACTGTCGGAGTTGCGCCCCGGCAAGGCCGGCCAGTCGGAAATCGTCAGGGCGTGGGCCGCAACGGTGCCCCTCAAGCTGTTTTTCCTGTCGTCTGTCACCCTCTTGGAGCAAGAAGAAGGCGTTTTGCGTGAAGAACGGCGCACCCCGCCAGGCGGCCAGGCACTGCGCCGTTGGGCGACACAAGTGCACGGGCTTTTTGCCGGACGCATCCTGGCCTTTGGCGAGCGGGAGGCTTTGCTGTGCGCGCCGCTGCATGTGCCCGACCCGAAAAGCCGGCGCGACGCCATGATCGCCGCCACCGCGCTGGCGCATGGCCTAACTCTGGTTACGCGCAACACCCGCGACTTTGAAAGAATTGCCGGTTTGCGGCTGGTTAATCCGTGGGAATTTAAGCCAGCGTAACCTGGGTAAGTGCCGTCCCCCGGATGATTGGATAGATAAGAGTTGCTATCCTTTGTTCGCGGCACACAGCGTGATACGCAGCTTGCCGTGGCAATCATTTTTTGGTATCAGTAGAAAGAAGACGCTGATACGTTTGCCCCCCCAAAAATGATTCAAGCATCAACTCCAATACCTGGGGTTCGCAGTTTCGGTATTGCAAATGGTAAAATAGAAACTCCGTGAAAAACTTAAGACCCTCTTTCATGTCTGATTTATAATTTTCAATAAGAAAATTCCGAATCTGCGAGTAAGCAAATTGCTCATTACAGTAAATATAAATTTGGTCGCGGCTGTTGATGATTTGTAATGGCTTTCGTTTTAATAACCATGCGGTTTCATATGCAAGAATCTTGATTGGGTTTATTTTTTTAAGCTCATGAAATTCTTTGAGGCGCTTAATATCCGCGAAATACTCCAATACAAGACGCCACATCACGATTTCATTGCAAATCACATGTTGACTAAGATCATTTACTTTAATAAATGCTCTTGCTGATTCAAGTAGGCGTTCATACCGGGCATAAACTTTTTTTCCCCCTTTTTTTCCTTCTTCTTGGTCCTCTTCTTGGTTGAATTCCTCTACTATCTCTGCATATGAACAATATACTATTTTAGTATGAAAATCATCCGGATTAGCCATGCTTGCTCCATGCATCGTATTCTTGCATGATAGCAATGACCGATTGATTGCTATCATGCTCCCTAGCTTGTTGTTCCTGCGAGATGTCAAAAGTTATGTCAATACTTGCCATATATGCATTAAGACTCTTTTGATCATCATAGTTGACCCAGGTATTCTCTACTCGAGCCCCCTTGCACTCACCAGCCGCAACACGTTTCTCCATGTCTTTTCTGACATCGGCTGCAGATTGAGAAGCATAAGATACTGGGACAACAGAATTTTTTTGCCGCTCAATGAAAAAAACTGCCATTGTTGCCAAGATAAGCAATATCCAAGCAAGGGCAATAAATAGCGTTATCAATTCCACTGTTTTATCTCCTTCTTTTGAGCCAATTGAACCAATTAAGTTTCCTTCGATACGCCAATAGGGTCGCTTCGATTATAATGAATAAAAGTATAGATAAGATAATCATCGCATCTCGCATTTGATGATTATTATCTTCAGACGGCATCTGACAAATTTCTAAATCATAGGACCAAACCTTAGCATAAACAAATAGGCCTATTACGAGAAATAGAATTCTAAAGAGTTTCCCTTTTTCATACAAGACAATAGAAGCCGCAGACATGCCGATAAACATATAAAGCAACTCTTTATTTTGGATAAAGAGATACACAAAACCGGAAGGAGAAAAACTCTTGCTGCCTGGACTTAGATAATAAAATGCAGGCGCGAAAATAAGCGGAATAATCTGTAGACAAAATGATAATACAGAAAACCCCAATCCACGTGCTGAATTTAGCGCCGAAGCTTGTGCCTTCTTGTCAAGGCCAACCCCGTTCGGAGAATCATCAGAGGAATCGGACTCCATATTTATTCTTTAATCTATAAGCTAGAAAACGGCATACCTTCATCGTAAGTTTTTATGCCGTTTGATCTTCATCCGGTTGGCCTACCACTTTGGCGCCAAATTTTGACGTAGCCGTAATCTCCGTGTCAGGGTCAAGTGGGCTGAGCTTGAATTTATCTGTTTTATTCAAAGCATCGATAATATTCACCAACTTCACCTTGGTTGCAGGATCGTGCTTCTCGATACGCGAAATGGTGGCGACGCTCACCCCGGACAGGAGATGCAGCTTAGCTATCGTCAGGCCAGCAGCTATGCGATGTGTCTTCAGATTGTCGTAGAACATGTTGAGAAAGGAGAGAACTTTGAGGCCGAAGCAACATCTAACGCCGGCCTTCTCAAGCCGGCTTGCTCCAACCCTTTTGGCAGGAGCTTGCGCACCTGCAAAAAATCGCCAACTCCCTAGCCGCAGGCCAAGGTTCCGGCCCACCGCCTTGGACGACGGCGAGTTAGGTTAATATGAACTTTTGCGCATTATAGATCATGAAAGTGCCGCAGTCAACATCTGTCAACCCAAAATAGAAATGTCCCCTTTTGCCCCAAATAGAAATGTCCCCTTGATTGATGGTTTTCAGGGGCAATTGCGCACGCCGCCAGGCTGCGCAGGGCGTAGCCCGTA
>Ga0209628_10003092_pt1 | contig 11524 bp, 7 predicted proteins | sample TergutCu122P4_FD_187285 | JGI IMG/M metagenome (GOLD analysis project Ga0209628, IMG submission 187285) | Cubitermes ugandensis P4 segment gut microbial communities from Kakamega Forest, Kenya - Cu122 P4 (SPAdes) (version 2) | ecosystem: Host-associated > Arthropoda: Insects > Digestive system >...
ATATCTGTTGAGGGCTGTATCCATTGTCCTTGAAGACGGTGGTGAGAAATTCTAGTTCTTGGGCGAGGGAATCTTCGTCACAGAGAGCTTTGGCTCTGTGTATCAGGGAAGCGAGGACTGGATGTTTGTTAGCAGGGTGGTGATGCGAATTGGGGTGTAGGTAGAGATTGGTATGGGTGGGTTTCCGATATATTTTGTGCCCTAGGGAGCCGTCCTTTTTTCTGTAGATGTCCATGTCCAGGAAAATTCAGAGGCCGGGGAATTACCCAAAAGAAAGCATACAGCATTCAGAACATGGTGAAAGTTTGAAATCAAGAAATGTTGTATAGTCTTTACAACATTTTTTACAAGTGTGTCTCATATAATTATTTTATAAGCATACAACATCCAAGTGAATCAATAATGGGAACAAATCACTTTCCAAATCATAGTGAACAGCTGAGGAAATATTTATAATCTCCAATTAACAATATGTTACTTGCTTCCAAATAAACTCTAATTTAATTCACCTCATCCCATTTGAACATACTATAAATAAATAAATACTATTTTCAGGTCATCAGAAATCTCAAAACAAGACACATCCAACTTCAATGCCATATATTAGCAAAAACTCCACCTTCAATATGCGAGACCACTATAAATTTGTACAGGCCACCCTCCAAAGACTAACCTACACTTCTTCTGATTTTATCTTTACACATTGTATTATTATTATTATTTATTTCATTTCGATATATTCTTGATCCAGTCTTTTTAAAACTATGAACATAGTTAAATAAATTCTGTGCCCTAGGCTGTTCTTCCCAAGTTATGTATACAAATTCTAATGTTTTGAGACCTCAGTTCTTTATAAACTGTATATATATATATATATATATATACTTTTATTCTTGTGGTCAACCTGATGGCCTGTTAGGCTGAAACATGTAGTTGAAAGTCATAGAGTAAATTGCTTTGTTTTGACTGGATTTATCGTAATTCTAAATATCCATAAAGTATTTCTTGTCTTTTATGTTTCTGTTTTGTCTTGGAAATGCTTTTCTGTCCCAAGACGTAATGGAGAGCTGGAAGTATGTACCATTTCTGTATTGCTTATTGTGTTTCAGGAAGCATGGCTGAACTCTCTTGTAACAGCAGAAGTTGTGTTTTGGTTCTTCATTGGTGAATGCATTGGGAAGAGGAGCATTATTGGTTATCATGTGTGATGTTTTCGACAGAAAATTATCATAATGGGTTTTGAATGCTTTTGTAGTTATGTTTGTTGAAGTGTATATGTTATCAGTAGTGTACAGATTCAAATATAAATTATAATTCTTGAACCTTAGAGCTCCTTTTATTTATGAATAATGAAAAAGCAGATGTTCATCAATTTGGTGACTTCACAGTTCGTGTTCTAACCTTATTGGTCTGTGCTGCACAACTGTTACAGGCATGTGGTCCAGTTAGCCAAGCATTGCATTTTTTCCATACTAATACCATTCCTCTATCCTCTTTCCCTCCAAGATACTATATTTTGAGATGTAATGCTGTGGAGTTTGCTGCAGAGGCAAGAATGACCAAAATGAACAAAAGTTATCACAGTTTGGCCATGCATGTGAGAGTTCTACAGCTTTCTTCCTTGTTTCATTACAGAATATACATGTTTAACAGTAACATATTCATCTTAGTCTTCAAACATGGCAGAGAGAAGTGTTGAGAAACATCAAATACAAATAGTCCACAATACTTTCAACAGACTATATTTAACCATAATTTTATTACATATACAGGTAAAATGTTTTTCTATTGTAAACCAGAAAAGCAATGGTCATTTACAGAGTTCCACAACTGTATTGTTCAGCTTACCAGCAGAAGTTACTGATACTTGTGACAAGTACAAGTATATTTATGGTCTGATCTAAATGTATATATAAAGTGTTAAATGCCCAGTAGGTTTTAGTTTTTCTGGAACAATCATATAAATGACCAGTCTACTTTTCATTGTATGAAATGTGTTAAAAAACTTCATGACAAAAGAAAGTGGAATGCTCAAATTTCAGGATTGAAAAAATATCAAATGTTGTAATGAACATAACCCTACTTGTCGGAAAGCTCTTTAAGTGCTTGCATGTTCATGGCTTGCTAACTGAAAAGTAAGAACATTATCATTCTGATCAAAACAGTGCCTTCTCTTTACTGGTGACAATTTAAGGTGTATGAACCAATTTGTGAGCATACAAAATACTGTACCTATGCCAAGTTTTACCACTACACAGCAGTAACAGTTTTCAGAATAATATGCAAACTAGATACAACCAGAAAGACTGTTTTAGTACAACTATCACACAACAGTACTTTCCATCACACACTTATGTTTCAATGTGAAAGATCAGTAAATGCCGACTTGTTGATTTAATTTTGAATATACTGTCTCTAAAATTAACTATGCAATTGGTAGGCCTTCAAACATGTATTATCAGTAATTATGTTGGCTACTTTCATGTACATCTCCTTCCCATTTTATTTTGCATAATGTAAATGACTAATTTACAGCAAGATAAATTCATACATGGAACAGCCTGAAATATCATATATATATATATATATATATATATGATTATTCCTGGTGACACTAAATGGGTAAACATAGACATAAGATATATTTCATCAAACTACCATCACAGTGCATAAATTTTTTGTTACATTATTCCTTTTAATTATCCTCTACATATTTTGTTCAAGGTCCAAACATGTAAGAGGTAAATCAAAGGAATGATTATAACAGTGATGTTTGTTTTTAATATGTCTACTTAAGTGCAGAGTTAAAGAGAAACAATTAGTATCCAATGCACCACTCACTTTGCAACTACATAACATGAATGAGGTATCTAGTTTCAAAGTGGCTAACCATTCAGTTCAATAGATGCTTTAACAAATAATACAATGGGATGACTCAAACTGATTCATACTTGTGAATCATAAAAGAACTGATCATTGAGACCCATGACCAGTTAAGATATTCATTATACAAATGACTTGTTCAATGAAGGTATGTGTTATTAAAATTTTGCCCACAACTGGACACCTCAATGGAACTCTGTTGTAGGTAAGTGCCAGTATTTCATTAGACATGAACACAAATCAGCAAATTCATGTTCTGAGCAGGTAATAGTATTTTCAGTGCAATTAATATTTCACCAAATAAACATATCCTCCATCACACGCTAATTCAATGATACTAACGTTATGTCAGAATATGAGTATATAAAAGGAAAGCTTTAGAACAAGTCTGATACAAAGTAAAATTCTACAAGTACTTTGTAGAAACAGTTACATAAGTCTGCTTAGCAGAGTGGTGATTAAATATCTCACTGGTTGTGATGTTTGTTCTGAGTTCAAACTTGTCGGCTTCATAGAAGGACTGTTGTCTTCTGTGATGAAACACTGCAGCCTGAAAAGTGTACCAACATTTCAAAGGATCCTGCTACCTTGATCATTACTCTAATGTTGGTGGCAGCAGGATCCTCTGAATTGCACACCACCAGAACTGGTGATATCACCCACAGAAGAAAGTCTGCAGAATGGACCGGTCTTCCGGCTTTCTTTTACACAGTAAATAGCAATTTCTGGTATCTCAGGATGGATCAGCATGGAAATACACAAAGTTTTGTATTTTACTTGGTTGTGTTTGTTGTTCTGCATTACATAATTACACTATTCTAGGATCAAGGAAGTTGGCAATGTCATGTCTTTATGTAACAACTTTAGCAAGAATGACAAAACTGTATATAATGAATTTACCATACTTCCTGAAACATGAATTTTGATTTATTTGTTAGGGTCTTACAGCTGTCCATTTATACTAATACATGCCACATGAAAAGCTTTTTTATATATCTGTTACACATTCAGGTAAGTGTCAAATACAGGGATGCTATCAAATTTACAGCATTTAATTTTCTGTACATATGGAATAAATATGTGACACTGTATTCTCATTTGAGTACCCTCAATCTAAAGGTTTGCTTTATATTTTAAGATGTAATTTACTTCTTTTAGGTATAACCAACAAGATGCAACGTTATACAATATTCTTTATTATTGTCAATGCTCTGCGTGTTTCAGGCGGTTTCTCCACCCATCATCAGGAGATCAAAAACTGTACACACAGCATCTGGTAAATGCCAAGCTCGCTTGCTGCTACCGCTAGCATGGGTGAGTAGCTAGTGGTAGCAGCAAGCAAGTTTGGCATATACCAGATGGAGCTCCTGATGATGGGCGGAGAAACCGCCTGAAACATGCAGAGCATTGACAATAAAAAAGAATATTGTATAAAGTGGCATCTTGTTGGTTATACTTAAAAGAATACATTAATGATGCATGGTCCCATGAACGTCAAATGTAATTTACCACTGACATCAAATCTGAATTACTTAATTCAGAAGAAATGAAAATTATATTTTTATAGCACATTATAATGTTACTGACGCATTTAACTATTACTTAGGTGAAGGTCACTCCATGACATGCCTGGGCAGGTACAGAGGGCAGAGGTATAATTCCAACCCATTTGCACCTCATTGCTGGAAGGAGGTGCATGGTCAGCACCACACTCTGGCCACTTTACCCTACGAAGTACCTAACACTTACTGTACAGGAAGCTGGGTGGGCCTTGGGGCCAGTCTGGATGGCACAACAAATCTCATGCCCACTGGGACTTGATCCCCAGATTGTCCTGCAATCACGCTATGCCAGTCACCATGACTGCTACACACTAAACCATAAAATGCAGAGTACCAAGTCAATATTCCTGTAAACAGTTCTGTGAGTGTGGGTTTATTATGAAAACTACACAAAGATAATTGAGAAAGGTGACTGGATGGAGCTGGCTCAGGATAGGGACAGGTGTCGGGCACTTGTGAGTACGGTGATGAACTTTCGGGTTCCAAAAATGCGGGGGATTTCTTGACTAGCTGCAGAACCAGTTAGCTTCTCAAGAAGGACTCTGCTGCATGGAGTAAGTAAGTAAAACAATCATTACAGCCTTGTTCTGAGAGTTGTAGCTAAGAACATGCAATTCAGGGCTTGTGTTGCTGTTTGCAATATATCTGTAGGGTGAATATTCTCTTGACATAAAGAAATAAAACAAATATAAAAAATGCTGTTCCTTAATTTATATATACTTATAAAAGAAACTAACTACAACCCACCCCCATAGATAAACTTCAGCAAGTATTGTATGCATTCAGATGGTTATTTTGCTGCATTTTACAAGCAATACCTGCCAAATGAATGTAATATTTTGGATTTATTCTTTATACGAAAATAAACAAACATTATAAAGTTGGACATGTGCATAAACTAGGGCACAAGAAACTACATGGTTTATGTACTGAGATTTTGGACAGGAGAAAAAAAAATTGTACTCATACATGCAGTGTTTTTGACTTCATTGATTCCTCAACATTGTTACATTATCTTGAGTGAATACCAAAATACACAGTATATCTTTAATTACTGATGACAGTGCAATACCAGTTTGCTTATACAAGGCAAGTCTGCCAAGTGTTGTATCATCATGCCAGCACCAAAATGTGATGTCTGCCTTATTTGTTGTATCTCATAAAGAATAGTAGTTCAGCATGTGTTTGAAATGTTTCATGTAAAACAGTTTGTCTTGTTGCAATACTATTTTAAAATATGCATAATGGGAAAAATGTCAAACATTTTCCTCTTGACTGGGAAGCAAGAAGCAAGCATTACAGATAGTTTTAAGTTTGTGTAACTGACGGATTTATTGATTAAAAACTCACATTTTTTTCAGAGAAGGCAAGGCTAAAATAAACAGGAAAATGAACAGCCACGATACTGATTTGGGTAATCCCCATGCAGTTCATGATTTTCACATGCATAACCTTGAAGACGGAGTCCATGTTGAATGGATGCGCATACAGTCACAGGGCCCATGTTTTTTTTTTTAAAGAACCACATTCCCACTCATCATGGTTCTGCTAATTTGGTAATTCTTTAGAAAGTTACTGCCTCAGAGATCACCAGATTTGAACACATTTGTGGGTGACAGTGAAACACTGAGTTTATGTGAACAGTACACATGTATTGCAAGAAATGAAATACACTATTCAAAGAAAACTGCCAATATTTCAAGACAAGAACTGCATCACAAAATATTTGCAGCAGCTGTGATGCCTGCTTATGAGCTGCAAGTAAGCACTTTGAGACTCTTCCGTGAAATAAAGAAAGCTAAACTACAGAGAAATGCAGACTGTAATCATCTAGCAGGGGAGGCTGTGTATGTGATAAAACTCCTGCAGCAACTGCCATACTGAAAACAGGGATTGAATATACACTCGGCATTTACCAGACACTGTTCTATAGCTTTCCAAATGCCCAGTTGGACATTCCTCATATTTTTCACTACTGTCCCAACATACTATGTCAGGCACTGTTCCTGTCACTACTTGTATGCTGATGTAATGCACGAGAATCTTTTCCACAGCACAATGCAGTTCAATCTTATGAAAGTCCTACATTTGAAATTTGGATACCCATCTTCTCAGCAACCTTTGCCTGTGCCATGGCTGCATCTCTTAATGAAAACAAATGTGACATCTCTAGTTCAGTCTTTGCCAATGGAATGGCAGTGTCGAATAGCTCCACTGCACGTCTCAGGTTTCCACTGAAAACAAATTCAGACAAGACTTACATTTCTGCTAAAGAAGGAAAGCCAGACATTATATACTTGAATTATAACATGAACTCAATTTTCATTACAAATCACTGTAACTTATAACATATGTAAAAGTGCCGTTATCTTGAGTAAAGCATATCCCTTGAAGGGGAGGGGGTGGAGGTATAGCTATGTCCATTAAACTAGGCATTAGATGGAGGTCAGCAAATCAGCTTTATCCCTGGTGAAGTGCCCCAGGGCCATCCTGGTTGCTTTGGAGAAGAAAATTTCTTACCCCCGCCATGAATCAAACCTTGACACCTGGTAATAAAGAATATGGCTCAGATATAAAGTGACACAAACACACTGGACTCATTCAACTGTCTTCTTTGCTACATGTTTCAAGAACTGGCACCACTTCTGTTGTGGGGTAACAACACAACTACAAATGAAAATGTAACCAGGGTCCATTAGCTTCAACTAATTTCTATATGTTCAGTTCTGAAGACCCTTCAGTGAGGTGCTGGCTGGGATCACATCACCTAACCTTTAATTCCCACAGCAAAAGTTCAATTATTTCAGAACACTAGCAGTGGACTCCAAATGTTCAGCAAGACGGTTCTTAGAGATCAAAGAGTTATTTGATGACGAATGCCATTTTTAGACATAACACATGCAATAAATTACAAAGTGTATCCTATTATACATATATATAAATATATTATTTTGACAGACTCAATCTTGAACATCTTGACGGACTGCCAGAACCGATTATAACAAATGTGTAGAATTTACTGAAAGTCATGACTGATAAACGAATTTCAGATTACTGCTGATCTCAATCTGACTATTGTTGCTGTTGTAAAATACACTAACAATAATCTATACAAAGAATGTAAATGAAATTAAAAACCTTTTGATACTGTGGATACAGAATATTAACTCATTCTAATATAAGATCTGCACTCTTTTGGGATTTTTCACAGTGCAGAATGGTAGTTCCAGGCCAATATTTATGGACTACCTTATGGTCCCACCTTCAAGGGTCAAGCAAGTCACTTTTTGAACTGCTTGACCCAAAACATCGGTATGGAACTACCATTCTACAATGTGTAAAATCCCAAAATAGCACAGATCTGATTTACATTGCGGCTGCAGCCTGAAATGACTCATTATGATACCTAATACAATTATTTAAACTCGGCATACCATCACATTCAAATGCTGACAATTCTTGAAACTAAACATATAAGTCTCTTACAACTTCTGTCTACTTGAACTAAAATTATGTCATTATGCATGCATGATAATGATATTCACAATTTGAATACTGATGATGTGTAATAGTCTTCCTTGGTTTGGACAAAATGCAGATCTTCAAACATGATATCTATCACTGTGTGTTTTAAAATGATAAAAGAATTAATGAAATGCAGCCATTAATTTTTATTATTCCCCTTATGAAAGAGTTTTGTGCCAAAGAGAAACAATTTTTTTGCACCATAAACCAAATACTTCTGTGGAACCAGTGTATGAACCAACAGATGGTGTTTATCTTACCGCTGCACTTCAATTGTTCCCAGAGTTTCATATCCAAATTCACACTTCTCATCCAGTTTCAATGCCTGCTTTATCATATCAACAGCCTTGTCAATATCACCAGTCCACTGCAGCTGTAGCAAAGCTGAAAGCAAGATACACCACACTAATTACAAGACCTAGCAAGTTTCAAAATTGAGAATTTAACCACAGAATGAACATTTACTGACTGCTGGTTGGTAGAAGCTTAGGGAAGAGTGGAGGACTTGTAGAAAAATGATAAGCAGAAAGAAAACACGTACAACTGAACATGAAGCAGTGAGGTCAAAATCCACATGAGTGGTCATGCACAGAAGAGGATCTGGTAAAAATGTAAACCCAGGAGTATACATCCCACTCTATCACATTATCAGTATGTCCCTTCTTTGAATTTAAACTAAAATATATGCCTCCCTTTATCAAAAGTGACCTCTTCTGTAATATTTTACAAAAAAACTATTCATGTACTTTTAATTTTCTCACAGACTGTGTAGGTCCAGCACATCTCATCCTACCGGTACTAGGTTATAAGCACAAACCATGAAGCTCTTTATTATGTGATTTTTTCTTTTCCTCTAACTCCACCTATTTCATGCTCATACAGTGAAAACTCACTCCATCCTTTCTGAAGGGACGGTGGAGGGTGAACAATAAACACAGGAAAAATGACACCCACAGGGATAACAGTAAATGTGTCAAAAACAGGTGGAAACAAAGAATGAGAATTTTACATTTTGCACTTAGGCATACAAAAACAACAAGCAAAAAGTTATGTTAATACCTGTATGCCAGTAACTTTTTTACCAAAGACTGTTCAGTTCAAAACCTTATGTTTCAGATGAAACTGCACCAATTCCAAGTTCAAAAGACCCTGTTTTTCAAGCTGCCAATGCTGTGTGCATACAGGAATGATTTAACAGTTCTGTACGCAGCATGGACTTCAGCAAAACTCGTCACTGGCTGAAGGTCACGTTTATCTCACACTTCCTCCTCTTCACTACTGTTGCCTCATTCATTATCCTCACATAATTCATCTATGCTGAAAATGCTGCATGTAGCAAGCGCATTATCTGCAGATGAGAAGGAACTGAAGTTGACATCCTTATTATATAGCCTATCTAGTCCTCATCCAAGGCATCATGCTTTAGAAGTTTGGTGGATAGTGTACAAATTTCATATTCCACAAAAATTGTATGTCTTGCAGATGAGTGGCACAGACATCCACAAACAACAATATGTTCCTACCTTGCATACCAATGAAGACATCCAGTACCCTTAAAACTTAAAAACAGTTATTGTCATCTGCAGTTCATGCTTTTAATGCAGGGTTTCAATGATTTCCCAACCATGATTGGCATGAACAACAAACAGAATAACACTATATCACACAACTTTTAATTGTTGAACTCAAGGAGAAGCAAACAAACTAACGAGAAACAGCACTATATTAATAACGAATGTGGAACACACTTTGCAGGTTTGCCACATTCAACTAGGCCTCCCCGTCACCTCATCCATCATTCACACTTAAGCAGTGTGTAGCAACTTTTCGCAAGTCAATGGCAATTACCAGTAGCGGCAAGTTACTGCTACTGCATATTCCAAAAACATCACATTACTTTTGTTACATTTTTCTCAGACACTATCATTCTGGGAATAATAGGGGTCAGGACCAAAAAGACTGAAAGGCTGATGTTGGAAAATGACACTTCAAGTATACGCTGTTTAGATGGGAGAATTTTTGGGACTGGAAGAAATGAACAATACTTGCAGGAAAATTATGCATAGAAGGATAGAAGAGAACAGAATAGTACTTGGGTTCGAACCCTTCCAGGCCTGGTGCACCTAGGCCTTAAAAGAGGCCCTCTGTGTCCCATAATATGATACAGGAGCCCTGTTCCTTTACCAAAGTTCCAGATGACCCCCCTACTTAGACTCATAATATCCTCAGGGTCCAAAAAGAAGGAACCCATATGTGCATGTCTGAATGAAGCCAAAGCCTCACACTCAAACAAAATGTGGACTGAGGTTTCCTCCTCCATACCACACTTTTTACAAGTGGGATCATTACTCAACCCCATTACATAAAGATGTCTTCTAAGGGTGTTATATCCAGTAAGAAAGCCAGTGACAACCCTGGATTGTGTCCTATTTAAGAACAGTAATCGGGCCTTTGTAGATGGGCTAGGGCCCAAAACCAATTTTTGAGCCTGTCTCTGATTGCTACAATGACCTCACCAATTGCCAAATGCTGGTTGTCCACCCAACATTTAATCTTATTTCTGATATTCTGCCTAGAGACTCCCCAGGGACGGCTCAAGTCCTATTCACTTCTGAATTGAACCACCCCTTGTGAGCTTGTCAGAGATTTCATACTCCAGCATGTCTGGGAACCCAATACAGCCCCACAGTGTGCTGGGTAGAGATATCATTCAATGCCTTTTGGCACTGATGTACCAATGGAGACAGTTTGGCAGCCTGAAGTGCTTTCAGAGCCACCTGGCTATCACAGCAAATACTAACATATTTCTCTAGTCTGTCCTGAGTTTGAATTTTGTAAACAAAGGCTAATATTGCATATACCTCAACCTGAAAGACTGCTGCATTTTTTCCTAGAGAGATACTGGCCTTCTTCCTAAACACTGCCAAAAAGACCCCAGCCCTGGTCCCCTCCGCCATCCTGGACCCATTTGTAAACCAGACGAGCCCTTTAACTACGGGACGAGTCCCAGGTCCTCTGGTCCACTCCTCTCTAGTCAACATAGTAACCCTATATTTGGATTCAAGGTTAAAGACTGGCCTCATAACATCAACCCCCATACCCAATAGGAGTGGTACGCATTGCTCCTGTTATCCCTAAGCAAGCAAGTCTTTGTACTCTGCTTAGTTCTTTCTTGGCACTAGCCATCTACCAGCCAGGCTACCATACTAAAGATGTAAAAGAGATGGACGGCCAAATGATAGCGACATAGAGCCAGTGGACCACCTTTGGTCTCAGGCATCACTTCCCTCCACAGACCCTCCTACAGGTCCACAAAAAATTGTCAGCCTTCCTCATCTTAGCATCCCCATGCTCCCTCCAAGACAGCTGAGAGTCCAGGATAACCCACAGATACGTGACCAACCTAAAGCGACTTAATGTTACTGCATACAGGGATGATGGATAGAGGTTTCACTGCATATATCCTCAGCAGTCTGTTGTCAAATACTTTGACCTATTTTCTTTTCACACAGCATAAAAAAGGAGTTATTCACCTGGGAAAAAGGGGGGGGGGG
>Ga0209628_10003093_pt1 | contig 11524 bp, 12 predicted proteins | sample TergutCu122P4_FD_187285 | JGI IMG/M metagenome (GOLD analysis project Ga0209628, IMG submission 187285) | Cubitermes ugandensis P4 segment gut microbial communities from Kakamega Forest, Kenya - Cu122 P4 (SPAdes) (version 2) | ecosystem: Host-associated > Arthropoda: Insects > Digestive system...
TCATCGTAAGCCCGGCGGCGCGCGCGCAGCAGACGGCGCGGGCGCTGCGCCTGCCCTTCGAGACGCGCCAGGACATCGGCCCCGGCGCCGGCGCCGCCGAACTGCTCGCCGCCGCCGGCTGGCCCAAAAGCGGCAGCGCCGCGCTGCTGGTCGGCCACCAGCCGGCGCTCGGCCATCTGGCCTGCTGGCTGCTGACCGGCCGCGAGGCCGACTGGAGCGTCAAGAAGGCGGCCCTGTGGTGGTTTTCCAGCCGCCTCCGGGACGGGGAAAGGCACACTACGCTGCGCGCGGCAATGTCGGTGGAATTGCTCGGCCCGGCGCGGTAGTGGACAAACGACGGCCTTTTGCCGTGAAATCTTTCTTTTGTGACCCATTCCCGGAGAAAAACATGGATACCCCCCGAAAAACCGCTGCCGAGCCAACGGCGGAGCCTGCCGCCGACGCCCCCGCCAGGGCGCGCGCGCCGCGCCAGCGCCGGGTCGCCCAGGGCGACATACCGCCGCAACTGAGCGCCGCCGGCATCGAGGACTTCGCCGTCCGGGCCGCCTTCAGCGGCGCCCAGGAAACGACGATCAGCGCCCTGCAGGATGTCATCTCCGGCCTGCCGCCGGAAGAATCCCTGGCCATGCTGAAGACCCTGCTCAAGCAGCAGCGCATGCGCGCCGACGACAGCCAGGCGCTCAATCCCGACGAGGAACTGGCGAGCGACTGGCGGCGCGGCGGCTATCCCTACAAGAACCTGATGCTGCGCCGCAATTACGAGCGGCAAAAATACCGCCTGCAGGTCGAATTGCTGAAATTGCAGGCCTGGGTCAAGGAAACCGGGCAGAAGGTGGTGATCCTGTTCGAGGGCCGCGACGCGGCCGGCAAGGGCGGCACCATCAAGCGCTTCATGGAACACCTGAACCCGCGCGGCGCGCGCGTCGTGGCGCTGGAAAAACCCTCGGAAATCGAGCGCGGCCAGTGGTATTTCCAGCGTTACGTGCAGCATCTGCCGACCCACGGCGAGATCGTGCTGTTCGATCGCTCCTGGTACAACCGCGCCGGCGTCGAGCGCGTCATGGGCTTTTGCAGCGACTTCGAGTATTCCGAATTCGTGCGCCAGGCCCCGGAATTCGAGCGCATGCTGACGCGCAACGGCATCCACCTCATCAAGTTCTGGTTCTCGGTCAGCCGCGACGAACAGCGCCGCCGCTTCGGCGAGCGCAAGGTGCATCCGCTCAAGCAATGGAAGCTGTCGCCCATCGACATGGCCTCGCTCGACAAATGGGACGACTACACCAAGGCCAAGGAAGCGATGTTCTTCCACACCGACACCGCCGACGCGCCGTGGACGGTCATCAAGTCCAACTGCAAGAAACGGGCGCGGCTCAACGCCATGCGCTACGTGCTGCACAAGCTGCCCTACGCCAACAAGGACACGCAGCGCATCGGCAACCTCGACCCGCTGATCGTCGGCCGCGCCAACGTCGTGTTCGAGCGCGGCGAGCACGAGGGCGTGCCGATTCTCTGAGGCCATCGGCCGCCGTCAATTTTGCGGCGGCAATCGAATCAGTCCGGCCGCCAGCCGAGCGCGGCCAGCATCACCGCGAAGCCGGCGACGTAGGCGAGCGCCACGTGCCAGCCGTGGCGCAGCCACTGGCCGGCGGATTTGGCTTGCGGGTACATGTTGGACAGCGCGACGCCCGCCGAGGAGCCGAACCACAGCATCGAGCCGCCGAAGCCGACGGCATAGGCGAGCACACCCCAGTCGTAGCCGCCCTGGCGCAGCGCCAGAGCGGTCAGCGGGATGTTGTCGAACACCGCCGACACGAAGCCCAGCGCCAGCGCCGACTGCCAGGAGGCGGGCGGCAGTTGCTCGACCGGCATCAGCGAGGCGCAGAGCACCAGCGACAGCAGAAACAGCGACCCCCTGGCGGCCTCCGGCAGCACTTCCCAGTCGTGGCGGCGCACCGGGATGGTCAGCGCGACCGCCGCCCAGACGGCGACGCCGATGAAGGGAAAACGGTCGGCCAGCGCCGGCGCGTTGAGATTGACGAGGACATTGGCGGCGACGGCGAACAGCAGCATGGCGGCGACGATGGCGATGCGCCCCCAGTCGACGCGGGTATGGGCGTGCGCGTGGCGGATGATCGGCGAGTGCGCCTGCTGCTGCCGGGCGCCGAAATAGCCGACGATGACGAGCGCCACGCCGGCCGCCGCGTAGGCATGAAAGACCTCGCCCGGACGAACGCCGGCGATCCACATCATGGTCGTCGTGGTATCGCCGACCACCGAGCCGGAGCCGCCGGCGTTGGCGGCGGCGACGATGGCCGCCAGAAAGCCGATATGCACCTTGCCGCGAAACAACTGGTGGGCCATCGCGCCGCCGATCAGCGCGGCGGCGATGTTGTCGAGAAAGCTGGAAAGCACGAAAACCATCGCCAGCATCACGAAGCCGCCCTTCCAGTCCGCCGGCAGAAACCTCGGCAGGATCACCGGCACATGGCTTTTCTCGAAATGCCGCGCCAGGAGCGCAAAGCCGGTCAGGAGGCAGAACAGGTTGGCGATGGTCACCCACTCGTGGCCGAGATGATGGATGAAGCCGGGCAGGCCGGGGCCGCTCTTGAAGCCGGTCAGCAGGATCTTGTACAGGCTGATCGCGGCGAGGCCCGTCAGCGCCACCGGCAGGGTATGCCGATGAAACAGCGCGACGCCCAGGAGCGTCAGCGCGAACAGCACGAATTCGACCGGCATCCCGCCGGACGCGGGCAGACCGTCGGCCGCGAAAAGGGGCGGGGAAAACAGGCAGAACAAGGCAAGGAGGCGAGGCAAGGCGGTTCTCTTATGCCACAAGACGCTTCGTCATTCCCGCTGGCGCGGGAATGACGGGTTTATGGGGCGGCTCAATTACGAATCGCCCGCCTCATACCGCGCCAGCGTGACGCCGGCGTGGGTCAGCACGTCGCGCAGCGCCTTGATGTCGTTGCGCGAGCAGGTGCTGCTGTTGTGCGGATGATGCAGAAAGCCCTCGACCCGGTTCAGCGTGATCTTGAAGCGCGCGCCGTGCGCCGGCTCGACCTCGGCGCCGAGGTGGTGGAGCAGCGATTCGACTTCCCGCCAGTGGATGTTGGCCGATGGCGGGTCCTGAAAGATGCTGCGCATCAGGTGGGCATGTTTGTGGCTCATGATGGCGCTCCCGACGGAGGATATCCAGCCATTCTAAACTCCCTGGCCCGGCGCTGTCAGGAAAAAGCGGCTTTCAGCAGCGCCAGGACGAACAGGGTGTAGCCGGCGGCGACCAGATCGTCGGCCATGACGCCGAAGCCGTTCTTGACCTTTTCGTCGAAATAGCGCGCCGGCTGCGGCTTGACGATGTCGAAGGCGCGAAACAGCGCGAACGCGGCCAGTTGCCAGAAAAAAGCGTCCGGCGTCAGCAGCAGGGTCAGCCAGAAGGGCACGATCTCGTCCCAGACGATGCTGCCGTGATCGGGATTGCCCAGCGCGCGGCCGGCGACGCCGATCAGCCAGATGCCGCCGAGATAGGCGGCGGCGAACAGGAAAAGCAGTTGAAAATCGCTGAAAAAGGGGCGAAAGAGAAGGAATGTCCCCCAGGCGAACAGGGTGCCGAAGGTGCCGGGAGCCACCGGCGCCAGGCCGCTGCCGCAGCCCAGCGCGAGAAAATGCGCCGGATGGGCGAACAGGAAGCGAAGGCCGGGACGGCGCGGGGCGGTTTCAGGCAAAGTGATCGAACCCCCGTTGCGCGAACTCGACCGGCTGGCCGTCCGGGTCGAGCACCGCGACCTCGCCGGGGCGTCCGGCGGCCATCTCGCCGATGCACCACAGCGGCAGTTCGAGGCGGGCGGCGATGGCGGCGATGGCCTGATGCCTGGCCAACGGCGCGGTGAAGCACAGTTCGTAATCGTCGCCGCCGGTCAGTTGGCATTCCAGCGCCAGGCGTTGCAGTTCGGCATCGTAGTTTGCGCCCTTGGGCAGATGCGGCAACTGGCACAGGCGCACGACGGCGGCGCAGCCGGAGCGTTCGGCGATATGGCCGAGATCGCCGAGCAGGCCGTCGGAAACGTCGATGGCGGCGCTGGCGATACCGAGCAGCGCCTGGCCGAGCGCGACGCGCGGGCGCGGCCGTTCCAGCGCGGCGATGCACAGGCGCGGCCAGGGTTCGGGCAGCCGAACGCCGCCCCGCAACTGGGCAAGGCCCAGGGCGGCCAGACCAGGGCGGCCGGAAACCCAGATTTGTTCACCGACGCGCGCGCCATCGCGGCGCAGCGCGCGACCCGGCTCGATTTCACCGAGGGCGGTGACGCACAGATTGAGCGGCCCGCGCGTCGTGTCGCCGCCGACCAGATCGACGCCGTATTCCCCGGCGCAGGCGAAAAAGCCCTCGGCGAAGGCGGCGATCCAGGCCTCGTCGGTTTCCGGCAGGGCGCCGGCCAGCGTCGCCCAGCGCGGCCGGGCGCCCATCGCCGCGAGATCGGACAGATTGACCGCCAGCGTTTTCCAGCCGAGCTTTTTTGGATCGACATCGGGCAGAAAGTGAGCGCCCGCTACCAGCATGTCGGTCGTCACCGCCAACTGCATGCCCGGCGACGGTTGCAGCAGGGCGCAGTCGTCGCCGGGGCCGAGCGCCGCTGACGGGGTCGGGCGGACGAAATGACGGTCGATCAGCGCGAATTCGCCGGTCATGAGCGCGCCGGGCGGCCTATTTTTTCTTGCGCGCCGCCACTTCGTCCGGGCGGACGACGGCGGCCACCTTGTCGAGCACGCCGTTGACGTATTTGTGGCCGTCGGTGCCGCCATAGGTCTTGGTCAGTTCGATGGCCTCGTTGATGATGACGCGGTAGGGCGTTTCGGGATGGTTGAGCATCTCGAAACTGCCGAGCATCAGCACGCAGGCTTCGATGGGCGACAGTTCGCCGAAGGGGCGGTCGATGTGCGCCGCGATGCGGGTGATCAGCGCCTCCTGCTGCTGGATGACGCCGCGCAGGGCGGCGACGAAAAATTCGCGGTCGGCCTTGGCGAAATCTTCCCTTTCCGGCGCCTGCGCCTCGATGGCGGCTTCGTCGGCGCCGCCGACGCGCCACTGGTAAAGGCCCTGCAACACGAATTCGCGGGCGCGGCGGCGGGCCGAGCGGGGCGCGGCGGGGGGCGGGCTGTCGCTGATGAAATCGGTCATGGGTTGAGGATCTTTTGCAGGTTGGCCATTTCCACGGCGGCCTGGGCGCAGTCGACGCCCTTGGGGCGCATGCGGACTTCCGCCTGTTCATCCGTCTCGCAGGTGAGGATGCCGTTGGCGACCGGGATGCCGGTGTCGAGCTGGACTTCCATCACGGCGCGGCAGGCGTCGTTGGAAACCACCTCGAAATGATAGGTTTCGCCGCGTATCACGGCGCCGAGGGCGATCAGCGCAGCGAAGCCGCCGCTCTGGGCCATGCCCTGCAACACCAGCGGAATTTCCAGCGCGCCCGGCACGGTGGCGATGCGCATGTCGCCGTCGGCCACGCCCAGGCGCTTGAGTTCGGCGACGCAGGCCGAGAGCAAGCCCTCGCAAACCGGCAGGTTGAAGCGGCTCATGACGATGCCGATGCACAGGCCGGCGCCGTCGAGATTGCTGTCGTATTCGAAAATGCCGTCGTGGCGGGACATGGCTCAAAGCTCCGCGGGTGAGGTGATGAAACCGGTGACTTCGAGATCGAAGCCGGTCATGGAAGGCATCTTGCGCGGGCTGGACAGGAGGCGCATCTTGGTGACGCCCAGATCGCGCAGAATCTGCGCGCCGATGCCATAGGTGCGCGGGTCCCACTTCTGCGCCCTGGCCGGCGAGTCGACCGGGCCGGTCAGGCGGTTCAGCAGCGCCTCGCCGTCCTCCGGGCGGTGCATCAGCACGATCACGCCGTGGCCGTTCCTGGCCAGCGCCGCCTGCGCGTCGTCGATGGAAAACGCCTGCGGCCGGCTCGCCGGATCGAGAAAATCGAGCACCGACAAGGGTTCATGCACGCGCACCAGGGTTTCCGCCTGCGCCGCGATGTCGCCCTTGACCAGCGCCAGATGCGTCGCGCCGCCGGCGCGATCGACGAAGGCATGCAGCATGAATTCGCCGTGCGGGGTATGCACCGGCTTTTGGGCGACGCGCTCGACCAGGGTTTCGGAAGCGGCGCGGTAATGGATCAGATCGGCGATGGTGCCGATCTTCAGGCCGTGCTCCCTGGCGAATTCGATCAATTCCGGCAGGCGGGCCATCGTGCCGTCGTCGTTCATGATCTCGCAGATCGCCGCAGCGGGTTCGAGGCCGGCCATGCCCGTCAGGTCGCAGCCGGCCTCGGTATGGCCGGCGCGCACCAGCACGCCGCCGTCGCGGGCGGTGATGGGAAAGACGTGGCCGGGCTGGACGATGTCGTCGGCGGTCGAATTCCTGCCCACCGCGACGCGGATGGTGCGCGCCCGGTCGGCGGCGGAAATGCCCGTGGTGACGCCTTCGGCGGCCTCGATCGAAACGGTGAAGGCGGTGCCGTACTGGGTCTTGTTGCTGCGCGCCATCTGCGTCAGGCCGAGCTTCTTGCAGCGGGCTTCGGTGAGGGTCAGGCAAATCAGGCCGCGGGCATGCCTGGCCATGAAATTGATGGCTTCCGGCGTGACATGCTCGGCGGCCATCACGAGATCGCCTTCATTCTCGCGGTCTTCCTCGTCGACCAGGATGACCATGCGGCCAGCCTTCAGTTCGGCGACGATTTCAACGGTGCTGGCGATGGCAGGATGGGGAGGCATGGGGGCTTTCGAGAATGCGCGAAAAACCGCCATTCTCGCAGAAAGCGTCGGTCGACGCCCGCTTTTGAACAGTGGATTATCGCTTGCCGGCGCTCAGGCGCTGCCGCCTTTTTGCCAGAGCACATCGCTGCCGCCCTCGGCGCGGTTGAGGGCGCGGCCGAGGATGAACAGCAGGTCGGAGAGCCGGTTGATGTAGCGGCGGGCCGCATCGGACAGGGCTTCGGCGTGGTGCAGGCGGACCATGGCGCGCTCGGCGCGGCGGCAGACGGCGCGCGCCAGATGGGCCAGCGCCGCCGGGCGCGCGCCGCCGGGCAGGATGAATTCCTTGAGCATCGGCAGGCCGGCGTTGAAGGCCTCGACCTGTTCTTCCAGCCGGGCGACCTGGCTGTCCTTGATGATTGCCATGCCGGGCAGGCACAGTTCGCCGCCGAGATCGAAAAGATCGTGCTGGATGGCGAAGAGCGCGGCGCGCACGGCTTCCGGCAGCTTTTCGCAGAGCAGCACGCCGAGGCAGGAATTGAGTTCGTCGATTTCGCCGATGGCGTCGATGCGCAGGCTGTCCTTGCCGGTGCGGCTGCCGTCGCCGAGGCCGGTGCTGCCGGCGTCGCCGGTGCGGGTGACGATTTTCGAGAGGCGGTTGCCCTTGCGTTCGCTTGCTTTGCCGGTCATTTGCTGTCTCCTGTGGGTGGGTGGGGATTATACTTTTCGCCCCTGCCCAGCCGGTTTCCCGCATGCCGAAATTTGCCGCCAATCTGAGTTTTCTGTTCACCGAAGCGCCTTTTCCCGAACGCTTCGCGCGGGCGGCGGCGGCGGGGTTTGCCGGCGTCGAGTATCTGTTTCCGTATGCCTGGCCGGCCGATGAACTGGCCGGCTGGCTGCGCGCCGCCCAGGTCGAGCAGGTGCTGTTCAATCTGCCGCCGGGCGATTGGGCGGCGGGCGAGCGGGGCCTGGCCTGCCTGCCCGGACGGCGCGGCGAATTCGCCGAAAGCGTCGAGCTGGCGCGCCATTACGCACTGCGGCTCGGCTGCCGGCGGCTGCACTGCATGGCCGGCATCCATCCCGCCGGCGTCGCGCCAGGCGAACTGGAGGCGACCTATGTCGCCAATCTGCGCCATGCCGCCGACCGCCTGGCGGACATCGGCGCGACGCTGACCATCGAGCCGATCAACAGCCGCATCGACATGCCCGGCTACTGGCTGGACGATATCGGCCGGGCGCTGCGCCTGCTGGAGATCATCGGCCGCGCCAACGTCGGCCTGCAACTCGATCTCTACCATGCCCAGATCATCCAGGGCGATCTGGCGCGCACGCTGGAGAGCCATATCGGGCGCATCGTCCATGTGCAGATCGCCGACAATCCGGGGCGGCACGAGCCGGGCAGCGGCGAGATCCATTATCCCTATCTGCTGGCCTTGCTCGACCGGCTCGGCTACGCCGGCTGGGTCGGCTGCGAATATGCGCCGCTGGCCGGCACCGAGGCCGGTCTGGGCTGGCTGCGGGCGCTGGCCTAGACGATGCGGTCGCGGCCCAGGCGCTTGGCCGCGTAGAGATTGGCGTCGCAGGCTTCGATCAGTTCATGCACCAGGCGGGCGCCGACGGTTTCGTAGGTGTGCGGCGAGACTTCGACGATGCCGAAACTGGCGGTCAGCGACAGCGGCGGCTCGTGCGGCAGCGGGTTGGCGTTGATCGACCGGCGCAGCTTGTCGGCCAGCGCGTGGGCCTGGGGCAGCGTCGTCGACGGCGCGATGAGCAGGAACTCGTCGCCGCCGAAGCGGAAGATGAGGTCGGACTGGCGCAGCGCGCGGCGCACGATGTCGGCCAGGTGTTCGATGGCGCAGTCGCCGATGCGGTGGCCGTAGGTGTCGTTGACTTCCTTCAGACGGTCGAGGTCGAACATGATGATGCTGAAGGGCGCCTCGGTGGCCTTGGCGATTTCCATCTGGTTGAGCAGCACGCGGTCGAGGAAGCGGCGATTCAGGAATCCGGTCAGCGGGTCCTTGTTGTACACGCTCATGATGATGACGTTGTTGAGCAGCGAAATCTCGTTGCCCAGATCGAGCGAGCAGGTTTCGGTTTTTTTCAGCAGCGCGTAGATCGGCTCGCTGGCGCGCGGGTGATTCATGATCGAGGCAAGCTCGGCGACCATGCGGTGCAGGGTTTCGTGCATGTCGACCATTTTCTTGCTGCGCTCGGCATCGTTGATCAGCCGGGCGCCGTCGTTTTCCAGCCAGATGCCGAACTGGCAGCGCTTCGAATCGCGTTCCGGCAGGGCGTCCGCGTTGCGGGCGCGCACCGCGTCCACCAGATTTATCATCCACTCGAGATGGCTCTCGAAGTAGTGCAGGATGTTGCGGTCGCTGAGCAGGTGGATGTGGGTCAGGCGCGCGCGGTTGCGGGCGTCGAGATCGTTCAGGAAGGCGTCCAGGTAGATCGCGGTGAAGGCTTCCTGCACGTCGTCGAACAGCGTCATCGCCTGCCGGGCGCCCGCCACGTCGTGCTCGTCGAGCGCCATCCTGATGACCAGATTGCGCAGCACGCCGAGCTGGTGGGTGAACAGCATGAAGGGCAGGCCGTTGCTGGCGAACTGCTCGACCATGCCGCAGCAGCATTGCGCGTCGCCGCAGGCGACCGCCTTGCGCAGGCAGTAAAGGATGTTGGGCCAGGCGACATCGACATTCTCGATGGTCACCAGATCCTCCGGGGGATTGGCGGCCAGGCGGCTATCGACCGCATCGAGCAGGCGGCCCAGGGCTTCCTTGTCGGCAATGGCGCTCAACGGATTCATGAGGTTTTTTCTGGCGTCTGACACGGCCAACGGGTTTCATTACAACGATCTCCCCCGCTATTATAGGGCTTTTTCCGGCATCCAAAAGATATCGCCGCGCGCGCCGCCCGGCGGGCGTCGAGGCGCGCGGCCATTCGTGATAACCTGCCGTGATGCCGCTGACCATCGATGCCTGTGCCGCGCAGCACCAGGGAGATCGCAAGGAACAGCAGGATCGGGTAGCGATCCTGCCGCACGCCCGCCGGCGCGGCGTCGCGCTGGCCGTCGTCGCCGACGGGATGGGCGGCCATGCCGGCGGCGTCCTGGCCGCCGAGCAGGTGATCCACACCGCCAAAAACAATCTCGACAGCTTCGCGCCGGACGACGAAAGCCCGCGCGGCCTCCTGGAAAACAGCATGATCGAGGCGCATACCATGATCAAGGCATCGCGCTTCATGAACGAGAAGGAACCGCACAGCACGGCGGTGATGCTGCTGCTGCAACCCGGCAGGATGACCTGGGGATATTGCGGCGACAGCCGCCTGTACTATTTCCGGGGCCGCCAGTTGCTGTACCGCTCGGTCGATCATTCCTATGTCGAGCATCTGGTGTCCATTGGCCGCATCACCCCCGCGCAGGCGCTGACCCACCCCAACCGCAACGTGCTCCTGACCTCGCTGGGCGGGCGGGAAGCGCCGAAATTCGATTTCTCGGAAACCTCCGACCTGCGGGCGGGCGACGCTTTCCTGCTCTGTTCGGACGGACTCTGGGCCTATTTCACCGATGACGAGCTGGCGGCGCAGATCGCCGGCAACAGCGCGCGCCAAGCCTGCGAACAGCTGATCGCCGCAGCCCGCCAGCGCGCCGCCGGCGGCGGCGACAACCTGTCGCTGGCCATCATCAAGCTGCTCGAAGCGCCGCCAGCGGCCGGACAGCCGCCGCGCAAGGAATCCCCCGCCCGCCGCCGGGCGCCGTGAGCCGGCGCTTATTTGTCGCTTATTCTATTTCCACTTCAAGCGTTAAATTCCCGTCATTGCGCGCTCCGTCGCGGAATCCATGCGGCGTCTGGATTCTGCGACTACGCTTCGCTACGCGCAGAATGACGACGGGCACTATTGTTGTCGTCTTGAAGTAAAAATCGAATTACTTGCGCCCCAGCCCGCCCAGCAGCGCGGCGACCACCTTGCGCGGCTTGTGCGGGTCGGCCTTGGCGGGCGGCCGGGGCGAATCCGGCAATTCGCCGCGCGGCGAGTTTTCCTCGTAGGGCTTGCTGAAATCGAAGCCGTCGGCGGCGATCATCGGGTTGCGCCGCGCCGGGCGCCGCTCGCCGCGTTCCGGCCGCTCGCCATGTTCGGGCCGCCGGGCCAGCGGCGCCTTGAGCGGAATGGCGGCGCGCTTGCGCTTGTTGCCGGGCGGGTATTCGTATTCCGGTTCCGGCTCGAAGCCGGCCACTTCGATCTGCTCGATGGGCCGCTTGATGAGTTTTTCGATATCGACCAGATAGCCGACCTCGTGGGCGCTGACCAGCGAAATGGCGTTGCCGGCCTTGCCGGCGCGGCCGGTTCGGCCAATGCGGTGCACGTAGTCTTCCGGCGTGTGCGGCAGTTCGTAATTGATGACGTAGGGCAGATCGTCCACATCCAGGCCGCGGGCGGCGACATCGGTGGCGATCAGGGCATGCGTGTCGCCGGCCTTGAAGGCTTCCAGCGCCTTGATGCGGTCGATCTGGTTCTTGTCGCCGTGAATGGCGTCGGCGCGGATGCCGGCCCGCTGCAATTCGCGGGTCAGCCGCGCGCAGCCCTGCTTGGTGCGCATGAAGACGAGGCACTGGCGAATGTCGCCGGATTTCAACAGGCGGATCAGCAGGCCGCGCTTGCCGTATTCCGAAACCGGGTGGACGCGGTGCGTGATAGTGTCGGAAACCTGGTTGCGGCGGGCGACCTCGACCAGCACCGGCGCTTGCAGCATGGAATCGGCCAGTTTCCTGATTTCTTCCGA
>Ga0209628_10003094_pt1 | contig 11523 bp, 14 predicted proteins | sample TergutCu122P4_FD_187285 | JGI IMG/M metagenome (GOLD analysis project Ga0209628, IMG submission 187285) | Cubitermes ugandensis P4 segment gut microbial communities from Kakamega Forest, Kenya - Cu122 P4 (SPAdes) (version 2) | ecosystem: Host-associated > Arthropoda: Insects > Digestive system...
ATCCTTGGTGCGTTTAGATTCTTGAAAAACTTGAAATCCATTCTCTGATAACGTCTTTTTCCACTGCATGATCAGATTCGGATGAATACCATGACGACTGCTCAATTCCGACATAGTCATACGTTCTTGGAGCGCCTCTAACGCCACTTTTGACTTGAACTCTGCCGTATACTAACGGCGACTACTTCCTTTTTTCATTTTTTTATACCTCCTTCTTTTTTGAGGTAAATCTCACTTTAACTAATGGTGAAATTTTTTGGGGGCATTATAAAAAAACTCAGGGCTTCGAGTATGTACTTTTCAGATAGCGAATCCCTTGTAATACGAAAACCACCCGGATTCTCCGGCTTTTGATGAGAAAAAGGATAGAAAAAAAACTCAACGGGGGCGTTTTGTTTCCACAATAATTGTTTTTCCATATCGCCTTTGCTTTTGAGATTATTTCCCCCCTCATTATATTCAATCCTCTTTAAATATTCCATGCCACCATCCAAATCACCATTTTGAGTAAAAGTGGTCAATGATGCAAAAAGGCCAATCAAAATGAGTAAAACTTTGTTTTTCATAAAATATCCCTCTTAATAAGTATACATTCCAGCCCAATAAATATAAGATGTCATTCCATTTAAGTTTTCTTTGGTTCTGTAATCATCAGTCCCTGGATTATTATGATCAGGATGTGTTTATAGATCAAAACTCTCAAGCGATTGGATGTAGATTGATTCGTTAAACTTTTTCTCTATTGCCGAGTTCAGGATGTCTTCAAACATATTAGTCATTTTCAGGGCATTTCCCTTTGGCACATGAATATTTAATGACCAAACTTCATTACCTACAACTGTACGAAAAATAACCCTGAACCCTCCATAAATAGGTCTCGGCAACCCTTGTGATGAAAAATTGTCAATTAAAGAAACGGTTTTTTTATAAACCAATTCTGCAAACAGCGGAGTAATTGGGATAGAAATTGTCTCAATATTTGAAAGTCTGTTTCTCTCTTCCCTGTTTTTTGCTTGCTGCTCTTCTCTTTGCTTATCTTTAGCTTTTTGCTCTTCTTCGGTCAGCTTTTGGTGTTTTTTTATATCTTCTACTAACTGTTCAGGCGAAACCTCATACGATAATGGGAACTTGGCAGAAGCTGCGGCGCTTGCTTCTATGTAATTAGTAACATGTTTTACTTCCAAAGTATAAGTCTTGTTTATTGAATCCATTAAAATGCGAAAACCTGCAACATAGAACAAGACTGGATAAGCTTCGGTTGAACGAGAATAGTAAAACTCGACCGGTGCATTGAACTTACCCCAAAAACGCTTCTCAATATCTTCTTTACTGTTGTGGTTATAAACAGAATCAAGAATTAACAAATTGTATTCTATCAATTTACTAAATTGCCCCCCGTTGATGTGCTCTCCATTTTGAGAAAAAGAACTAGATACAAATAGAATGCTAATAATTAAAAACTCAAAGAATCTTTTCATAAATCACTGATTAATAAGTGTGATATCTTCCATTATAAATAATATAGTCTGTTACTCCAGGATATTTACCTGGTATATCATCTTCACTAGGATTTGAACTACTTCTATGAGTATGCCCAGCTCCGACAACTTTTTTCCCGTCATAATACCATCCGTCACTTTTTTGTTGAAGCCAAATATCGCACGAAATAGTTGTGCTATGATCGTAATCAACATTTACCGCATATGTGCCATCGGCAAAAATATAAAAAGTCGCTTCAACGTAGTTGCTGCTTTGCACATGGCTTGACAGCCAACTTAACATGTTTATGTAGTCATCAAAATGAATAGGTTCGCCCTCTCCGAGCATAATCATCATTTCGGTCGTAGGGATGACTGACATTGTCCTTGACAATTTGTCTAATGTCTCTCTCGTAATTGTTTCTCTTTTGAATCTCATAATAATATTTATTAAAATGTTAGTAATGAATTGATAAAAAATTTGTGCAAAGATACGTAAATATTTTTGATTTTGAAAAATTTTTCAGAGCGCCGTGAGCCTATTGTTAGCCTATTGTTAGCCTGTTGTTAGGGTGTTGTTATATGTTTGTTTAATAATTCTTTCAGAAAAACCCTTATCTATATGATTATCAATATGAATAATTTTGATTTTGTTAGGGTATTGTTAGGGTGTTGTTAGGGGGTTGTTTTAATTTTTTTTTACCTATCCTTGTTTAAGAGCAAATTTAGGGCTATTTTCCGGAAGATGTCGTCTATACTATTGACGCCGGTTTTAGCCTTGATTCTACCTTTTAAGGTAAGAATCGAATCCCGAGTATAGGGCAAGATAGAGGAAATATTTTTATGAGAGAATTTTAAAAAGAATAAAACTAATAGTTTTCTTTCGTTTTCGTGTAGACAGTCGAACTGCTCTTGGATGATTCTTTCCAAGTTAGACGGCAAAATCTTACGAATGACTTCCCAGTTGATTTTACCATCTTTATCGTTGTATAGCTGGCTATTCTGATAGTAATAAGTATCCGATTTCTCTTCCTTTGCTCGGGCTTTGGCATGGTCGAAATCTTTATATAATTGCAGGTAGATGTTCAGTGTTTGGGACAATAACTGCCTGATTTGTTCAACCAACTGATTGATAAATGCGTCATTGATTTGAGTTCCTTCTTTTATTTCCATCGTTATATTGATTTTAGGGTTGAATATACATCTGTGAGGCAACTAATGAGGCGTATAAGCCTTTCTTTTCCAAGAGTTCATCGTGTTTGCCAACTTCGGCTATTATGCCTCTGTTTAACACGATTATCTGGTCGGCGTGGCGGATGGTGCTGAGGCGGTGGGCGATGATGACGACAGTCCTGCCGACGGATGCGCTTTTCAGGGCTTCTACTAACTTCTGCTCGTTTATCGTGTCAAGGGCGTTGGTGGCCTCGTCTAAAAACAGGAACTTGGGGTTGCGGTAGAGGGCGCGGGCTATCAGCAAACGCTGTTTCTGACCGCCGCTTAGGCCCCTGCCCGTCTCGCCTATCATCGTATCGAAACCTTTGGGCATCTCGTTGATCTCGCTGTCAATCTGCGCTATACGGACAGCTTCGCGGACACGATCGTAGTTTATGCGTTCATCGTCAAGGACTATATTGTTGAGTATCGTGTCGCTAAACATCTTGCCATCCTGCATGACGACGCCGCACAACTCCCGCCACTGGCGCAGGTTGATGCAACTGACGTTCATGCCGCCTTCTTTGGATAAGTGCTGTTGCAATTTGCTTTCATATTCATCTTCGGTAATGGCCAGTATGGCAAGTAATGTTTTATCCTTTTTCAACTGCTCAGCGCTTCCGCTGATGATATGCTGCTTCAAGGATAGCTCCTTGCTCATATTACTAATCACGATGCGAATAGGGGCTAAATTAGCTGTTACAGAAATCTGACCATCAACCGTATCGGGGTAGCGGATGATAAAGCCCGACAGGATAATCAGACTTATTAGTACGGTTGTCAGAAGTGATACATATTTTGCCCATTGGGTCGGCATCCGGTCGATGATGGCTTGCACCTCTTCTGTTCTGGCGCTCCCGCTCACGCTCCCGCTCACGCTCACGCTCACGCTCCTGCTCCCGCTCCCGCTCACGCTCCTGCTCCCGCTCACGCTCACGCTCACGCTCCTGCTCCCGCTCACGCTCACGCTCACGCTCCGTAGATTGTCATCTACGGTTAATAAAGTGTAGCCTCTGCGAGGCTCTTGTGTTGGTATCATAGGCTAGTTGTGGTTAAGGAAATCCTCTACATAATTATATTGGCCGTCGGTTGCTTGTTGAAGCGTAACGATAGAGCGATTGAACCGGAAAGGCGATACATTTAGAGAAACGGACGGCAGGAAGCCCTTTTTATAATTGTCGAACTGCAACAGGTCATTCTCGAAATGCAAACGCTGAACACGGGCTGCCGGCGCTTCTAACGACAAGGTATTAATGACTTCCGATAACGACAAATAGAACCCAGGCTGCGCTTTGGCTTCCAAAACTATCCTTTGGATTGAAGGCGTATTTTGATTTTAATAATTTCAAACGACCACATCAATCGCTTGATTATAAATGCCCCGCTGAATAGTATGAAAATTTTTTACAAAAAAGTTGTATAGTTATATGAAACTTTGCGTATCTTTGCATTTGCAAAAAACAAAAACTTTTCTTGGGGGAGGGGCTAATCAGCCTCTTCTCTGAAAAGAAAATAATAAATTATTGTCTAACAATTCATAACCGGTTGTCCAAACAAAGGGGGACACAATAATAAATATTTTAAAATGAGTTTTGTAAAAGAATTTAAAGAGTTTGCCATGCGGGGTAATGTCATGGACATGGCAGTAGGCGTGGTAATAGGCAGCGCTTTTGGGAAAATCATTTCCTCGTTAGTGGCAGATGTGATGATGCCTTTGATTAGTATTATTACAGGAGGCGTCAATTTTACGCATTGGAAAATTGTGCTAAAAAAGGCAATTTTTGAAGACGAAAAGATAACTTCGCCTGAAGTATCCCTTAATTACGGGATGTTTATTCAGGTCGTGTTTGATTTTGTTATCATTGCTTTTTGTATTTTCTTAGCTTTAAAAGCGATAAACCAATTGAAGAGAAAGGAAAAGGAGCAACCAGCCGCCCTTGAGAAGCCATCTGACGATGTGGTCTTATTAAGAGAAATACGTGATTTGTTAAAGAAATGAGTGGTATGAAGAAGGAGAAACCGCTCATTATAATCACCAATGACGACGGTGTTGAGGCCGATGGGATTGTTGCGATAGCGAAGGCGTTTCGCAGTTTGGGTTCGGTTGTCGTCTTTGCGCCGGATGTCCCCCGTTCTGGGATGTCGTGTGCCATCACATTTACGCATCCTATTAGCTATCGTCTGTTAATTGATAAAGTGTATTTTAAAGTTTACAGTTGTACGGGTACGCCGGTAGACTGCGTAAAGTTAGCCTTGAACGAAGTGATAACGGAAAAGCCCGATTTGTTAATTTCGGGTATCAATCATGGCGGCAATCAGGGGTTATCGGTACATTATTCGGGAACTATTGGCGCCGCTTTTGAGGGTTGTGTTTTTGGCATCCCTTCCATCGCCATGTCGCTCAGCCATTACCAGCCTGGCGCTGATTTTTCAGAAGCCTGCCGGCTGGGTATCATATTAGCCGAGTTGGTACTGCAACGAGGTTTGCCGGATGGCGTCTATCTAAACATGAATGTTCCCAATATCCCCAAAGTGAAAGGGATAGCAGTAGGACGTCAATCCGACGGACGGTGGGTTCGCGAGTTCCTGCAAGATGAGACAGACGAAAAAAAGAGCTACTGGTTAGCAGGCGATTATGTCATCAAAGGACAGGATAGTCCCGATAACGATGTGACCCTCTTGTTAGAAGGATACGCCTCACTTGTCCCCTGCAAAATAGACGTAACCGATTACTCGTTCATGGAAGAGTTGAAAAAATATTTATGAAGTATTATCTGATAGCGGGCGAGGCTTCAGGCGACCTGCACGCTTCCAACTTGATGATTGCCCTGAAAGAACGAGATCCGCAGGCCGATTTCCGGTTTTTGGGGGGCGACCTGATGCAGGCTGTGGGGGGTACACTTGTGAAGCATTATCGCGAAATGGCTTACATGGGTGTTGTGCCGGTTTTGCTGCATCTAAGGACGATATTGCGGAACATGAAAACTTGTCAGAGGGATATCCGCACCTTTCGACCGGATGCTGTGATTTTAGTTGATTACCCTGGTTTTAATCTGAAAATGGCGAAATTTGTCAAAAAAACACTTAAAACGCCTGTTTATTACTATATTGCGCCAAAAATATGGGCATGGAAAAAGTACCGTATCAAGGCTATTCGCCGGTATGTAGACCGCTTGTTTTGTATCCTGCCGTTTGAGGTTGAGTTTTTCAAGTCTTTAGACTATGACGTTGATTATGTAGGTAATCCATCGGTCGATTCGGTAGATGAATTTCGTAACTCCGTCGCCGGCAGATTAGACGATTTTCGCGCTCGGCATGGATTAGCAGAAAAACCAATATTGGTTCTACTGGCAGGAAGCCGAAAAGCAGAAATCCGACAGAACCTGCCTGCTATGCTGTCAGTTGCCAGACAATTTCCAGCGTTCCAATGCGTAATAGCAGGAGCGCCGGGGCTGACACCGGAAGATTACCAGCGGGCAATAAGTGGAAATCCGGAGGCGGTTATTTTATTCGGACAGACGTATCCGATTCTTTTACATGCCTCGTTTGCCTTAGTCACTTCCGGAACGGCTACGCTCGAAGCGGCGCTGTTTGATGTCCCGCAAGTTGTTTGTTATTATATCGCCGGAGGTAAGATGATGAATTTTATCTTCAAACATTTTTTCCACGTCCCATATATTTCGCTTGTCAACCTGATTGCAGGGGACGAAGTAGTGCAGGAATTATTCGGCGCGAATTTTACCGGTTACAAAATAAAGGAAGAATTATCCCGCTTAGTAAAAGACGATAGCTACCGCACCAAAATGCTTGAAGCATACGGAAGGATTCGGACTGTTCTGGGAGATTCGGGGGCTTCAGGACGGGCTTCGCAGTTGATTATCAAATACATGCAAACAAATAAAGTCCGCTTTTGACGGACTTTATTTGTTGTCTCACCAGGATTCGAACCTGGGCAAACAGAACCAAAATCTGGTGTGCTACCATTACACCATGAGACAATCCTGCAATTTCTTTCACGAAAATCGGTGCAAAGATAGTACAAGTTGAGAAAATATCAAAAAAAACTTTTTTTTTCTAAGATTATTTGGCGATGAGTAGAAAGTAGTTCTTCTTACCTCGTTGAATAAGAAGGTATTTGTCGTTTAGCAGTGAGGCGGTATGAATAAGTGTTTCAGGATGGGTTATTTTTTCTTTGTTGATACTTAAACCTCCGCTTTGAGCCATTTTGCGCATCTCGCCTTTCGAGGGAAAGATAGTGGCTTTTTCGGTCAGCAGCTCAACGACTTTAATCCCGTTCTGTAAGTCTTCGCGTGCTATTTCATACTGTGGGACGCCCTCAAATACAGACAGTAAGGTCTCTTCGTCAATCTTCTTTAAAAAATCGGAGGTGGCTTGTCCGAATAAAATCTGCGAGGCTTCCACAGCGGCTAAATAATCCTCTTCGGAGTGAACCATGACCATTACTTCCTGTGCAAGTCGTTTTTGAAGCGGGCGCAAGTGTGGCGCTTCGGACTGTTCTGCCTCAAGTGCAGTTATTTCTTCTTGGCTAAGCGCCGTAAAAATCTTGACGTATTTTGCAGCATCCTCATCGCTAACGTTCAGCCAGAACTGGTAGAATTTGTAGGGTGAAGTGTAGCGGCGGTCGAGCCAAACGTTGCCCGCTTCGGTTTTGCCGAACTTGCCGCCATCGGCTTTGGTTATTAGTGGGCAAACCAATGCGAATGCCTCCGCTTCGGTACCCATAACACGGCGTATCAGTTCGGTTCCGGTAGTGATATTACCCCATTGGTCGGAGCCGCCCATCTGAATCTTACAGTCTTCCGTCCTGAAAAGATGCAAGAAATCGTAGGCTTGTAGTAATTGATACGAGAACTCAGTAAACGACATACCCTCGTTAGAATCCGAGCTAAGCCTTTTTTTGACCGAATCTTTGGCCATCAAATAATTGACGGTAAGGTGCTTCCCGATGTCGCGAATGAAATTCAGAAACGTGTATTCCTTCGTCCAGTCATAGTTATTCACCATCTTTGCGGCGTTTGGCGTATCGGAATCGAAATCAAGAAACTTAGAAAATTGCTTCTTGATACATTCCTGATTGTGGCGTAGTGTCGCTTCGTCGAGTAAATTACGCTCATTAGATTTCATTGACGGGTCGCCAATCATACCGGTAGCGCCCCCGATCAGAGCAATCGGGCGGTGTCCTGCCCGTTGAAAATGCTTTAGTATCATCACGCTGACTAAATGTCCGATATGTAAAGAATCGGCTGTAGGGTCGAATCCAATATAAGCGGTAGTCATTTCTTTCTGTAACTGTTCCTCTGTACCGGGCATCATATCATGTATCATGCCTCTCCATTTCAGTTCTTCAACAAAATTCATTTTTTCTTCTTTTTTCTGTGAAAATTGGTGCAAAGATAGCTATAAATTGAAAATTGGGAAAGTTTTTTATCGTTAGACAGGAAATATTCAGAATTATTCATGCCACAAGATGTTAGTACAAACTAACGCATAGGTTAAGGCACCGGGTCATAACCGCTTCCTCCCCAGGGGTGGCAACGGGCGAGACGTTTGATAGTTAGCAGGATACCTCTGAACGGTCCGTGTTTTGTGATAGCTTGTATTGCGTATTCGGAACAAGTCGGTGTATATCTGCAACTGGCCGGTGTGTAAGGCGAGATGCAGTATCTATAGAAGTAGACTGGTAGTAAGAATACTTTAGTCAAAAAATGCCTCATATTAACTGGTAGTTTGTAGTCGGTAGTATCACTAACCATTAAAGATTGGTTTCTAAGCGTTTTATTTTTGTTAAAGCAGATAATACGGCTTTTTCAATGGCGGTATAGGGCTTCATCTCACAACTGATGTACATAAACGCGATTAGTAGTTGTTTCTCAGTCAGTTTGAAGTGTTCTGAGGGGTCGTTTTTATGGTTTCTGAAAGATTCTCGAATGAGCCTTTTGATGCGATTACGTTGAACCGCATCCTTCAATCGTTTTTTTGGCACGCTTATTAATACAGAGATGCCGCTTTTGTTTGCCTCCGTCAGATAGACGATTCTCAGAGGAAAGGAAACGAATGATTTGCCGGTGTTGAACAATCTGCAGATTTCTTTTTGCAAGCACAGGCGTTCACTTTTAGGAAAAAACTTCCTTTCGTCCATTAGGCCGGATTTTCGTTGTCAAGTTCCTTTTTCAAAAACAGTTCAAGCGCTGCGGTCATAGAGGGCGCTTCGGGGGTTGGCGCAATAATATCCAAACGAAGGCCCGCTTCGAGGGCAGCTTTGGCTGTTGCCGGACCAAAGCAGCCGATGTGGATGTCTTTTTGGGTAAATTCAGGGAAGTTCTTCAACAGAGACGAGATACCGGAAGGACTGAAAAACAGCAGGACATCATAGTTAAAGATTTCTTCTTCAGTGAACATTGTGCTGACCGTGCGGTACATAACGGCTGCCTTAAAACTGATTTTTTTGGTGTTCATCCCTTTGAACAAGTCATCTTTATGCGTATCGGAAACAGGAATCAAAAATTTCTCTTTCGAATGTTTGCTTATTAATTTCAATAAATCTTCCATCCGTCCGCCGTTACTGTAAAAAACTTTTCGTTTTCGGTAAATGATATATTTCTGCAAGTACACGGCTATCGTTTCGGTCATGCAAAAATATTTCATTGAGTCCGGTATAGCAATACGTAACTCATCGCACAATTTAAAAAAATGGTCTACGGCTGTTCGCGAGGTCAAGACGACCGCATTGTAATCTAAGATGGATAATTTCTGTTGTCGGAAATCTTTTGTTGAGACCGGCTCAACAATGACGAAAGGCCTGAAGTCAATTTCGAGGTCGTATTTCTTCGCAATTTCAAAATAGGGCGACTTGCTCGATTCGGGTTGCGGTTGGGAAACCAGCATTTTTTTTATCGTTACTGCCATGTATTATTTACTTCAATAATCTTAAAAATATAAACCATACCCTCGTATAAAAGGACTAATGGTACTATTTCCTGGCCGCAAAGGTACAAAATTAAAAATAAAAACCCCGTGTTTTTATTGTAAAATATGTTAATAATCCTCAAAGAGGATACAACTATCAGTATTAAATAGCTTATTATCAATATGATAAATGAGAAAAAAAAATGGGCATCGAAGATTAAAATCCAAAACACAGGAAGGTATAAAACAACCCCCCAAACGCAGAATAAAGATTGAAAATTCGTTAAAATTATTGAATTAAATGATTTTTCGAGAAAGATTATTCCGAAAAAGGTGTGCAATGCCCGCTTTAAAAGGTAAAAAATGGCAAACAACAGGAGAATAACGCCAAGCGAAAGAAAGGTTTTAGCTAAGCTCGGATGAGTGAGGTAGTTTGACTTAACCAAGGCAGAGAAAACGAAAATGCTGAACATTAGCAGGGTTTGGAAAGTCAAGTACGCATTAAACAAAAAGCTGTCTTGTTCGGTGGTTCCAAAAATACTTTGCCTTTGATTGCCGGCATAGATATTACTAATCATTTTCCCGAATAATGAGGTGTTCAGCCGAAATATCCAAGCAAAAACCGATAGCAGCACAAAGACCAAAACAAGCATTACATCATTTAAAAATGTCGTACTAAAGAAATTATTTTCAGCAAGGATTTCTAAATCAGCGCTATCCATAGTTTGTAGTGTTGAATTTCCGTGCAAAGATACCATTTTTCGTTGGAAATTAAATAATAGATGCTGCCTGGGTGTATTTGAGTACGTCGATTTTCAATTGTCGCGCTTCTCTTTTCACATACATAGCGGGATGCGACAATTTGAATAACACCCTGTTGCCTCGCGCGCGCGTACATATTGTTTATATATATAACCACAAGCCAGCCGAACATATAGAAGTCATACTTTCCAAGTTATAATGTAGTCATCCGAAATCTGATAATGAATCCGGTAAGTCTCTTGCTTACTCGTTTTTGTTTCTTTCAGGAATAATTCACCTGTTTCGGATAAGATAAATGGTTCTATATGAAGGTGTTCTATAAAATCGACTTCGGTCGCTTGGAGCGCTTTGAAGGCGGTTTCTTTTGCACACCAGCAGATTGTAGCCAATTGAGATTTTGATGCGTATGGGGGGAGGCCTGATTGACTGTCGGGTGTGAGCGTATCCACGTTTTTATTTATCGGAATCGCGTGCTGAACTGCTTCAAACAGTTCCAATTCTTTAATATTCAGGTATTTTGAGCGCAAATTCCAAGCTCGTTCCGAAAGGTATTCAATATCTAAACCCGGATAGGGGCCTATACTCAGCAGAATAGCGGCGTATCCCTTCGTATGCGTGATGCTGATAGGATAAGAATGGTCTTTTAAAAAGGGTGCTCCGTTCTCCCCGTAACAAACAGGAATCTCTGACCCGACCAAATGCTTGACTAATAACCGTACTGCTATCCATTCGCATTTTCGGGTATCTGAATGGATTTTTTGAATATCTTCGGCAAACAGGGTTTTGTTTTGAATCAAATCAAACAGTTCTTGCCATGTCTCGACGATTTTCCATATCGCTAAGTCAAAGGAAGGATGGGTGAATAGTAGTGGCATAATAATTGAGTGCTTAGAGTTGATAATGGTGGCGACGACCGGCACACGGATTGGAGGCGGACAGTGCTTTTTTACGAAGTGAAAAAAAACTGCGCGAACAAAGACCGGCACACGGATTGGAATATCCGCGCAAACCAAAACCGGCACGCGGATTGGGAAATCCGCGCGAGTTAAATCCGCGCGAGCGAAATCTGCGCGCGCGAAAAGGGGGCAACGGCAGGGATGCCGTTGTTACATTAAAAAGGCAAATCGTCGGCTTGATTGGCTGG
>Ga0209628_10003095_pt1 | contig 11522 bp, 7 predicted proteins | sample TergutCu122P4_FD_187285 | JGI IMG/M metagenome (GOLD analysis project Ga0209628, IMG submission 187285) | Cubitermes ugandensis P4 segment gut microbial communities from Kakamega Forest, Kenya - Cu122 P4 (SPAdes) (version 2) | ecosystem: Host-associated > Arthropoda: Insects > Digestive system >...
AGTTTATCGCGTTCTCGAAGCTCTGCTCGCAACCGCCTGATCGTTTCTTTCATTCCCATGAAAGAACAATAACAGTTTCAGCAAAAATATGCAATACCAATTTTTAGCGGAAACCGTGAACGGATACGATTTTTCAAACTGCCGGTGCCACCGACGTGAATCCAGCCGTCAATGCGTCCTTTGAAACACCAGCGGTAAGTGGAAAAGAGTCTCTCTTCTTCGTTTTTCAAAACGAATTTCATAAGAGGTCTCGCATCGGAGGAACGCACTTCATAGATGATGATTTCTTCTTTTCGTATCTCCGCTTCAAACCGGGTCTGGAAAGCTTTGGTAAAACGGGCCGTGTTAATCCCGGTAAAGCCGGGAAAGCCAAATCCCAATTCTGATCGTAATAGCGAGAGCTTGTCCTCACTCTCTTGATCAATCATACCGGCGATTTTGTTTTGTACGTACTCCAGTTCTTCCTGCCAGATCGGTGCTTTCTGTTCCTTGCGGAGATAGACCATACCACCGGGCCGCTCGTAGATTTCGTATCCGTCTGGAATCGTATCCACCGGATTACCTTCCTCTTTTTTGGAAAAGTAATAACGCGACTTGCCGGTCTTCGTTTTTCCTTCATGCAAAAAATATTTTTCGTCGTGGCAGTTTTGATAAATAATTGGCATAGGTACAATCCTCCTGGTAATTTTAGTTTCAGGCGGCCTTCAAGCCACTGTCCATCATTATAGCGATTCCCGGTCTCCGGTCAAGCGATTTTCTTTCTTGTTAGCGGACTGGTTGTTTTCGTGCGGTGTGGCGATTACCCCCGAACCCGAAACCGTGCCAATCTCAAATCGATCAAGCCGCTCAAGACCCAATTCTCTTTGTAGGGGCACACCCAGTAGGTGAGCAGGCACACACCGTCGCGGGTCCAGGTGATACCAGGGTTGGAAAACGCCGTGTTAGGATCGGTTTCAATGTCCCAAAAGTCCGTAAACGTGACACCACCATCGGCGGAAATCGCCGCCGTCAGCGGAGAGCGTTTCCCGTAATGGCTGCGCCAGTGCATGTTGTACTCCGCGTTGTTCCAGATCACCATGATCTTGTCGCTGTTCGGGATATTGGTCACATAAGGACAGGATTCCGGGATCGAAAGGCCGGTCGTCTGCGGAAGACTCCAACTTTCACCCTGGTCCGCTGAATAGGACTTGAACAGGGAACCGAGCTGGTTGCGCATCACCATAATCAGCCGTCCGTCCTGGAGTTCGGCGATAAACGGTTCCATCGCCCCTCGCATCGGCAAGGAGATTTTTTTTTCTCCGAACACCCATGTCTTGCAGTCGTCGTCGGAATAGAACACACGGACATGTTTTTTTTCGGTTGGTTTCCACATTTCTCCGTCCGAATGACAGATCGGCAAAACCACACGGCCCGAAGAGAGGCGTTTGATGCAGGAATTGGAAAAACCGAAGGGTTGCCGTTCCCAGATGGGTTCGGGTGGACTAAATGTTTTCCCTTCGTCTTGGGAACGGATCGTGTACGCCGTGGCGAGTTGAGGCAGACCGGGCGTCAACTGGTTATACTCTTTATAACACAACAGTATCTCACCATTACGAAGCCGCAGAAAGTTGGGGCTGTAGACATTCGCACTCGTCTCGTCTTGTCGTTCGGCCACGATGCGGAGGTTGCCCCATGTTCGGCCGCCGTCGGAGGAATTCATGAGCGGAATCGTACTCGGTGCCTGATCGCCGGAACCGAACTTGCTCTCCTCAAACCGTTGCCACGCAATGAGAAGCGAAGAATCTTCAAGTTCGATGATCGTCGCCTCACTGTGACGAGGGAAATCCTGGTCCGCTTTGCAGACGGTGATGATTTCCCGATCCGTGTAGACGGACGGAGCGTCGCTTGAAGCGTAACACCGGGGCAACGTACTTCCGGCACCCAGCAGCACCGAAGCGAGGCCGGAAGTTTTCAAGAAATTTCTGCGTGAAGTCTGCATTTTTGTTTAATGTTTGAGGTGTCAAATGGTAAGCCCCCATTATAGCGTTTCCCGGTTTCCGGTCAAGCGATTTTCTTGTCACCCGTTCCTCAGCAGTGTTTCCCCCCTTGATTGATAATTGAGGTTTATCGGCTAAAATTTTACAAATGCCCGACACGAAAGGAATTACGGAAAACGGGAAAACCCAATTTTCCAATCAGTGACTGGAAAATTACAAGTCTTTGGTATAGAAGGAGTTACGAACAATCAAATTTTTCAGTCACCGACTGGAAAATCTGAAAATCAACTGGAGGAAACTGCCGATGATGACGAGATTCCTCGGCATTCGGGACAAGAAATCTTGGAAAAACTGTCCTACACTCACATCGTCCAACTGTTAGCGATTGACGATCCCTACAAACGGGTCTTTTACGAAATGGAGTGCTTGCGTGGCGGTTGGTCTGTCCGGGAACTGAAACGGCAGATCAATACGCAGTATTTTGAGAGAACCGCCCTGTCAACGAACAATGGCTAAGTAACTGTCAAAAAATAATATGCCCAAAATTATGGGGTAAGCGTTTTTTCGACCGGGATTTCAAGGAATTGTGGGCGTTATAATCGTACAATGGGTATTTTAAATTTTGACAGTTTCTAAAACAGGTCGGCCCTTGAAAGGGACTCGTCCGGTCACTGCGATTCGTCGAGCGGCTCCTTTGTTTCCTATTTCTTCAAAGGAATTTTCACCAAATCTTCAATCACCTTACCGTCGTGCATGAAGCGGGCCAGAGTGTAGATATTACCGGCCTTGTCCTGGGCGATGGAATTGACATACGTGGGACGTTCGCCGTCGGCGTAGAATATGGCACCATGATCCTTGTACTCCCGTCTGGGAATGTTGTACGTGACCAAGTGCAGGTTTTCCAGACCCCGTGCGGCACCCATGGCGATTCGGTCCAGACCGGTCAGGCGTTTCCCGTCAATATAAATCGGACCGCCGGTCAGGTAATAAATGGTGTCATTTTTACCCAGCATGAAACCGAGATAGCCGTAACTGAATTGGTCGAACATGCCGCTTTTCTTCGACGGTACGGAGGTGAGACGCTCGACGAGTTCGATGGTTTTGGCCTTGGGATCGAAGCGGAACAGGTATCCCGAATTGCCGTGAACCCCATACGCAACGTTTTCCGGTTCGTACCAGAATATTTTCCGCCAGTTGTACGCCATGCTACCCGCTCCGGTGTAATCGTAAGTCCCGAAATAATCGAGACGCAAATCGACCCCTTCCAATTTTTCGGGAGCGGCCATACCGGGCCGATAAAAGAAAATGTCCCCTTCAGCGGTGGAGTAATAGACCGTTCCATCACGCGGATCAACCACCATCGAACGGCAAATCACCCGGTAATCCTTGCCGATGACGCCACCTTCCCCCTGTTCGTTGGCCAGGCCGAGGTCTTTGAGTTGTTTCGTGTTGAGATCATAGTGCAACACATATCCTTTGGGCCAGGTAATTGCGTACAGGTGCCCCCGCTTTTTGTCCATCGTCATGGTGAGAATTCCTTCGCCGTGTGGTGCCAGGGCGAGGCTTTCCAATTTTCCGCTCTTCATGTCGTAGGAAACGAAATGACCGCCCGTGTAAAGTTTGTAACCTTCGGGTGCGTTTACTGGCAGGCATTCCGCTCCGTCAATCATCTCGTAAAAGCCGATATGGGTTGCAAAATAAAGTTTGCCGTCTTTTTCGCAGAACTCGACGTGACTCTTGCCCTGGGCAATACATTTCTCCTCACCTACGGCCTGCGACAAATCGGCAATGAATTTCGTCTTGTCGGTTGCCGGGTCATACACGTAAAACTGGCCGCCGACGTCGTGCTTGTCGGACGAAAGCACGTAATAAATTTTCCCGTCGCTTCCGGCGGAGATTGCGTTATAGGTGTCATGCGCATCCGCAAAGCCGGAAAAATAATGTTTGGCGACAAGCGGCTTGGTTTGCCCCTGAGTCAATGGTGTTGATACAAAAAACGTCATGGCAACGGACGCGAGAAATAAAAATGGTAGTGGTTTCATTGCGTTTCCTTTTCATTTGAAGTGAATGAGATTGATGAACGAATCGTGCCCGCCTACTGTACACTGTTTTCTTCCCTTCAGCAAGAGCGTCAACCACCTAATTTCGCGGCTACACCCAAATCATTTTTTTTTATTTCGGGCATTCGTTCTGTTCAATCTGACTCAGTCTGGCAAAATACGGGGATTGGGCGAGAAGCTCCTGCTGCGTTCCGACGCTTTCGATCACTCCGTCGCGGAGGACGACAATCCGATCCGTCAGCGTCAAAGCGGAAAGCCGGTGCGTGACGAGAATCGTCGTCCGCTTGCCGATGAACTTGGCCAACGCTTCGTGGATTTTTTGCTCGCTGTAAAGATCAATTTGGCTGGTCGCTTCGTCAAGCAACAAGATCGCCGGATCGCACAAAAACGCCCTCGCAAGAGCAATTCGTTGCCGCTGTCCCCCGGACAGAAGTGCTCCGCCCGGTCCGACGATTGTTGCGTATCCGTTGCTCAATTCTTTTTCGATAAATTCGTGCGCAAAAGCGTTTTTCGCCGCCTCGACTGCTTCCGCTTCGGTCGCAAACGGACTGCCGTACCGAATATTGTTCATAATCGTGTCGTTAAACAGGATCGGTTCCTGGGTAATGATTCCCATCATTTGCCGAACGTCCCGCATTTTCGCATCCCGGACGGCGACACCGTCAATCCGTACCTCGCCGGCGGTGGTGTCGGCAAAACGTGGAATCAGGCTGAGCATCGTGCTTTTACCGCAGCCGCTTGGGCCGACGATCCCAATCGTTTCTCCGAACGCGATTTCCAGCGACACGTTACGCAATATCGGCAACTCCGGTTTGTAGTGGAACGAAACACGGTCAAACACAATCGACTTGGAATGTCGTGATAAACGAATCGGTTTCGGCGGATCGACAACCGGAATTTCGCGGTCGATCAACTCGTAAACCCGGTTGGCGGCAACGACGGCCGTTTGGCATTGCGTGAAAATATCGGACAGTTTTCTCGCAGGATCCGATGCACCGGCCAAAAGCGCAAAGAACGTGATGAGCAGTGTTTGAGACAACGGTGCATTGCACATGGGGATTCCGCAAATGTCCACCTTTTGATTCATCACCAAATACGACCCGGCAAGCACGGCGATGCAGATCATCAATACTCCAAGCACTTCGGTCAGCGGGTTCGTGAGCGAATCGTATTTTGCCGTTTTCATGCTCAGGCGATAAAGCCAGTGATTCGTTTGCCGGAATTTGCCAAATTCGTGCCGTTCCGTCGTAAATGCTTTGACGATTCGAACGGAACGGATCGACTCTTCCAATCGGCTAAACAGGAGAACCGCCTGCTCCAAACTGCGGCGGACAACCCGTTTGAGCGACCTTGCAAGCCAACGAATGAAATAGGCCGCGACGGGAACAATAATCAACGTCAAAAGGAGCAATTGCCAACTGATCATTGCGGCACCGACAAGGCAAGCCGCCATTTTAAAAGGTTCCCGAATCAGTTTCCCGTAGAAGACGGTCAATCCGAGCGACAAGCTGTTGACTTCCCCCATGATGCGGCTCATCACGTTGGAAATTCCTTCCTGGCTGAAGTAATTGACTTCGTAGCGAATGATCTTGCGAAACATCTGGTTACGAATTTCAAAGATGGTTTTCGCGGCGATTCTGGCCGAAAGAATCGTATGCAGGATCGTGAGAAACGCTTTGAGAAGTGTTCCGACCAGAAGAAACGCAACGATCATCACGAGCGTCAGGAACGGATCGCGGGGACAAAAACGGTTGACTGTCGGTTGTACGCGAAGAAGGACGAAATGGTACAGATCGTTCCACCACAATTCGTCCCGGTACGACGAGAATTCTTTTTCAATGGCCTTGCTTTTCTGCTTTTCCGGCTCCGCTTCCAATTCACCTTCCAGAGCGGTAATTTTTCCCCGGAGTTCGTTTCCCGCTTTTTCGTTTTCGTCGATTTTACGGTCGAGCCAATCGACGAAATTGTCGTTTTTCAAACAAATTTCGACGATGGGGTAGGTAAGGACGCCGATGTTCCCGCCCCAAAGGACGCTGATCAACAGCGCACAGAAAATCGAGGCGGCAATCGAAAACTTATATCGAAACGTGAGCCGGATCGCTCGAAACAGGTTTTGCATGAAATTTCAGGGAAAACAACGAACACGGCTGCGGACAACCGAAAAAACCTTCGGTGAACCTACCATGAAATCCGTTTTTTTGCAACCGGGAACGTATTTTCGTATTGTGGACCGCAACGACAGGAGGATTGCAAAGTCCCTGGGAACGCAGGCTTCCAGCCTGCGCGAAGGTTGCGGAATGGAGTCTCCGCCCTGCGCAGGTTAGGATGCCTACGAACTCACTGGCAGGCTGGAAGCCTGCGTTCCCAGGAAAAAAGCGACTTTGCAATCCTCCTGACCGCGGCGAACACACGCTTGAAACATCGTCGGAAAGAAGGTAGAATCCTTCTTGGAGATTATTTTACAAATATCCTTTTTTCCGTGGAGAGAGAATGTCTCGATTTCTCGCGGTCGATTGGGACGGTCTTGAAGTCCGTTTCGTTTTCGGCAGTCAAAGTCATGAAAAATTGTCCATCCTGAAAATCGGTTCCGAACCGATTGACCAGGAAGATGTCGGAGCCGCTTTGCAGCGTCTTCTCCAGTCGCATCACGTTCCACCTGCCACGACACTCTTTGCGGTGGGCGGTTCTTCCGCCGAAGTGATGTACTTCACACTCCCGCCTGCAAAGGACGAGGAAATCCCGGAGTTGTTGAAAAATCAGGCGATCCGCGATATGCCGAATTTTTCGGAATCGCATGTGATCGACTTTCTGCCGTTCGGCGAAACATCCACCGGTCCGCGAAAAGTGCTCGCCGTCGCTCAAAGTCGGACTGCACTTCGAGCGATCCAAAATCTCGGAAAAACCGTTCGTTGCAAGCCGCAAAAAATCGAATATCGGGCTGCCGCAACCGCCGCGTTTGTTCTCGAAAGCGGCCTGCTCGAAGAAAACGCCGCCCCAACACTCGTCGCCAATCTGCTTGCCGATGAACTTGATCTGGTCGTCCTGAAAGACCGGAAAATCGTTTACCTTCGAAGCATCAAGCTCCCGGAGAGGAATAATCCGGAGCAACTCGAAGCAAAAGTCTTGCAGGAGATCACGCGAACTTGCGCCGTCGGTATGCAAAACGAGTCCGACGACCCAATCCAATCGGTCCTGCTTTTAGCGAACGAAGAGGAATCGGCAACGCTTGTGGAACGGTTGCAAGAGGTTTCTTTGGAAGTCCGCCCGGTCGATCCGCTGGAAACCGCCCGGATAAAAATCGTACAAAAACCAAAATTCTCCGGTCGGTACGCGGCGGTGCTCGGAATGATGCTCGTGGAAACGTCGGGACAAAAACCGGCGATTGACCTGCTGCATCCGAAAACGAAACCGCAACCGCCGAATTACGCCGGGATTGCGTTGCTTTCCCTGCTTCTGCTCGCCCTGATTTTGGGCGGCTTGTATTATTGGAACAGCAGTCAACGGAGAATCATGGAAGTCCGGCGCGACGCCGCCAAAAAGAAAAACGAAGAACTTGCCGCAACTTACAATCAATGGGTAAGCCCTTATCAAATGTTGTTTAATGCAAGTGCCTTTGACACCAAAGACGCGATATGGCTTGACACGCTCCGCGACATTGCCCCGCATTTCCCGGATCAACAGGACATGATCGTTACTCAAATGGAATACGTTTCCGGTCCGATCTCCGGTATTGCCAACGGTGCGTATTACTCCGGGCGGATCAACGTCAGTGCAATGGTACGCGATATGAGCGTCCTCCAAACGCTCAAGCGGAATTTGGAAGCGAAACGGATGTACGCCGTCTTTCCCGCAACGCCGACCCAAAATCCCGCCAAAGGAGGCTATCCCTGGATTTACCGCTTCACCATCGGTTGCTATAAAGTCCAAAGCCCGGACACGTATCTCTATTTCCTACCGGAAGAACTGAAAACGGAATCGGTGAAGAACCCGGAAATGTACCAGTAGGGGAAGATACCTCCTCATTTGTTCCCAACGCAAAAAGCGACCATGTTTTCCGACACCTCAAAAGACAAACTTCTCCGACTCGTCGAGCTTTTTCGAACGAATATCGATCAATACAAAAGCCAGTGCTACGACGAGGCGAATACCCGGACCGATTTTGTCGATAAGTTCTTCGAACTGCTCGGCTGGGACGTGCGTAATACCGCCGGACGAAGCGAAAAACACCGCGACGTTGTTCGAGAATATCGTGTCAGAATTCATGAACATCTCAAGGCACCCGATTATTCCTTTCAAATCGGCGGCTATCCGGTTTTCTTCGTCGAAGCGAAAAAACCGTCCGCCAATATCAAGGACAACGTTTATGCCGCCCACCAACTTCGACGCTACGGTTACACGGCAAAACTCCCCTTTTCGATCCTGACCAATTTCAGGGAGTTTGCCGTTTATAATACGAAAATCAAACTGGACGAAAAAGACAAAGCCCAGGTTGCCAGGATTTTTTATTGTACTTTCGACCAGCTTTTCGACAAGTGTATTTTCCCCGGATACGAAACGAATTTCGATTACCTTTTCGGAATCTTTGCGAAGGAAAGCGTTCTGGCGGGAAACTTTGATCGCTATGCCGCCACGGATGCCATCAAGCGTGGCACCAGCGAAGTGGATGAGGAAATTTTGGCCTTGATCGAAGAATGGAGGTTGACCCTGGCGAGAAATATCGCCAAGTCAAACCCATTGCTTGACCTCCAATGCCTCAATGTCGCGGTGCAACGGATTGTTGATCGAATCGTGTTTCTGCGAATCGCAGAGGATCGACAAATTGAACGTTACGAAAATCTGCTCAAGGCAACGAATGAGCCGGGAATTTACGGCCGCTTGCAAACTCTCTTTGCGGACGCCGACGAAAAATACAACGCGGGTTTGTTCCTGCGGGAAGACTGGCTTGGCAAGCTGATTGTTGACGACAAAATTCTCACCACGATTATTACGGGTTTATATTATCCGAAAAGCCAATATGCGTTTTCAGTGCTCCCCATTGAAATTCTGGGAAGTATTTACGAACGTTTTCTCGGCAAGACGATTCGGCTCACGGCGGGACACCAGGCGAAAGTCGAGGAAAAAACCGAAGTCCGCAAAGCGGGCGGGGTCTATTATACGCCGCAGTACATCGTCGATTACATTGTTCGGGAAACCGTTGGGCGGTCGTGTTGCCGCTCGGAGACCGGCAATCCGCCAACGCTCACGATTCTCGACCCTGCCTGCGGTAGCGGCAGTTTTTTGATTGGTGCTTACACGTTTTTGCTCGACACGCATCTGGCACATTATACGAACGAAAACAACCTGAAAAAATCGCTTCAAAAGAAACTGATTTACGGAGTGAAAGGAAAGGAGAACACTTACCGGTTGTCCATTGAAGAGAAACAGCGAATTTTGATAAACGGTATTCATGGTGTCGATATTGATCCGATTGCGGTGGAGGTGGCGAAGTTATCGCTGTACCTGAAATTACTGGAACACGAAACACAGGAAACGGCGGAAATGCTGTTCCGGCATTCGGACCTTCGTCTGCTTCCGAACCTGGACAAAAATATTCTCTGCGGCAATTCATTGATTGAAAGCGATTTTTACCGTAACAAAAATTTGTTGTTTTTCGACGATGATGAAATGCGAAAAGTCAACGTTTTCGACTGGCCCAAGGCGTTCCCGGCGATCTTCAAAAAAGGGGGCTTCGATTGCGTGATCGGCAACCCGCCGTATGTGCGGATTCAATTGCTGAATCAATCTTCACCGCATAATGTCGAGTATTTTAATACAAAATACAGAGAGTGTATCGCCAAGAGTTATGATATTTACGTCATTTTTATCTATCGTGGATTTCAATTACTCAATTCGACCGGGAGACAGGGCATGATATTGCCAAATAAATTTTTTCAGGCTGAGATGGGAGAAAAAATCCGTAAGTATTTGGCGTCTCAAAATGCCGTCTCAAAAATTGTGGATTTTTCAGCAAATCAGGTTTTTTCCAATGCAACAACCTATACCTGTCTGTTGTTTCTCGATAAAAACAAACCCAACACGTGGAAATACAAACGTTATAATCTTGGTGAAAATATAACTTTACTCGAAGAACTCGATGAAAACGCATTTGAAATGAAAAACAGCAATATTCTTGATGCTGAAAAGTGGACGTTTATCAAAAGCAGTGCCGGTGGTATTTTGAGTAAAATCTTCAAGCAACCGGATCAATTTACGGAGATAACAGAAAAAATATTCAAAGGATCATCCACCGGAAATGACGGCGTTTTTCTTCTTGATCTTCTCAAACAAGGTAAAAAAACATCCATTTTTTATTCCACTGTAACAGAGGACAAGGAAACTCTTGAAAATGATTTGTTTGTTCCGTTTTTGTACGGAGAGAATGTTCGCAGGTATTCCATTTCAGAAACAACCAAATACTTGTTGTTTCCATATCGGTTGGGAGTCAACAGGATGGAATTGATTTTGAAAGATGAAATACAGCAAAAATTTCCGCGAATTTTCGACTACCTCTTTCGTTGTAAAAAGTTATTATTAAAGCGAAAAATAAAATTGACTTCCAAAGACTTTTATCGTTATTCGGCAGCACGTAGCCTAAATAATTACGACAAACCCAAAATTATGATTCCCGATATGTTGGTTTCACTTCGGGTTGGCTATGATTCCGAAGGCGTTTTTTATCATGGACCGGCAATTCACAGTGTCGTATTTAAGCCCTTGCCGAAAGGTATTCATGAGAAATTTTATCTGGCCATATTAAATTCGAAAGTTTTTTGGTTTTTTATATCCAACACCAGCACCGCTTTGCGTGGAAATGCCTATCGTCTTACACCGGAATACATCAATCCATTTTGTTTCCCGAGTCCTTTAGATAAAAATGGCATGATCGATAAACGGTACGACCGTCTCATTGATCTGGTCGATCAAATGTCGGCGGTTCAAGTAATGCTACACAATTTACCGACGGAATTGAACTGCGAACGGGTTAGAATACTCGACGATCAAATCAACGAATTGGTCTACGAATTGTATGGGTTAACCGACAGGGAAATTAAAATTGTGGAAAAAGAAGGATAGGCAAAGTCACATGAAGCCGGAGGAACTTGGGGAATATTACGAATCAATCCTTGAAAAAGAGATGCGCAAGGAAGGGGGAGTCTATTATACGCCCCAGATCATTGTGCTTATGGAGACGATGCGTCGAACGGTCTTATTCGGCACGGAGATGGCGGAGGCGCAGTGTAACACGTTTCGGATGAAAATACTCAAAGTTGCGGCGGTGGTCACGGAATCGGTGCGGCGGATTGTGTTTTCGCTGTCGAATGTTTACTCGTTGCGTGATCTATGGTTTCGCATCTATAATCGGCTCCAGCCGGGCTATACAGCACCTTCGGGCTAAGGATTGCGACAATTGGAAACCCGTCAACCTCCGATTGGGGGAAAGGGGGTT
>Ga0209628_10003096_pt1 | contig 11522 bp, 11 predicted proteins | sample TergutCu122P4_FD_187285 | JGI IMG/M metagenome (GOLD analysis project Ga0209628, IMG submission 187285) | Cubitermes ugandensis P4 segment gut microbial communities from Kakamega Forest, Kenya - Cu122 P4 (SPAdes) (version 2) | ecosystem: Host-associated > Arthropoda: Insects > Digestive system...
CTCAGCCCTGCAGGAGAACGCGGACTACTGGGCCATCATGTTGCGTGACCGCGCTTCACTTGAGCAGAGCGACAGCGCCAGTCTGCGCACTACGATCCATGAGGCGCAGTCTCAGATGCGTGAAGCGCAAGGAGCGCTCCGTGAAGATGAGCAGAAGATAGCAGAGCTTCGCGTGCGCAAAGGGCAACTTGAGATCACCGTCAACACCGCGGTCGCCAAGATCGTCGACCAGTACGGCATGCCGCTGGAACGCGCTCTTGAGCTTCCTCAGGTCGAGGATCGCTATCAGGCCGAGGACCGCGCGTTGAACCTTCAGCGTAAGATCTCGCATCTGGGAAGCGTCAACCCGATCGCGCATGAACAATACGAGAGCCTGAAGGCGCGCGGCGAGTTCATGGCCGAGCAGGTGGCCGATCTGGACGCGGCCCGCAAGGCGCTCGGTCGGGTCGTCACGACGATCGACCGCAAGATGCGCGAGCGCTTCCTGGAGACCTTCGAGCAGGTCGACAAGCATTTCCAGGTCGTCTTCGGGCAGCTCTTCCCGGGTGGTTCGGCCCAGCTGCTACTCGACAAGCCGGAGGATCTGGATAACACGGGCGTCGACTTCGTGGTCCAACCACGGGGCAAGAAGCTCAGGAAGATGTCGCTGCTTTCGGGTGGCGAACAGGCGCTTGTGGCCATCGCGCTGCTCTTCGCGCTCAATGAGACCAGGCCCTCACCCTTCTACGTGCTCGATGAGGTCGAGGCGGCGCTGGATGACAGCAACCTGCGACGATTCGTCAGCTTCGTGACGGCGCGCCGTCACAAGACCCAGTTCCTGATCGTGACCCATCAGCGGCGCACGATGGAGATCGCCGACATGCTCTACGGCGTCTCGATGCAGGCAGACGGCGTCAGCAAGCTTGTCAGTCAGAAACTTGAGCAGGCCGTCGAGGCGCTCGATGACAAGCAGGACTGAGGACCATGGCTGAGCTGAGCTGGCGCGATCGCCTGACGCGCGGACTGTCACGGAGCCGCGACCGCCTGTCAGGACAGATCAACGCGCTGCTGGGACATACCGCTGACTTGGACGAAGACTTCTGGGAAGGCCTGGAAGAAAGCCTCATCGGGGCAGACTTCGGGCTGGAAGCCACCGAAAGCATCATCGAAGAACTGCGCCGCGCAGCCGCGGCGCGCGCTCTGCCTGACGCCGACGCGATCAGGCGCGAGCTGGTACGGCTGATCGCCGGCGAGTTCCCCACGCAGGGCGACCCCTTCCAGTTCGCTCCCGTGACGGTACTCCTCGTCGGGGTCAACGGCACCGGGAAGACGACGTCTGCCGGCAAGCTCGCCAAGCAGGCGACCGAAGAAGGCAAGACGGTCCTGCTTGGCAGCGCGGACACCTTCCGGGCTGCCGCCGCCGAGCAGCTCGATATCTGGGCTCAGCGTGCCGGCGTCGAGATCGTGCGGCGCGAGCGCGGCTCAGACCCGGCAAGCGTGGCTTTTGAGACGGTCGAGCGTGCCGAGGCGATCGACGCTGACCTGACGATCATCGACACGGCCGGACGTCTGCACAACTCGCCCGATCTGATGCGCGAGCTGGAGAAAGTCCAGCGCGTGACGCGCGACCGCGCTCAGACGCCGGTATTCACGATCCTCGTCCTTGACGCGACCACGGGACAGAACGGGCTCGCCCAGGCGCGCGAGTTCAACAAGATACTTGCCATCGACGCGCTGATACTGACCAAGCTGGACGGCACGGCCAAGGGCGGCATCGCGGTCGCCATCGTCAAAGAACTCCAGATCCCGCTCGTGCGCATCGGCGTGGGAGAGTCCATCGACGATCTGCGCGCGTTTAACGCCGAGGACTTCGCGCGGGCGCTTATCTCAGGAGAGGACTAGCCGATGTTCGATAACCTTGCCGCCCGCCTGCAGGAGGTCTTCGCGGGACTATCCAGTAAGGGACGACTGAGCGACGCCGACGTCGACGGGGCACTGCGCCAGATCCGCCTCGCCCTGCTCGAGGCCGACGTCAACTACCAGGTCGCCAAGGACTTCATCGCGCGTCTGCGTGAGAAGGCCGTCGGCGCCGACATCCTCTCTTCGCTCACTCCGGGGCAGATGGTCATCAAACTGGTCTTAGATCAGCTCACCGAGCTTCTGGGGAGCACGGCCACGCGCCTGGTGCTCTCCAACCGCATCCCCAACGTCATCATGCTCGTCGGTCTGCAGGGTTCGGGCAAGACGACTGCCGCGGCCAAGCTCGCGCTGGCCCTGCGTAAGAAGGGCAGGAAGCCCCAGCTCGTCGCTGCCGACGTCTACCGTCCGGCCGCCATCGACCAGCTCCAGACCCTGGGACGCGAGCTCTCCATCCCGGTCTTCAAAGGCGAGGGAGCGATCGCCGCAGACCCGGTCGCCATAGCGAAGGCCGGCGTGCAGCAGGCGATCGATGAGATGCGCGACCTGGTCATCATCGACACCGCCGGGCGCCTCCAGATCGACGAGGCCATGATGGCCGAGGCCGAGGCGATCAAGAAAGCGGTGCGCCCCGACCAGATCATCATGGTGCTTGACGCCATGACCGGTCAGGAAGCGGTCAACGTCGCCAAGGCTTTCTCAGAGCGCCTCGACTTCGACGGCGTCCTGCTCTCGAAGCTCGACGGCGACGCCCGGGGCGGCGCCGCGCTCTCGATCAGAAGCGTCGCGGGCAAGCCGATACTCTTCGCCTCGACGGGGGAGAAGCCCTCGGCCCTGGAGGAGTTCCATCCTGACCGCATGGCCAAGCGGATACTGGGCATGGGCGACATGGTCACTCTCATCGAACAGGCCCAGGAGGCCGCGCTGGAAGACGACATCAGCGAGGAAGACGCTGCGCGGCTGGCGCAGGGAAGGTTCACCTTCGATGACTTCCTCACCTCGATCAAACAGATGCGCAAACTGGGAGGACTCGGCGCCATCGCGAAGATGCTGCCCAAGGACGCCTTGGGCGGCGCGTCGCTTGACGAGAACAAGCTCGACGACGCCGCCGTCAACCGCAGCGAAGCTATCATCTTCTCGATGACGGCCGCCGAGCGCGCCAACCCCAAGCTGCTCAACGGCAGCCGTCGCGCCCGCATCGCCGCCGGTTGCGGCATGGAGGTCGCCGACGTCAACCGCCTGGTCAAGCAGTTCGAGGACGCTCAGAAGGTCATGAAGCAGTATATGCCCAAGATGGGCAAGAAGAGCAAGAAGCCCAAGAAAAAGGCGAAGAAGAAGAAGCGCTGACGATCACTCTTCAGAAAGTGCCGTTTGCGTGACTTTAGCGATCAGTGCTTGCGGCGGTCTTCATCTATAGCGTAAGATAGTCAGCTGAATGTGATTGATGTTCGGATGCCCGCTCGCATCCGCTGATCCGGAGGTGAACCCTTGTCAGTAAAGATCCGTCTGGCGCGCCATGGCGCGAAGAAAGCACCGTTCTACCGGGTGGTAGTGGCCGATGAGCGCAAACCGCGCGACGGTCGCTTCATCGAGATCGTAGGACGCTATAACCCCCGTCTTGAGCCTTCCGGGGTCGAGCTCAACCTTGAGAGCGTCGACGCCTGGCTGGCCAAAGGCGCTCAGCCGACCGAAGCTGCCGCGAAGCTGATCGCTATCGCGCGCGGCGAGAAGAAACCGGTAGAGGTCGAGAAGAAGCTGTCCAAGCGAGCGGTCGCTAAACAGGAAGCTGAAGCCGCTGAGGCTGCTGCTGCCAAGGAGGCTGCTGCCAAGGAGGCCGAAGAGGCTGCTGCTGCGGCGAAGGAAGCTGAAGAGGCTGCCGCTGCCGCCGCTGAGGAAGCCCCTGCCGCTGAGGAAGCCCCTGCTGCCGAGGAGCCCGCTCCCGCTGAGGAGGCTCCCGCTGAGGAGGCTCCCGCTGCTGATGAAGCTCCCGCTGAAGACGCTCCTGCTGAGGACTAGCGATGTCTGAGTACGCTGAGCGTATCGAGGCGCTGGTACGCTTCCTCGCGACGTCGCTCGTCGATGTGCCTGATCAGGTGACGATCCTCTCTGAAGAAGAGGGCGACCGGCTGAACCTGCTCATCGAAGTGGCGCCGGAAGATACCGGCAAGATAATCGGGCGCAGTGGTCGCACTATCAAGTCGATCAGGACGCTGGCGCGCGCTGCCGCGGGGGACAGTCCTCTGCTCGTCGAAGTCGATGTCAAGGACTAAGACAGAGGCGCCCTTCCTGCGGGTGGCGACCGTACTGAAAGTCAAAGGGATCCACGGGAAGCTCCTGGTTCGATGCGAGCCAGGGGCTTCTCTGCTGCTTGACACGCATCAGGTCTACTGGCTGGCGCCGCCCCTGCTGGAGCATAAGGAGCTTCACCTGGTCGAGGCTGAGTCGACCGCGCATGGCATGATCGTGAGCTTCGCTGAGATCGCGGATCGCGGCGCCGCCCATGAAGTCCTGGGGCGTGATCTGCTCCTGAAAAGCTCCGAACTCTCCGAAGATGAGCTTTCGGCGGTGTCCAACGAGGATGGCGAGACGTTTCCGGAGCTCGGCTTCGAGGTGCTTTCTGACGAGGGCGTCGCCCTGGGCGTACTGAGCGAGCGGATCGAGACGCCGGCTAACCTCGTCTGGGTCGTCGAAGGCCCGTTCGGCGAGCTCCTGTTGCCCGTTATCGCCGATCTGCAGATCCAGCGTGATGACGAGGCACGGCGCCTCACCGTGCATCTGCTCGATGGCCTTCTGGAGTTGAACCGCTGATGCGTATCGACGTCCTGACCCTGTTTACAGAGATGTTCCCACCCATCATAGGTGCGTCGATGCTCGGTCGGGCACAGGCTGCCGGCGCTCTCGAAGTGAACCTGTATGATCTGCGCGACTGGACGCATGACTTCCATCGTACGGTCGACGATGAGCCCTACGGGGGTGGTCCGGGTATGGTCATGCTCGCTAAGCCACTGGTGGAGGCGATCGAGGAGATCCAGGCAGCAGATCCGCGCCCGGCGCATGTCGTGTTCTTCACCCCGGCGGGGGCACCGCTCACGCAGCGACGTTGCGGCGAGCTCGCGGCTGACTTCGAGCGCCTGCTGCTTGTCTGCGGGCATTACGAAGGCATCGATGAGCGCGCTTATGCCTGGGCCGACGAGGAGATCTCGATCGGCGACTATGTGCTGACCGGAGGAGAGTTGCCGGCGCTCGTGCTGATCGACGCGGTCACCAGGCTACTGCCCGGCGTGCTCGGGCATGAGGACAGCGCCCGGGATGAATCGTTTATGGAGGGTTTGTTAGAGTATCCCCAGTACACGCGTCCGGCGGATTTTCGCGGTATGATGGTTCCTGACGTCCTGCTCAGCGGGCATCACGCCAACATCGCGGCGTGGCGCAGAGAGCAGGCATTGCAACGTACCCGCAGGCGGCGCCCCGACCTGCTTGATGAAGGAGGACCGAGTTGACACCAGCCAACCTGGAAGGCGGACCGCGCTCTGCGGCGGCGGCGCAGGCGAGCTTCGCCCGCACGCTGCTGACCTATGCGCTGTGTGTCCTGATCGCGGTCGTGCTGGCCGCCCTCGTGCGCTATTTCCTGATCGAGCCCTATCGCATCCCGACCGGATCGATGCTGCCGACCATCCAGCTCAACGACATGGTGCTTGCCAACAAGCTGGTCTACAAGGTGGGCGGCGAGCCCAAACGGGGCGATATCGTCGTCTTCAAGGATCCAACAGGCGAGTATGCCCAGCTGATCAAGCGCGTCATCGCCACGGAAGGACAGACCGTCGAGCTGATCGATGGCGCCGTCTATGTCGACGGAGCGGAACTTGACGAGTCCTGGACCCACGGAAAGAAGAGCGATCCGCTGCCGGGAAGCCCTATCCAGTTCCCGGTCACCGTGCCGAAGGGCGACGTCTGGGTCATGGGGGATAACCGTACGAACAGCGCTGACTCGCGGATGTTCGGGCCGGTCCCGATGAGCTCGGTCTACGGACGGGCCTGGTGGACCTACTGGCCGGTGAAGCACTTCGGCGCCCTGCGATAAGTCAACAGCTTGTTGACGTGCTCTGAGCTGCGGGTTACTATTGAAACGTAAAGATTGTTCACGGGGGTATGCGCTTCCGTACTGATACATAGGTCTATCTTGGCACGTTTTCGTAACTGAGGCCTCCATCCAGGGCATTCTTTGCGCTGTGTGAAAGCGCACAGCCTGTATGACATCTAGGTCGCTTAAGCGACACCCGAAAAGGAGGGAAGCTATGATCGCTGTCGAAGTCATAATCGCAGCAGTTGTCGGGCTTGTCCTCGGCTTTATCATCGATCACTATCTGATCAGCTCGAAGGCGCGCAAAGCCGCTGAGTCTGCGGAGAGTCTGGTCGCCCACGCTGAGAAGGAAGCCGAGAGCCTGAAGAGGGAAGCGCTTCTCGAGGCGAAGGATGAGATCTTCAAGCAGAAGTCTGAGGCTGAAGCTGAGGAGAAAAGCCGTCGCAAAGAGATCGCCGCGCTGGAGAACCGTCTGGTCCAGCGCGAGGAGACGATCGATCGCCGTATGGAGAGCATCGACAAGCGTGAGCACCAGCTCAGCTCGCAGGCAGGACAGCTGCAGCACCGTGAAGAAGAGTTGAAGGCGGCTTCCGCTGAGGTGACGACCCGCCTTGAGCAGGTCGCCTCCATGACTGCCGACGAGGCGAAGATCGAGCTGTTGAAATCGCTGGAAGACGAAGTGCAGCGCGAGGCGGTCGCCCTTATCAGAGACACGGAAGCGCAGGCCAAAGAAGAGGCAGACCGGCGTGCGCGCCGCATCGTCGGTATCGCGATCCAGCGTGTGGCCGCTGATCACACCGCTGAAGCGACTGTGAGCGTCGTCCATATCCCCACTGACGAGATGAAGGGTCGCCTGATCGGGCGCGAAGGGAGAAACATCCGCGCCTTCGAGCAGATCACCGGCATCAACCTGATCATCGACGATACGCCGGAGACGGTCGTTCTCTCGAGCTTCGATCCGGTGCGCCGCGAGGTCGGGCGTATCGCGCTTGAAACGCTGATCGCTGACGGTCGTATCCATCCGGCGCGCATCGAGGAGATGTTCAACAAGGCGGAGAAACTCGTCAACGAGCAGATCCAGCGCGACGGTGAGCAGGCGACCTTCGATGCCGGCATCAACGGACTGCATCCGGAGATCATCAGGACCCTCGGGCGTCTGCGTTTCCGCACGAGCTACGGGCAGAACGTGCTGAACCACTCCCTTGAGGTCAGCTGGCTTGCCGGCGTGATGGCAGAAGAACTGGGCGCTGACGTCGAGCTGGCCAAGCGTGCCGGCCTGTTGCACGACCTGGGTAAGGCGATCGACCATGAGGTCGAGGGGCCGCACGCGGTGATCGGCGCAGAGCTGGCCAAACGCCTGGGCGAGCATGCCGAAGTCGTCCATATCATCGAAGCGCACCACAACGACGTCGAAGCGCAAACGGTCGAGGCGGTACTGATCCAGGCGGCAGACGCCATCAGCGCGTCACGTCCGGGCGCGCGTCGCGAAACGCTTGAGAGTTACGTCAAGCGTCTCGAGAAGCTTGAGGCGGTAGCCAACGCTCATGGCGGCGTCGAGAAGACGTATGCCATGCAGGCGGGACGCGAGATCCGTATTATGGTCCAGCCTGACGAGGTGAGCGACGGCGACGCGGTGATCCTTGCGCGCGATATCGCGAAGGAGATCGAGGAGCAGCTGGAGTACCCGGGCCAGATCAAAGTCATGGTCGTGCGTGAAAGCCGTGCCGTCGACTACGCGAAATAGAGATAAGAACCGATTCGTATGACGGATCACTCCGCAGAGCCCTTGCTTGGTTTCGTCTCTTCAGTCTCAGGTGACACGTACCTGAAGGTGGAAGAAGACCTTGGCGAGGGCTTTGTGCGTCTTAATGTCAGCGAAGCCGAGCGTCGCCAGGCTAAGCATGATATCCAGAGCACCGAAGACATCCTGATCGAGCTGTTGCGCAACGCGCGAGACGCGGGCGCGCGCCAGCTGTTCGTGGCAAGCTCCCTTGAAGACGGCGTTCGTCACCTGACGATCATCGATGACGGTCAGGGAGTTCCACCCGCCTTGCAGCAGCAGATCTTCGAACCGCGCGTGACGAGCAAACTGGCGTCGATGGTCGTCGATGGCTGGGGTGTACATGGGCGGGGGATGGCGCTCTACTCGATATCAGCGAACACCGAGGTCTGCCGCCTTGCCGCAAGCGGGAGCGGGCAGGGAGCCGCGCTGGAGGTATGCGCCGACACGCGCCAGTTGAAAGAACGCGCCGATCAGAGCACCTGGCCTCAGATCAAAGCGAAGGGCGAGGCCCTTATCGTCGAAAGCGGACCGCGCAATCTGCTTCGGACTGCCCTTGAGTTCGCCTGCCAGCATCCGCAGCTGAGCCTGAGTTTCGGTTCTCCCGCAGAGATCACGGCGTCCTTGCGCGCCGCCGGGCTTGCCGCGATGAAAGGGCAGAGCCTGCAGGAGACGGACGTCCTACAGCTGCCCGTGTGGTTGTGGCCAGCTCATGCCAGTGACGGAGGAGAACTCTTCGAGGCAGCGCGTGCTCTGGGGCTGTCGATCTCTGAGCGGAACGCCTACCGGGTGTTACGCGGAGAGATAGGCCCCGTGAAGACCATGATGGAGCAGATGAGGCGTCGTGTCCAGGCGAAACGAGCCGATGAAAGTGTCGACATCTATCGCGACGCACGCGGGCTGAAAGTCGCGCCGGGTGACCTGCGTGATTTCCAGATGCAGGTCGAACAAGCTTTTGAAGAGCTCGCGAACAAATACTACCTGACGCTTTCTGATGACGTGAAGATCCAGGTGACGAAACGGGCGATCTCGGTCCGCCTTCCGTTTCTGAAAGAGGACTGATGGTGGCCTTGCTCGGCCAGACCTACTTCATCAAGACCTTCGGCTGTCAGATGAACAAGTATGACAGCGAGCGTGTCGCCGGGCTGCTGGAAGCAGAGGGCTTGCGCCACGTCGCCGGACCGGACGACGCCGACGTCATAGTCTTTCTGACCTGCTGCGTGCGCGAGGGAGCCGACGAGCGTCTCTACGGGCAGGTCGCCAGTCTCAAGCGCCTCAAGACGGCAGGGAAAACGCCCTTGATCGCTGTGGGAGGCTGCATCGGACAGCGCGACGGGGCCGAGCTGCAGGCCCGCATCCCGCACATAGACGTGGTCTTCGGCACACATAACCTCCATGAGCTACCGGCGCTGCTGCGCGCGGCCGCCCGTGAAAACACGCCGCAGATCGCGCGCGCAGGCGAGAGCTCGATCGCCGATTTCGATCGCCAGGTGCCGGAGATGCGCGAGCACCGCTTCCACGCCTGGCTACCGATATCGGTCGGCTGTAACAACTTCTGCAGCTATTGCATCGTACCTTACGTGAGGGGTCGCGAAGTCTCGCGTCCGCTTAACGAGATCGTCGATATCGCTCACTCGCTTGTGGCCGATGGGGTACGCGAGATCACCTTGCTCGGGCAGAACGTCAACTCCTACGGGCGCGATCTGTATGGCGAGCCGCGTTTCGCTCAGGTGCTCGAAGCCGTTGCGGCGACGGGCGTCAGCCGTCTGGGTTTCGCGACGAGCCATCCCAAGGACCTGGTCGATGAGACGATCCGGGTGATGGCAGAGCAACCTGCGATCCTGCGCTATCTGCATCTGCCCGTCCAGCACGGCAACAACGAGATACTTTCCGCGATGCGCCGCGCCTACACGCGCGAGCAGTATCTGCAGCGCGTTGCCGCTCTGCGCGCGGCCATCCCGGATATCACGCTCTCAACCGATATCATCGTCGGTTTCCCGGGCGAGACCGAGGCGCAGTTCGAGGATACGCTCGACCTGGTGAGCCAGGTCGGCTTCGACCAGGCCTTCACCTTCATCTACTCACCGCGCGAGGGCACGCGAGCGGCGAGGATGCCGGAACACATCCCTCACCGCGTGGCTCTGGAGCGGTTCGACCGTCTGACGGAGCTCGTCCAGAGCAACGCTGAGGCTTGCAACGTGCGATTACTGAACACCACGCAAAGCGTGCTTTTCGAAGGCCCCTCGAAGCGCGACCCCGCGCTGATGACCGGGCGCACGCGCGGCTACAAGCTGGTCCACGTGCCGCTGCCTGCGGGCGTCGATGAAGACGCGCTGCGCGGACAGGAGCGCGACGTACGCATCACTGCTACGCAAGCCTTCTATCTGCAGGGTGTGTTGGAGTAACGATGGCGACTGGTCCGAGGATCGTCGCGGTCGTCGGTCCAACGGGGACCGGTAAGAGCGAGCTGGCCCAGCAGCTGGCAGAACGTCTGGGCGGCGTCGTGCTCTCCGCTGACGCCCTGCAGGTCTATCGGGAGCTTCAGATCGGGACGGCGAAAGTACCACCGGAGGCGCGCCGCGTCGCCCACTTCGGACTTGATCTCGTCAGCGTGACGCAGGCGTATTCCGCGGCGCTCTATCAGGACTACGCGCGCGGCGTCATCGACCGCTGCAGAGAACAAGGACAGGCGGTGGTCGTCTGCGGTGGCACGGGGCTCTACGTGCGTGCCGCGCTCGATGACTTCGAGTTTCCGGCAGGACAGCAGGAGGATAACGCTCTTCGCGCGCAGTTCGAGACCCTGGCGGCAGAGCAAGGACCAGAAGCTCTCCACGCGCGCCTTCAGGAGCGCGATCCCGCGGCGGCCAAGCTCATACACCCGCATAACGTCCGGCGCGTCGTGCGTGCGCTGGAGCTCAGTGAGCAGGGTCAGTCCTATGCTGAGTCGAGCGCTGGCTTCAAGGAATACAAGGCGCATTACCCGGATGTATGCTTCGTCGGTCTTACCAGAGAGCGCAGCGAGCTGTATAGCGTACTAGACGCGCGCGTTGACGCGATGCTTGAGGCTGGATTGCTCGGCGAGGTCCGCGATCTGAGCGAGCGCGGTCTTACAGAGAGCCTGACCGCGCGCCAGGCGATCGGTTACAAGGAGCTGCTCGCATATCTACAAGGCGCCTCACGTTATGAAGAGGCGGTCGAGACGATCAAACGCAACACGCGTCGCTACGCCAAACGCCAGCTCACGTTCTTCGGCGCGGATCCCCGGATACGGTGGATCGAAGTGGGTCCTGACGCTGTGTTGACAACGACACTCGCAGACGACGCATGGGATATACTGGAAAAATGAACGACGCCACCGAAACACGAAGCTACCCCTTCACGAAGATGGAGGGACTGGGAAACGACTTCATCATCATGGACGATCTCGCCTGCACGACGAGCTTCAGTGCAGACGAAGTCCGCAACCTGTGTGACCGGCACTTCGGCATCGGCGCCGATGGACTGATCCTGCTGCGTCCGGCGACCGAAGACGAGGCAGACTTCTCCTGGTTGTTCTACAACGCGGACGGATCGATCGCCGAGATGTGCGGCAACGGGATCCGCTGTATCGGGGCCTACGCCTGCGAGCAGGGGCTTGTCGGCGCTGAGCAGTCGCGGCTTCGCATCCAGACGGATGTGGGTATCCGGACGATCAACATCCTGCGTGACGAGGACGGCGATTTCCAGGCTGCTGAGGTCGACATGGGCCAGGCTTGTATCCTCGAA